>Ga0265298_10008856_pt1 | contig 12047 bp, 13 predicted proteins | sample AusTroGonzalo_MG_3_FD_193486 | JGI IMG/M metagenome (GOLD analysis project Ga0265298, IMG submission 193486) | Bovine rumen microbial communities from tropical cattle in Woodstock, Queensland, Australia - Gonzalo_01 | ecosystem: Host-associated > Mammals > Digestive system > Stomach > Rumen ...
TTTGCAGTTTATTATGATCTCTTCTCTTGACTCTTTTTTTGGAGATAAAACATCTATAAAAGTGTTTATTTCCTTATTGTCGGCTTTTTTAAGCTCTTCTACTATTGTTTTCCACATTAAGCCCTCTTGACGTCTTACAAAAGTTCCATCTATTCTGCAAAATATTCGTTACTTTTCAAGAAAAAAAATAGTTTTTTGAATTACCGTTGAAAACATAGGTTTTCTTTGACAGCAATATCCGGAAAGTCCGATATTATCCCGTTTGTAAGGTCGTTTCCGAGAGTTTTCCGCATATCTTCAACGCTGTTGACGTTCCAGTAAACAGCTTCTGTCTCAAAAGGAAGGGAAGGAATAAGATTTCCGACAGTAAAATCGAAATTTCCGCAGTCAGGCAGAACAAAGTCAGGTTTTAGATTGATGATCCTTGCTCTAAGGTCTTTTTTCGTTGAGTCGTCAAAAAGAAGCCCTGTCTTTAAACCTTTAAAATTACTGTTTATTTTTGTTATAACACTGTCGTGAAAGGAAGTTGTTATAAAATCTTCAGGTTTAAAGTACTTCAGAGTTTTTTCAACTGTTTCTTCTGTGGTCTCAGGTTCTTTGATTTCGATATCGAGCATTATTTTCCCTTTGCACATACTTATAACTTCTTCGAGAAGCGGCACTCTGTAGCCTAGACTTGATGAAAGTTTCACTATTTCGTCGTAATTCATTTCTTTTAGTATATGCCCTTTCAAAGCGGGATCATGATGAATTATCAGCTTTCTGTCCTTTGAATACCTGACATCGAATTCTATGAAATCAGCTCCGTCGGAAATTGCGGCTGAAAAGCTTTCAATAGTGTTTTCATGAGCCTTTTTAGGGCTTCCGCGGTGTCCTCCGATAAGTTTTTTTATCATTTTTTTCTCCTTTTCCAAAACCTTAACAATGCCGATTCTATACATTGGAAAAAAATAAGCACGATTTATTGAATAAATAACAAAAAAACATAAAATATCTGGACTTTTTGGGAGGGAGAAATGCTGTATATAGGAAAAAAACTGGAACTTACAGAATACTTCAAATCGATTCCGCTTGAACAGAAAGCTCAGCTTTACAGAGGTATCCGCTCTATCATGGCAATGCTTGTCAAAGTGTCGAAGATGACAGAAATCTACTCTGTGCGCGATAAAATATTTGCCGAATTCACCGAGACAATGAAGCAGAACATGGATGTGATACACAATCTTCTTCCTTTCGCCACAGTTACGACGAAAAAAGTCGGTTTTTATTATCAGGAACGCAAGATCAAGCTCTTCGATGGAGGCGAAAGAAAATTTAGAAACATATTTTTAACCAATGAAATAAGAGAGTTATATTTTGTAAAAGGAATAACTCCTGAAGAGATAGTCAACTTTTTCGCGGTAATTCAGGAAACACTGAACTATACTCTGCTGGACTACGATTTCAACACAAGACTGTGGGATTACGGAATAACCCATATCGGAACTATTTCCGACCCGGACATGGGCGATCCGGAGCCGTGGCAGGAGAGTTGGTTTAAAAGCGATATCAAACCTGTAACGCCGGCCGAACTCTTTTCGATGCGTCCTCAGAACGTCAATGAACTTTCAGCAATATCCAATGAATTCAATATGCTGCCGGTAGTTGACATGGAAAAATTCAACAAGTGGGCAGAAAGCTGCGGAAAAGATGCCGTCGTCAAAAAATATCTTGAAAGAGCTGTAAATGTCATTCTTTCCAATCCAGACAGGGAATCTAACAGAAATATTGTCGGCAAGATATGTGAATACGCCATCAAGAATATTCAGAACGCTGATTTCATTTCAGGTTTTATTTATATTAACGACCTGATTTTATTAGAGAAAAATATAAAAGATGTAAAAAGTGTAATTTACCAGAAAATTAAGGAAGTCCTTGACAGAATAAAGTCCGAAGATTTTCTCAATACAGTTTTTGAAGTCGCTTACGGAATAGATTCTTCGCAGATCAGGAGCTTCAGCAATCTGCTCAATCTTATCAGCGAAGAGCAGTTTGAAACGGCCTTCACCAAGCTTTGCGAACTTGATAACAAAGAAGTGCGTCTCGCATGTCTTGAAGGATTGGCAAAGAACCTTAAAGACAAGGAAGTTGTCCAGAGATTCATTGAAAATCCGGACTGGCACATTGTCAGAAATTTCCTTTACATCCTGAGATTTGCCTACAACCCGGAATTTCTTCCACAGGTCCGCGAAGTCATGAACCACGAGGTAAAGCAGATAAGGATAGAAGCTGCACGAGTTTTAAGTATTTATGACGCAGACGAGAACCTTGAATATTGGGAACGCGCCGTTTTTTGTCCAGACGAGGAAGTCAGGATCATGGCTGTCGAAAACCTTGTAAAAGTCAAGGATATGAAGGTAAAGAGCATTTTCAACGAAATTTTCAAACCGGCGAACCGCTCGAAGTTCAATCTTACCGATTACGAGCGCTATATGGACCGTATTCTGGCTTCAGGGAGGAATGAGTTTTTCGATCTGCCGGGCTCGATGATATTTTCCGAAAACAGGGAGTTAAGGATCGCTGCATTGAAATCGTTAAATAAATTAAGCAATCCTTCGATGGTCCTCATGCAGGTGAAAAGAAGGATAACAAGTCCGGAATTTCTGTCGTTGGACAAAGAAGAGATAGATCTTCTGCTCGGTCTGATGAAAGGTGAAATGATAACGCCGATGCTGGAACATCTGGAATTTTTGTTTACGCTCCATGGAAATATATTCAATAAAAACAAATACTTACCACTTAAAAAACAGGTTTTCGGGTTTGTCATGCAGAGAGCCGCGAAGAATATGGCGATGCGTAACTGGGTCGAAAAAGGAAAAAAGACCGGCGACAGCGAAACGCGTGCCATTCTTGAGGGGAGGAGTTAGTCATGGATGAAAGAAGAAACAGACCGGAATACGACAATTCGCCTAAAAAATGGCGTTACAATTTTTCAAAATCGCTTTTCACTTTCTGGAAAAACGTAAAAATGTACGGTGACAAAAACGAGAGGATCACTGAAGAAATCACGTTTTTCAAGCAGGTTTTGGATTTTTTCTTCGCCGAAAGGGATGTTCTTTCGATTACTTTTGACGGAATAGACATAAAAGTCGATAAAGTCAGGATCAGAGGTCAGAGACAGGACGACAAATACTTTGAAGATATTTACGACCTTTTCCTTTCGCTCTGTATGTCGGGGATATCTTTCAAAAGAGGAGTCCGTGACGAAGAAATTCTGACTCTTCTTGCTGTTATGGGCAAATATCCGGTAGGACGTGAACCGAAAGTCGCGGCTTACGAACGCGTCAAAGCCGACCTTCCGCCGTTAGATCACATTGAAATCTACCCTTACGATCCTGAGGAATCGGGAAATCTTCCGATCTATACGCCGGAGCAGTCGATTCGTAAAATCTACTGTTCTTTAGCTCATGATTTCGGCGATGTCTGCAAAATGATCGATGCCGCAGAAAGTATCCCGCTTCGCATGACGGAACGCAGAGTTCAGGATCTTATAAGCGTGGTTTCAAACACAAAAAAGATCGAAACTATTGAATTTATTATGTTTTTGGCATCAATCGCCGCTTTTGAAGGTTCAACTGAAAGTGCTTTTGCCGTTTCAAGAGTTTTCTGGTCTGTTCTGGTTGCGAAAAAACTTAAAATCGATATGCAGTCGATAAAAAGAGTCGCCGTTTCGGCTTATTTCCAATATTTTTCAAAAGATAAGGAAAGAGGCTACTCCGCGCTTTCGAGAATGGATGAATTCAACTATGACAGAATTGAAGCTGCCGTCAACGCTTCTTTCAGAATAGGCGATTTTTACGATCAAGCTCTGATGTCCGAAAGATCTTATTCAAGCGAGACGCTTTCGGGAGAAATACTCAAAGTTGTTTCGTATTTTTCGGCAGTTACACGGAAATGGCCGGCAGATTCGTTCTACAAGGGACCGCTCATGACGAGACCGCAGGCGATCCGTTCGATAATAAGAAACTGCACAAAAGGTTCGTTCAACAAAGAAATTGCCGAAGCGTTCATCTCGGTAGCCGGTATTTACCCGATAGGAAGCATTGTCCGGCTTTTTGACGGAAATGTCTGCGTTGTTGTCAAGAGATTCAAAAATTTCTTCGAACAATCTGAAGTGCTTGTTCTTGACAAAAATCTTTCAGTCAGCGAAAGAAGAACTGTAACTGCTGAAAATGTTTTGGATATTCCGGATGCGGCAGGAGTGGTTCTTCCCGAAAAAACAATCGTTCAGATCCTTAACACATTCCTTGACGAAAGGGAAATGTCAAATGAAAAACCGGAATAAAACGGTCACGCTTGAAAAGGGCCGTGAAAGATTAGCGAAAAACCATAATCCCTGGGTCTATTCAAAAGCAGTAAAGCATATTTCCGACGGAGTTTCGGACGGTGACACGGTTGCCGTTCTCGATTTTGCCGGAGATTTTGTTGCATGGGCTCACTACAACGGAAAATCGGGTATCGCACTGCGTCTTCTGGAATGGGACGAAGCAAAATATCCCGATGAAGAATGGCTGAAAGAAAAAATTTCGAGGGCGGTTTCCCTCAGAAAAAGAATAATTCCTGAAAATACAGGTATTTACAGGCTCATTTTTTCGGAATCGGATATGCTTCCGGGAATAGTCTGCGACGTTTTTGAAAAAACGGGAGTTCTTCAGATCTCGACTCCCGCTTTTGACAGGATAAAACCGCTTCTTGCCGGGATTATAGCGGAAACTGCGGGACTTGAAGCTGTTTTCGAAAAAAGTGACGGTGACGGCAGAAAAATCGAAGGTCTTCCTGAAACAACCGGAATTCTTTACGGAAAACTCGAATCTCCGAAAATTGTTTCACGTGAAAACAACCTCTTTTTCGAAGCCGATCTCGAAGGTCAGAAGACTGGTTTTTATGCCGACCAGCGTGACAACCGCAGGTTTTTCGGCGAAGTCGCCAGCGGAGAGATCCTTGATATCTGCGCTTTTTCCGGAGCATTTTCTGTCTATGCATTGAAAAACGGTGCTAACCACGCGACATTATTGGATGTTTCCAAAGAATCCGAAGCGCTTGTCCGCCGGAATATGGAGCTCAATTCGATCGATCCGTCACGTTACACTTTCATAAAAGGAGATGTTTTCGAGCTTCTGCGCAAATTCGCCGCGGAAGGAAAAACTTTTGATTCGGTAGTGCTTGATCCGCCGAAACTCGTTCCTTCGAACAAGTACCTCGAAAAAGGGTTAAGAGCTTATAAAGATTTGAATTTTAACGCACTTAGGCTTGTAAAAAGAGGCGGAGTTTTTGCTACATTTTCGTGTTCCGGAGCAGTCAGCCTGGCCGATTTCAGAAGCGCTGTCGCTTTTGCAGCGCACGATGCCGGCCGCGAACTCAGAATATTGAGACAGCTTCATCAGGCTTCCGATCACCCGATCCGTGTCAGCGCACCCGAAACGGAATATCTCAAAGGAGTGCTCGTCGAGGCTGAGTAAAAAAGCGGCAATCTTCAGCTGTTTTATATTGCCGGAAATAACGGGAAAACAAATTTACCTTGACATTTCAGCTTTTACGAGTATATTCCCGCAGTTATTTTTTTGGTGGTTGAAATGCTGCTTTATCTTAGCGAAATCACCGAGTCGAAACTTACGCGGAATGTTGAATACAACATCGCGGGAGACGAACTCGGAGAAAGTGCCGAAATAAAAAATGTCTCGCTAAAAGTCGAGTTTTACCGCGCAGCCGGAGCGATTTCCCTCAGATTTTTCGGAAATGCGACTGTAAAAACCGCTTGCGACAGATGTCTGGCAGATCTGGAACTGGAAATGGATATTGATGAAAATTATTATCTTTTTCCCGAAAACACGCCTGATGTCGACTATTTTTATTCCGGCGACGAGATAGAGCTTGACGATTTCGTGAGAGAAACACTGGTTATGAACATGCCGGGAAAAGTGCTTTGCAGCGAGGACTGCAAAGGTCTCTGCTCAAAGTGCGGCGCAGACCTCAACCTTGGTGACTGCGGCTGCGAAAAATCCGGCGAATAAACAATAGAATTAGGAGGATTCAATGGTTCCAAAGAGAAAACACTGTTCAGCTCGTTCGAAAAAAAGAAGAGGCGGACACCTTAAATCAAACCCGATGACTACTATTGCTTGCCCGAAATGCGGCGAACCGATGCTTCCGCACCGCATTTGCCCGAACTGCGGCAACTATAAAGGTAAAGAGATAATCTCTGTTTCCGAACAATAGGTTTAAATGACATCAACTGTCATTGTTGATGCTATGGGCGGGGACAACGCTCCAGTTGTTCCCGTTTTTTCATCTTTAGAAGTCTGCAACGAAAATCCTGATGTAAAAATTCTGCTTGTCGGTTCCGAAAGTCTGATCAAAGAGCAGATCGGTCAGGCAAAAATCCCGGAAAACCTTGAAATTATTGATGCTGTCGACAACATAACGATGGACGATTCGCCTGCATCGGCATTCCGCAGCAAAGGAAATTCTTCGATCCATATAGGCATGAATCTTTTAGTCGAAGGGAAGGGCGACGCCTTTTTTTCAGCGGGAAATACCGGAGCAATCGTGACGGCAGCATACTTCAAAAGCGGCGTTATCCCGAATATAACAAGGCCTGCTTTAGCGACGAGTTATCCTTCGGTCGACAAGCATAAACTCATAATTTTAGATCTCGGTGCAACAATTGATCCGAAGCCGGAAAACCTTTTTGATTTCGGCGTATTAGGCGAGGCTTACCGCTTTTTTATGACCGGCCTTGAAGATTCGAGGATTTCGATCCTCAATGTCGGAACGGAAGAAAAGAAAGGGAACAAGAAACTTGCCGAAGCCGCTGAAATGATTAAGGAATCAACTCTTAATTACAACGGATTCATTGAAAGTAACATTCTTTTTTCGCATCCCGAAACCGATGTCGTCGTAACGGACGCTTTCACCGGAAATGTTGCGCTGAAAACAGTCGAAGGGCTCACCGAAACGATTGCGCAGCTCATCAAGGCGAAGATCGCGCCGCCGCAGCTTGCCAAATTGCAGACTTTTGTCTTCAACAAAGTTTTCGGCGAAGTTTTCAGAAATTTCCAGTATAACCTTTACGGAACGGCCTTCCTGCTCGGAATCAACCACTTTGTCGGGATCGGTCACGGCAGAAGCGACAAAAAGGCGTTCAAAAACGCGATTTTGAGATTAAAACGCTATTCCGAGCGCAATTTCACGAAAAAAATCGCAGACAGAGTAAAAGCGGTAAAAAGCTGACCACTCAGATATTTTTTATATTTCTTCGTAATAATACGAATAGTCGATGCCTTTCATAAACATTTCGCGGTCGTCGATTTTGTCGGTGAGAGCGTTTCTCAGCAGCTCTTTGATTTTTGCAGAGTCGTAGTGGCTTTCCCTCATGGCATCAAGACAGTCTTTCTTTCCGATTCTGCTCCAGTCGACGCATTTTAAAAGGCGTTTTTTGAATATCATGTCAAGCCAGATGCGTGTGCTTCGGCCGTTTCCTTCCATAAACGGGTGAGCGACATTCATTTCGACATACTTGTCAACGATTTCATCGAAAGTGTTTTCGGGCATTTGCTCGATTTTTTTCAGCGCACTCTCCAGATATTCGGCGACACAGAACTTGAATCCGCCTTTACTTATCGTTTTTGTGCGGATCTGACCCGCGAAATCGTACAAACCGCCGAAAATGTATGCGTGGATTTGTTGTAGGGCTTTTGTTGTTCCGACATCCTTGTCGGCAATAAGATTGCTTTGCAAAAAAGTATATGCTTTTTTCTTGCTCTGACCGTCAAGAGTATTGTCGCTGTAATTAAACCAATCAAGGAAATTCACGGCTTTGTTGTTCGGAAAGTTTTTTGCCAGAATCTGAACTGCATCGTAGTCGAGCGCATCTGCCGCACGTTTTTTTCCGTCGGGAGCCTTGAATTTGAAGTCGTGAGTGACACTCACGAGTTGAATATTTTCAGTTATAAATTTCTTTTTTAACCATCTCCAGTAGTTTCCGGCTTTGACATAGTCAGGTTCTTTGTTGATTGCCTGAATTATGTCGATGGCTGAAAACCACCACTTCGAATTTTCCTCGTCCCATACGGCTCTGACCTCGCGGTCATTAAAGAAACGGATTGAAATTTTGCTCATTCGCAACACTCCCAAAAACCAAATCATTGAATATTATAGTAAAGAAAATGAAAATTGAAAGAAAAAACTTCTTTAATTCCGATTTTGGTTATTGCTGAGTTTTTTGACCTCCAACAAATGTGCGATTTTTGTGCGTAACATATTGACAAAACGCACATATTAAGCATAATATCACCGTTTTTTTGATGGAGGTTATTATGACGAGAGTAAGCACAAATATCAATCTGGACAGTGATTTAAAAAAGAGCGCGCAGCTGCTTTTTGCAGACTTGGGAATGGATCTCACGACTGCTGTCACGATTTTTCTGAAGCAGGCAGTCCGCACGCAGAGCCTTCCTTTCGCAGTGACGAAAGTTCCGAACGAAGAGACGCTCGCCGCACTCGGAGAATATCAGGAGATGCTTCTTCATCCTGAAAAATACAAAAGATATTCGTCATTCAAAAGTGCGTTAGACGAGGTTCTGGGCGAAGATGCTTGACATTATCCTTTCGAACCAGTTCAAAAAGGACTTGAAAACGGCGAAAAAGCGCGGCTACAACCTTGATCTGCTTGACGAAGTTGTGACGAAACTTTCGAATTCGCAGCCGCTTGAAGCGAAGAACCGCGATCACGAACTTTCCGGCATTTACAAAGGTTTCAGGGAATGTCACATTCAACCTGACTGGTTGCTGATTTACCGCATCAACAACAATGATTTGATTCTGTTTTTATCCCGAACGGGAACTCATTCAGATTTGTTTTAGGGCAGAAACTAAGAATTGCGTTTGATGGCTTCTTTCATTTTTTCATTTCCGACCTGAAAACGGATTGTAAAAGCCACCTACGACATATAGCGTCGTAGTGAAAGACTTTTTGCGGTATTTTTACCACAGTAATTTAAATGAAAAATTTCTTATCTAAAAATCAAAAATAAATTTTTTATACTTTTTTTCTTGACTTTTTAATCAAACATTTGTAAGAAGTCGCCGAATGGATTCAATCCATGCTTTTAACGGGCCCGTAATGAAAAAGCCGCCCCGAGATGAGGGCTGAGCCAAGATTACGGGTCTTTTTTTTATGCGGGGTCAAAATGAAAACAGCCATTCTTGTTGACGGCGGCTACTACAGAAAGCTTGCAAAGCACTATGCAGGTGAAAAAACTCCCATCGAAAGAGCAGGAGAGCTCGAATCATACTGCCGCAAGCATCTGCGGAACCGCGATGTTTTCACGATTGACGAAAAAAAGCAGAGACATTATCAGTATTCCGATTTATACAGAATTTTTTATTACGACTGCGAACCTGTCGCGAAAAAGGTTTATCATCCGCTTTTAAAGACAAGCATTGATTTTTCAAAGCAGCCGACATTCAAGTGGATGAACGATTTCCTTGTTTGTCTGAAAGAAAAACGGAAATTCGCGCTAAGGCTTGGTTTTCTGGCGGCAGAAGAAGCGTTTTACACGCTTGACAACAGCATTCTCAAAAAATTCTTCAGAAAAGAAATAAGCGTTGACGACATAACGGAAAAAGACTTTTTTGTGACTATCCGACAAAAAGGTGTCGATATGAAAATCGGTCTTGATATTGCCTCGCTTGCTTACAAAAAGCAAGTTGACCAGATTGTTCTTATTGCCGGAGACAGCGATTTTGTTCCTGCCGCGAAACTTGCCCGCCGCGAAGGCATAGACTTTATCCTTGACCCGATGGGAAAAACCGTAAATTCCAATTTGTTCGAGCATATTGACGGATTGCGCTCAAATTATAAGAGTCTGCAAAAAGAAGAGTGCGAAACTGAAGAATAAATAAGTTTTTTAAGTTCCGAATGAGTTGTCCGATTTTTTCGGACAACTCTGTTTGAACTGTACGATTTCTTCGTACAGTCGACTTAAAGATGAGCTTTTATTGAAAATCAGCTGACTTATTTTTTTTCTTCAGCTTCTATAAGATTTCAGTTGCAGTAACTTACAGGATTTTGATGTTTTCTATATTTTGGGGGAATTCTCTTAGTGAGAAAATAATTTCTTATTTTCTCTTCTGCTTTTTCACCAATAAAACGTGCTCTGTAACCATCTTCTGTATTTTCCCATTTATTAACTTTGTAAACTCCAACGACAATTCCATGTCTAACAGCGAGAACCAAAGGATATTTGCGGGCTCTCTCTATGTTTATTTTCCAACTTGCTCTGACTGCCTCATAAATATCACCATTATTTAAATTGATGCTGTAATCGTTGATTTTAATAATCATAAATTTCTGTTGATTCGGAGTGTTTGGATAATCATCAAATTCTTGAGCCATATATTTTTGTTCTAATGCATCAGTCCAAATCATTCCTCTATCACTATCACGACCTTTTTGCTCATTGGTTAAAAGGTCCAATCCAAAAAAATCAATAAAAGCTGCCTCGATTTCAAAAGCTTCTCTCTCTGTCAATCCATATCTTTGTATGATATGAATTACCTCCAATCCTTTACTTTCGATTTCTTTTATCATCTTTAATTTTGCAGGGTCTCTCTTTTTTAGATCGGCAAGCTCTGCTACAGGGTCTTTATCCTTTGCATGATTTCCATCATCTTTTTTTAAGTTAAATTCATTTATATGAGTATCATAAAAATCGGCGGCTGCCTTGATGTGGTCAAAAACGCGATCTCCATGTCCTTTACCGACGTAAAAAGTTTGTCCAGTCATCGGGTCAACTAATCTGTAAACATAATAGTTGATTCCCTTTTTTGTTTCTTCACTGAAGTTCGTAATTCTCTCTGTCATTTTGTTCCTCCTTCAAGATAATTCCCAATAAACTCGGTCATTTTCTTTGACCAACAGAAGATTATATACAAAAAACTATTTCCAATAACTTTTATTTAAAAATTTCAGCTAAGTTGCGGAATTGTTAAGAAGGGAAGGGAGAGTTGTTTTTGACGGTTTCCTTCATTATTTTCAATGCGTTGGCTGCGCGGTGGTAGTCGATATTGAATTTTTCCATAAGCATTTCGTGAGCGTTTGCAAAAAGAAAATCGACCATTTCATTGAAAAGCGGCTCTATTCCGAGTTTCTCCTGAACTATTGCCAAATAACTGGGGCTTTCAAACAAGGCATAAAGACAGGAACATGCGTCAAGGTGTATTTTAAAGAATTTAAAATTGTCTTCATCGTCGAGTCTCGGGGTAACTATCGTCGCCTCGATGTTCGCTCTGATGCGTCCGAGATTATTTCTTCCGCTCCTTATGTTGCGGATCGCGACAAAAACATGGATGCCGCATGATTTTCCTTTTTGCGCGATACTTGCGATGGAGATTTCTGCACTTTCATCATCCAGTGCTATGATATCATCCAAATTGGTTACGATGATGTTGATGAAAGGCATTTTGCTGGACGGATCAGCCTTCTGATTGTATTCAACAATATCTCTGACGTGATTTTTGTCCAACATTTGATAATGTTTTTCCATCTCGGAGACTAAAAGTTCAAGCGTTTTTACTCCTTCGTGAGCATCTGTGATCCTCGGCAGGAAGAGGTGAGGATCGTTTTCGTACTTTTTGAAAGTGTTTCTCGTGTCGATGAGCACGAATTTGACTTCATCCGGAGCTTTTTCGGAAATGGATTCCAGTAAAGCTTCGATGCAGGCCGCATTGTCTTCATCTTTCCCTGAAATCAGGAAATTTTTGGGTTCGTCAAAAATCTTTTTAAGGTCTTTTCTGTAAATGATGTAAGTCATGATGTCCTCCGTTTTAGTTGTTGTTTTGATCTGGCTGGGAATTCCGAAAAATTTCAGCAGCTTACTCCTCATCAAAATCATATCCGAGTTCTTCAAGTCGTTTTTTGCTTTCTTCCGATATTTTGGGGCAACCGTGAAAGGCACATTCTCCGAATTGTGTTACAGAATCGGGTATCGTTATGGATATTAGATCCT
>Ga0265298_10008858_pt1 | contig 12045 bp, 3 predicted proteins | sample AusTroGonzalo_MG_3_FD_193486 | JGI IMG/M metagenome (GOLD analysis project Ga0265298, IMG submission 193486) | Bovine rumen microbial communities from tropical cattle in Woodstock, Queensland, Australia - Gonzalo_01 | ecosystem: Host-associated > Mammals > Digestive system > Stomach > Rumen ...
TTTCCACCGCCCCCAGTTGCACCAAAGGTAATAGCGAGAGTGGAGTTTGCCGTGATGGCAGGCGTCACGTAAGTCGTACCACCGTTCTGTAACACACTTTCCTCACCATTGAAGTTAATACTGCTCACCGCTAATCCGGCTGCAGGCTCAAGTGTGAATTGAAGCGTAGAGAGGTGGTTGGCGGTCAGTGTCTGGCTGGCCGTATATTCCAACGATCCGAGTTTAACCTTGCCGTTGCCGGTAATCTCCAGTTGCAGATTGTACTGGTTGACAGCGAAGGTAACGGCGAGTTTACCATTGAGTTGATTGTTGCTAAGTGTGAACTTGTTGTCTGCAAAAGGAATTTTGGTACCATCGAGCGTCACTGCGTCTGCATGCCATCCTTCGTTCGGAACAATTTCAAACGTAATAGCGTTTTCTGTTGGGAAGAAGATGGTGGTGCCCATCAGGGTCTGTGCTCCGGCATGAACCTTACCCTGCTCGCCAACAATAGTCTGTATACCATATTCCTTCACGTTGGTGAAACCAGACCAACCATTTGCTTCTTTATAAGCCTCTGCCGATCCAATGGGTACATAAAGTGTACATTTGTCTAAGTCAAGCTTGTTGAATGCCTTTGTATCTTCTACATTAATTGGTTCTGTATAGCTTACATAGAGGTGCTCCAACGTGGCGGGGAACACGTTTTCGCAAGAAATGGAAGATACGGCTGCTGGCAAGCGAAGCTCTGTCAATTGAACATCTTTTAAAGCCTCACAAGACAATTGATAGCTTCCTTTCTCAGGAAGTTGCAGGTAAGTACATTGACCAAAGGTGTTATTAGAGATACCATTGGTCATGGTACACTGGCTCAGATCGAAGATTCTAACAGAGGAGCCATAGAACACGTTCCCGCTGAGCCTATTCAGAGATGCCTGCATCACCAATGTCTCGGGCAGTGAGGTGCAATTTCTGAATGCCTCCCATTCAATACTCTTTATTTCGTTTCCAAAGGGGAAGTTGGCAAGTCTTGGGCAATCTGCAAATGAATAAGAGCCAATTTCTTTCACATTCTTACAACCATCAACAGTGGTCAATTGCGGACAATACCAGAATGCCTGATTTCCAATTTCTGTTACAGTTGATGGCAGATATATGCTCATGAGTGTCTGATGTTCCTGCAATGCCTGTTCTGGTATAGTCTTTAGATCTGTCTCGCTGATGTCGAGCGTTTCCAACGCTGGCATATTATTTTTGACGAACGCCCAATCCTTGGCAGCCATCTTGCCAACAACCTTCACAGCACGTAGAGAACTGGGGTCGTTGCCTGTCGCAGCAATCTTGTCCTTCAGTTCTCCGCCATTAGGATTGTCGATGGTGAGCATATTGGAGGTGAACGATATGTCGAGTGTACCAATAGTTACTCCGGCAGGAATGGTAATAGTGCCATCGGTGGACACAGACAGGGCTGTGCCGTCGAGTTTGACAGCAATCCATTCATTGTCTTTGTCTGGAACAAGTTTCAGATTGGTAGCACTGCCTTGATTGGCGAAGAAGAAATCGCCATTCTTATAAGTAATATTACCCTGCATCAACGATCCCAAACCGCTGATGTGTACCTTGAAGCCCTGTTCCTGTATATTGGTAAAAGAAGACCATCCATTAGCCTCGCTATAGGCATCTATGCTACCCACGGGAACATAGAGGGTACAATTGCCAAAGTCAACATTTTTGAAAGCATTATTGCCTGCCCAGATAGGTTGAGTGCTACTTGCATATATGCGCTCCAGTGTGGTGGGGAATACATTATCGTCACAAATATTCGATATGGCGGCAGGCAAACGAAGTTCTGTCAGTTGCGCCTCATATAGAGCATACCAGCTTAATTGATAGTTTCCTTTTTCCGGAAGCAATAGCGACGTGCATTGGCCAAAGGGGTTAGATGAAAGACCATTGGTCATAGTACACTGGCTCAGGTCAAAACTTGTGACAGAAGACCCAGAGAATACGTTACTTCCAAGACTCGTTAAAGAGGCAGACACTAATGTGACGGGCAAAGAGCTACAACTGATAAACGCGTAAGAATCAATTTTTTCAATAGCGTTACCGAAGGGGAATACGGATAACTTGTTACAAGAATTGAAGGCTGAATATCCTATTTCCTTTATATTCTCACATCCGTCAACAATGGTCAGTTGCTGACAATTTTGGAATGCATAATTGTCAATGGAATTAACTGTAGAAGGCAGATGAATAATCGTGAGTTTCTGATGATCCTGTAATACCTGCTCAGGAATGTTCTTCAGATCTGTCTCGCTGATGTCGAATTCTTCCAACGCTGGCATGTTGTTCTTGACGAAAGTCCAATCCTTGGCAGTCATCTTGCCGACAACCTTCATTGCACGGATGGTGCTGGGGTCAGCAATTAAGTCCTTTAGTTGTCCGCCATTAGGATTGTCGATAGTGAGCATATTAGAGGTGAACGATACGTCGAGTGTACCAATAGTCGTTCCTGCGGGAATGGTAAAAGTTCCATTGGTGCCCACAGTTAGGGCTGTGCCGTCGAGTTTGACAGCAATCCATTCATTGTCTTTGTCTGGTACAAGTTTCAGAGTGGTAGCACTGCCTTGATTAGCAAAGAAGACATCGCCAGCTGTATAAGTAGCACTACCCTTCTGCAGCGAGCCATATCCGCTGATATTCACTAGGAAGCCAAGTTCCTGCATAGACTTGTAAACCTTGGTCCAGCCATCTGCTTGCCTATATTTGCGCAATGACCCTTTTGGAATATAAATCGTAACATTGCTCTCTGAGAAATCTTCAAATGTGTTATCATAGCATGAAGGGGGAGTGGCAGATTCTACGTATAACGTCTTCAGGGTGCGTGGTAAGCAAGTGCCACTTAAAGAGGTTACAGCCTTCGTCAGGGTCATACTTTCCAAACCTTTGGAAACATATTGCTGGGTGGTTTCGTCCCAGGTATTATCAACATTGAAACAACCCCATTCAAGACGTAAGTTTCCTTGACTGGGAAACAAAACTTCTTTTAGACTGTATATGTTCTGAAATGCATAATTACCAAGATATTCCAACTTCATACAAGCGGAGAAATCCAAATCCGTCAGTGACCAACAATTGTAGAAGGCACTGGATTCCACGTTGTACAGACTGGCAGGGAACACGATTTTCCCTGCCACTGCCGTTTGACTGCCGAAGGTAACTGACTCCAACTGCTGACAGTTACTAAATGCATTATAATTAATCTTAGTGATTCCTTGTGGCAGACGAACCGTTTTCAAATTCTCTTTATTATTGAATGCCTGACTTGGAATCTCCTTGATGTTAGTGCCAGAGATGTCAATATTTTCAAGATTTGACAATTGGTTCTTGATAAATTTGAAATCTTCATCACCCAAAATCCCTGTCACCGTCAGGTCCTTTACGGTGGAGAAATCCGTGACACCTTGTGCTTCCAATTCGTCCCAGAGTTCGCCGGCAGTGTTTACCTGGACGGTCACTGTCTGAGCCATCGTCGTGATGGCGAAGACCGACGCCAACAGCATCAGCCAGGATGTTGTTAATAGTCGCTTTTTCATAATCTTCTTATTTTATAGTTATTATTTATTATTTTATTACGTGAATGATTTCCACCACATCCGCGATGGTGATTCTCTGATCTTTATTCATATCTGCCTGTGACTCCACTAATTCAAGTGCATCCTTCTCCAGGAGATAATTTGTGATACAATCTATATCAGCGGTATTGACATGGCCGTCATTGTTGGCATCGCCCAAGATTCCGGACAAGCCACCCACACGCCATGTTGCTGATGGAGATGAGGCGCAATTATGCTCTTCTGCAGTGCTCAGGATAATCTGATTTGCCAGAATGGTTGTGTTGTTAAAGTCGCTCAGACCTCCCACCTTATTATATATAAGGGAGATCACAGCACCTTTGCCTGGGGTAATAGGGGTGTTGTTCAAGGAATAGAGGAAAACTTGATAGTGTCCTTCTTCCTTTTTCGTGATATCAACCTGATACCCTACTGTACGGTTAGAGAGTTTAAAGGACTGCTTATCAGGAACCATTTCGGACATCCAATGAAGATCGAATTGCATGCCAACGATAGGCAGGGCGTTCTGGAGGGATACCGTCAGGGCGTACTGGCTGGGCTGGCCGTTTACGCCTTCTCCGCTCAATTCAATCGTGTTGGGTGAATAGGTCGAGCCGTTGATCTCAACAGCTTGCATACGGTTCTGCGGGTCATTGCTGTATATTTGCATCATGCCCGTAAAATCCTCTACACCTGAAGGACGATAGCAGACTTCTACGTCAGAAGCATTGCCTGCAGGTATCGTAGGAAGTGTGGCCTCAGACAGGTTGAAAGCCTCACTGGAGAATGCTATGCGCTGAATTGATAATGGCGACTCGCCACTGTTCTTGATCGTGAAACGCTTTTTGATGGTTTCTGCTACCGGTACTCTTCCGAAATCCAGTTCAGAAGCGCATTCCATCTTGGGAGCTGCAATTCGGATAGTTGCACCATTGGTCCCTGACGTCATGTCGCGTCCGTCGGTATTGCTTAATATCACATCCTCTGGCTTCAGTTGATAGCTGCCTCCTGTACCATCCAACTGGAGTCGGAACGTAAACAATTCACCGTCGTTGCCCGACATGGCGGTATTAGATACAGAATGGATGTAGAATGAGAGTCTGCTATCCTCAAGTGTTCCTGATAATTGATGGGAACCCTTCGGTGCTCTTTCTGAGATGGTGGCACTTCCTTCCACATACTTCAATGCCTCAGGTAATGTGAAACAGCATTGTGCTGCCACAATCGGCTCCATATTCTGCATGGTGACATGGACAGTTACCTCTTCGCCAGCCTGTCCGGAGGCGTCTGCGACGGACAAAGTGTTGACAGAGTAAGGGGCGGCGATGACATGAATCGTCTGTTTACCGTTCGCTGCATCAGAAGTGATTGTTATATCGGTGTTGTCGCTTCCGTAATTCTGAGGAGTGTAGTCAATGGTCAGAGTACTCTTCTGTCCAGCAGCGATGGCCATGGATGTTGGACTAACCTTGAAAAGGGCCGATCCGCTCTTGATCTCAGAAATGGTCAGCGTCTCATTACCGGCATTGACGACTGATACCTCTTTGGAATGTGTACTTCGGATAGGCACGCTGCCGTAGTCAACCTCTTTCTCGCTAAGAGTGATCTTCGGGCTGATGATCTTTACGGATCCTCCCTGAACACTGACAGGTAAGGACTTACTTGATGGATCACTCAGAACAACTGTTGGTTTCAAGTCATAGGTACCAGGCTCGTTGCCAACTTTCAGGCGGAAAGTCAGGAACACCCCTGTCCCCTCTTTGAAGGTGTTAAGGGATAGGTCGTAAACGTATAAACTCAACAGGTTGTCATTGTCAGAAGCAGAGATCTGATGGCTTTTGGATACCCGTTGGGCATTCAATATGGCGGAACCATCCACGTAACTCAAATAGGGTGAGTGGGGGATGTTGATCTCCAAAGCTGTCGCAGACTGAGCATTGCCCAGCATTACCTGCATTTCCACCTCATCGCCCGGATGTCCGGATGATGAGGTGATTGAGACGGTACTCTGTGCGCTCACCCGTACTGCAGTTATCTGCGACAGTGCCAGGCACAGGATGAGCAGATATCGTTGAAGACGAACCATAAGCAATTATTAATAGCACACTTTCTTTCCGTTTCTGATATAGACGCCCTTTAGTGGCTTTGTGATACGGCGTCCCATCAAATCATAGATACCTTCACGCTCAACAGATCGCTGGGGCGCAGAGACGGACTCTATGGCCGTTGGCATCTGGTATAACACCTTCACGTCATGCCCCCATTTGTCGCTAAGCACGATATCTGAAAGAGATGCATTGCCTACATATAAGATGGCATGGCGACCGGCCGGGATGGCTTGTCCAGACAACGAGAATGCCATCAACAAGTCTGTTGCTGATTCCTCGTCCTGTCTGTATGTGACATACTCCATGCCTTCGAGGGCCTTGAGTGGTGTGAACTGGATTTCATCCAAAGAAGAGGTCAGGCAGAACTGGGCACCTGCCAGATCCACAGGACTGTCAATGTAGAGGATACCATCTTCTATTGAACATTCAGCAGTGGAAAGGCCCTGTGACATGATGCTGGCACTGGAAGAACCCAAGACGAGGTTAACGGTTCCCACTACATCAAGGATATTGATGATTTCGTCTGAGTTGATATCCGCAGCCTCAAAGATGAACGGTTTGGGATCTTGATTTGTAAGATATGCTATCTCGGTGACTACATCGTTGACAGTGATGCTTAAGTCGCCATTGGCATCACCCTTGGCAGCCGATAACGGGATGGCTGCTATGGTGCGGGACGGCTCTGAGGAGTCAAGATTTGAGCGAAGCGCACGATAATAATAATAGTAGGTGATGCCTGGTGTTACATCGTAATCGGTGAAGGTCATCTCTGTCCCATCACTTTCTTCGATAATTCCTTGGTTCACAAGGGTAGTGTCAGATGACATACCATCTTCTTTCATGGTAAAGCGATACATGTTGTATCCCATCACATCCTCGACTTCTTCTGCATTGAGGGCTTCCCATGTCAATTTGACACGTCCCATTCCTGGTTCAGCCATGAAACCCGTGCTCTTGCTGCCAGCAGCACCGACAGGCACATTGAAACGAGAACGTTCCGTAGGAATGACGAAGTGGTCCAAATCCTGGGCATCGGCCACATAGAAGCGGTTGATGCCGTCGAAGGCACTTTTCGCCGTAATAGTGATTTCGGCGGTGTAGATAGTTCCGTCTTCGTTCCATGATGGATTCTCATTGATGAAGGTCTGTGTGTAAGGCGGACGTACGCCCATCGAGAGCCACGGCTGGATAGTTTTGTCCATTGGACGGTTGAAATAGACTTCCACTTTGTGAGTACCTACTCCCAGTGGAGGTATCTCGTCATATTCGTCCTGAGCATCCTTGCCATTCACCAGGATCTTCCACACGATACCATGGGCCTCACTGCTGGGCTTGGTGAGCATGTTCTTCAGGTCTATGGATCCAAAGGTCGTACAGTTAACATCATCGTTTAAGTCATTGTAATAGTCCACTACGCTCTTACGAGCAATTTTTTCAATAGCGGATCCTAAGTAAGAAGGATAGTCGTGATAAACAACTGTAGGCTCCAAGGTTACGCATGCTACACTATAATAGCTGCCCATGAAATCAATGAAGTTGCCGTAAATGTTGCAGGCATTGAAGTCCTTCCATTCTGGGAGGAAATTGTACCATTTGTTTCTATGTTGGCAATAACCGTCACGGGTCGTGATGGTGTTGTCGATGATATTACTATTCTTATGGGTATTTCCCTGTTCAATACCAGCATAGCCTGTATTCTGTATGATGTTGCAGCGAGTGGTGGTGATGCCAGCGAGGCCATGGTCGCCTAAATAGCAGTCTTTGATAATACAGTCGGTGAACTTACCGCCAGTGATGAGGTTAACCTCAGCCGAAAGCATCAGGAACTGGCAGTACTCGAACACACAGTAATTGTTAAAGGCTAAAGTGGGAATAGTTCCCTGACTCAAGTCTCCCTTGGTGATAATAATTGGTTCGTCAGCAGTTCCGATGGCTCTGATACGTCCTTTTTCGGAAACTTTAATCAAGGCATTGTCGTGCAACTTGAGAGTCGTTCCAGGAGAAAGGGTCAGTGTGATACCATTTGGTATTGCCAAGGATTTGGTGATGATATAATGCTTGCCTGCCTCTAACGTGGTGTTCTTCTCAAGGATGCCGCCTAATTCTTCACCATTCTCTGCAACGATGACGATATTCTGACGGATTGTTTCGCCTGTTCCGTTCTCACAGGTGCTGCTGAGGGTGAGTCGTATATGACGACCATCGACACAATTGTCATTAATCTTGAAGCGGATAGGTTTGATACTGCGCTCTTTCCCATAACTGTTCAGGGTACGGCCAAAATCCACATTGTTTTCCAGGATTTCGATGATTTCCGGATCTTCGTTCTCGCTAGTAGAAATGGAACACTTGATACCAACGGCTTCACCCCAAGTGTTTCGTAAGACTGGATATAATTCAATAATTTCACCAGCATCGAAACGTCTGTCGTTATCACCGCCGATAGAGTCACGCATGACGTAACTTACAAACCATAACGTAGGTTTGCGGTCGGCGTCAGTCACTTTGTATGCGGCCATGACGTCCATAATATTGGTTGACTTGTTTGCTGTGCCGATGACATCACCGAAAAGCAGTTCCTTACTACTATACTCCTTCGTCTGCAATAGACGTGAAATGGCGCCGGCCGCTAATGGCGTGGCCATGGATGTACCATTCATCGATTTATATCGGCCACCTGGATAGGTACTCAGAATGTTTGTGCCAGGAACCATTAATTCATAGTTATAGAGTTTCTCCTCATCGAAGATGGCTAAGTCTGTATAGAGGGGACCGTCGTCATCAAAATTACTGAAACATGCTCGCCATTGATTTGCTTTGTATGGATCCTCACCAAATCCGCAATAGCTATAACATTGTCCAGCATAATCCTTACTGGCTTCTACACCCAGCACAAACGTGAAGGCACCTGGGAACATCGGCTTTGAACAGCAAGAGTGCCCAGGATAGATACAGAGTCCGTCGTTACCTGCCGCAGCCACGATGACGCTGTAGTGGTAACACTTACCCAATGCCAATTCCTCTGCTTTAGAATAACTATAACTACCAAGGCTCATGGAGATGACATCTACCTGATGGGTGAGACAGTACTCTAATCCGCGAATGATAGTACCAACGTCACCGATACCGTCGCTCTGAAGTACAGTGACGGGCATAATCTGTGCATCAGGATTGGCACCGACAATGCCAATACCATTGTTTGCCACTGCGGCGGCAATGCCAGCACAGTGTGTGCCATGACCATTCCAGTCGCCCAACCGGCCAGTCTGATTCACACAGTCCCAACCATGAAGGTCGTCCACGTAGCCATCAAGGTCATCATCTTCTCCATCCACACCATTCAACTCTTTCTCATTGGTCCATATATTGTCTTTCAAATCTGGATGTGTGATATCTACGCCAGTGTCGAGTATGGCAATGACAGGCCTTCGTCCCAAAATATTCTGCGTTTCTGTAGCCCAAAACTTGGGAAGGTTGATGGCTGCGGGGCCCCATTGGCTATTATACATAGGATCGCTTGGAGTGAAAGCCTTCGGTCCTACGCCATTCACATTGGAAAGGTTCTGCAGGTTATTGGTAGAAGGTGCCCCAAGGGCATAGACGACATAGTTTGGCTCTGCAAACTCAACCTCGTCAAGTTGTGCAAAAGCTTCAGCAGCATCTTGGATAGGCTGCTCTTGGTCTAACTTGAGAAGATACAACTTGGTCATGTCTCGGTCTTCCATAAGGTTTCCTGTGACAGAGCGTAAACGAGCAGATGCACGCATTTTTAAAGCACCACTCTTGGGCATCAACTGCTCCATTTCATTTACACCAAATTTGTCTATCAAAGACTGGACTTTTTTATGGTCTGTACTGACTATGCCTGCAGACCTGCTTCTTACTTTAAGAGCACTGTTATCCTTAAACTTGACCAATAACTGGCCAGAACGATAGGCACGATGCGAAGAAGTGTCCAGCTTTACTACTTCATAGTCTTCTGCAACTGTTTGTGCTGCAGCAACGGTACAAAGACTCCAAAGAGCAAATACCAATAATTTAGAAAACTTAACCATATCAAACTTTAATAGACATTAATAATAATGTGCAAATTTAGTGTTTTTTTTAATGTAATCCAAGTATTAGATACCTTTTTTTTCTTCTTTATTTTTTTTTAACAGTAAAGATTGGACATAAATTATTCATCTTACACCATAGCAATTGTCCGTGCTTAGAAAAAAGCACGAATCATTGTCCCCTCATGCTTGACAAGGGGGCAGACCGAGTCATAAGAGATTATGAAATCTTCACTTCACCTCGTAAAGCACGGAGAGGGTGGGGCGGTAGGTGTTCTCGAGGGTGAGGGTGATGAAGCCGCCGTCTGTCTCGAACTTGGCAATCTTGTGATCGTCGCCGTGCTTGGGCATGTTGGGCCAGGATCCTAATTCCTTCTCAAAGTCGTCGCGCAACTGTTGCCAGAAACGGCGGGTGCTGTCGTTGGTGGAGAGGGTGTAGTTCTCCTGAAGTGCCTGCAGCAGACCATCTTTCTGGGCGAGCATCAGGCGGTAGTGGTCGCCAGTGCGAGCCATCACCACACGGGTGAAAGCCGAGTCGGTCTTAGCGGAGTCAATGGCATAGCCACGGGCTTGCAACGAATCAACAAACGTCTGGAAGGGCATGGCCAGTGCGAGACCACGATAAGAGAATTCTTTTTTCTCACTGTTACAGGCACAGAGTGCCATCAAGGCCACGAAGGCCACAAAGATCTTTTTCATTTGCGATTTACGGATTTACATTTTTTATCGGATGCAAAGTTACGAAATTAATTCTTAATTCAAAATTCATAATTCATATTTTTTATCGGTGGCAGCAAATTTTTCACTCTTCCCTCTTCACTCTTCACTTTTTTTCGTACCTTTGCACCCATGTTTGGACTTAGTCTCCTTCTTACAACGTTTTTCTCCTTGTCTTTGGCAGAGGAAGATACCATCCGCACAGAACGGCTGGAGGAGGTTGTCGTGACCTCCAACTCGGCCCGTCAGCGTATCCAAAACGTGCAGACTGGTGCCGAGGTGTTGCAGTTGGAAGACCTGACATCGGCCCCCCAGTTGTTTGGTGAGGCGGACATCATGCGCTCTATCCAGCTGTTGCCTGGCGTGAAGGCAGAGAGCGATGCCTCGAGCAGTTTTCAGGTGCGTGGAGGCACTTCGGCTCAGAATCAGGTGCTATTCGACTTGGCCCCTGTCTATAATGTAGGCCATCTGGCAGGACTCTTCTCTGCTTTCAACGACGATGCGCTGGCCTCTGCCACTCTCTACAAAGGATTGCTGCCTGCCCAATATGGCGGTGCCTCATCGGCTGTGCTCGATATCACGGGCAAGACGGGTGACAAGCACAACTGGCACGGTGGAGGGAGCGTCGGACTGCTCTCTGCCAAGGGTGCTATCGAAGGCCCCATCGTGAAAGACAAGGCCTCGCTGTTGGTGACAGCCCGCCGTACTTATATGGACTTGTTCCTGAAAGCCTCGAAGAATTTCAGGGACAATACTCTCTATTTCTATGACGTCAACGTGAAACTTGATTGGACACTCGACAAGCGGAACCAGTTATATCTGACCTTCTTCACCAGTTATGACTGTACGGCTGTGGAGAAGATGACTGATATCCGCTGGAACAATATGACGGCCAATCTGAAATGGTTGCACCACTTCAACGGCGACTCATACGCCCAGACCACTGCCTATTACAGCAGTTATCTGACAGATAATGGAGTGGACTTCCTGCGGATGAACCTCTGGTATAAAGGCCATATCCGTCAGGGGAGTCTGCGACAGGATTTCCACTTCCCTCTTTCCACTTTCCACATTCCACTGACCATAAGAGCCGGCTTGCAGACCTCGCTCTACAACGTGAAGTCGGCAGAGTGGCAGGTGCTGAACAAATACAACAAGGAGCAGCGTCGTGCCTGGGAGAATACCGCATGGATTAATGGACAGTGGACAATGGACAAGGTGCAATTTTCCGTGGGATTGAGGGCAAATGCCTTCTCACCCCTTGGCGGCTCGCTCTATTACGATATCGAAGATAACGGAGAGATAGGCTGGTACTACAACTACGGCGAAAACGAAATCGTGAAGACCCACTTGACACTGGAGCCCAGAGCCAGCATCAGTTGGCAACCCACGCCGCAGACCAGCATCAAATTAGGCTATGCACGTACCTCGCAGAATCTGCACGCACTCAGGAACCAAAGCACATCGACACCTTTCGACCGTTATACGATGAGCAGTAACATTGTAAAGCCAGAAACGGCTGACCAGTGGAGTGGGGGATTCTATATGATGACTCCTCGACAGGACTACGAC
>Ga0265298_10008861_pt1 | contig 12041 bp, 11 predicted proteins | sample AusTroGonzalo_MG_3_FD_193486 | JGI IMG/M metagenome (GOLD analysis project Ga0265298, IMG submission 193486) | Bovine rumen microbial communities from tropical cattle in Woodstock, Queensland, Australia - Gonzalo_01 | ecosystem: Host-associated > Mammals > Digestive system > Stomach > Rumen ...
CGTGTGGATTTGCAAGATTTTGCTGAAGCTGTTGAACTTCTTCTATAGCATTATTCCCAACTACGGCATTGCTATTATCATTGTGACCTTCATTGTTCGCGGCTTTACCACGCCATTTACGGTAAAGCAGCTCAAGTCCACCCGGGCCATGAGCAAGCTCAAGCCCCAGCTGGACGAAATCAACGTGAAGTACAGGAGCGATCCGCAAAAGAAGCAGGCCGCCATCATGGAACTTTACGCCAAGAACGGCGTGAACCCGCTGGCCAGCTGCACCGGCGGCTGCCTCCCCATGCTTATCCAGATGCCTATCTTTATGGGCCTGTTCTTTGTGCTGGGCCGCGCCATTGAACTCCGTGGCATGCCCGCATTCCTGTGGATTACGGACTTGAGCCAGAGCGACGTGGTGTGGAGCGGATTCTCTATCCCCTTCGTGATGCCCTCCGGCCTTGCTATTCTCCCCTGGATTATGGTGGTGACCACCTACTTCCAGACCAAGGTCACTATGACTGGTAGCGCAGGCATGGATCCGGCCCAGCAGAAGATGATGACCTGGATGATGCCCGCCATGATGTTCTTCTTCAGCGCGGTGATGCCTTCGGGCTTGGTGCTTTACTGGATTGTCTCTAACTTCTGGAGCATTGCCCAGTACAAGATTATCAACCGCGGTGTGGTACCTGCGGCCGGTTCTTCCAAGCTGAACGGCAAGAACGTGAAGGACGCGGAAATCGTAAAGAAATAGACCGCGCACTTGTAAAAACAAGACGGCGCGTCTTTTAAAATTTTTAACCGCTGGCAGGAATGCACGCGGTTATTTTTTCAGGAATTTTCCCTTAGCCTTCAGGAAGGTTTCGTAGATGGGGGCCCCGATTTTTTCCAGGGGCTTTTCCCATAGGGAATCGGCGGCCTGGTGCAGGCTACTTTCTACCGGCTTGGGGAGCCATTCTTCCTTGAAATCCTGGTCCAAGCCCGCCTTCACAATCATCTTGTGATAGTCGGCATTCAAAATGTCAGTGGCCTCGTGCCGCACAAAGGAAAGTTTTTCCTTGAGGTTAAAGCGGTGCTGCAACAGTTTGCGTTTGACAAATCCTGCACCTTGCGGAATCAGGTCCTTGAAGGACAGCATGCTGATTTCGCCCGTGTCGAATAGGTAGCCCGTTTTTACTTCGGCGTCTTCGAAGGCATCTGCCATGCCGATTTCCAAGCGGTGGACCACGTCGTAGTAGTTCTCCTGTTCGGGAGTCTCCAGCAGGTGCATGTAGAAGGCGCCCAGAGCTTCGGGCTTGAGGTACAGGAAAAAGCTTTGCAGGTGCCTGCGGTACTCTTCGCTTTGGGTCAGGCCGATGGCGTCGGCGTCGCTGGCCTCGGCGCGGTCCAGAAATTCCTGAAAGCGATTGCGGTAATACACGATGGAGTCGTTCATCAGTACCAGGCGGCTAATGCGGCTCAGGGTGACGAACTTGCTTTGTCCGCTGGCCAGTTCCTTAAGGAAGCGGCGCCACATGCCAAAGTCAAACCCGTGGTTGTCCGTGAGGTAGAGGAATATGTTCCGCTCTTCTAAGAAGGCCAGGGTTTCGGGAGAAAGTTGGCGCCGGTTGGTCAGCAGCACCACGCGGAAAGGCGTCTCTGATAAGTGCTGCAAGGCGAACTGCACGTAGCCAGGCAGGGTTTCCCCCGTCTGGTAGCTAGAATACAGTATCACCTTGTCATTTTGCATGATTATCTTCTTCCGCTTTTACCCCTGCCGCCGCGGCCACGGGCCAGCTTTTCGCCAAAGGCCTTGGGGCCCCGGGCTGTTTTTGCACCCATGGTCTTGCGGGGCCGCTCTTTACGGGCTCCACGTCCTGTGCGAATAAAGTTCGGTTCGTCATCGAAGTCATTGTCGTCGGGCTGGCTGACATAGCCCAGCGCCTCTGCCGCGGCGGCACGGTCTGCCCGCTCGTGGACATCGCGGTAGCTGTCGCGGGATTCGCCCTGACGGCGGCGCTTCTTGGGGTCACTGCTGAGTTTTTCCAGAATGCTGAAGTCTGCCTGGCCACGCAGCGGGTCTACCCGAAGGAGTCGCACCAGCACCTTGTCGCCCCTGCGGAAGGTACGGCCGCTCTTTTTGCCAAAGGCAAGACCCTGGTCCGGGTTGAACACGTAGAAGTCATCGCCGGCAATGTCGCGGAAACGCACCAGGCCTTCGGCGATGGGGTCCGCAATGGAGACGTAAATGCCCCATTCCTCGATGCCCGTGACGCTGGCTTCAAAGTCGTCGCCAATGTGATTCTTTAGAATCCAGCAGGAACACACCTTGATGGAAATCCGTTCCACCTTCATGTTCTTGATTTCGTTGGCAGAAATCAGGTCGCAGACTTCGATGATGTTGTTGACCCGCTCCGCCTCAATTTCCTTGCCCTTGCGGGCCAGTTCCCGATGGCACCACAGGTCCGCATAACGGCGGATGGGGCTGGTGAAGTGGCTGTAGTCCTGCCAGTTCAAGGCGAAGTGGCCAAAACTGTTGCTGTCGTAGTGGGCCTTCTGCATACTGCGCAGAATGCGGTTCATCAAGGTCTCGTCATCGCCGGCGCGCTTTACCAAGTGCTGGTACAGCTGGAAGGCGGTAGGGTTCAGGTTGGTGTCGCCACTGCGGGGCTTGCCCAAGTCGCGGAGCATCACGGGGGAGTCCTTGAACAGGTCGGGGTACATGTAGTACAGTTCCATGATGTCCTTGGTGTCGGGAGCTTCGTGGATACGGTAAATACCCTGCAGCTTGCGACGTTTCAGTTCCTTGGCGCAGCAGTTGTTGGCAATGAGCATGCACTCTTCCACCCAGGAGTTGGATTCGTCGCTTTCCCTGGGCACGATTTTTACGGGTTCGCCCTTCTCGTCGAACTTGCAGCCGTATTCGGTGCTCTTGAATTCCAGCAAGCCTTCCTTGGTGCGGTTCTTCTTGAGCAATGCCGTCACTTCGGCCAAAGCCTTGATGGAATCGTCTCCGGCATCCATCATCTTCACCGCTTCCTGGTAGGTGATGCCCTTGGAAATGTTCACTACGCTGCGGTGGAAGTCCCAGCTGAGCACGTTGGCGTTCTTGTCCAGTTCCATCATGCAGGTAAAGGCGCAGCGGTCCACACCCTGGTGCAGGCTGCAAACACCGCTGGAAAGTTTTTCGGGAAGCATGGGGACGGCCGTCCAAGGCAGGTACTGGGTGTAGCTTCTTTCCAAAGCTTCTTCATCCAAATCGGAACCTTCGGGAACGTAGTAGCTCACGTCGGCAATGTGCACGCCCAGTCTGTAGCCGCCCGCGGTGCGTTCCACGCTAATGGCGTCGTCGTGGTCCATGGCCCCTTCGGGGTCAATGCACAGCACGTCCAGCTTGCGGTAGTCGGCACGTCCCTTGAAATCCTTGGGACCGGGTTCGGTGATGCCGTCCACAAATTTCTTGATGGCGGGGGAGAAGTCCTTGGGCAGGTTGTTCTCGTCCATGAACCTCTGCTTGACTTCTGCCCAGGTGATGTTCAAAATATCGGCGGTGTGGTCCACCTTGGCTAAATAACTGTGTTTGCGCTTGGGGTGGGGGTACAGGGTAAAGTTGATAGTTTCCCCTTCCTTGCCCGGAGCCTGCCTGCGGTGGGCCATCTCGTAGACCTTGCCTGTTTCCAGTTCGTGGACTTCCCAGGCTTCTTCGTCAATCTGGTGCAAGATACCCCGCTTGATACGGGTCTCATTTTCCTTGTCGTTCTGGCGACGGCTACGGGCGGCGGGCCTGCGGTTGTCTTCGCCGCCCTGTTCCGCGATTTTCTTGAAACGCTTTTCCCGCTTTTCCTCTAGCGGTTCTCCGTCACCCAACTGGTATTCCTTGTGGCTGGTGCGCTTTAAAAGGCCCCGTTCCACCATGTCGGCCAGCATCTGCTTAAAGGCCATCTTCTGTTTTTTGGGGAGGCCCAGGGCGCCACGCAACTGGCTCCCTACCATAGGTTCGTCACGCAATATGGCGATAATTTGTTCTTCGCTGGGTAAATGCTGTGCCATGTTAGGCCTCCTTTGAAACACTTGCAGCTTCCGCCTGCTTGTAGGGCAAGGCGGATTCGATTATTTCATGAAACTCGTTGCGCAAATCGCTGATGCTCTTGTCTGCGAAACTTTCGGGATTTTGCAGCGGGTGAATCACGATGCGCACTTCGCCGGGGTACATGGCCCACTTGACTTTGGGCAGGCAGTCTCCGGTACCTATAAGGGTTACGGGAAGCAAGGGCAGCTGGTTTTCCTTTGCCATCTTGAAAATCCCGTTCTGGAAGGAGAGCATTTTCCCGTCGGCGCTACGGTGGCCTTCGGGGAATACAGAGATGTTGTACTTTTTGTCCAGACGGTCACGGACAAGTTTTCCCATGCCGGCATTGGCACGGGGGTTCTTGTGCACGGGAATGCAACCGATACTGTTGAGGACCCAGCCAAAGACGGGAGCCTTCCAGAGGGCGGCCTTGGCGATAAAGGCGGTGTTCCCGATGGCGGGCCACATAACAGGAATGTCCAAAAAACTCATGTGGTTGGCCACGATGACAAAGCCCCTGTCCTTGGGGATGTTTTCTATGCCTTCTACCTTGATCTTGAGGCCGAACAACTTGAAGATGACGTTCTTGAAATAGAAGCTGCAAACGTTGGTGATTTCGTTTTTACGCCTGCAGATAGCTCCCTTGTAAATGATGTAGGGAGTACCGAGGACAATCATCCCCGAAAAAATACCTAGGTAGAACAGTACTGCGCGAATAAAACCCATTATTTAACCTTCCATTCAAGGGTTTGGCCCGCAGCTAGCGGGACTACGCCGTTTACCACCGCAGGGACGGTCCACTTTTCCTGCACTACCTCGATCTGCTGCGTGGTCCGTGGAATGCCGTAGAAGTCCGCCCCGAATCCAGCGATAAAGTCGGGCAGTTTGTCCAGGTGGCCGGCCCGTTCAAATTCCTGCACCAGCAGGGGGAGGGCCACCGGGGCGCTGTAGACGCCCGCCGCCCCGCACGGGCACTCTTTTTTGCCCAGCTGGTGCGGGGCGGAGTCCGTGCCGAGAAAGAACTTGGGGTTGCCGCTAAAGGCGGCTTCGCGGATGGCGGCACGGTCTTCAGGCCGCTTGGGCAGCGGCTTGCAAAAGTGGTGCGGCCTGAGGGCGTCGCCTACGATGTCGTCCAGCGTCATCATCAGGTGGTGTACCGTGAAGGTGGCGGCCACATTGGGACCCAATTTCTTGACGGCCTCTACCGACTTGGCGGAACTCAAATGCTCAAAGACGATTTTCAACTTGGGGAACTTTGCCGCCAGGGTTTCCACCCGCTTAATGAATGCGGGTTCACGGTCCAGGCAGAATTCGCCGGGTTCCTCGCCGTGGACACACAGCACCAGCCCAAGTTTTTCCATCAAGGCTACCACAGGGAAAACCGCCTCGAAGTCGCTGATGCCGTCGGCACTGTTGGTGGTGACACCTGCAGGGTAGTACTTTCCGGCCACTACGCCTACCGCCATCATGTCCTTCAAATCCTGTTCGGTGTAGTTTGGGTTCAGCTTGAAGGTCATAAGGGGCACAAAGTCTGGGCGGACGGTTTTGGCCGCTTCCAAAATCTGGGCCTTGTATTCGGCAATGGCCTTTGCGCTGGTCATGGCGGGGACGGTGTTGGGCATGATGATGGCACGGCCAAACTGGGCCGCCAAATCCCGAACATAGCCGGGCATCAAGTCGCCCTGCCGCAAGTGAGCATGAAAATCGTCTGGTAAGGGTAGAAACATGCTTAAAAACCTTTTTTAAACAATATAGAACTAATGTGGAATTTGTAATGTGAAATGAGGGATTTGTAGTGTGAAATTAATCATTACACATTACACACTTCACATTGCCGCGTAGCGGCTCTACCCGCTGGTGCGCAAATCGCGGAACAGGACTTTTGAAATGTCGTTGTTGGCGTTGAGCCAGTAGTCAAAGTCGTGGGGTTCCGTGAGCTTTTTGTGGTACAAGAAGCTCAGGTTGCAACCCAGTTCCTTAGCCATCATCAGGTCGTGGGTGATGATGATGATAGAAGTCTTGAACAGGGTCCGCATGTTGTCTATCAGGGGCAACAGGTTGCGTCGGTTGTAGTTGTCTAGACCTGCGGTAGGTTCGTCCATCAAGAGCAACATAGGGTCCATGGCCCAACTGCGGGCAATGGCCACGCGCTTTTGCATGCCCACGCTCAACTGGTGGGGGAACATGCTTGCACAGTCCCGCACACGCATCAGGTCCATGGCCATGTTGATTTTTTCTTCAATCTCTGCGGCCGTTCCCTTCTTGTGGTAACGCAGGGGGAGCGCAATGTTGTCCCGCACCCGCAGGTTGGAAATTAGGGCCCCGTTCTGGAATACCAGCCCCACCTGCCTCTGGCCACTTCCAAAGCGGTAAGACGCTCTGGCGGGATGTATTCCCCGAAGTAGAAAATCCTGCCGGCGCTGGGGCGGGCAAGGCCTGCAATCACGCGGAGGAGGGCGCTTTTTCCTTGACCCGAAGGACCGCCAATGCAAAGGGTCTCTCCACTTTTTAGGGAAAGGTCTGCTCCCGAAATCAGTTCGGGGTCGTTATCGTGTCTTGCCGCATCAAAGTAGCCATAGGCGCCGGGCTTAGAAAAAGCGGTACCACTCAGACCTCGGAAGGTCAGGTGCAAATCCTCTATGCGAAGCGCCTCGTGCATCAGATAATCCTCGAAAGTTCGTTGAAGTAATCGAAGAAGTAGAACAGGGAAAGCACCACGTCGGCACACACGATGTAGAGGAAGGACTTGATGACGGAACGGGAGGTGGCTTTGGGAACCTGACGCACGTCATGGGCAATATCCAAAGCCTGGTAGCAGGCATTGGTGGTAATAATACAGCCAAATACCAAGGGCTTGATGACAATCAGCACAAAGTCCGTTATGGAGATAGCTCCCAGGATTTCGGTAGAAAGGTAGCTCCAGGTGAGTTGCAGGTTCAGGGCGTTGCCCGTGATGAAGATGGCAAACTTCGTTATCAAAAATCCCGCCCCGATGGCGCTGGCGCTAAAGAAGATGGTCATGATGAGGGTGGCAATGGAACCGCCGATAAGGCCGGGCATTACCAGGTAACGGATGGGGTCCACGCCCATGGTGGCAAGGGCGTCCACCTCGGAGTTGATGACCATGCTCCCGATGTAGGTGGTTAGGGAAGAACCGCTACGGCCAGCAATCAAAAACGCCGTAAGGATAGGACCCAGTTCGCGGATAATCACCACCACCATCAGGTTTCCCACCACGTCGCTAAAGCCCATTTTGCCCATGAGGGTCATGACTTCCACGATGACCACCGTACCAAAGAGGGAGGCCACCACAAACAGGATGGGGAATATCTCTACACCCGTGAAAAAGGTTTGCAGGATGATGTTCCTGGAGTCCGTTTTAAAACTGCGGGTCTTGGAAAAAAGCGAAGCGATGGCACGGCAAAAAAGGCACACCTGTTGACCGATGGTGCGTGTCATGAAAAATAACCCTATGTGGTGGAAAAGCATTCCCACCAGGGTCATTTTTGCGACGGTTTTTTTATCGGTCAGCTCCATGACTCTTTTCTACCAACTCCTTGCCGTTCACCGCGTCCAAAATATCTTGCCACAGGGAATCCAGCCCCACCTTTTTCAAGGCGCTGACGGCGAGAGGCTTGTCATCTAGGTCCAGCCTTTGCTGGATGAGCCGCAGGTTCTTGGCCAGTTCCGACTGGTTCACCTTGTCCTTTTTGCTGGCCACTACCAGCACGGGACAACCCGTGGCCCTGATGCTCTCGACAGTCTCTACGTCAATGGGCGTTCCTCCGTGACGGATATCCACCAGGTAAATGAGGCCTCGCAGGTCCTTGGACTTCTCTACGTATTCCCGTATAAAGTCGCCCATCTCGTCTCTTTTTTTGAAACCGACCTTGGCAAAGCCTACACCAGGTAAATCTACAAGAAAAAACTGGTTGTTGACTTTGAAAAAATTCATTTCGCGGGTCTTTCCGGGGGTAGAACTGACCTTCACCAGGCTCTTTTGGCCCATAAGGGCGTTCATCAGGGAAGATTTGCCCACGTTGGAGCGGCCCAGGAATGCCACTTGCGGCAGCCTTTCGTCGGGGAGGCCCTTCAGGGAAACCGCGCTCTTTACGAATTCCGCGCTGGTGATTTCGATGGGGCCGAACTTCACGGGATTCATCACAGGCTCACCCTCCCTTCGAAGGCGCGGAGCATGGTGATTTCGTCCACGAATTCCAGGTCGCTGCCCATGGGGATTCCCCGGGCCAGGCGGGTGCGCTTCACGTTCACGCCGGCCAGCATGCGGTCAATCATTAGGGCGGTGCTGTCGGCCTCGGGGCTGGAACCCAACGCCAGCACCAGTTCCTCGATGTTCTCTTCCTTGACCCGCTTGACAAGCAGAGGCAAGTGCAGCTGTTCGGGGCCAATGCCGTCCAGCGGGGAGATGACGCCCCCAAGCACAAAGTAGGCTCCCTTGAAAATGCCGGAGCGTTCGAAGGGGAGGATGTCGGAACTCTTTTCCACCACGCAAAGGGCCTTAGCATCCATGCGGTCGGCGCAGATGGGGCACATGTCCTGGTCCGTAAAGGAGAAGCACCTGGGGCAGGCGTGGACTTTTTCCGAAGCGTTTTCCAAAGCGGAAGCAAACTGCGCCACCTCTTCCTTGGGGCGGGTCAGTATGTGGTACGCCAACCGACGGGCGGTCTTGCGGCCTATCCCTGGCAGGTTCGCGAACTCCCCGATAAGGGCTTCCAGGCTTTGGGGCTCAACGTTCATGGGACCAACTGTAGGCGTCGTAGACGCAGCGGTTCAAGAGGGTAGAAGAAATTTTCAAATCCTTCAGGTGTCGTGCAATGGTCTGCTTGTCGTCCTGCTCCACGGAGTCGGCCAGGGAAAGCAGGTTGCCCAGCAGGCCCGTGCGGTGGAGCAGGGCCTCGCGGATGTCGCCTTCGATGGGGGAACCCACCAGGATGTTTTCCAGAGGGGCTCCTACCAGGGCGTCCATGCGGCTGATAAGCCCCACCATGTAGGCCTTGGCGGGCAGGTCGTCGTCGGTGCCGCCCACAAAGCGGGCCAGCAGTTCCATGAACCGTGCCCGATGGGTGGCGTTCTGGAACAGGGGAGAGCTCTGGGGCGCAATGCCAAATTCGGGACGGGCGTACAGGATAAGGGTCAGCCATTCCTGCATGTGCCTAAGGCCCACCCAGGCGATTGCCTCGCGGACGCTTTCCATGGTCTTGCTGACGTAGCCCGCCTTGGAGTTGATGAACTTCAGGAAGTTCTCGGCAATGTCCGGGTGCTGTCCCAGGTTCTGGCTGATTTCTTCCAGGGAGGCGTGGGTCCGAAGCAGGAACAACAACTTGAGGATGGCCTCGGAAGTGGGGTCCACCTTCTTGCCGGTCACCAGTTCGGGCTTGGCGAAATAGAAACCCTGGAAGTAGTCGTAACCCAGATTAAAGCAGGTCTTGTAGGTGGCGTAGTCTTCCACCTTCTCTGCCAAAAGTTTAATGCCCTTTGCCTTGAAAAATTCTGCCGCCTTTTGCATGGACTGGGCGTCGTTGTCCACCAGGTCCATTTTCACGTAAGACACCAGCGGGAACAGGGGCTCAAAGCGCTTGAGGAATTCCTCGTTAAAGATGAAGTCGTCCAGGGCCAGTTCAAAGCCCGCTTCCTTGTAGTGGGTGGCCGCGTTGATCAGGGCCTGGTCCACCTCCACGTCTTCCAGGATTTCCAGCACGAACCACTTGGGGTTCAAAAGCTTGATGACGTTGTCCAGGAGCATTTCCCGGTTGCAGTTCACAAAAGCCTTGTTCTCCCCGATAAGCTGGGTCAGGCCGATGTTGGTGAGCACGTTTTCCAGCACCTGTGCGGTGGCCAGGTTGTCATTGGCAATAATGGCCGTATCGCTTTCCGGGGAGTCCCGGAAAAGCAGTTCATAAGCGTAAATCTTGCCGCTCCGGTCAAGGATGGGCTGGCGTGCCAAATAAGCGAGTGTTTGCATGTGTTAGATTCGTGCGCTCTTGATACCGAATAGCAGAATGCTGCGGGCGCCTGCGTCCCAAAGCTTGTCCATGATGGCGTTAGCCTCTTCTTGCGGGACCATGGCCTTCACGGAGTACCATTCGCGACCGTGGAGTTTGGTGACCGTGGGGGCGTCCAGGCCCGGGGTGAGTTCGCATGCCTTGGCCAAAAGTTCGGCGGGGCAGTCGTACTCGATCATCATGTAGGACTGGGCCACCAGCTTACCTTCGATACGGCGGATAAGCGTGTGGACTTCTTCCAGGCCCGTCTTTTGCGGGTTGCAGAACAGGGCGGCGTTACTGCGGAACAGCGGTTCGCCCACAATGCGGAGCCCGGCCTGCTTCAGGGTGGTTCCCGTTTCCACAACGTCCACGATGGCGTCGGCCACGCCCAGGCTCACGGAAATCTCCACGGCGCCTTCCAGCACCACGAAGTTCATGTCCTTCTTGTAGTAGCCCTCCACAATGTGGGGGAAACTGGTGGCGATGGTCTTGTCCTTGAGTTCTTCAAGCGACTGCACCGGGCTCTCGTTGGGCACGGCGGCGCACATCTTGGAGGCGCCAAAGGGCAGGTCCAGCACCTTCACCGCGGGGCTCTTGGCCTCGGCGTTAAAGTCTATGCCCGTAATGCCCGCGTCAATGATGCCGCGGCCCACGTACATGGGGATGTCGCTGGGGCGCAAGAAGAAGAACTCGATTCCGTTCTTGGTGTCCAGCTGGGTCAAAGTCTTGTAGGGCTTGGAAGCCTTGTAGCCGCAGGCCTTTAAAAGTTCCTGGGTGGGCTCAAAAAGCATGCCCTTGTTGGGAAGCGCTACCTTGATCATAGTTTTGCGTACACCTCTTCAAGGGTTAAACCTTTTTCAGCCATCATCACGGCCACGTAGTAGAGCACCTGGGAAAGTTCTAGGCACTGGGCGTCGCGGCTCTCGAAGCGGGCGGCCATCCAGCTTTCGGCGGCTTCTTCCACCAACTTCTTGCCAATGCCGTGGGGGCCCTTCTTGAAAAGTTCCGTGGTTCCCTTGCCCTCGGGCATGTCTTTTTTGCGCTGGCAAGCCAGGGCGTACATTTCTTCAAACGTCATGATAGACCTCGTTAATTTCCGCCTCAAAGATAGAAATTATCGGGCCAGAGGCTGGCCAAATGCTAGGCTTGCTGGCATTTTGAGAGGTACTTCTGCAGTTCCTCTACGTAGCGCTCGCCCACAAGGCCCAGCAGCACGTTGCGCTTGGCGATGTAGCCGATTTCCATGACGCGGTGGGCTTCGGCACTCTTGTCCTTGAAGGGCACCGCCAGGTAGTCTCCGCCGTTCAACTCCTCGCAGATAATGCCCGAGCAGAGGGTGTAACCGTTCAGGCCTATCATCAGGTTCAGCATGGTGGCCCGGTCGTTGGCCTTGATGGTGCGCTTGTATTCGCTGGTGCTCAAAATTTCTTCGGCAAAGTAGTACGAACTGTTGTCGCCCTGCTCAAAAGAAAGGCAAGGGTAGTCCGCCAGTTGGTCGAAGGTGATAAAGGGCTGGTTTGCCAGGGGGTGACCCTTCCACAGGTAAACGTAGGCCTTGCACTCGATAAGCTTGTGGAACGCCAGGTCACGGGCGTTGAGTAGGCTCTGGATAACCTTGCGGTTGAAGTCGCTCAGGTACAAAATTCCGATGTCGCTCTTCATGGCAGCCACGTCCTCGATGACTTCCTTGGTGCGGGTTTCGCGGATGGCGAACTCGTACTTTTCGGTGTCGAACAGTTTGACAGTTTCCACGAAACTCTTGACCGCGAAGGAATAGTGCTGCGTAGATACGGCGAACTTCTTTTTGCGCTTGCCCGCCTTGCCATACTTGTCCATGACGATTTCGTAATGGTGGTAAAGTTCACGGGCGTAGGCGATAAATTCTTCGCCCTCGTTGGTGAGGGTCACGCCGCGGCTGGTGCGGTTGAAGATGAGGATGTTCATCTCTTCTTCCAGATCGCGGATGGCGGCGGTGAGGGACGGCTGTGAAATGTAAAGTTTCT
>Ga0265298_10008862_pt1 | contig 12040 bp, 6 predicted proteins | sample AusTroGonzalo_MG_3_FD_193486 | JGI IMG/M metagenome (GOLD analysis project Ga0265298, IMG submission 193486) | Bovine rumen microbial communities from tropical cattle in Woodstock, Queensland, Australia - Gonzalo_01 | ecosystem: Host-associated > Mammals > Digestive system > Stomach > Rumen ...
ACTGCGGTATTGTATGGAGCTACTCCGATTTCGGCCATAGCCTTGTGCAGTGATGCCAGGAAGAAGTGGTCACCGCATCCGGGGCACCAACGGGGCTGTCCCTTCTTGAAATCTTGTGCTGTATATTCCATAGTGCTGTGTGTTTACTTGTTAAGGATTTCGTTGAAAGCATTCACGAGTTCGTTCACAACGAACGGCTGGCCTTTAACCTGGTTGAACTGATATGGAACAAATCCGTCAACTTTCATGCGCAGGAATGCGGCAAGCTGACCCATATTCTGCTCGGCAACAACCACCTTCTTATACTTCTTGAGTACCTGAGCGGCATTCTTGGGCAGCGGGTTGATGAACTTGAAGTGTGCGTGAGCAACTTTCTTGCCCTGAGCGCGGAGTTCGTCCATTGCGGCACGCAGGTGTCCGTATGTTCCGCCAAAGCCAACAATAAGCAGGTCGGCATCATCAACATCACCAATTACCTCCAGGTCAGGAACCTGGATATTGTCAATCTTCTGCTGACGCAGACGTGTCATCAGGTCATGGTTCTCAGGGTTGGTGCTTATAGCGCCGGTCTGGCTGTCTTTCTCCAGACCACCCAGAATGTGGGTGAATCCCTCACGACCGGGAATAGCCCAGTAACGGGTTCCGTTCTCAGCACGCATATAAGGTGTCCATTTGCCCTTGAGTTCCTCAGGGACATAAGGAGGATTGATGGCGGGATATTCTGCCAGGTTAGGCAGCTTGAATGCGGCAGATCCGTTGGCTACGAATGCATCGGTCAAGAGGACAACCGGAGTCATGTGCTCCAGAGCAATCTTACTTGCCTGGAATGCTGCATCGAAGCAGTCAACAGGTGATGTGGCTGCAATTACAGGCATGGGGCTCTCACCGTTACGGCCAAAGAGTACTTGCAGCAGGTCTGTCTGCTCTGACTTGGTGGGAAGTCCAGTGGCAGGACCACCGCGCTGAACATCCAGAACAACCAGCGGAAGCTCCATGATGACAGCCAGGTTCATGGCCTCGGACTTAAGGCAGATACCGGGACCTGAAGTTGAAGTTACTGCCAGGGCGCCAGCGAATGATGCACCTACGGCCGATGAGCAGCCTGCAATCTCATCCTCGCACTGAACGGTTGTAACACCCAGTGACTTGTGCTTGGAGAGCTCATGCAGTACATCGGTTGCAGGAGTGATAGGATATGAACCCAGGTAGAGCTTAAGACCGGCCTTCTCGGCAGCGGCGATGAAACCGTAAGCGGTAGCCTTGTTACCGGTGATATCCATGTAACGGCCGGGCTCCTTGGTCTTGGACTCGATACGGTAAACGTTCATGGCACTGCTGTGAGTGTTGTGACCGTAGTCATAACCTGCCTGGATAACCTTGATGTTGGCCTGGGCCAGCTCAGGTTTCTTGGCGAATTTCTCACGCAGATAGTTGAATGCTATCTCAAGGTCACGGCTGAACAGCCAGCAAACCAGACCCAGAGCGAACATGTTACGGCATTTGAGAACGGCCTTGGCCTCCATACCGGTATCTGCAAGAGCGTCCTTTACCATCTGGGTGAGGGGACATGCAATTACGCGGTCGGGATCAACGCCAAGTTCAGCCAGCGGATCCTCTGTCTGGAATGCGGCTTTCTCAAGGTCTGCCTTCTTGAATGCGTCTGTATCTATGATTATTGTGGCGTTAGGCTTGGCATACTTGAGCTGTGTCTTGAGAGCCGCAGCGTTCATGGCAACCAATACGTCGCACTGATCACCGGGAGTGTAAACCTTACCTGCACCAATGTGTACCTGGAATCCTGATACGCCTGTGAGTGAACCTTGCGGGGCGCGGATATCGGCCGGATAATCCGGGAAAGTACTGATACTGTTTCCGACTGTAGCCGAAACAGTGGAGAAGATGTTGCCGGCCAGCTGCATTCCGTCACCGGAGTCACCTGAAAAGCGGACAACTACCTGATCCAATTCTTTTACTGTCATATCTTTTTGTATAGTGTTTATTGATTCTGCATACTAAAACGGCGCAAAATTACAAGATTATTCCATAAATTATTCAGTTTTAAAGCTATTTAGCAGACATTTTGTATTATTTCTTTGATTATACCGTATATATGCAAAACTTTTCTCGGTCAAATATGCAAAAAATGAGAAAGCCCGACAAAAATCAGGCTTTCTCATTATCTTGTATGTACGGGATTTTAGAATCCGAATCCTCCCATGCCGCCTCTGCCGCCGGCACCAAAGCTTACGTTGACGGTCTGTGTAGCCTTGACGGGAGTACCGTCCTCCTGTGTAGCCGGGATAAAGTCAGGCATGATCATCACTACTCTAAGTGCCTCCTGATTCATGAACGGAACCTGTCCCTCTCTTACTACATGGGGATTCTGGATGGATCCGTCTGTATCAACGGTGAATTCTACGCTTACCTGGCCGTTTATCTTCTGGGTCTTGAGATTGTCAGGATATAAGGTGTTGGATCTGATGAACTGCTGCATCTGTCCCTGGCCTCCAAGGAATGTGGCTGTCGGGGCTGCCGGGCCCTGAGGGGCACCGCCCTGAGCTCCACCGGGAGCACCACCCGGGAAACCGCCGGGAGCTCCGCCACCGGGGAATCCACCGCCGGGGAATCCGCCTCTGCCACCTGTGGCAGGTTTCTTGGACTCCTCAATCTGCTGTGCCGTGGGCATGGGGTCAATTCTGGTGGGAACACCCATGTTCAGGACTTTCTGCAGAGAGTCTATGTACTGTGAATAGTTGGGGAACTGCAGGTCTGACTTAAGCAGAGTCTGATACCATTTCTTGGCTCCACACAGTGCTGTGGTGTCATTGTCCATGCGCCACTTGCCAAGACAGATAGTTCCAAGACATGCCTGTGCATTCAGTACATTCTCATCTTTATTGTTAACCTCATCAATCTTGGGGTATCCCTCAAGTATCTTGATACCGCCTTCTACGTATGCGGGGTCATTCTTGTAGACTCCGTAATCATTATAGAAACGGGCCAGCAGGATGATGGAACGGTTATCGCCGGCCTTGACTGCCTTCTTGAGCCATTTTGATGCTGTAGTAAAATATGCGGTGGTCTTGGGCTGGCTGAGCCAGAACATGTAATAGTAGCTGGAAAGATTGTACTGGGCTTCTACATAATTCTGCTTGGCTGCTGCGTCAAGAAGATTCAGTCCCATCTCAGGATTGCTCTTTACATACTGGCCAGTCATGCATTCCATTCCCAGAAGGTTCATGGATTCCAGGTCACCCTTGATAACACCTTTCTTATAGTTCTCAATTACCTGTTTCATACCCTGATTGGTAATTTCAATCTTATCCATCTCAGCCTTGATGGAATCAGTGTTGACGTTTTGGGCTGCAACCGGCATGACAAACAATGCCGACATGACTACTGAAATAAGTCTCGTTCTCATTTGCATTAATTAATTATTGGTTGTTACAAATATCGTAATTAAGTTAACATGTAAATAATCTTTTATAAAAAAAATGACCGGGGCTCCCCAAAATGGGGGCCCCGGCCCTTTAAGTGTAATTCAGCGCCTTATTATTCCTTGGCTGCTACAATCTCCTCCTTCTCTTTCTTGGTTTTCTTCATAACCACGTAAGCGGTAGGAGCGGCAACGAACAGTGATGAGCATGTGCCGAATACAACACCCAGGATCATTGCGAATGCAAAGCTGCGGATGCTGTCACCACCCAGGAAGAAGATAGCCAATAGCACGATCAATGTACTAACTGATGTGTTGATGGTACGAGCCAGTGTGGTGTTCAGGGCATCGTCAAACAACTGCTTGCGGTTACGCTTGGGATAGAGACCGGTGAACTCACGGATACGGTCAAAGATAACCACCTTATCGTTGATTGAGTAACCGATAGCGGTAAGTACGGCACCGATGAATGTCTGGTCAATCTCAAGTGAGAACGGCATCCAGCCCCAGCAGATTGAATACATACCTATTATTATAAGGGTATCAAAGCAGAGGGCGAATATGGCACCTACTGAGTAAGCTACGTTGCGGAAACGGATCAGGATGTACAGGAAGATGGCAATCAGAGCCAGAATCACTGAGATGATAGCACCGCGTGTGATATCCTCGGCGATTGAAGGACCAACCTTCTGTGAACTGATGATTGAGCCGCCGTCGCGGTTCTCACGATCAATGAACTTGGCCAGTGTCAGGTCTGAGCTGAGCTTGCCGGCTTTCTTGAGTGATGTAAAGAGGAACTCCTCAATCTCTGAGTCGATATTCTCTGAATCCTCCTCAATACGATAGTTGGTAGAGATACGGATTGTCTTGTGATCGGTACCCAGGGCGATAGCCTGTACATTGTCCTCGGTAATTACATCCTGAAGGATTTCACGAACCTCCTCAGGCTCAACAGGATTCTCAAACTGAACCACGAAGTTACGACCACCTGTAAAGTCAATACTCTTGCTCAGACCGCGTACAGCCAGGAATGCTATGCAGATGATAGCGGCAATACCGAATACTGAGAATGACTTCTTGGCGTTCTCCATGAACTTGACTGCAGTGTTCTGCATCATGTTCTTTGAGACTGTAGTGGTGAATGTGAGGTTCTGCAACTTGCCCTTACCAAGGAAGTGCTCATAAACGATACGTGTCAGGAATACTGCAGTAAAGAATGAGCAGATGATACCGATGATAAGTGTGGTGGCGAATCCGCGGATAGGACCTGTACCAAAGTTGAACAGGATGATACCGGTGATGATTGATGTGAAGTTAGAGTCAAAGATAGCTGAGAAGGCGTTCTTGTAACCGTCTGTGAGAGCTGACTGAACGCTCTTGCCACCCTTGAGCTCCTCCTTGGTGCGCTCGTAGATAAGCACGTTGGCATCAACGGCCATACCTAGGGTAAGTACGATACCGGCGATACCTGACATTGTCAGGGCAGCCTGGAATGAGGTAAGGATACCCAGAGTGAAGAAGAAGTTGAGCAGCAGTGCTCCGTTGGCAATCATACCCGGAATGAATCCGTAGATGACGCACATATAGATCATCAGGATGATGAATGCTATGATGAATGATGTGAATCCCTTCTGGATTGACTCCTGACCCAGTGAAGGACCAACGATGTCCTCCTGAACGATCTTGGCAGGAGCAGGCATCTTACCTGACTTAAGTACGTTGGCAAGGTCCTGGGTATCCTCAACGGTAAAGTTACCGGAGATCTCAGAACGTCCGTTAGGAATCTCACCTGATACGTTAGGAGCACTGTAAACATAACCGTCAAGTACGATAGCGATACCGCGACCGACATTCTGCTTGGTGAGTGAAGCCCAGCGGCGTGCACCCTCAGAGTTCATGGCCATGCTTACGATAGGACTTCCACCCAACTGGCTGAAGTCTGCCTTAGCCTCGGTGATAACGTCACCGGTCAGGTCACACTGACCGTTCTTGTTGTCGCTCTTGATGAGGTAAAGCTCAAAATACTGGCTGTTTGACTCAGAAACAGGCTTTACACCCCACAGGAACTTGAGGTCACGCGGTATGATAGCCTTAGCCTCGGCGCTGTTCAGGATACGGTTGATCTCGGCGGTATCTGAATAGTGAGCGATACCGGCAGCCCACTCGCACCAGGTTGAGGTGAGACGGCCCAGCAGAGGATGGTTCTTAAGAATCTGCTCACGCTCTGCGGCACTCAGCTGGCTGTTTTCATCGGCATCGGCCTCAATAAGTCCGTCCAGTTCTGCCTCCTCAGCCTGAACTGTATCCTGTGCGGGAGCCTCATCGGCCTTAACCTCCTCAGGATTCTCATCGGCATATTTAAGAGCCAGACGGCTGTCAATACGAGTAAGGACGTCTGATACCTCAGACAGTTTATATGTCTCCCAGAACTCAAGGTTAGCTGAACCCTGGAGGAGCTTACGAACACGCTCGGGCTCCTTTACGCCGGGAAGCTCAACCATGATACGTCCCTGCTTGCCGGCCAGTTCCTGGATGTTGGGCTGAGCTACACCGAAACGGTCAATACGGGCGCGCAATACCAGGAATGAGTTGCTTACTGCGCTTGCAACCTCATTCTTGAGTACTTCAATTACCTGCTCGTTGGGAGTCTGAGAGTTGATCTGCTCCTTAAGATTTGAAGTTGTGAAGAATGAACTCAGTTTTGCATCGGCACCTGCGGTCTTGGCAAACTCCTGTGCAAAAATGTCTACGAAGTTCTCCTGACTGCTTACTGAACGCTTCTTGGCGGCATCCAGAACCTCGTTGAACATGCGGTCCTGAGTGTTGTTTGCCAGAGCCTTGACTACGTCGGGGATTGAAACCTCCATGATGACGTTCATACCGCCCTTGAGGTCCAGTCCAAGGCCGATCTGCATTTCACGGCACTCTCTGTATGAATAAATACCAAGCCAGACCTTTTTGTTCATCACAGAGTCCAGATAGGCCTGCTCATCCTGGCTCTGTGCAGCATGTTTCTCAATGCTGCGTGTCTTGAAGGTAAAGGAGAGATAGAACAGACAAACCAGTGTCAGTGCTATCGCAAAAATCTTTACGAATCCTTTGTTTTGCATACTGTTTTTATGTTAATATTATTTTTGTGCGCGTATGTGCGTAAAATTTCAAGGGTGCAAATATAGAGAATTTTTCCGTCCCGCAATCTCCTGACTCTTCTTTTCTGACAACATTTATTCAAATCCATTATATTTGCAATATGAAACTTTCACATTTTTTGATTCTGGCGTCGCTGTCAGTCTCTTTATCTGCACAGTCTTTTCCTGATTGGGAGAACCCCGCAGTGCTGGGTATAAACAAACTGCCCTATCATGCCACACTTGGCAATCCTTCAACCCATAAGGGCAATCCTGAGATTACATATCTGGACGGGACCTGGAAATTCCGCTGGTCACCAGATCCTGATAACCGCCCTGCCGGTTTCTTTGAGCCGGGTTACGATGTGAGCGGCTGGGACGATATACATGTCCCGTGTGACTGGCAGATGCAGGGATACGGCACTCCCATCTACACCAACTCCCGATATCCGTTCCGGCGTGAACAGCCCCGCGTGACCGGAACACCGGACCGCAGCTGGACCGCTTTTGAAAACCGCAATCCGGTGGGCAGTTACGTGACTTTTTTCAATGCTTCCGATATCAGCTCCCACAATTGGATACTGGAGTTTGAAGCCGTAAGTTCGGCATTCTATGTATGGGTAAACGGACAGAAGGTGGGCTACAGCCAGAACAGCATGTCGCCCGCCGAGTTCGATATATCCCCGTATCTGAAAGAGGGCTTGAACCGTCTTGCGGTTGAGGTGTACCGCTGGTGTGACGGATCGTACATAGAGGATCAGGATTTCTGGCGTTTGAGCGGCATATTCCGCTCGGTCAAACTATGGAAACGCCCGTTGCAGCATATATCGGATTACATGATATCACTCACTCCGTCTACTGATTTCACTGTTGCCATATTCAAAGCCCAGGTGAATCTGGTAAATGCAGGAGAGTATGATTCGGCCCCTATGTCCGTCAGGGTTACCCTTAAGGGAAAAACTACCGATGAAAAGGAGGTAAAACTGGATCCGTCGGCATTGGCAAGGACCTTGAAAGCCGGCGATACCGTCCGGCTTGATATGATGGGAAGGTTTGAAAATCCGCTTCTTTGGTCGGCTGAGAAACCGAACCTTTATGAGTGTCTGATAGAACTGCTAGACGTGAACGGTACCGTGGTGGAGAGCTTTGTCCAGAATACAGGTGTTAGACGCATAGAGACTCAGGGTGAGGTAATGCTCATAAACGGTCAGCCGGTAAAACTGCGCGGCGTGAACCGTCATGACCATCATCCGCGTACAGGACACTATGTGGATGCAGCCACCACAGAACTTGACATCAAGCTGATGAAACAGGCCAATATCAACATGCTGCGCACATCACATTACCCCGATTCACCGATACTTTACGAGCTCTGTGACCGCTATGGACTCTATGTTATGGATGAGGCTAACCAGGAGTCACACGGATTCGGTCTGCGCAACCGCCAGATGGGTAATGACCCGCAGTGGATGAATGCTCATGTGGACCGTGCGGAATCACTGGTGAAAAGGGATATTAACCATCCGTCCATACTCTTCTGGTCACTGGGTAACGAGGGTGGTGCCGGCATGAACATGCGGGCCATGCGTGCCAAGGTGGATGAACTTGATTCATCGCGTCTGGTATTCTGTGATACGGACCTTTCAGTCTCAGACCTTTATGACGACAGCTATCTGTCACCCGCACGCCTTAAACAGATGGCACAGAGGGTTACTGACCGTCCCTTCATTATGCGTGAGTACGCCCATATGATGGGTAATTCCGGCGGAAATCTTACGGAATACTGGGATGTGATTTATTCCGATCCCAGCATAGCCGGTGCCGCAATATGGGACTTTGTGGACCAGGGCATAGCCAAACCTATAGACGGTTCCAAACTGAGTTACAAAGGCTGCGGATTGGCCCTTGAAAACGGTGAATTCTGGGCCTACGGAGGTGACTTTGGCGATATGCCCAATGATGGGGCTTTTGTAATCAACGGCCTGTTGGCCCCTGACCGTACCCCGCATCCTCACTACTATGAGGTCAAGCACGTTTATCAGCCTCTAAAGTTTGAGTTGTTGAATGTGGATGAGGAGGAGTGTTATGCTTATGTCAAAGTGAGCAGCCTGGACTATTTTACGGGAATAGACGAGTATGATTATGAGGTGAAGATAGTTCGTGAAGACGGAAGCGTACTGGTCCAAAAGGATGATCATACTCTCCAAGACCTGGAGCCCGATGAAAACGGAGTTATCAGGATTCCGTTTGTTGAAGGATGGCTTGACGGCCACGGTCCTAAGGGTCCTGTCAATCTCAAGTGGCCATTCCAGGATGTGGTACTTCAGGTTTTTGCCAAGCTAAAGGAGTCTACACTTTGGGCAGATGCCGGGTATGTTGTAGCTTATGACCAGTTCCTGGGTTGGAAACCTCGTGTTGAGACATTTGACTGGGATGATTTGAATACAGGCAGGATTCTAAAACGCAATAAGAGTATTGAACCTACTCCGGAAGACGGATACACTATCACATGCGGTGAGTATATCTATTCTATTGATTCCATGGGTGCTCTTACTTCCATAAAATTCAGGAATGTAGAGTATCTGGCCGGACCTCTTGAACCCGATTTCTGGAAACCTGCCAATGACAACCAGATTCGTAATGATTACGCACGCACAATGGGCGTTTGGCGTAATGTAGCACCAGATAGGGAAGTCGTAAACAGTGAGATACGCACTGTAAAACGCCTAAAGAAAAAATATACCCAACTCCGTTATGACTATAAGACCTCTGTAGGTGCATTGCTCACCTTGTGTTATGAATTCGGCGTGTCTGAGGTCAAGGTTTCGTTCAGTTATGATCCCGGCCAGGTTGAGGTTGAGTCGTTGCCCAGATTTGGTATGAGAATGAAAGTTTCTTCCCAATATTATGACTCTGTCAGTTGGAACGGACGTGGTCCATGGGAAAACTATCCTGACCGCAAGAACGGTGCCTTGTTCGGAAAATATACTTTACCGATAGGTGATTATCAAGTAGATTATGTTTACCCCCAGGATAACTCCAACCGCAGTGACTGCTACAAATTCAGTCTGATGCCGGTCAAGAGGTTGAAAAAGACGGAGAAGGGGGTTGTAGAGGTGCCGATGGTTCACGCATTTTCTATCTCTTCGTCCGATCCTTTTAACCTGAGAATCTGGAATTACTCCGATGAGGATCTGGAGAAAGCCCGCCACGGGTATGAACTGCCTGAACGTGATTATCTGAACATTAACATCGACAAGGAGATAATAGGCGTAGGCGGAAACGATGCGTGGGGCGCCAGGACTGAGCCTCAGTACATCCCGTCGGCCAAGGAGCCACACAGTCTCACCTTCACCATCCGTCTGGAGTAGGTTACTGCAGCCTTAGTCTGCTGATTACGGGATAGTGGTCACTGTCCTTTTGGGCGCGGTCTACACGGGTGTGCAGGGGGGTGATGTTACGGCTGCATAGGATGTGGTCTATGCGGTAGTAGAGATTGTGCTCATGGTAGGTAATGCCCATTCCAACGCCGGATTTGGCATATGCGTCATACATGAAACGGTTAAAGACGCTATGGGCATATGAGAGTGGAGTGTCATTGAAATCTCCGCACACAATCACATATTTTGCAGTTTCTCTGCGGGCGCGTTCTGCTATGGTGCGGGCCTGGGCGGCTCTCATGGATGTTGACTCAAGCAGTTTCTTGAGCACCTTCTTGGATGTGCCGTAGTGGGTGCTGTCAGTGGGATGCATAATGAAACTCTGGTATTCCGATATCTCTGATCCTCCCAGTTGATTTGACTGGAGATGGCAGTTATAGACGGCCAGAGTGTCATTCCCTATAAGTATTCTTACGTGCTGGCAGCTGTTGCTTGTGCCTTCAAAACTGATGTTCTCAGTATGGACTATGGGATATTTTGACATGCAGGATTCTCCTGTGGATCCCGATGACCTGGTGATGTAAGGATATCGGCTCTTGATGTCACGACTTTTCAATATATTCTCCATCATATCCGGAAATGCCTCCTGGAACAGGATGATATCGGCATCAAGGTCCATGGTATAATTGAGAACGGGATTGGTAACTGTACCGTCATTGTTGTCATTTATCCCAAACGCCTCAGTGTTATAGGTTACGACGGTAAGATAGGGCTCCGCCACCTGACGCGGGGCAAGTAAGTGCAGCGGAAAGTACTTGAGTGTGGGACCAAGTGAGATTATTATGGTTGCCAGCGGGATAAGTGCCCCCTTTTTCCAGGTGATGAGCCAGAACAGAAGGAAAAGCAGGTTGAGCAGGTACAGGAACGGAAACGCCAGGCCGGACAGTGACGCAAACGGCCACTTGCCGATGGGTGCTGCCAGTGATCCGTAGCAACTGAATATGAGAAGCAGTGCGGCCACGATATTGACTGCCATGAGCGGATATGCCAGCAGTTTACCCAGGATTTTCATCTCTTTTTGCTGAAAATTCTGTCAATCAGTACAGCCACGGCGGTGACAGGAGCTGTTATGTCCTTACCCTTACGCAGCATGTAGTAGAACAGCCAACCTATAGCGGCTGCACCCAGATGGGCGGCATCATAGGCGGGGTTTACATGAGGTATGAGGGCTACGTCAACGGCTGCAAGCGTGATTACTATGTACTTTACCTTGATGGGACCTACAAGCGGAATGGGTTCTGTCCAGTTGGGAGCACGCAGTGCAAGCGCGGTGCAGAAAGCCAGGATGCAGGCCGAACATAGAGGCATGTTCTGGGTCCAGTCCTTGAGCTGCAGTGACGGAAAGAGCATGAATACCGCGGTGAAAAGGAGCATTCCTGCAATTCCGCCCATTATATACAGGCCGCGCAGGTTATTTGATGTGTAGAACCTTAGGAATACCCCTCCAAGCCAGTAGAGCATTACCATGTTGAAGAGCAGGTTCCACAGGCCGCCGCTTGCAAACAGCGATGTGACCAGACACCAGGGCCTTTTGGCAATCAGGTACGGACTCCACGGATAGTTGCATACTATGAATGCGAACTTGTCCTCTCCATATGAGAACAGGGTGAATGTTATGTCAAGTAAAAGCAGGATTACAAACACTCCGCAGTTTATGAGCAGCAGTCGTGTCAGTATATCTCCGGTGAGGTATTTGATTTTAAGTTCCCTAAGCAGATTCATTACCAGGTGAAATTGATATGATTGTTCTTACGCTCCTTGTGTTTCCAGTATAGTATCAGAAGGAATCCGGCCAGCATGCCGCCCAGATGGGCAAAATGGGCTACGTTATCAGATGTGCTGTTGCGCAGTCCAAGCGCAAGTTCCAGAACGATGTAACCCACAACAAGCCACTTGGCCTTGATGGGGAACGGGATGGGTATGATGAACAGCTGGTTGTTGGGGAATGTCATTCCGTATCCCAGAAGGATTCCGTATACGGCTCCCGATGCACCGACCGTAAGGAAAGCGTTCATGTATAATCTGAGCCTTTGGAT
>Ga0265298_10008863_pt1 | contig 12040 bp, 10 predicted proteins | sample AusTroGonzalo_MG_3_FD_193486 | JGI IMG/M metagenome (GOLD analysis project Ga0265298, IMG submission 193486) | Bovine rumen microbial communities from tropical cattle in Woodstock, Queensland, Australia - Gonzalo_01 | ecosystem: Host-associated > Mammals > Digestive system > Stomach > Rumen ...
ACTGCTCTTTGTACTGACACCAGTGGCTTTGGTATCATGGTAGGAGAGTGGAGCTTTATCGCCGGTAGCGGTTAGAGTGTAGCCATCAAAACTACGTTCGAAACTGATTTTGACTTCTTCTGAGCTGTCCACGTCGAAACCTGGCTTTAGCTGCGCCTTCAGGTGTAAGCCGACTGTGGCAGGTAGTTTATGCTGTACGGTCTTCTTCCAACTTTCCCCTGTCAAGGCTTCATTCTGAATCTTACCGTCGGCGTCATAGTACTCAATGACGACATCCATTACGTTCAATGTCGCTTGGGTGGTTCCTACTTCATAGTTCATCACGACTGCCACGGGCGAATTGTCTACGACTGGTTTGGAGTCGGTCTTGTCATCATCGTCACTTCCGCAGGCGGTGAATACTGTTGTTGTCATTGTGCAGCAAAGGACGGCTGCAAGCGTCATCATAATCTTTTTCATAATTGTTTTGTTCAAATTTTATTTGATAATTACTTTCTTATGGTTCTGGATATATACACCGTTTTGTGTGGGTTTGCTGTCCATGCGGATTCCCTGAATACCGTACCAATGGTCGTCGGCAGGCTGGTCGCCAGTGATGGATCTTACACCGGTAGAAGGATCCTCTGCGATGTAAGCGAATGGAATTGTTTTAACAAATTGGGCCTTGCCGTTGAAAACCACTTCCACTTTTATATATAAGGTGGTATCTGCCATAGGAGCCTTATCCTGCTCTTCAATGTAGTCAGCAATATCGATGTCGCCCTCCCAATCGAGCGGATGGTCGGCAAGGCTGGCACCCGCGATTTGACTGACGGTGGTCTGGATGGTATCAGCCTTACTTTCATCACTTGTCAATACGTAGGTGTTGATGCGTACGGTGGGATCTTTTTCTGGCGTTTCAGCCTTCACGTAGGGATAGCCGTAGTTCAGTTTCATGTGCAGCTTCATGCCTGTGTCTGTGCCAGCAACATACTTTTGCTTATCCAGCTCAGCAAAGCCGCGAATGGTATCATTGACAGAGATGAGGATATTGTCGCGATTGGCACCCTCCTGCGTCCAGTTCGATTCCATCGTCAGGTGGTACTGACCTGGCTCTGGGTCACAGTAGGTTAGTTTCATCGAGTCGAGGGCTGCCACCAATGGCTGGTCAGGACGATACAGGCGCAGCGGCTTTTCTATCATGATCACCTCCGTCTCCGTGGTATCACCGTTTTCGTTTTTGCCAAGGGCGAAAAGGCGCAGCGTGGCTTTCTCAGAACCGTTGAATTGGTTCACGTCGTAGGGATAGCCCGTATTGTAAAATGTCTTCACCTCAATGTTGTTGCCCACATTCACGCTATTATATCTCACGCGTGCCGACGGTTCGTCTTTTACCTCGATGGTCTCTTCGTAGTTGTAGTCGAGTCCAGGTATGTAGTTGCGATAGACATACTGTCCTCCACGGCAAATACTTCTGCCACACCCCGTATTCTCATTCAAATAATCAGAGTATTTTAAAAGACTAAAGATTTTTGTGAGATCATCATTGGATTCATACAGCAAAGGCATACGGCCATACGGGTCGGTAAACGAGAGGTGAAAGAGCAGATTGGCTGGTGTCACCACATCGTTGTCCGTTTCATTATTTGCTTCCATCTTAACTTTGACATTGATAAGCCCCGCACGCAGTTCTTCTCCCTGATAGGGCGTATCTAATGTGTTATCGTCACCAAATAAATAATAGGTGGTCTTTTCCCCTTGCGTAATGGTAATGTTCAATTTACCCTCGTCTTGGGCTTGAATGTTTCCTACTGGAATGATTGTGCAGCAAAGGACGGCTGCAAGCGTCATCATAATCTTTTTCATATCAAATAATATTTATGGGCTTATATGTTTTTATTTTGCTTCTGACTTAATCTTTATTTAGTGGACCGCCGCCACCGCTGGTGGGATTGCCGGTGGGCAGCTGCTCGTTGATGCGGAGGAAGTTGCCCCAGCCTGTCAGCTTATGGAAAGTACACTGCTCATAGCCGTCGCAGATATTGGCCAGCCACGGCGCACCGGCCCCGACGTAGTCATAGTTGTAGTATGTCCGATGGTAGAGGCAGACGCTGAGGGTGTAGTGGTCCAGATGCTGTTCGTTCCAGTTGACATCGGCATAGTGGATAATGGCATCGTCGAAGATGCGATCCATGTCAGCAGCGATAGCGATCATCTTGTCATCTCCGGTTTCCTCTGCCAGTTTGTGGGCATAGTCTGCCAGATCGAAGAAGGGACATAAATAGCTGTCTTGGGGAAGATCGCTAATGTTATAGAAACGATAGACCCTCTTGGTGGCACGGTCGATGGCCTCGCGCTGGGTGGGATAGAGTTCCACGAGTCGTGTGGCCAGTTCGCGGCTGGCATCGAGGATGCCGTCGAACTTGCTGGTGCGCAGCATCTTGAAGTCACCATTGGGCAGGTTGTCGCCTTCCTCAATGTCTTCGGTGTACTGATTGTCCCAGTCGGGTCTCATTTCCTGGAACATCTGCTTCACGGCGTCCTCAGTATTCTCCTGTTCGATCAGGCCCTTGACAAATGCGCTGAGTACGATGCCGTCGCTGGACAGGATGTGGGACGAGCTGCAGATGTATTTCGTGACGTCGCGCAACTCTGTGAGTGACTCAATGTTACCCATCAGGCAGTTGTGGAAGAAGATGGTGTTCATGAATCTCGCGGCACCGCTCTCTCTGATGGCTTGTGCCAGTTCATACATGTCCAACTGTTCGTTCTCGTTCCACTCGTCGCCGATAACGCCGCGGGTGGCTGCCTCGTCAAACTTGCCCGGCACGTCGCTAGTCGGGTCAAAACCGCTGCCATGGCCCCAGATGGCGAAGATGTACTCCTGTGCGGGGCACACCAGGGAGCTCAGTTCCATGACCATACGAAGCGAGGCGGGGTCGCAGAGCTTGAGGTTCTTGGCCTGCTCTGCAAAGCCAAGGCTTGCCAGGCCTTCCTCGCGCAGGTTGTCCAGGTCGGTCTTGCTATTGAGTTCGAACCAAACGATGTCACCGTCGTCATCATATGCACTGCTGGTCTCCTTACCGTATTTATAGAAGCACACCACGCGCACGTTGGTGCTGTCTGTCAGCAGCGGCTTCATCCGCTCCCAGAAGCCATCCTCGATGATGTTATCCATCTTGCCGCCGGCATTGCCATAGACGAAGACGGTGTAGCGGGCAGCATTCGGCACCTTGACCAGGTCCTGCCGGCTCCATTCGTCGAACTTCACCATCATGTCGGCACCGGCCTTGTCGTAGGCGACCGCATTGCCGACATAGGACAATGTCAGCTGACCGCCAGAAAACTGGTAGGTATAGTCGAAAATGCCGTCCTCCATCTCCATAGTGAGATAACCGTCGGAGGTTGTAGTATAGGTGAACGTCTGGTAGTCACGGGCGACGGCTTCACCGTTCAGGGTGTAGAACGTATCGAAGGAACCTGTGCCGTCGGCATTGAAGGTTATCTTGTTCCACGCCGGACCATAGTTCCAGAGTGCAAACGTCTTGGTGGTGATGTCGGCATACCAGTTGCCCACGATGGCCTTTTCATTCGTAGGGTCACCAACGGGGTTGTCGTCGTTGTTACTGGTGCAGGATGTCAGCACCAGCATGGCTATCGCCATCAAATAGAATAGCTTATTCATACTCTCATTTTTTTAATTATGAATACCTGTCTTTGTATCGTGGCTACTCAATTACCCCTGACCCTATCTGATTGCCATCTTTGTCGAAGGTGAAGCTCGCGTTTAATATGCCTCCTCTACTATCCCACAATTCTATCAATTGTGGTAACTTTTCACCGCTGGTATCCATGTGACCAGTTGTTCCCCCAAGTTTAACGGTTTTTCCCCAAGCTTTCTTGCCATCCTTAGTGATGCCTTCCAAGTAAACTTCATGATCGATGAGGTTGACATTGTCGATATGGATGTCGGCAAGCTGTGCACCATCCTTCAACTTGACGCTGATTTTCACGCCGAAGGTGGCAGGGAAGTTGATACTGTTGGCTTCTTTTTGCCATGTGGCTTTGCCATCCTTAATCGCCCATGTTGCCTTCTCTGTCATCAGCTTGTTGTCATTGGCGTAGTAGGTCATGGTGTAGTCACAGAGTTGTGCCATCTTTTCATCAACACTGATGAGGTAGATGCCGCCTATGCCCAAGATTTCGGATGACTTCGGTGTGTTATCGTCATCGTCGTCGCCGCAGGCGGTGAATACTGTTGTTGTCATTGTGCAGCAAAGGACGGCTGCAAGCGTCATTAAAATCTTTTTCATAATTTTGATGTTTATTGAATTAATAATTTGTTGTTCCATGTTTCGCGATTTGCTCTAGCTCGTCATGCAGCAGGAGGTTCTCACGGATGAAGCGGGCCAGTGTACGATAACTGTCCGCAAGTCGCCACCTATAATATAATATGGTGAGCAGCAATCCTACCACCACTAGCACGAAGGCGGCTGCAAGGGCTACGGTAAGGATAAGAGTCAGGTCAGTCATATTTATTACATTTGATTTCGGACACAAAAGTAGTGGAAAATGCCCGAAAGCATTCCCCACTGCTTAAAAAAATTGTTTCAATTCTTAAAAAACTACTTATTTCGCCGCCTTTCTGTATTCCGATGGCGACATAGAGTAGTGTTCGCGGAAGATGCGGCTAAAGGTTGTGCGATTGGTGATACCGCTCTGTTCGATAATCAGTCCAATGGGGTCATCGGTCGTAGTAAGAAGTAGGGCAGCATGGCGGATGCGGTACAGATTGATAAAGTCGGCAGGGGTCTGTCCGGCACACTCACGAAGAGCGGCATAGACATAGGTGTGGTTGGTGCCGAGAATACGGGCCAGCGTCTCGTGGTTCGTATCGGCATCGGTATAGACATCAGATTGCTCCATCAGTTTGCACAAGCGACGATAGAGAAGTTGGCTTTGTGTCAGTTTTTCTTCTGGCTGAGCCTGAAATTGTTGCCGTTCTTCGGCCTCGGCCTGTTCGCGTTGCTGTATCTGCTCATAGAGGCTGCGGTTTTTTCCGGCCAACTGACGGTTATCAAGACGGACGCGCCAGATGATGTAGGCCGACAACATCAACAACAGGAAAGCAGCAATGAGAATAATGCGTTGCATCGTGATGGATTGGTGCTTCCTGGCAATTTCCTCTTCCTGTTGCTGGATTTTCTGCATCTGCTCCACGTCGGTTTGCCGTTCCTGCTGACGCAGCGAGTCTGTCAACTGCCGCATATAATCTCCCAACGTCAGAGCCTCTGCCGTGCGCCCCGCCCGTTGCAGCGCATGGTACTTGTGTTTCAGCAGGGTCTTTACATAGATGTCGCTAACAAAGTCGCCACTTGAGCGCACGATGGAGTCGGCCTCGTCAAACAGACGGAGTGCCTCGTCGTAACGGCCCATGATGGTGAGAAAGATGCCCTCAGCCGTCTTGTCGGCATCATTCAGATTTGGGGACTGCCGATGTTCGCGGAAAAGAGCCTCGGCCTGTTCATGCTGACCACATGCCGCATAGACCATCGCCTTACTAATGGTCATGTTGTTGCGGCGCATCTGTACCACCCAGCCGGCATTGTCGGGACACTGCGTCAAACGGTTCAAGGCCGTGTCCATTTTCGCCATCAGGGGCAGCGCCCTATCTGCCATCTTATTGTCAAGATACAGGTCGTTGAGTGATAGCAGCGTGTAGATAAGCGGGTCAATATCCGCATAATCGGTAGCTGATAGAGTGCTCTCCATCATGATGTCAATGCTTTGCAGAAACAGACGCTCGGCCTCGTCGATATGGTTCAGTTCGCTTTCGCAATCGGCCATCTGAGACAGCGCCCTGCACTTCATGGCCAAAGCCCGGGGACTTGTGCCGTCACCCACAAAAGTAAGGATATCCTTAGCCAGCGCGAGGGATTTTCCATATTCGCCATTGTCGTAGGCATTGTCGGCAAGAATCCAACGAACCGCGCAATAATCGCTGCTGTCGGCAGACGTGACAATGGCATGCCCAGCCTCCGCTGCAATAGCCTTCTCAGCGCAATAGGCCGCCATCCGTCTGCGGTCTGCATTCTCATAGATGCAGGCCCTGACAGTGTTGGCCCGTACTGCCGTAAACACACCGGCCTCCTCCGCACTATCCACACGCTCCAAGGAATGCTCAATGTCAGCAATTCCCTCATTGAAAATCTCGTCGCTCAGCGCTTCAGCCTCATCGCTATGGTCAGGTTTCGTGCAGGCCGCAAAGGCCAGCACGGTGAATAACATCAAGATTACAATAATTATTCGCTCTCTCATCATAGCTATCAGCGCACAGCACTCCAGCGCACAGCACTCCTGTCCCTCTGTGATTTTATTAATTCATAGGATTTCCAGACATGTCATCGCTGGGCAATTGGAAATTGAACGTTGAAGGACTCCATGCAGGGGGTGCCGACTCATTGATCAACAGCCAGCGGCTCCAGCCCACCAGACGGTCGAAGGTGGTCTGCTGATAGGTCTCTGCGAAGGTGCTGGGCCAGGTGCCCTCCGCTACTAACTCATAGTTGTCGAGGCTGCCGTCGCTGCTGTCCTCGCCGTTGGCTTTGTAATTATAGGTAGCACCGGTGCCGTCAGGATAGAACACAACGGCTCCTACCAATTGAGCGTCTCCGCCAAATCCCTTATCGTAAACATATTTAACATAAGCCCCCCTAACGGCGAGCATCACGCTGTAGTCCACCATATAGTTGTGCTCGGTAAGATAGCGGCTGTAGCGCTGTTTGACAATACAGGCGTTGAAGGCATCGGCCAGGCGGTTGAACAGATCTTCGTCAAAGACATCAGGCAGTACGGCAAAGAAACTCGTCATGTATTTGGCGAAATCGTAGAAAGGGCTGGTGTTCTCAACCTTCACGGCATTGGCTGTGCAGAAGTCGATGGCTTCGCGCTGTTCGGGCGTACCATTCTGGTAGGTGTCCACCAGACGGTCGGTAAATTCTCTCAGCACGAGAGCCAGATCGTTCAGACGACTGGTATTGGTCATGGTGAAATCATAGTAGAGGGGCCATTCTTCTTCAGTTTCCTCCGGGTGGTAGAAATCACTGTCCCAATGATCTACATTGGAATCCACGAAGTGTGCCAGCGTGGTCTCTGTGTCCTTGCCTTCAGCCATGTCGTCAACAATGGTGTATAAGGTTCCACCGCCACCCCACATGACATAGGTGGAGCAGGTGACGTAGTCGGTCACATCCTTCACATCGTAGAGGAACTCTATATTGTTCATCAGGCAGAGGTATAATACAACACCTTCCGGGCGCACATTGGCGTTTCTCACTCCACGTGCGAAACTTTTTGCAGAGAAGCACTTGTTGTTATGCCCATCGTCGAATACCATTCCGCGCGTTGCTGCAGCGTCTGCCAAGTCTTGATCGGGTAAATAGCCGCCACCGTGGTCGGCCATCACAAGGATATATTTCTTAGCAGGATAGGTTTTGGCCGCCCAGTTGATGAAATTGGTCAGCGAGTCGGGACAGGTAAAATCACAGTTCGGTTCACCGTATGGCTCCGTCTCAAGCATCTGCTGCCGCAGCGTCTTCCTGGAATCGACCAAGAACCGATAGGTAGCGCCCCGCTGAGGATGGAAAAGGACAAAATAGGAATCTGCATCCATATTCTCTAACTCTTCTTCTGTCTTTCCCTCTGCCAATGAGTCAGCCGCCTCGGCTATTTGTTCATCAGTGTATTTTTTGTAGATCGTAGGATTGAGCGATGCCTTATATTGAGCCACGACGTTTACACGTTTGAAACTCTCTGTCTTGGCTTTGTAGAACTGGCGGAAATCTTCAAAGATAGCCGCATCTACATTACCACCGCCATGGCCATACCACATGATGGTGGCATCGGCCAGATCCTCTTCAGGCTCATCCGGCTCAGGGTTAATCACTGGGTTGTCACTAATGTCATTGGTACATGACGTCATCGACACCGTCATTGTCATGGCGCACATCGCTGTCAGTGCTGCCAAAAAGAATTTTTTTGTTTTCATTTATCAAATACTTTTTCATTGTTAATCTTTTATTGTCATAAACTGCTTTTATTCCGTTTGCCAACCAAAGTAGATGATGGTAATACGCTGGTGGCGCTCGTTCTGGCTATTTGCAGTGACCAGACTATCGGTTGGCGGGTCATAATACTGGAGTTTTCGCTTCAAACCAAGGAACTGGGACTTGGTATCGTTCACCCAAAATGTGCCATTGGGATTGATAACCATGTTATTGTCTAAAAGCTTTTGCTGTATGTCTATGTCGGAGCGGAGAATATCTAAGACCTCTTTCAGTTCTTCCGCCATTGGGAACGAGAAGCTAAAGTAGTGCTTGTTCAAGAACATATTGTCGAAGTCATCCTTGCAGAATGGGTTCCCACTCACCAGCATGATGTTGTTCTGTTTGGTCTTATCCAAGCTCTTTATCAAAATGCCTCGCTGACTCTCTGTAGCCTCACGAATGCAGAAATAACTCGAATCTATCATGTATGAGTATGACATCTTACCTTCTTTTATTAAGTGTGTCCGAGTCCAGTTAAGAGTGACTAAATCACCAACACTCCATTTATTTTTAGTAGTTTTTAATATCATATTTAGTCTTTTGATTGGGTTTACTTACGCATGGCAGAACTGTTGCAACTATTCTCCTGCCCTAGCTATTTATTCGGTTCACTGTTCAATTCGTTAAGTTCTTTCTCTAAATTGCTATTCTCATGCTTCAGACGGCCGTTCTCAATATGCGCATCCTCAATCCGGTTACTGAGGATGGTATTGCGCATGATGAGCACAAGGATCATAAAAGTCACGAGGCCAGCAATGATAATGTAAGCCAATGTGTCCATTTTTATTCCATCTGAAGAGGTTTATATTATTCCTGCTCTCTTCAACTTCTCGCGCTGCTCTTCGTTCTGACGGATGAAGCGCTCGATGAAGACGTTCTGGTCACCGATGCGCCAACGCTGGTAGATGATGATGACAACGAGTGCTAGTAGTACCACCACAATGGCTGCTGCGAGGGCGACAGTGATAATCAATATTATATCCATACGCTTGTTGGGTTTGATTTGACTGCAAATTTAGCCTCATTATGCCGATAAAATGGGCGTTTTTTTTCTGTTATCATGAATTTATTTTTATTACATCTGCGCCCTTTTTTACTTACGGATCAGTGTCGATCCCAGTTTACCCAGTTGCACGGCGTAGACACCCTTCTGCAGTCCTTCGAGACTGAAGGCACCACCCTGCACCACTGTCTGTCTGACGGCCACACCCTGAAGATTGTAGACCGTTACCTCAGTGCCGTCCTCAGCACCGTCGGTGAACACGATGTCACCACTCACGCGGAAGTTCACGTTTCTCGGCTGTTCCTTACTGAGGGTGGGAATGCTCGTGTTGATGTCCAGTACGTAGAGAAGACCCTTATAGGCGTTCATCTTGCCCGCGCCGAATCGGTTGGCAGACATCTCCGTGAACTCGTCGTTGTCGCTTGTGTTCTTGATGATGTCCTTAATGTCATCGTTTGACAACGTCTTGCCCATGTCGGCAGCCGCCTGCAGCCACAGAGCCACGATGCCAGCTGCAGCCGGTGTAGCCATCGAGGTGCCGCTCATGAAGGCGTACGAGTAGTCGTGAGGACTCTCCTGACCATTGAACTGGTTGCTGTATTCCTTCTTTTCAAGGATTGTATCATCAGGTATAGATGAGTCGAAGCTGTTGATGCCAGCCACTATGTATCGGCCAGGTGTGCAGACGTCGGGGTGCTTATGACCAGCCAGGTCTGTACCGTAGCTGCTGAAGAAAGCATAATCGCCTACGACCTCATTATTCTCCTCTGTGTACTCCTCATCGTTAAGGCCCTTGTGCTTGATGTTGGCCGTCCAGGCACCGATGCTCACAGGCTCGCCCGAGGTGTTCCAGTCGCCCACAGAGATGCTGCTGTTGCCAGCCGTGATCCTGCCGCTGTTCTTCTGTCCATAGAGGCGGTATTCGCCACCCTGGTCGCCCCAAGCATGGAACTCCGTATCCTCTGAGGTAATCATGCTGAGCTTGAATACCAGGTCGTCATCGCCTCCCAGCAAGCCTCTGTCGTACGGCAGCTTCTTGAACACCAGATTCGGTATGTTTAAATAGAGCTCCGTATAGGTATACTCCCGTCGTTCTGGTCATATGCTGTGTTCCGGTAGCACCAGATCTCAACCGTACTGCCACTCTCGATATATTCACTTAACCCTTCAGCCACCTCTTTATCAATAGAATTCAGATGGCTGTTGTCTGCATCCTCCCCTACATTGAACCAGATACCCTCGCCATATGTGCCCTCATCGGGGTCTGAGTTGTAGGAGATGGGGGCCTTGTAGTAGACGTGGCAGTCGATCTTGCTGGCGATACTGATCTCGAGCTTCACGTTCTTCTCCGTTTTCATGCCGCCCCATACACAACCACCGTTGCCTGCGTATACGTTCAGCGTATCCGTGGCCTTGGTCTTCATGTTCAGGTAGGTGGTAGCGTACTCTGCACCCGAGTTGGCAGTGCAGAGCATGATGGGGATATTCATGTCCTTTGCGCAGCTCTTCATGATTTTGGCCATGTTGCTGGTGCCGTCGTGCCAGCCGTCCATCGAGTTATAGCTGATGCTCGCCACGAGCGGCTTATTGGCCTTGTCAGCTTCAGTTTTCATGTACAGCAGCGACTGATAGAACTCAATGGCTGTCGCGTCGAATCCGGAATTATTGTTGTATTCCCAGAAGTCATTGTCTTCCCGCAGCGACGCGATGAGGATGTCGGCCTCGGGTGCCATACCGCCGAGCGGCTGTCCTGCCACGCCCTTCACGTCGCTCATCGTGCTACCCGCAGCGATGGTGATGCAGTGGGTGCCGTGAGAGTCGCCATCCTCTTTCACCTTCAGTGTGTCGAGAATGTCGTCAGCGTTGGTGAGGACCGATCCCTGCAACGTATCAGGGCTGATGATCACTTCCTCGCCCAGCATCTTCCTGCCCGTTGCATAGTAGCCCTTCACGCGCAGGTTGCCATCCTTGTCCTTCAGCATCGGGTGTGTGGGGTCGAATCCGGCATCGATGATTCCCACCATAACCCCTTTGCCCGTATAGGCCTGCGGCAGCTTCTCGCCCGTGCCGCTGATCACGTCACTGGCCTGAGTCACGTTTCGAGTGATGTCCGTCTGTCTGCGAACCCTTGGTCCGATGTCAATTTTCACCACGCCATCGACGGCAGCCATCGCCTCGAGCTTCGAGTAGGAAGCCTCAATCATCACGATGTTGCCCACGACACCTCTGATCTTTGCGCCGAGCGCCCTGAGATTTTCAGCCACCTGTCGCGCATCCGTATTCGCCTTACAGTTCACGAAAAAGCGTCCGAGTCTCTCAGTCCCGCCTCTTGTACCGGCTTTCTTGGCAGCGATAGCTGCCTGTTGCTTGGCCGCCTTGGCTCTTGGCGTCACAAGTCCTTGTGCCCCCGCCGTGAGAGCACACATGAGTAATGTTGCAAATAACAGTTTTCTCATAACTAATGGTTTTTTAATTGAATTTATACGATGTTGCATATCCATACGCTTTTAGCTTGATTTCAGCGACAAAATTACGTCTATTCATGTAAACAACCGTCCCACGGTAGGAAAAGAAAGTCCCCAAACGAGAAAACTTACATTTCCTACCGTCTCAAAACGAGAAAACAGAAAGTCAAAAATGAGACTGCCTGGCCGCATTATGCCGATAAAATGGGCGTTTTTTTTATTTTCTTGTTACCTTGACCTACGATCGAAATCGCTCACGTTCGGAAAAGTTCGAATAAGTTCGACTTTTCTCTCACCTACTCGCGACTTTGCGATAATCTGATGGCGCTTTTTCTTCATATGCATTACATTTATTGTTAATAAAAAGAATGATGCCGCGACTCTCGCGAGCCGCGGCATCTGAAAAAGCCTATGTTTAACTAAAAATCCTTTTCTCTAAAAGAAATTTTCAGCCTTTTGGGCTAAAAATTTGAAAGTTTAAAAGGGAA
>Ga0265298_10008864_pt1 | contig 12038 bp, 11 predicted proteins | sample AusTroGonzalo_MG_3_FD_193486 | JGI IMG/M metagenome (GOLD analysis project Ga0265298, IMG submission 193486) | Bovine rumen microbial communities from tropical cattle in Woodstock, Queensland, Australia - Gonzalo_01 | ecosystem: Host-associated > Mammals > Digestive system > Stomach > Rumen ...
CCGGTGCGGTGATGTGGGTCGCGTCGCAGCTGGCCCCGTAGCCCGCGATTTCGGCAAGAATGGGCGCGCCCCGCTTCCGGGCGTGTTCCAGTTCCTCAAGGACCAGGATGCAGGCGCCTTCGGCCGGCACGAAACCCTGCCGGTTCCGATCGAAGGGTCGGCAGGCCGCTTCAGGCGGCATGATGCCGCTCAGCGCGGTCAGGGCGTTGAAGCCGCTGACGATCAGCCGGGTGATGCAGCCTTCGGCGCCGCCCGCCAGCATCAGGTCGGCATCGCCCCGGCGGATCATCCAGGCCCCTTCGCCGATGGCATGGGCACTGGAAGCACAGGCCGAAACCGGGTCGAAATTCGGCCCTTTCAATCCATATCGGATCGCCGTCATGCCGCTGGCCGAGTTGGATATATATCTGGGCATGAAAAAAGCGGAAACGCTGTTGGGTCCGCGGGATTTCAGAACCTCATACCCCTGATCGTAGACTTCAAGTCCCCCTGCTCCGCAGGAGATCAGCGCACCGAAACGGAACGGATCGCCTGCCCGCTTTTCGGGCGAAGTCTCCAGACCCGCACTCCGGAGCGCTTCGCCGGCGGCTCCCACCGCAAAACGCGTGCAGCGCGCCATGCGCCGCTTTTCCTTTGGACTCAATTCCGGCAGATCGAAGCCGCGCACCTCGCCCGCCGCGGAGGGAAGTCCCGACGCGTCGAACAGAGTGATCGGGCCGATGCCGCTGCGTCCCGCCAGCAGACTTTCCCAGAACGCGGGGACGCTGTTCCCCGCGCAGGAAACGACTCCCATTCCGGTGATGACGACCCGCCTTTCCATATCAGTGCTCTCCCAGCAATCCCTGCCGGCGCAGAAATCCGATCATCTCCTGCGGCCACTTGGCCGTTTCGGGATATTTTTCCCGCTGCGAAGCGGAAAGCAGACCCATGCCGTGGGGACCTTTCTCGAAGATGATCGTGCGGTGAGGAATCTTTTTGCGCGTCAGCGTCCGGTCCAGACGACGGGTGTTTTCCGGATCCACGGTGGTGTCTTCGCCGGTGGTCCACAGAAAGACCGGCGGCGCATTGTCCGGCATGCTTTCTTCGAGCGAAAGCTGTTTCAGCACCTCCGGAGCGGGATCGGAACCGAGCAGATTGTCCCGGCTGCGCCGGTGGGTGCATTTGTCCGCCATGGAAACCACGGGATAACAGAGAATGGCAAAATCGGGCCGGGAGGAATGACGTGTCACCGGATCCTTGCCGCGGAGATCGGCGGCGTCGCCGCACACGATGCACAATCCCGCCAGATGACCTCCAGCCGAGGAGCCCATGACCCCGACCCGTTTGGGATCGATCCCCAGCTGCGGAGCATAGTGCCGCGTGAGCTGGACCGCCCGCCGGGCGGTATCGACCATTTCCGGATGCCGGCTGAAATGCCCGAACATCGACCCCAGAGGATATCTGACGACGATCCCCGCAATGCCGTACCGGTTCAGAAATTCCGCATAGGCACTGCCCTCTTTTTCCAGCGCCAGAACGGCGTAGGCTCCGCCCGGGAAAATCACCACGGCAGGCACCGGACGGCGGAACGAAGCAGGCGGCAGAAAAACCCGGAGACAGCTCAGACCATCCCCCGGTGTCACCTGGAACCAGGACGGATCACCGCTGGCGGCGGCGGGAATATCCCCGGCGGGCCGCTCCGGAGTCACGGTGAAAAAACACCCGGAAAGAAGAACCGCTGCACCGAAACCTGCGAACAGCCGCATCAGGCGGAAAAGGGAAAAGTTCTTTGCCCGGCCGCCGACAGCGTTACGCAAAATCGGCATACCGGATTACTTGGTGAAAAGTTTCTTGGTGTCTTTGGCCACGTTCTTGCCCCATTCCTCGGTCTTTTCGGCACCCTTGACGAATCCGCTCTTCTGGGATTCGTTGTAAAAATACCAGGCGGCGGCTCCGGCAATGAAGATGACGATCACAGCGATGAGGGAAATGTTTACGGGCGACAGTTTTTTCATGGCATTCACCTTTGGTTTCGCCGAACCGGGAAGCATTCCGCCTCTCAGATGCGGCTTGGGTTGTTAATGATATACTGGACAATATACTATGTTTCAGCGCAAATTGCAAATCGGTTTCATGGATTTGGCAGTTCCCATGACGGCTGACCGAGCCGGGAAAGCTCCGTCCTCGATGCGGGATTCGCCGCGGCAAGTTTCCCGGGAAAGCTTTCCGGAATGCCGCAGGAAAGAAGCCGGGGAACCTCGGAAACTTCCGGCTTCAGTTCCAATGTTCCCAGGCGGTTTTCCTCCGGCAGGGCGCTCAGCAGCAGCGCACACGCACCTTCCGATGCGGCGGGAGTTCCCGTGCGCCGCAGGGTTTCGATGGCACGCGAGGTCAGACTTACCTCATCGGCCGCAACGATCAGCACCCGGCGGCAGACTCCGCCCGACAGCAGGGCGCGGGCCAGCCCGGCCGCCTCATAAAACGGATCTTCGAATCCCGTCAGGGCAAAGGTGGGGCCGTGCAGATGATGGGCCGCGCCCAGGCACGAGGCAGGTGCGTTGATCACGGAATGGGAAAATCCTGTCGGCAGGATCTCTTCTTCCGGATAATCGAGAATGTCATCCAGCACCTTTTCCGTGGTGGCTGACGGGCCGCAGGAACTCACCGTTATCAGAGCCGTATCGGGTTCCCCCTCACCGGGCAGCGGGCTGAGACGCTCCACGGCGGCCAAGGCCAGCTGGGTCAGCCGGTCGGGACGGCGAAGGCCGTATTTGCGGCAGAGGGTCACCAGCTCCTCCCGTTCCGGAGCGCCGGAAGGCAGAAAGGCAAATCCGGCAATATAAAGAGGTTTCCGGACGGTTTCGATTTTCCCCGGACGGATCCTGCGGAAAACCAGAGCCGTATTGGAACCTCCGAAAGCAAGCGAAGTCGACAAAGCGGCATCGCCCGGGATCTTCACGCTTTCCGCCAGGGGAGGAACAGGCACATCGGGATCCGGATGACTGCAGCGGCGGCTGGCGGCGGCCCTGCCCTCTTCGAGCATCAGGCAGGTGAACACCGCTTCGATCGCTCCCGCCGCCCCCAGCGTATGACCCGTGAGGGCCTTGGTGGACTGATAGCGCAATTCCCTGCCGAAAACCCGGGCCAGCACCGCTCCTTCGGTGCGGTCGTTGACCAGCGTTCCCGTACCATGCGCGTTCACGAATTCAATCGCTTCGGGGTCCAGTTCCGCCTGGGCGAGAGACAGACGGATCGCCCGCTCCAGTTCCTTTCCGGAACTTTCGGGCTGGGTGATGTGAAATCCGTCGGCGCTCTTGCCCGCGCCGGAAAGTTCGTATCTGACCGTGACGCCCCGGGCGGCGGCATGTTCCGGATCTTCCAGGATCAGCACCCCGGCGGCGTCGCCCAGATTCAAGCCAGAGCGTTCCGCATCGAAGGGACGGCAGGGCGCAGCTGAACAGACCCGCAGGGCGTTGAAGCCGTTGAAGGCCACCTTGCTCACGGAGTCGCAGCCCCCGGCAATGACCAGATCGCACTCCCCCGTGCGCAGGAATTCCAGTCCCGCCATGAGTGCGTCCGCCCCCGAGGCACAGGCGTTGGATATGGTGATGGCCGGACCTTCGGTGCCGAGATGCCGCCGCAGAAATTCCGCCGGGATCCCCCGCACATAGGCAAGAGCGGGAGTCAGGTCGCTCAAATCACCTTTCCGGAGGCGGGCATGGCAGGGAATATTGTCGAGCTGGCACGCCACCGTGGTGCCCACGGCGATCCCCACCCGCATGGTGCGGAGCATTTCCCGGGTAAGTTTCGCGGCTTCGAGAGCCTCGTCCAGGGCATGGAGCAGAAAACGCACCGGAAGTCCGGCACCGCCGACGGGAGCTGGATCCGATATTTCGAAGACCGGCAGTTTCAGGGCAGTTTCGAAGCGGCGGGGCAGATTCGGAAGCGGCTCCGCGGCAAAAAGGGCCTTGCGGGTGGTTTCCAGACCGTCCCCCAGGGCGGAAATGACGCCCATACCGCTGATTCCGGCGCGCGACATGTTCAGTTCCTCACTTCGTGCGGTTGGCCATGATGAAATCCGCCAGCGTGGCAAACGTCGCGAAAATCTCGCGCTTGTTTTCCACCTGCGTCTGCGGGATCCCGTATTTGCGCTGCATCATGATGACGATCTCCACCGCATCCAGGGAGTCCAGTCCCAGTCCTTCCTTGAAAATGGGTTCTTCATCCTTGATGTCGTCGGCGGTCTTGTCCATCAGCTGCAGCCAATCTACCAGATTTTCCTTGAGTTCTCTGCGGAACACGGTCACATCTTCATTCATTTTGCTCCCCTTTTTATGTTTCCTGTTTTCATGGTTGTTTTCGAATTCATTTTACCGGCTCCGACGGCATGTCGCCGAAACGGAAGACCCGATAGGGTTGGTTCCGGGCGAACTGTTCCAGATGCAGGACATACTCGGCGGCCGCAGGAACCAGTTCCTCATTGCGGAGCCTGCGTTCCTGCGCCGCGGGCAATGTTATGGGGCGGCAATAACGGATCACCACGCGCAAAGGATTTTCCCGCAGATCGGTAAATGCCGGAACTGCGGGGACACCGTTGCGGGCGGCGAGCAGCCACGGCGAAAGCGGCACGGCAAGCTTTCCTCCGAAATAGGGCACTTCGACGGCCGCCGCCCCCGGGACCGGACGGTCGCCCATGATGATGACCGCCTCGCCACGTTCCAGCGCGGCGCTGGATTCCACCAGTCCGCCCGAAAAACCTTCCGTGGAGATCACGTTGAATCCGTGCTTGTCCTTGAGAGCCAGAAACTTATCCATCCCCGCCACCCGGTCGGCCTGCGCCATGATGTTGATGACCCGGCCCGAAGAACGGTTCATCAGATCCATGGAGGACTGCCAGCAGCCGCAGTGGGCCAGCACGACCACCACACCTCCGGTTTCCGGCAGGAAGTGCCGGTCTTCCTCTTCGATGGGGAGCCCGGTGCCGATCCCGGCCCGGTACGAGACCAGCAGCATTTTCGCAAGCTCGCACAGCAGGCGGTGAAAGTGTTTTTTCAGTCTCCGGGGAGAGTCTGCATCTTCGGGGAAACGGAGTTTCAGGTACTCCGCCGTCGCCGCAAAGGCGGTCCGGTCGAAACGGGCGTAGAACCAGGTGACGATCCGGCTGAACCATACCGCAAGTCCGAATCCGCCGCAGTGCAGCAGCAGACGGAAGAAACCGATCCCGAACCGGTTGCCCCGGCTGGCGTTGAGGGGTACCGCGGCGCTCATGATCCCGCCTCCAGTCCGGCAAAAAGAACCGCCAGCGTGCCGTTTTCGGGAAGCGCGTCTCCCGGCAGACGGGTGTCGGCAAGCAGGACGCAGACCGTTCCGGCAGTCATCTCACTGCAGAAAAAGCGCCCGGGCGGAAAGTCCGCGAGGATCTCCTGCAAAGCGGCAAGGGAAGGACGGGTGCGGAAATAGGCCGCGGGGCCCCGGCAATGAAGCGCTATGGCCGTTTCGCAGCAGGGAATGGTGGGGAGCGTCGCCACGAACAGTCCGCCCCGACCCGCTTCCCGGCCGTTGGATACATAGTCGCGCCAGTAAGTCAGATTTTCGGCGGTGCAGCCGCACCCGTTCCATCCGATGACACCCGCGTCTTCGAATTGCGGATCACCCGAGTCCCATGCGGCCAGCAGGGCGGTCAGTGTCATCTTCCGGACGGTCATGCCGCCCCGGCCGAAATCTCCGAAGTCACAGGCGGGCATTCCCGGCAGGGCGGACAATTCCCGCCGGCCCGTGTTGAGGTCGGCAAAGGGACCGAAACTCCCTTTTCTGCGGAATGTCCTGAAAAGGTGTTCCGCCGTCATCAGAGCTGCGCCCGTGATCTTCATAATGCCTCCAATGCAACGGCGCTGTTGAGACCGCCGAAGCCCACATTCAGCGAAAGCAGACGTCCCGTTTCGAGAGAACGGGGCGTATTCGAAACATTGGCTCCCGGCATGGGCGAAACCAGTCCCGCCTGAGGCGGAAGAAGCCGCCGCCGGGCGAATTCCAGTCCCAAAGCCAGCTGAAGCAATCCCGTCGCACCCAGGGTGTGACCCAGATTCCCCTTCAGCGAAAAAAGCGGCGGCATGCCGTCGGGAAAAACCGTCTGCAAGGCCGCGATTTCCGCCTGATCGTTATAAACGGTCCCGGTGCCGTGACCGATGACGGCTCCCGGATGCGTTCCGCCCAGAACCTCCCGGCAGACCGCGGCCAGCTGTCCGCCCGAAAGATCGGGCGAAGTGATATGGGCGGCATCGCAGTTTTCCGCTGCCGCAGTCAATCGACCGCAACCGGGTCCATCGCAGCTCAGCAGCAGAGCGGCGGCGCCTTCGCCCAGGGTCAGACCGTCCCGGTCTTGGTCGTAAGGGCGCGCGACCGTATGCGAAAGAGCCCCCAGCGCGCCGAATCCGGCGGTCACGAATTCACTGGTGATGTCCGCACCGATGACCAGCGCATGACGGCACCGTCCGTGCCGGAGTTCCCGCATGACCAAGGCCGCTGCCGTCTGTCCGGAAGCGCACGCGGCGGAAACCAGTATGCCGTCGGGAATATCGAAGATCCGTTCCGCCATATGCAGGAATTCCTGGACCGTATCCGCTTCGTTCCCCTGTTCCAGCAGGTCGATGGCGCCAACCGTGGTGGCCGCGAAAAGCCGCGTTCCGGCGGGGACGGCGAAATCCAGGGAATCCGCGAGTTTGCGCAGCAGACGCTCCATACGCGAACAACCCGTTCCGTCAAGTCCGTGATCCACCCCCAGCAAACGTCCCCGGGAATCGAAGTGCCGCGGTCTGGCAAAACAGGTCCGGCCTTCGAGGAGCGCGTTGCAGTTTTCCCGGACCGTGGCCGCAAGCGGCGTGACCGCCGCCGTACCGAGGATGTATACGCAGGGATCAGTCATGCAGTTCTCCGCTGGTCCAGCGTTCGCGCATGGCGGCCACCACATCCGGAGGAAAGATGAAAGCTTCACGGCTCTTGAGTCCCCAGAACATCTGCACGGTGAATCCGGTGGCCCGGACCGTGCCGTCGCCGCCCGTTACCGTATAGGCGATATCCAGCCGGGCGCCGTCGTTCCAGAAAAGTTCGGCCTTCACGGTGAACTCCTCGTCCAGCAGCAGCGGCGCATAGTAATCCACGTGGGACTGGACCACGGGAGCGGCAAGGTCGTTTTCGGCATACACGGCGAAACCGAGGCCGATTTTCTGCATCAGTTCGGTGTGCGCGGCTTCGAAGAAACGCAGATAATTGCCGTGCCAGGCCACTCCCATGGCATCCACTTCGCTGAAGGCAAGACGACGGCGGACCGTCACGGAAATGGGCGCAGGAGCGCCCGGATCGGCGGTGAAATATTGTTTGTGCCGTCTCATAACTCTGCCGCCTTCAGCTGAAGCTGGGCACAGATATCGCTGCCCACTCGGATGTCGGCCTTGACTTTCCACCGGGTCTCTTCAAGTTTTTGAAGCTTGATCCTGACGGCGGCCTGTTCGCTGGCCATAACGGGACGGCGGAAACGGCAGTTCGTCACGATCAGCGTCTCAAGACTTTTTCCCAGGATCGTCTCGGCGGCCACCCGTGCCGTCTCGATGAGGCAGACGCCCGGGACAATGGGATTGCCCTCGAAATGCCCTTCGAATCCCCGGAACGCCGGGTCGAAATCCATGGTGCAGCTGTATTCACCCTCTCCCGTCTGCCGCAGTCCGGCTATCCGGGAACGCAATTCTTCACCTATTATGGAAACACACTCATTCATCTTCATTTCACCAAAATCTGCTTGACTGAAAGCTCAAGAGAATAGCCCGGTCCCGGACCCTTCCGGCGATAGGCGATGAGTCTGCCTTTTTCCCGGTAGCCCGCACTCCATCGGCCGGAAAAGAAACTGTCAGCACGGCGTTCCAGTGCCGCACCGTTTTTTTCCACTTTCCAGAACACATTCTCCTGCGAACGAATGAAAATATACTCCCCTTTTTTCTCCACGTCAAGTGGAGAAAGCTTTTTCACCATAAAAATACGCCGCAAATCTTCGGCCAGGGCCGCCGGGAATGCCCGCATGGCCGCCGGGAGCCGTTCCGCGAACAGGGGCGTAAACCGGGGCTCTTCACGCGGATCCCCGCTGCTTTTGAAAAGGAGCGCTCCGGAGCCCGGATCGATCCCCGCCAGCTTGACCGTGTCCTTCTCCGGGTCGATTTCCGCCGCCAGCAGGAAACGGAAGGTCCGTCCCGAAAATGCGGCAGCCGTCACCGCCTGCATGCGGAAAGCGGCTGCCGGATAGAGGTCCATCCGGCGCATCAGCGTCTCCCGTTCGGGATATTCCTGCCATGGAACCGTATTGGCGCATCCCGTTCCCAGAAGCAGAATAACTGCCGCAAACGCGGTCGCCAGGGACTTTGGAACGGTCATTTTTCCCAGCCGGGGAACCAGGTATACACCGCTCAGACAGGCGGCCAGGATCCCCGGCGTCAGCACCGCACCCGTTCCGAAAAGCACCGGATGACGGGAAAAGAGCAATGCGCCCGCCCCGGCGATGGTCGTGGCCGCCGACAGCAGCAGGGAATCCATCGTGTCGAAGGATTCCGGATGCCGGGACTGGCAGACCGCATAGATGCCGTAGTCCACTGCCAGTCCGGTCAGCAGGACTGCCGCAAAGGCCGCGGAAGGCGTGGCACGGAATCCGGTGAGCCAGGCCGCTCCCGCCGCGAAGGCCCAGGCAAAGAGCACCGGAATCAGCGCCCGGCAAACATCGGATACATTGCGGAAAACCAGATAGACGATCAGCAGGGCGGCCAGGATGCTCGAAATCAGGATCGGCAGGAACCGGCCGCCCAGTTCCTCCCCGATCAGGGCGCGGAAACTTCCCCGGGAAAGGAGCGCCGCTTCGGTCTCCCGCCGTTCGGCCAGCACCTGCCGCACCTGCCGGATATTTTCCGGCGTGTCCTCGAGAAAAGCCATGGCGGCGGGCCTTCTGCCGTGGGATTTGATCATCAGCCGGTCGATATGTTCGAGCAGGGGCGGCAGCGTAAAATCTTCCGCTGACACGGCTTGTTTCAGCGCAGTAAAGAAAGGCTGGAAGAACTCTTCCGGCAGGCGGTGCCTGCGGCAGGCGGTCCGGCATCCCGCGGCCAGGGCGGCGATCCGGGCGGCGGTCTCGGGCGTCCGCCACGCCCGGCGGTTGGCATCCTGGACCGACCGGGGCGGACGGGGCGGCAGACTGACCGCGACCTGGCGGGAACGGAGTTCGCGGCCAATGGCCGTCAGACGTTCCAGCGCCGCTTCACGGTCGGCGCCCGAGGCAGCGATCATGGCCATCCCCGGACCGTTCCGCCGCCACGCCTTGCGAAAATCCTCTTCCTGCGCCAGGATCTCTTTCGGAGTCCCGTCCATGGAATCCAGCGAGAAATCGGCGCTCCGGAATACCTGCGGCAGAGCCAGAAGCAGCAGAACTCCCGCAAAAATCACCATTGCAGCCGCCTTGGAACGCGCCGGCTGGAAACGAAAACCCGGCAGCAGACTCCGGAGTCCATGATCCCGGTCCAGCAGCAGCGGCAGGACCGCCAGCGCCAGGACAGCACTCAGCAGCAGGGACAGTCCGGCAAAGACCGCCAGCTGAAGATAGGCGGAGATCCCCGTGAGGCCGAGAAAAGCGAAGGCCGCCAGACTGGTGGTCGCCGACAGCAGCATGGGCAGACTCAGGGCCGCCGTGCGCTTTTCCCCTTCACTCCCCCGGAAGGCGGCATAGACATGGATCCCCTGATCGACGGCAAGGCCGGTGATGCAGCTGCCCAGTCCGATGACGTAAAAACAGATTTCGCGGAAGATGAAACTCATCACACCCAGCGCCAGCAAAGATGCGTATAGGGGAAGGACGGGAATCCACAGCGCCCGCCAATCACCCCGGTAGGCCCACAGGAAAAGGAGCAGGAAACATCCCAGCGACACGAGGCCGGCGATGGCGGCATCCCGTTTCAGCACTTCTTCGTTGCCGAGGGTATGGGAACAGCCGGAAATGATGCGCATCTGCATCCCGGCAGGCAGCGGCTCGGCACAGCGGCGGAGTTCGGCGTAAAGACGGCGCACGGCATCGGCATCGCCCAGGCGCACCCGGGTCTCGGCGGCGATCATGGCCCGCCGGCGGTCGGGCGTGACGAAATAGGGAAACTCCACGTCAAGGTTCATTCCCGTGACCCGGTCCAGATCCCGGAGCCGGGTCAGCATTTCCCGTTCCCAGCCGAAGGGGTTAAGCCTCAGCATCCGCACGGCTCCCGGGATGGGAAAGGCCAGCGTTTTGAGGGCTTTTTTCGCGGCCTCTTCGGGCGAGCAGTTCTTCAGGACTTCGGGAGACAGAAAACGGGGAGCAAGTGCGGCAAAGGCGGCCAGTTCGGACCGCGGGTCGCCGGGGCGGAAACGGAACGTAACCTGCCTGAGCATGGGGGAAGCGGCCAGCCACCGGGCCGTCCGGTCCAGATAGTCCGCATGGTGCGTCACATCGTCCGGAGAGATAAATTCCAGCTGGACGGAATCCGCCAGATGGGTCTCGTGGAGGATCCTGAAAACCGCCCGGGCTTCCCGGGTGTCCGGTAGCAGACGGCTCAAATCATTGGTGAACCGGCCCCGGAAGAGCGTTGCACCAAGTGCGGCGACGCCCAGCACCGCCAGAACGAAGAATACCCCCGTGCGATGCCGGCGGCAGAAAAGGATCAGCTGTTCGGCAAGGCCCCTCATGGCGGCGGCATCTGCCAGATTTTCTGCGGCAACTGAGGATCGCGCCGGAGCTGCGAAAAACGGATCTCCAGCTTTTCACCGGAGCTTTCCTCGATCCGGACCGCCGTCACCAAATCGTCCTTTTCCGCAAAGTCGAGTTCGACACTGCCGAAGAGTTTTTTCTGTTCACTGTCACGGGGGACCAGGCGCACGGTCCGGGGACGGGGCGTGCTCACCAGAAAGCGGCCCGTCAGACGCGCCCGGTCACCCGACAGCCAGTCGTCGAGCGAATCCCGCAGGATCCGGAGCCAGGGGAACGTCTCCTGCCGGATGACGGCAAGTTTTTTCGTTTCTCCGTCGTAATGGGTCAGTTTTTCCCGGTCGATGACGGTAACGCTCCGCACGGGGGTATTGACCTGCCAGCGCAGGCGGCCGTTCAGTTCGCTCACCATGCTGCCCGTGATGCGGACCTCCATATCCAGATCGGCCAGACGGCGGATCTGCACGAAATCGGCGGAGATCACCCGGTAAGAGACCTTTTCCGGCAGAGCAGGAGTTTCCGCGGCCGATACGGCCAGTGCGGAAAACAGCAGTGCGAACATCGTCATCAGATGCGGCATAAGGATAATTCCCCTCTGGCGCACAGGACGTTGTCGGCAGGGCGCCGGATGCTGAACTCCACGATGAAGTATTGGTCGATATTGGCCGTTTCACAGACGATGACATGCAGCGTGTCGCCGCCGTGAACGGGGGCAAGGGCTTCGAAATTCCGCAATCCGGTGAGCATTCCCTTGATGTGGTTTTCGCCCTTTTCGAATCCGGAAACAGCGGCACACGCCTGGGCCGCGATCTCGGGCAGCGCTTCCACATCGAAAACATTATTCCGCAGAAAACGGTTGTCCAGAGTGATCTTGGCTTCGACGGTTGACCACTCGCCGATATCGAGCAGACGCGTCACCATGACCATGGGCGGTGAATGGGGCAGAAATCGCGTCGCGTCACAGGGGAGATGAGGCGGCTGGAAGAGCAGTTCATCGCAGTTCCGCCAGCAGAGGGGATCGCTGGCCAGATAATTTCCCGTGAGCTGATAGGCCGCGCCCCGGCAGCCGTAGCAGCGGTCCGCCTTTTCGCAGGTGCGGCAGGGTCCCTTGATCATGTTGCGGAAGTCTTTGAGCTGATTCAGTATCTTGCTGTTGAAGATAATTTCCGCCAGCGGCTTTTCCAGCACGCTGCCCAGCTTAATGGTCATCCCGACGCAGGGATACACGTCGCCGGTCGCGCTGATCACACAGGAATACTGATGGCGGAGACAAGTCGCACCCACGAGCGGCGGCTGAGGGCTC
>Ga0265298_10008867_pt1 | contig 12036 bp, 11 predicted proteins | sample AusTroGonzalo_MG_3_FD_193486 | JGI IMG/M metagenome (GOLD analysis project Ga0265298, IMG submission 193486) | Bovine rumen microbial communities from tropical cattle in Woodstock, Queensland, Australia - Gonzalo_01 | ecosystem: Host-associated > Mammals > Digestive system > Stomach > Rumen ...
GATAAATCTCTTATCAACAAAAAGAAAAAAGAACCGGTCACCGACTACTATCGGGCCAGGATTTATTACACGATAGGAGAAGTTGAAAAAGGTGATGAATACGCCGAAAAAGCCCAGCCCAGGATCAAAGAGGAATCTGTAAAATATCTTCAATATCTTCGGACGATTGGAGTTGGCAGACAAAGCGAAAATCTCAAGAAACAAAGAAAACTTCTTAGAGAAAATATTGAAGAACAAAGCAAAGGAGAAAATCCATAAATGATAATCCTATATCTCTGGATGTCTTGCATATTTCCATGGAGAAGGCTCCTTTATTAAAGCATCAGGTTTTCTATTCTGGATAATTTTCACCAAATCGTTGATGTCTTTCGATTCACCTATAAGATTTTTTTTGGCCTTGCCTACTTCTTTAGCGCCCAATTGAAAATCTTTACTCACGCTATATAGATCGTTATCTCTGATAAATTTTAAAATTTCGTTAGAATTTTCTGATTCTCTTATGAGGATTTGTTTAGCTTTTGCAGATTCCGGGGAAAAATCAACTCCATAATATTCACTGGTTAAATATCGAATCCAAAATAAATGTAGAAATTCATCATTCTCGTTCACATAAGCTACTTTATTAATCAAAAATCCCCATTGATTGTTACTGCAAATAATTCCATCCAATGAAAACAAATCCGTTGCAGTATCTATGTCAACATACTGAGCTTCAAGTTTGCCTATCTTTATTTTCCCGGTAATACCAAGTGCATCTATATCCGGAAGTTTTTCTTTCTTGTGAGATTGAACTCTCCCATGAGTTGTCATTTTTGATACAGTATAAATATCTTTTTCATTTGAAAATTTCGCTTTTTCATAAATACGTTTTATTCTTCCTCCTTTTTCGTGATCTAACAAATAATAACAGTTTCCTACTTTGATTAGCCACCATTTAACTCCTTCATCCACTCGCATTAAAAAGGTAGGTTTGACAAAAGGAAACTTATGATGTTTAAGTGAAATTCCGTCGAAAGTCGAATGATATGCTGTTTCTATCTCAAATAGTTTGTGACGTCCATCTGTATAGTCCTCATAATATGTTGGATATATTGTTTCTGTCTCAAAAATTTTCCACCCATGCGATATATTTCCACCACACTCGATAAGTGCTGGAGTTGAATAAGGACGGCTGCGAAGTATGCAGTTTGGAAAAGGATAACCGTAAGCTGTACGCCGTACATCAGTTAGATATCGAGGATCAACTCTTGAAATGTAAGAAGAACATCCTGATATAAAAAACATTACAATGCTTATGATCAAAATCTGTTTCTTCATGTGCATTTTCACAACCTTGTTTTAAATTCAAAACCGCCACTAGAAATAGAAATTTTTAATGACGGCTTTTATCTCTATTTTGATTAGTATTCCGCCCGATATGCGGCGATCGTCAGCTTGCCGTGCTTGATCCCTTTGCAGGCAAAAATGCGCTCGCTGATAGAACGTATCAGGTTCGCCTTGCCGCGCACGATCAGCACCTCCAGACAGCTTTCATGCGTCAGATGCACATGAGTGGTGCTGAGGATGCACTCGTGCAGATCATGCTGGATCTCGGTCAGCTGGCTTTGTATATGCGGAGTGTGATGATCATAAACGATCGTGATCGTTCCGGCCATCTCCTTATCCCCCTTCTGGCTCTGGTGCTCCACCAGCTGATTGCGGATCATTTCCGAAATCAGCTGAGACCGGTTCTCGCGGCCTTTATCCACCATCATCGCGTCCAGCTGTTTCAGCAGCTGGGGAGAAAGAGAAATGCTGAATCGAACAAAAGGTTCTTTTTTCTGTTTCATAACACTCCGTGGCTTTCCAAAATGCTTACATTCTCGTGTAACGGGGACCGTCACCGCCCTGCGGGAAGTTCCATTCCACGTTCCGCAAAGGATCCTTCACCTGGCAGGTCTTGCAGTGCATACAGTTGGAGAAATCCACCTGGATGTGATCTTCCTCCAGCGTATAGACCTGCGCCGGGCAGAAGTGCAGACAGGGCGCGCCGTACTTCGGCAGACACTCCTTGATGCAGCGGTCTTTGTCCAGAATGCGGATATGGCACGGCTGATCTTCCTCGTGCTTGGTGCCGGACATGAAAACGTCCGTCAGACGATCCGGCTGAAGCTGCGAGGTCGGGATATCCCAGTCATCCGGCTTGCATTCGGACAGAGGACGCATCCCCTTGTAATCTTCTTCCATGCTCACCTGCCAGAACGGCAGAGCGCCGCACGTTGCCCAGGCAAAACCGGCATTCATCACACCGATGAACATGTGTTTGGAGAAACCGGCGCGGACATTCTTCACACGCTTGAGCTGCTGCCAGACAGAATCGGCTTTCAGCTTCGCGTCATACTGACCGAGCTGCTGTTTGGAGAAGTCATTCTTCTTCCAGCATTCCGCCAGCGTCTCACCGGCCAGACGACCGGAGATCATCGCAATGTGGATGCCTTTGATGCGGAGAGAATCCACCAGACCGCCCGCGTCGCCCACGATCATCACACCGTCATTATACAGCTGAGGCACGGAATAATATCCGCCCTCCGGAATGACCTTGGCACCGTAAGCCACGGCTTTGCCGCCGCGGATGAAAGCCTGCACCGCCGGGTGCGCTTTGAATTTGCGGAACAGCTTGTGCGGATTGGCCGAAGGATTGGCGTAATCCAGACCGTAAACGTATCCCACCATGATCTGATTGGGCGCTGTCCAGTAAACAAAACCGCCGCCGTAAGTCTTCATATCGGACGGATAGCCGAACGTGTGCATGATCTCGCCCACACGGTCCGGGTTCGGGGAAACCTCGATGATCTCCTTCACACCCACGGCGTAACTCTGCGGACGGGCTCCGTGCATCTTTTTGCGGTTTAACAGACGATTGGTCAGCACGCCGAACGCACCTTCGCCCAGGATGACCGTCTTGGCGCGGATCTCTTCAGCAGGCAAATAATTGCTCTTTTGGCCGCCTTTGTGATCCAGACCTTTGGCACCGGTCTTCACGCCGATGATGCGTCCCTGGGCATCTTCCACCAGTTCCGTCGCAGCGAATCCGGTATAGATTTCGGCTCCCTCTTTTTCGCAGAGCTGAGCCAGATAGATGGTCAGTTTGGTCAAAGAACCAACGGGATACCCCTCGGCATGCATCAGGCCCGGCACCCAGGGGATCTGCATGCCGCCCTTCTCCGTCAGCATACGGAAAGATTCTTTCTTCACGCGGGCCGTGACGGGCATCTTGCTGATCTCTTCGTCCGTCAGGAGTCCCGCAAAACCGGAGGGATCGATCACCGCACCGGAAAGGACATGACTGCCCACATTTCTTCCTTTTTCAAGGATCGTCACACGAGGTAACTTTTCGCAGCCCTGCTTTTTGAGTGTCCTCAGCAGCGCCAACGCCGTGGACAGCGAAGCCACACCGGCGCCTACGCAGAGAATATCGGTCTCAATATAATTTTGTTCTGACATATTCAGTTTCTCCCCTCTTTTAGTTACCTGCTTTTACTTTCTTCAATGCCTCAATGAGCGCCGGGATGATCTCCATCACATCCCCCACGATCCCTAAATTGGCAACTCCGAAAATCGGAGCGTTCTCATCACGGTTGACCGCGATCACATAATCCGCGCCAGAGATACCGGCCAGATGCTGGATCGCACCGGAAATGCCAAAGGCCATATAGATCTTGGGCGCGACCGTCTTGCCGGTCTGTCCCACCTGACGCGCGGAGGATATCCAGCCCGCGTCCACACATGGACGGGACGCGGAGACCGTGCCGCCCAGCAAGTGAGCCAGCTCTTCCAGCATGCCAAAGTTTTCCGCTTTGCCCATGCCTCTGCCGCCGGAAACGAGTATCTCCGCCTCGGCGATGTCGATGCTGTCGCCTTCCTTGCGGATGGATTTGACCAGCTTCAATTTGCGGGCCACCAGTTCCAGCTGTTCCATCAGGACTTCACCGTTCCGGGAAGGATCGGGTTCATTCGCGCGGAACACACCCGGACGCACCGTGGACATCTGCGGACGATGGTTCGGCGTCATGATCGTTGCCATGATATTGCCGCCAAAGGCCGGACGGGTCTGGTGCAGCAGGAATGTTTCCTTGTCAATGCTCAGATTGGTGCAGTCGGCCGTCAGACCGGTACGGGCACGCACCGCCGCGCGGGCCACAAAGCTGCGTCCGATCGCGGTCGCCCCGGCCAGAATGACTTCCGGTTTGTATTTATCTATCAGCTTGTAGAGAGCGTCTGTATAGGTATCGGCTTCATATTCGCCCAGGGACGGCTGATCCACCACATAGACCTTGTCGGCTCCATGCCGGACCAGATCCTGGGCCTGATCTGCGATCTTATCGCCCAGCAGCACCGCACACAGCTCGCAGCCGCGGTCATCGGCCAGACGGCGGCCCGTGGCCAGCAGCTCGAACACGACCTTGTGTATCTTGCCGCCGCGCTGTTCCGCGAAGACCCAGACATTCTTGTACTGTGTCAGATCCGCCGCGTTGGCGTTCTCATTCTTCCGCGCTGTGATAGCACCGAAAGGACAAGCCTCCACACAAGACATACAGGCACGGCAGTCGCCCACCAGTGTCGCCTTTTTCTCCACCATTTCCAGCGCGCCGAAGGGACATCCCTTCACGCACTTCTTACAGCCTTTACATTTATCTTGATTAATGATGATAGGGGCCTCGTCCATATTATTTCAACGCTCCTTTCTTTTTCAAAGCATCCATGATCGAGCTCAGGGCTTTGTCCTTGTCGCTCTTCCACACGCATTTCATTTCGCAGTCACGCACCGGCGGCGAGAAGATCTTCACCACTTTGGTCGGCGAACCTTTCAGACCCAGCCGTTCGGGATCCGCGTTCGTATCCTTGGCCGCCAGCCATTGTGTCTTGGCCTTGCGGGCATTCATACAGCCCTTTAACGAGGCAAAACGCGGCGCGGGCGCTTCCTTCAAAACGGTCATCACACAGGGGAACTCACCTTCCCAGATATCGGAGCCCTCTTCATAGACGGACTCCGCCTGGAAATGATTTCCCTCCACGGTCAGGCTTTTGACATTACACAAAAGTGTATAGCCTAAATACTCAGACACACCGGGGCCCACCTGGGCCGTGTCGCCGTCAATAGCCTGCTTGCCGAAGAGCACCAGATCCGGATGCTCATTGACCTTCTTGATCGCCAATGACAACGCGTAAGAGGTCGCCAAAGTATCCGCTCCGGCAAAAGCTCTGTCCGTCAGCAGCACTCCGTCATCCGCGCCGCGAGCGATCGCGTCACGCAGAATCACATCTGCCTGCGGCGGTCCCATTGTGATCACACTCACACGGGCACCTTGTGTATCTTTTAACTTCAGCCCCATTTCCAGGGCGTATTCATCAAATGGATTGAGAATGCTCTCGACCCCGTCCCTCATCAGCGTGTTGGTTTCGGGATTGATCTTTACATTCGTCGTATCCGGCACCTGTTTTATACAAACGATTACATGCATAGCACAAACAAAGACTTCAGCAACGCTTATATGCTTTCCATCTTTTTTCGGTTTAGTTCATAACTCTTAACAAAAAAGAAACCCTCCATGAGGATTTCTTTTGACTTAAATCAGTTTTCTTTTTTCACGCAAGAAGCTTCCCATTCACTTTGAGAAACCTTTTGCCGTTTCGATAAAAAGAGGAAATCCCCCTTCTTATTTCCAATGACGATATCAGGACAGCCGTCCCCGTTGACATCATCCACGGTGAACTGCGTTCCCACTCCGGAATCCGTATCGATCAGGAACGGGATGAAATCCGCTGTTCCGTCCGCGTTCCGAACCAGTTTCCACCAGTAGAGCACAGCAGGATTATTCCCTTCCGGGTCAATGGGCGGCTTGTGAGCCCACCAGCGTTTCCCGGTCACGAAATCCAGCAGACCGTCTCCGTCAATATCCGCCTGTACCAGCGAATGCGCCTGAGTAAAGCGGATACCATAAGGACACTCACTGGCCTGTTCGTCCATTAAAATGTGTTTTTCAAAATCGATCTTTCCTTCCGCGTCGCGTTTCTGATCCCACCAGACCAGTCCGTATTTATGCGGATGCCACACGGTGATGATGTCATTCAACCCGTCACCGTTCACGTCCGTCACCAGCATCTGCGCGCCGCCGTCAGCAAAGGTGAACTTGTGATACTTCCACACTGGATCGCCGTCCAGAGACTCCGGCTGTTCCCACCAGCCCAGAGCTTCCACAAAATCTTTGCGGCCGTCGCCATTGATATCGCCGATACCGACTCCGTGCGTATAGATGAAGAACGCGCCCTTGGCATGGCTGACCTTGTGGAATGTCCACGGCTCGTCCGGATGCTCAAAATTCCATGTCGCGTAGCCCAGATACCCGTCTATGTTGAAGATCAGCTCCGGCCGTTCATCGCCTACTACGTCCCGCAGATCCGGCGATTCATTCCCGACCCAGGAATAGACCTCATGCGCCGTCCAGTTCCCTTCCTTGCCTCTGGGATTCTCGTACCAGTAGGCCGGTTTGCCGGGAGTGTCGATGATGAAAATATCATCCCAGTCATCACCGTTGAAATCCATCCCGTAACAGGAAAATGCGTCGGAATAATCTGCCGGATTGAAGGTTTTCACCGGGCGGAATGAATGCGCCTTCTTGAAATCCGGGCCTTCATACCACTGGCTGCCGATGACCAGATCCTTGTGACCGTCCTTATTGAAATCGCCCATCCCGGCACCTTCCGCGTGGAACTGGTCGGAGAGCTGGTGCTTCTCAAACGTCACCTTCGTGTACACCGGCGCGTCGTCCGCGTATCCCGCCGTCAGCGAGACCGCAGCAGCACCCAACATCAATGCAAAAAGTTTCAGTTTCATTTTAAATCTTTTATACCGTCACAGAGCCTTCGATCTTCCGATCGCTCTCAATAAACATCCAGCAGACCGCTCCCAGGAAATAGATCCCTGCCGAGACGCAAATGATCATCGGCCAGGAACAGCCCATCGTCCCCAGCATCGCACCTGTCAACGCCGGCATCACCACATTGGCCAGCTGCCCGGCCATGTTCATGCTGCCGGATAACGTTCCGCAGAACACTCCGCCCATATCCGAGCAAGCCGTCCAGCTGGGCGGCATCACCAAGTCATTGCAAAAACTGGAACAGCCCATCGCCACCATCGCCAGAGTCGGACTCCCGATAAAAGCCGACATCGCCAGGAACGCGGACGCACCCGTGAACCCGGCAACTGCCATCCAGCGGCGAGCACGACCAGCCACGCCCATCTTGCGCACCAGATACGCCAGCACATAACCGCAGACCAGCGACCCGATACCGCCGAAAAACAGCGGGAACCCGGCCAGGAACGCGCCTTTCTCCAAAGTCGCTCCGCGATGCTCCAGCAAATAAGTAGGCAGCCATGTAATATAAAAACAGGCTCCGTAATTCAGACAGAAAAACTGGATCCACAGCAGCCAAACATCTTTGCGCTCCAGTATCCTTTTCCAGGGAACCGGTATCCGAGCCACATTTTCCTCTGGTTTCGGCAAAATTGCCAGCTCAGATTTACTAATTTTTGACTTCTGCGCCGGATCGTCCCGGTACCACAGCCAAAAAGCTGCGGCCCAAACCACGCCCAGCAGTCCAAAAACGATAAAAGCGCTTCTCCAGGAATAGTATTTCAAGAACCAGATCACCAGCAGCGGGGTAAAAGCTCCGCCCCAGCGCGCCGCCAGCCAGATCCACCCCTGGGCCATCGTCCGTTCACTCTGCGGCAGCCATACCGCGAACATCTTGGTCATGTTCGGAAAGGCTCCGGCCTCGCCCGCGCCAAACAGGAACCGTGTGATCAGCATCGTGATATAACCCCGGACACAACCCGTCAGCATCGTAAATACAGACCACCATAACACGATTCGCATCAAAATCTTCCGCACTCCAAAGCGATCTCCCATCCATCCTGTCGGGATCTCAAAAATGCCATAAGCCAACGCAAAAGCGGAAAAAAGCAGTCCTTTCTGGAAATCCGTCAGACCAAACTCCTGCTGGATCGCCGGTGCCGCCTGAGACATACAAACACGGTCAATATAGGTGATTACCGCCAATGTCATGGCAAAGAAAATCACCCCGTACCGCACTCGTGTCGTGGGTCTCATCCCCGATGCGCCGCCGATACCGTCTGCGTCTGAACTCATATACCGCGCATTATCTTGAACTTCCCGTCTCCAAAAAGCAAGCTATTTCATTAAATTCAATAATGATAGCGCAGCTGGGCAATAAGCAGGACTTCTCCTTCCTTTTTGTACACCATGCGATCCGTTTCCGTTATCCGGCGCGACCACCAGCCTGTCAGATTTCCCTTCAGCGGCTCCGGTTTTCCAATTCCTGTATAAGGATCTCTCATGCAATTTTTTATCAAATCATTGATTCGCCTTAAAGTTTTCTTATCCTGCTGCTGCCAGTAAAGATAATCCTCCCAAGCCGCCTGTGAAAATCTAACGCTCCCCATTCAACAGCTCTTCCAGGCTTTTTTCCACAGCATCCCCCCGTTCCAGCTCGGAAATAGAAGAAAGCAAACGTTCCGCGTTTTTTGGGCTTTTCAGCAGATAAACCGTTTCGGCCCAAGCCTCATAATCCTCTAGGCACATCATCACCACAGAATCTTTCTTCTTGCGTATAATGACAGGAGTCCGATCCCGGACCACATTTTCTATGGTCTTGGCCAGATTTTTTCTTGTCGCAGTATAACTTAATTCATTCATAACAGCCTCAAAAACCGTACAGGTTTACTGTACATCTTTTCTTCCTCAAAATCAACCCCGAAAAACACTCTTTTCCTCATAAACACACACATTTCCTAAAATTCCGCTTGCTTCCGGGGCTGTCCCTGTTTAGAGTAAGCCCTGTAGTAGAGGTTACTAACATAGAATTACGAATTATGAATTTTATTTCTAAAACCACTATCATCCCATAACTTGTAAAAGAGGGTAAAAAGGAAGATAGCCTTCTTTGAATTAGAAGGAGTTACGAAAGTAAGTTCAAAAGTGGTTTTACGGTTGCATAGTAATCTCAGTTAAAATTCGGTCTTTTTTGTTATTCTGCTATCCCATAGGAATGTTTCGATAACGGTCAAATCCCTGAAAATAGAGCTGTTCAGCGAAGACTTCCGGCCGATTGGGACTTCTTGTTATCCCATAAAACATGAGCATCCACAAAAGGTCTACTTTTACCCAGACTCCGTTATGGAGTAATCCCACCAAGCGGGAAAAACTGTGTTCCCAACCCGTTTGATGTTTGAGAAATCTCAGTATCAAGTGTGCCAGAAATCCTATCCATATCTGCCACTTGACCGCATTCTCGTTGTATCCGATAAAATCTTGCAGTTGTAATGTCTGTTTCAGTTCTTTGAAGAACAATTCTATCAGCCAGCGGGACTTGTATAACTCGGCTACGGTCCAGGGACTCCATTCCAGATTGTTGGTGATAAAGGTCATCTGACGTTCTTTTCCATCAATCTCCACATAAGCGGTGATCCTTCTCAAAAGCGAGGGATACTTTTTGAGAGTGTTGAGTCCGGTCAGTTCTATGATATCGTCTGAAAAAATCTTTGGATTGGTTATTTCTCTCTCTTCTATGATGTTAAAGCACAGATTATCTTTGCATCTCATGACAAAGAAGATTCCCCGCTCATTCAAATTGTGAAGGAATCCAAACTCAACATACGCCTTATCGGCTAAAAGGATGTCTCCCTTCTTGAGACCAGCTGCCAGAAGTTCAGAACGAGTCGAGTCATGATGAGCCGCGCTTTCAGCTATAACGACACAGGGAAGGAAGGAACCGATATTCAAACGTATATGAGTCTTGGCTGCCGCTTTCTCTGCACGATGCTTAGCCCAGTTTATACAGTTGAGTGCTAAGGGGATAACGGTTGAATCGATAGCGTAGATATCTCTTGTAAAACGTCTTATAAAACCCGAATACTTACGTCCATGAGTAAAGGTACTATCCAATGACTGCAAATAGTTCAGAGTCTCCCAGTAGAGTTCTTGAGCAAGGTCAGGATCACGGGTACGGTTGGCATGAGAGAAAGTATTTCGCTTGGGAGGAGTAGCCTCACGGAAAGTGCTCCATTGGGAGGAATGCAGAGCGGCAGCATCACAAATTTCATTCAGACTCCAAGCCCTGGCAATATGCCCATAAAGTATAGCTACGATTTGACTGAGAACAGAGAACTTGCGAGTTTGAATCCCATACTTTTTAGAAAGTTTTGGAATAATACCCGCAGGAATGTATTGCACAACCTGTTTAAAAATTGTATAAAGACTGCGTGTTGTTTTGTTGTTGATTCTCATGCATTGAGCTTACGAGTGTAAGCTCAAAAAACAATATATTTCTCCTATCCCTATGAAATGCTAGTGTAATAGAAAAGGACAATGGCCTTACAACATCAAAACAATATGTCTGAAACTCTTGCTAACAATAGACGAATAGCGAAAAATACGCTTTTTCTATACATGAGGATGTTGTTTTTAATGCTAATAAGTCTCTATACTTCCCGTGTAATACTCAATGCGCTTGGAGTGGAGGACTATGGCATCTATAATGTTGTTGGTGGTATAGTTACTATGTTTTCTATATTGAGTGGTTCTTTGAGTGCCGCCATGAGTAGATTCATTACTTTTGAGCTTGGAGCAGGCAATACAGAAAAACTCAAAAAGGTTTTTTCCTCTTCAGTGACTATTCAAGTGGCTATTGCTCTTATAGTTATAGCACTTGCAGAAACTGCCGGCTTGTGGTTTCTGAATGAAAAGATGGAAATACCAGAGAACCGCATGACTGCTGCTAATTGGTGTTTCCAGATCTCTATTATTACATTTATAATTAATCTAATCAGTGTTCCATATAATGCGGCTATCATTGCCCACGAGAAAATGTCTACATTTGCATTTATTTCAATGCTAGAAGGAATTGGCAAACTGATAATAGCATGGTGCATTATTAGAAATCCCATTGATAGGCTAATATTCTTTGCAATGTTAGTTGCCATTTTATCTTGGACAATTAGGTTTATATATACTCAATATTGTAAACGACATTTTGAGGAATGCATTTATCATTTTATATATGACCATAACTTACTCAAACAGATGTTCAGTTTCGCAGGTTGGAACTTTCTTGGAGCTGGTTCTGCACTTTTGATATACCAAGGTGTGGATCTTCTATCTAATATTTATTTTGGGGTTACTGTTAATGCTGCACGGGGAATAGCCTCTCAAGTAAACCGTGCCGTCATGCAGTTTGTAAATAATTTTACAACAGCCATTAACCCACAAATCACGAAGTCGTATGCCTCCAATCAAAAAGAATACATGTTTAGTTTGATGTTTCGAGGGGCAAAGTTTTCATATTTACTTGTCTTGCTTTTTGCTGTTCCAATTATTTGTGAAACTCCAATGATTCTTAAACTCTGGTTGAAGGTTGTTCCTGATCATACTATAGCTTTTGTCAGATTAACTATTGTTGTTTCACTTATTCAGGTGCTGTCCAATACTATGATAACTGCTATGTTAGCAACAGGTAATATAAAGAAGTATCAGATAATAGTTGGTGGTCTTGGTATGTTAGTATTTCCTATGTCTTGGCTTTTCTTTGTTCTGGGATTACCACCAGAAATAGCGTATGTATCTGTTATTATTGTATTCATAGCACAATGGATATGTAGACTAAATCTTATGCGCAAAATGATAGGCATGTCTGTTTCTGAATATATGAAAAATGTAATGATAAAAGTCATTATTTCGACTTTACTTGCTTTTCCTTTGCCAATGTTTATATGTGCAATCTGGGAAACGTCTGTATCACGTCTTATTGTTGTTACAGTAGTGAGTCTAATTTTTACTTCTATTATAATCTATTTTATAGGAATGAGTTATAGTGAGAGATATTTCTTATTTAGAGAAGTAAAAGTAATATACAATGGGAAAAGAACATAAATGTCAATAAAACCATATATCAAAAGAGTAATTAGATACATTTTTTCCG
>Ga0265298_10008868_pt1 | contig 12036 bp, 7 predicted proteins | sample AusTroGonzalo_MG_3_FD_193486 | JGI IMG/M metagenome (GOLD analysis project Ga0265298, IMG submission 193486) | Bovine rumen microbial communities from tropical cattle in Woodstock, Queensland, Australia - Gonzalo_01 | ecosystem: Host-associated > Mammals > Digestive system > Stomach > Rumen ...
TATAGCACTGTGAGCATTGGCAAAACTTTCGGTGATGGCGCCTTTACGAATGCATTGACGAATACAGGTGACGGTACTGTTACCTATTCTTCCTCCAACACGGGTGTTGCCACTGTTAATAGTTCAACCGGTGAGGTGACGATTGTCGGCAATGGTACCACTACCATTACCGCGACTGTCTCTGACGGGACGAACTATACCTATTCCACCAAGACGGCCTCCTATACGTTGGACGTTGGTGGGGCTACAATGACAGTAAGTGCCAGCGGGTTCGATGGCCCCTATGATGGACAGATGCACGGTATCATTGTGACGGTAACGGCTCCCGAGGGTGCTACCGTCAAATTCGGCGAAAGAGAGGACAATTGTACCCTTGATGCCAGTCCCACCTACACCGAAGTAGGCACCTATATTGTGTATTATCAGGTGATGAAGGAGAATTACAATACCTATAATGGCTCGGCATCTGTCAACATTATCAAGGCAACTCCTACAGTGAAGTTCCTATCCACATCAGTTAAGGCAAAGATGGGCGAATCGTTCAATTCCCCTCAGCTGGACACGACGCCATCTGGCCTGTCGGTCACTTATTCCTCAAGTAACGAGAAAGTAGCGACAGTTAATTCCTCATCGGGAATCGTAACCCTTGTGGCAGCAGGTGTGACAACTATTACTGCCACTTTTGAGGGAGATGCTCACTACGAGTCGGCTTCTGGTTCATATGAACTAACGGTAGAAGCTGCTGATGAACCTGATCCTCAGGAATTGGATCCGATTGTCAAGGAGGAAGAGTACACAATGAATCCAGAGGATTTCCTTAATCCAGATGGTAGTGACAAGAATTTGGAGAATAATGTGATTAATAATATCCTTTTCACTTTGAAGAATACCGAATCTCCTACTGGTGATGGTTATGATTCGGAGGAGAGATGTATAGTCATCAATACCGTTACTCCATTATCTGTCCTCCAACTTCTGCTGCAGAATGATGTAAAGCCGGGAACGGCGGAATATGCCAAGACGTTTTCTGGACTGACATTCCTTGTCCCTGCTGGTGAAGGAGAGATCATCATTGAGTCGCAGGAAGCGAATAGTTACTGTCTGATGGTACAGATAGGTATGACTAACCCAATTTCCATCTATCAGACTGAGCGGAAAGAATATGAGATTCCATATGCCAGTGACGACGAGACATATGTCTATGTCTGGAATGGTGGTACAGATGTGGTAGCTGCCGCCCGCAGTCAGACTAACAGGAAGGGAAAGAAAACTGCAGGCAATGTCAAGGTATATACCGTGACCTACAAGGCAAAGTCCTCCGCCAGTGGCATAGAACGTGTCGGACTGGATGATAATGCTGAAGAGAAATGGTACGACCTGAATGGTCGGCGTGTCACGAAACCTCTGAAGAAGGGACTCTATATCAATAACGGACGTAAAGTCGTGATAAAATAAATGATAATCCCCGCCACTCAGCGGGGATTATCATTTATTTCGGTTGCTCAGCATCCAGTCTGTCGACAGCTCCGGTGACGGGGTTGAGCCAGAGGTGGGTGGCATAACGCTTGTTGAACAGGGCACCGCTCAGGAGTTCTACATTGCCGAACTGTGCGGCGGGAAGTTCTGTACTGACGAGCGGCTCCACAGAGTCAAAGATGGTCACCTTCATCTTGCCTGGTACGTTGATGTAGATGCCTGGCTCCTGTTTCTTTTTCTTGGTGTCTCCCTCGGGCATCGGCACGGCGTGCAGGTTGGCTACCCTAATATAATAAGGTTCGCCCGCGAGGTCGTCCTCATCTACGATACCCAGTTTCTTGGAGAAACGGAACAACAGCTGGCGGTCTGTCTCTTTGATGGGAACGATGGTGATGACTTGTTCGGTCGTGTCCTTAATGGTAGTGCCGGCAAACAGACTGGTGAGTGCTCGGTCCTGCTGTTCCAGTTGGTTCAGCATCAGTTTCAGCTGTTCTCCGTCTTTGGGCATATTGTCGGCCTGTCCGCGGATGAGCAGGTTGCGGCTTTCACGGATTTCATAGATCTCCTGTGCCGTCAGTTCCGCCATCTTGGCCAAACTTCCGGCAGAGAGGATCTCCTCGCTCATGAGTTCTCGGGGGTTGATCATCTTCTCACGGGGTGCAGGCTTGAAAGGTGCCTGAAGGGTGATGGGCTTTGGCGTGGCGTTGATGGCCAGTAGGACACCATCCTCAGAGAGGGCGATGTTGGCAGCGACGGTCTTGGGGTCGAACTTCACGGCGAAGGCCTTTGTGGTATCAGCCACTGCTGTGGCCTCCTGTCTGATATTGTTGATACGATAATTGACCGAAGGCTCCGTAGACACATTCTTCAGTCTCAGGTAGCGGTCGGCGTATTTGCTGAATTCCCCTGGTGTGTAGGTGGTCTTCTCTACTTGCACGGTAATGCGCACGGCAGTCTTCGGCAGGAAATAGACGGCTCCCTCGTTGTTGATACCAGGCTGATAGCTGCTTGTCGCGGTCTGAGCCCAAGCAGTGAATAGTGAACAGTGAATAGTGAATAGTACAAAAAGAATCTTACGCATAATTTTCTTAACTCTTAATTCTTATTTCATTCTTAATTACCTCAGTCTCTCAATTTCTTAAACGCCTGCGGCAGATACTGGATGATATCGCTGGCGATGAGGCTCTCCTCGCCTAAGGCACGGGCGGCGATATCGCCCGCCAGTCCATGCAGATACATACCGAGGAGACAGGCATCTTGCTGTTTGTAGCCTCGTGCCAGAAGTCCGGTGATGATGCCTGTCAGCACATCACCGCTGCCGGCAGTGGCCATCCCTGCGTTGCCTGTTGAGTTGAAGATGACATGCCCGTCAGGCAGGCAGAGGGCGGAATGATGTCCTTTCAGGATGACGAATGCCTGTATACGCTCCGCCAGATTACAGGCCTTTGTCAGCTGTTCGTAGCTGTCAGAACTATGGCCTTCGAGTCGTTCCAGTTCTTTCGGATGAGGTGTCATGATGACGCCTTTTGGCAGTTGCTGGAGCCACGCTCTGTGATTAGCCAGGACATTGAGGGCGTCAGCATCAATGACGAGGGGGCATTGTGTACGCCTCAGTTGTGCGATGATGGCGATGGAGGTCTGCTCACTGGTTCCGAGTCCTGGACCGATGCCCACAGCATTGTAGTCCTCCGTTTCGACGGCCTCGGAGAAGATGGTCTCCTCACGGTCCAGTTGGATGATGGCCTCTGGCACACTCACCTGCATGATGACGTTGTTCTGCTTAGGGGTGTGAGCCGTCACCTTGCCGGCACCAGCCCTGAGACAGGCTTTCGTGGCCAGGACCGAGGCGCCCCCCATGCCATAGCTGCCGGCAATGATGAGGGCATTGCCCATATTCCCCTTGTGGGCATAGGGATTCCTCTTCAGCAACAGCGGACGTATATCGTTCTCTTCGACAAGCGTATAATTGGCCTCAATCTTCTCCGTTCCTTCCTGGCTGAGCCGGATGTCAAGAACCTTCAACCGTCCGATGATCTGCTGGTTTTCTGGAAAGAGGAACGAGAGCTTTTTCTGCTGGAGGGTCAGCGTCAGGTCAGCACGGATGATGTTGGCGCGGATGTTGTAGGTGTTGTCTTCTGTCATCAGACCCGACGGGATGTCGATGCTGACCACTTGTGCAGGTGAAGCATTAATATATTTGACGAGTGAGGCGAAGCCGCCGGCGAGGGGTTTGTTAAGCCCTGAGCCAAAGAGTCCGTCGATGACCAGCATCCCGCTTTCCAGACGGGGCGGCTCAAACTCTTCCTTTACCTCAATGAGGGCCTTAGGCTTCTTTTCCTGTAGTCGTGACTTGTTGACGGCACAGTCTTTTGACAGACGGCCGGTGATGTTGAACAGCCAGGCTGTGACGCTGTAGTTCATATCCAACAGCATCCTGGCAACTGCCAGCGCGTCGCCGCCATTGTTTCCTGGTCCGGCAAAGACGATGATAGGGGTTGCCGTGCTCCATTCGGATGTGATGGCACAGGTCAAAGCCCTGGCAGCACGTTCCATCAAGTCTATTGACGGGATGGGCTCATGTTCTATCGTATATTTATCCAACTCATGGATCTGAGCGCTCGTAAATATCTTCATATTGGTGCAAAGGTATGAAAAAGATTTGGTCAATCCAAATCTTTTTCGTAATTTTGCCGAAAAATTATAGATTTTACGTCATGAGTACCATTCAAATCAAGGACAAACGCTTCAGAATATCCATTCCGGAGGCAGAAATCAAGAGTCGTGTGAAGGCTGTTGCCCAGCAGATTAGTAAGGATATGGAAGGTAAGAATCCGCTCTTTCTGGGTGTGCTCAACGGTTCCTTCATCTTTGCCGCTGACCTGATGCGTGAGATGACTATCCCCTGTGAGATTTCTTTTGTGAAGCTGGCTTCCTATCAGGGAACCACTTCTACAGGCAAGGTCCAGGAGGTGATTGGTATCAATGAGAATCTGACGGGGCGTACAATCGTCATTGTGGAGGACATTGTGGAGAGTGGCCAGACTATGAAGCGGATGATTGAGCAGTTGGGTACCCGCAACCCTGCCTCGGTGCATATCTGCTCGCTCTTCTTCAAGCCTGACAAGTTGAAGGAAGAACTCGACATCGACTATGTCGCCTTCCGGATTCCTGACGACTTCATCGTGGGCTATGGTCTTGACTACGATCAGGCTGGGCGCGAGCTGAAGGACGTGTATACGATAGTGAATAGTGATTAGTGAATAGTGAATAATGAATAGTGATTAGTGAATAGTTTATGAAAAATATTGTGATTTTCGGTGCTCCGGGCTCAGGCAAGGGCACACAGAGTGACAAGATGATTGAGAAGTACGGCCTGAACCATATCTCTACAGGCGATGTACTTCGCAGTGAGATCAAGAACGGTACGGAGCTTGGCAAGACCGCCAAGGGCTATATCGATCAGGGACAGCTGATCCCCGACGATCTGATGGTGAGCATACTTGCTTCTGTCTACGATTCTTTCGGACGTGAGCACAAGGGTGTGATCTTCGATGGTTTCCCCCGTACCATTCCGCAGGCCGAGGCCTTGAAGCAGATGCTCGACGAGCGTGGCGACAAGGTGGCGGCGATGATTGAGCTCGACGTGCCTGAGGATGAGCTGATGAAGCGTCTCATCCTGCGTGGACAGCAGAGCGGACGTGCCGATGATAACGAGGAGACCATCAAGAAGCGTCTCGTGGTTTATCATTCTCAGACGCAGCCCCTCATCGAGTGGTATGCCAAGGAGGGCATCCACTATCATATTGACGGTCTGGGAGAACTCGATCGCATCTTCGCTGATATTTGCGCTGTGATTGATGGAATCTAATTTTGTTGACTATGTGAAGATCATGTGCCGCTCTGGTAAGGGCGGTAAGGGGAGTATGCACCTGAAGCATGTCAAGTACAACCCCAATGGCGGTCCTGACGGTGGTGACGGCGGCAAGGGTGGAAGTATCTACCTGCGTGGCAACCATAATTACTGGACGCTGCTGCACCTGAAGTATGAGCGTCATATCTTCGCAGAGCATGGTGGCAACGGTGGGCGCGACAAGTGTCACGGCACCGACGGTAAGGATGTCTACATTGACGTCCCCTGCGGTACGGTGGTCTATAATGCAGAGACGGGCAAGTATGTCTGCGACGTGACATACGATGGCCAGGAGGTCCTGCTGTTGAAGGGCGGACGTGGTGGACTTGGCAATTTCCAGTTCCGTAGTGCCACCAACCAGGCACCGCGCTATGCACAGCCTGGTGAGCCCATGCAGGAGATGACCATCATCCTCGAACTGAAGCTGCTGGCCGACGTCGGACTGGTGGGCTTCCCCAATGCCGGCAAGTCTACGCTGGTGTCGGCACTGTCGAATGCCAAGCCCAAGATTGCCAACTATCCCTTTACTACCATGGAACCCTCTCTGGGCATCGTAGGCTATCGCGACGGCAAGTCGTTTGTGATGGCCGATATCCCAGGTATTATCGAGGGTGCCAGCGAGGGTAGGGGTCTCGGACTCCGATTTCTCCGCCATATCGAGCGCAACTCCTTGTTGTTGTTCATGGTACCGGGTGATACCGATGACATTAAACGCGAATATGAGATATTGCTCAACGAGCTGAAGCAGTTCAATCCCGAGATGCTCGACAAGCACCGTGTACTGGCAGTGACGAAATGCGACCTGCTTGATGAAGAACTTGTCGAGATGCTCCGTGAGACGCTCCCTGACGATCTGCCCGTGGTGTTTATCTCCGCTGTTACAGGTTTCGGACTGGAGGAACTGAAGGACATCCTCTGGCGCGAACTCAATGCCGAGAGCAACAAGTTGCAGGCACTGACGTCTGAGGACAGTCTTGTCCACCGTGATAAGGACATGAGCCGCTTCGCCGAGGAACTGGCCGACGAGGGGGAGGACGAGGATATCGAGTACATCGACGAGGACGAGATCGAAGACCTCGAGGACTTTGACTATATAGAAGAGGATACTGATGTCTGAACCACAACTGACTTACTACCAGATTGCTGACCGCGTTACTGCCTTCAGCTCCACCCGTCACGGTGGCGTGGGGCAAGGTAATTATGGCGCGTTTAATGTCAACCGTTATTGTGGTGATACACCAGAAGCCATAGCAGAAAACCGTTCTTCGCTCTGTAAGTTATTGGGAATCAATGATGACCGCCTCATTATGCCCCATCAGGTGCATGGCACAGGCATCACTCAGATAGGTCCAACATTCTTTCTTTTGTCGGAAGAAATCCGCCAGACAGCCCTCGAAGGTATCGACGCCCTGATGACACGTCTGCCAGGCGTCTGTATCGGGGTGTCCACAGCCGACTGTATACCTATTATTATATATGATAGTGAGCACCATGCCGCCAGCGTGGTGCATAGCGGCTGGCGAGGCACCGTTGCCAATATCGTCGAGGCGGCGGTTGCATCCATGCAGGCTGCCTACCACTCCCGCCCCGAGGCCTTGAAAGCCGTCATCGGCCCAGGCATCTCACAGAAGAACTTCGAGGTAGGTGATGAGGTCTATGAAGCCTTTGCCGCTGCGGGTTATCCGATGCAGGATATCGCGGTGCGGTACGACAAATGGCACATCGACCTCTGGCGGTGCTGTCAGTTACAGCTCGAGTCGGTAGGTGTTCCCACAGGGCAGATTTCTGTGGCTGGCATCTGTACTTATGACTGTACAGACGATTATTTTTCTGCCAGACAACTGGGTGTCGACTCCGGCAGAATCCTGACGGGCATTGTGCTTCATTAGCATGGCTCAATATATTTCAGTTATTATTAAAAAAAGTTGCTGAAATATAACAATATTTCGAATCTTTTGATTAAATTTGCACCCGAAAAGATAACCATAGGGTGTAAAAGCCCTAATAATAATTAATTAATTTACTAATTATGCAGAAAAGATTGTTTTTGCTCGTTGTTACGCTGCTGACACTCACGTTGACAGCTGTAGCACAGGTTACGACTTCTGGAATCAACGGTATTGTGACTGCCAATGGTGAGGAAGTGATTGGTGCCACTGTGACCGCCAAGCACGTCCCCTCAGGGTCTATCTACCGTGCTGTCACTAATGTAAACGGCCGCTACACCATTACCGGTATGCGTACTGGTGGCCCGTATGAGGTCGAGGTTTCTTACATCGGCTATCAGACGAAGCAGTTTACAGGCATTCAGCTTTCACTGGGTCAGAACACTGTGGTTGATGTGACGCTCTCTGAGGGCAGTGAGATGCTTCGTGAGATTGAGGTAGTTGCAGATGCGCGCAATACGATGCGTTCCGACCGCTCAGGTGCTGTGACTAACCTGAATGCAGCCCAGATGGCAGCGGTCCCGACCGTTAGCCGTTCGATGACTGACATCATGAAGATGACGCCTCAGTCGAGTTCCTCCAGCGGTATGGCCATCGGTGGTGGTAACTATCGTCAGTCAAGTGTTACCATTGATGGTGCCTCGTTCAACAATGCCTTCGGTCTTGGTTCTTCGCCCCTGCCTGGTGGCGGTACCCCTATCTCACTCGACGCTCTGGATCAGATGACCGTTTCCATCACCCCGTACGATGTGCGCCAGAGCGGATTCACCGGTGCTGGTGTCAACGCTGTCACCAAGAGCGGTACCAATGAGTTCAAGGGTAGTGCCTATACCTATCTTACCAGCACTTCTCTGAAGGGTGCCCGCGTAGGAACGACGACACTGGCAGTGGATGATGGCCACACCAACACCTATGGTGCTACCATTGGTGGCCCGATCATCAAGGATAAGCTCTTCTTCTTCGTTAACGGTGAAATCGAGGACAACGTGACCACAGGTCCTGCTGCCCGTGCTGGTGACGGCTCTGCGCCTTACACCCCCGCCAATCGCCGTCCGCAGATTGAGGAGTTGGAGGGTCTTTCCAGCTATCTCCAGAATACCTATGGCCTGACCACAGGTCCCTGGCAGGGCTACAATGTGAAGACTCCTGCCTTCCGTGTTCTGGCTCGTGTAGACTGGAACATCAATGAGGACCATAAGTTCAATATCCGCTTCACCAAGTCTAACCGTAAGTCTTCAAGCGCTGCTTCTGCATCGCGTTCTGTTCCTTCAAACAGGGCGAATGATATTTATGGTGGTAACCAGAATACTTATGGTAGCAATACCAACTATGGCATGAGCGCACTTTCGAGCCGCTACTATGCTGAGTATAAGTTTACCTCTTTCGCAGCCGAGTTGAACTCGAAGTTCGGTAAGCTTCACAATACCCTGCGTGGTACCTATTCTTTCCAGGATCAGCCCCGCTCTACTGAGTACAACGATGCTGCACCTGTGGTGGAGATTGTGATGAATGATGGTCAGGACCACTATCCCACTTGGGCACTGACAGGTGATATATTCACCTATGGTAACCTGGCACAGACCAAGAATACCGTCATCACCGATGAGGTGAATGTGACTCTTGGTAAGCACAATCTCTTCGCTGGTCTCCAGTTTGAGCACAATTTCGCTGCCAACGGATATGCACAGGCTGCTGCTGGTTACTACACCTACGAGGCTACGCCTGAGGAGGTCGCTGCTGGTAACTGGGCTGCTGTCTTCGGACGCAGTCCCCGCACCTTTGGTATTACTTATGGCAACAATGATGCCCACTCGATGTTCACCTCTGAGATGAGCACTAACCAGTGGTCATTGTACTTCCAGGACAACATCAGTTGGAACGAGCGTTTCCGTATGTCTGTTGGTGCCCGCTTCGAGTTGCCTTCATATCCTTCTTTGGATAACAACTACAATGATGGCTATTATAAGCTCGACTTCGGTGGCCGTCATTTCCGTACCGACAATGTGCCCAATGCCAGCGTCAGCTTCTCACCGCGTATCGGTTTCAACTGGGATATTACAGGTGAGCGCAAGTACATCCTTCGTGGAGGTACGGGTCTCTTCGTAGGCCGCATGCCGTTCGTATGGCTTGTCTCTGCTGTTGGTAACTCAGGTATGGGCCAGACTTCCTATTGGGTTGCAGGTGATAAGGTTCCTTCTAATCTGAAGTTCACAATGAACCAGAATGAGATGTTGAATATGATTGGTGCTACAAGTTCCACGTCGATTCCCAGCAGCCCCACCATCCTGAGTGAGGATCTGCGCATGCCGAAGACTTGGAAGGCTTCATTGGCCTTCGATGCCAAACTGCCTGGTGACATCGATTTCACCCTTGAGGGTATCTACAACAGAGACCTGAATCCTGTAGTCGTTTCCAATGCAAATGTCTACTGGGACGGTTCTTCTGTCGTCGACCTTGGACATGGTGACGTACGTCATAAGATGTCTACCTATAACAGCCAGAGTGCCTACGTGCTGGAAAATGCAGGTAAGGATGCTTACTATCTGTCTATCAGTGCCCAGTTGCGCAAGTCGTTCGACTTCGGTCTCGACTTGAGCGCCAGCTACACCTATTCGAAGGCTAAGAGCTATACCGAGGGTATTGGTGATCAGGTGTCTTCAGCCTACAATAACTATCGTAACTCTATCCATGCCGTTAACGACAATGAGACAGGTTACGCTACCTATGTGGCTCCGAACCGTCTGCTCCTCTCTGCCAGCTACAAGCTCAAGGAGTCGAAGAACGCTACCTCTACCTTCAGCCTTGTCTACGATGGATATCAGTATGCTTATCTGGGAACCTATTCCTACAGCCGCTACTCTTACATCTTCAGCAGCAATGTCAACAACGATCCCTCTGCTCCCGGTAACCTGATTTACGTTCCTGCTTCTCGTCAGGAGCTGAACAGTTGGGACTTCAAGGACAATGGTAAGGTGAATGGCCAGACCTATACTGCCGACATGCAGCGTGACGACTTCTGGGAGTTCATCCAGCAGGATGACTACCTGAAGAACCGTACAGGTCAGTATGCAGAGCGCGGTGGCGCGAAGATGCCTTGGCATCATCAGCTCGACTTCCGCTATCTGCGTGATATGAACGTGATGCTGGGTAAGACCAAGCACACCCTGCAACTTGGCATCGACATCGAGAACCTGCCCAACTTCCTCTGCAAGGACTGGGGTCTCTACAAGCAGATCACGGGTAACACCCTGCTGACTTACGATGCTAAGAACAACCAGTATACCTATAACCTCGTGAATGGTGAGCGTCATACGAAGACCTCTCAGAACTATCTGAGCACAGCGTCTACCTATCGCATCATGTTTACCATCCGCTATCTGTTCAACTAAGTGAGTGTAGAGTAATAAAAGAAAATCCTCGCCAAGTGGCGAGGATTTTTTTGTAGGGACACCCGGGCTCGAACCGGGGACCTCTGCAATGTGACTGCAGCGCTCTAAACCAACTGGGCTATGCCCCTGACAAATGTTAAGCGGGTGCAAAGGTACAAAATATTTCTGAATCTGCAAGCGTTTTCCGAAAAAAAGTTGTACCTTTGCACCCAAATTTGCAAATATAACGTTATTATGGCACAAGAAGATGTATTCAAGAAGATTGTAAGTCACTGCAAGGAGTATGGTTTCGTGTTCCCCTCCAGTGAGATCTACGATGGTTTAGGCGCCGTGTATGACTACGGTCAGAACGGCGTGGAGTTGAAGAACAATATCAAGACGTACTGGTGGAAGGCGATGACGATGCTGCACGAGAATATCGTGGGTATCGACTCAGCCATCTTCATGCACCCGACGATATGGAAGGCTTCGGGACACGTGGATGCCTTCAACGATCCCCTGATAGACAATCGCGACTCGAAGAAGCGCTATCGTGCTGACGTGCTGATCGAGGACCAGATTGCCAAGTATGACGAGAAGATCCAGAAGGAAGTGGAGAAGGCCCGCAAGCGTTTCGGCGACTCGTTCGACGAGGCCAAATACTTAGAGACCAGTGAGCGCGTGAAGGAAACCAAGGAGAAGCGCGACGCGCTGCATGCCCGCTATGCCGCTGCCATGCAGGGCCCGGACCTCGACGAGCTGAAGCAGATCATCCTCGACGAGGAGATTGTCTGCCCCATCAGCGGAACCCGCAACTGGACGGACGTGCGCCAGTTCAACCTGATGTTCTCGACGGAGATGGGTGCCTCGGCCGATGCGTCGATGAAGATTTACCTGCGTCCTGAGACGGCCCAGGGTATCTTCGTGAACTACCTGAACGTGCAGAAGACCGGTCGCATGAAGATACCGTTCGGCATCGCCCAGATTGGTAAGGCGTTCCGTAATGAGATCGTGGCCCGTCAGTTCATCTTCCGTATGCGCGAGTTTGAGCAGATGGAGATGCAGTTCTTTGTGCAGCCCGGCACTGAGCTGGAGTGGTTCCCGAAGTGGAAGGAGACACGTATGAAGTGGCATCAGGCCTTAGGTTTCGGCGCTGAGAACTACCGTTTCCACGACCACGACAAGCTGGCCCACTATGCCAACGCTGCTACCGATATCGAGTTCAAGATGCCGTTCGGCTTCAAGGAGGTGGAGGGTATCCACAGCCGTACGAACTTCGACCTCTCGCAGCACGAAAAGTACTCTGGCAAGAGCATCAAGTATTTCGATCCGCAGA
>Ga0265298_10008870_pt1 | contig 12035 bp, 11 predicted proteins | sample AusTroGonzalo_MG_3_FD_193486 | JGI IMG/M metagenome (GOLD analysis project Ga0265298, IMG submission 193486) | Bovine rumen microbial communities from tropical cattle in Woodstock, Queensland, Australia - Gonzalo_01 | ecosystem: Host-associated > Mammals > Digestive system > Stomach > Rumen ...
CAACCTTCACGCTGGGCGACATGGCTCGAAGACGTCAAGAGATTATCAGACAGCTAAAGGAAGAAGGCGTCTTCGACCTTCAGAAAAGTCTTGACATATCACCCTTCTGCCTCAACATTGCCGTCATATCAAGTCAGACTGCTGCTGGCTATGGTGACTTTGTCAACCAGCTGGCAGATTCACCATACGATTTCAGCACAAGACTTTTTCCTGCGACGATGCAGGGTGAGCAGATAGAGCAGAGCATCATCAGCGCCCTGAATAAAATCTATGAGGTCTACGAGTCCAATGAGACCCAAGCTCCGCTCTTCGATTGCGTAGTTATCATCAGAGGCGGAGGCGCTACTGCCGACCTTTCTGGCTTCGACACATTGGCATTGGCAGAAAATGTGGCCCAGTTCCCACTACCTATTATTACAGGTATAGGGCACGATAGAGATGAGTCTGTACTCGACATGGTGAGTCACACAAGGGTGAAGACGCCTACAGCCGCTGCCCAGTTTCTGATTGAGAATCTCGACACCACCATGCAGCGCATAGACACCTGTCAGGATCGGATTATGCTGTATGCAACCAGTAAAATGGAGACAGAACAGCTGCGACTAATGCGATTTGCAGAGCGCATTCCCGCTTTGTTTTCCTTGGTCAAAGTCAAGCAAGATGCCCTGCTCGACACACTTTCAGCTCGTTTGGCGCCTGTCGTCAATCTCACCATCGAGAAACAGCGCCATCAGCTGCAGCTATTGGAGCAGCGGACCAAGGCCTTAGACCCTACCCTACTCCTGAAACGCGGCTATAGCATGACGCTTTGTCAAGGAAAGATACTGCGCCATGCCGACAATGTAAAACCTGGAACAGAAATAGAAACCCGCCTCGAACAAGGCAAAATCATATCGATAGTAAAATGACTTACGAAGAATCACTCAAGCAACTGGAGGACATTGTCCGAAAGATGGAAGCCGGCGAGTTCAGTATTGACGAGTTGGCAGAAAAGCTGACACTTGCACAGCAACTTATCAGTCAATGCAGGGAGAAACTGAATAAAACTGATAGTGAAATCAAGAAAATATTAGAAAAATGTTAGAAAAACTTGTGAGATAACAGAAAATTGATTAACTTTGCCGAAAATTATCAAACAAAAAGAGACATGAAAGAATTAGACTGGAAAAATCTTTCGTTCGGATATAGACCGACAGACTACAACGTAAGATGTTATTATCGCGATGGAAAATGGGGCGAAATAGAAGTTTGTTCCGATGAGTTTTTGAAACTTCATATGGCTGCCACCTGCCTGCACTACGGACAGGAAGCCTTTGAAGGCCTGAAAGCTTATCGTTGCAAGGACGGCAAAGTTCGTACCTTCCGTGTAAAGGACAATGCCGAGCGTCTGCAGTCAACCTGTCGTGGCATCATGATGCCCGAAGTTCCTACAGAACTTTTTACCGAGATGGTTAACAAGGTGATTCGCCTGAACCAGGAGTGGATTCCCACCTATGAAAGTGGTGCCACCCTCTATGTGCGTCCTTTGCTCATCGGCACCAGCGCACAAGTTGGCGTTCATCCTGCCAAGGAATATCTCTTCCTGATCTTCGTCACTCCAGTAGGCCCCTATTTCAAGGGCGGTTTTGCATCGAACCCCTATGTCATCGTTCGTGACTACGACCGTTCTGCTCCCTTGGGCACAGGTAAATATAAGGTAGGCGGCAACTACGCTGCCTCGCTCTTCGCCAACAATCTGGCTCACGAGAAGGGCTATGCCTGCGAGTTCTATCTCGATGCCAAGGAGAAGAAATACATGGACGAGTGTGGTGCTGCCAACTTCTTTGGCATCAAGAACAACACTTACATTACTCCAAAGTCTACGTCAATCCTGCCTTCTATCACCAACAAGAGCCTGATGCAGGTTGCTGAAGACCTGGGTATGAAGGTGGAGCGTCGCCAGATTCCTGAGGAAGAACTCGAGACCTTCGAGGAGGCTGGAGCCTGCGGAACGGCTGCCGTCATCTCACCTATTTCTTATATAGACGACCTCGACACAGGCAAGCGCTACTCATTTGGCGAAAAGCCAGGTCCTATCTCCAAGAAACTATACGACACCCTGCGTGGCATTCAGTACGGCGAGATTGAGGACAAGCACGGATGGACATCTGTGGTGATTGAATAAAAAGTGCTTAGCAAAGACGTGAGAAAGCGAAGAATCATCATTGGTCTGTTGGCAGTCGCTGTCGTTTTGGGGCTCCTTTATTGGTTCAACCCCTCTGACACCGCCCTTGCACCCAAGTGTATATTCCATTCCATAACAGGGCTGAACTGTCCGGGATGCGGTATACAACGCTTTCTTCATGCCTTTATGCATGGTCACTTCCTTGAAGCCATTCACTACAACTATATGCTCATCATTCTCATCCCCTACCTCATCCTGTTTGGTATAGAGAAATTCCTGCTGACAGGTGAGAAACAGAAACGCTGGAAGAGTGTGATTGAGGGTCGGGTGATGGCTATTGCAATGATAATTTTAGCACCGAGTTGGTTTGTAATAAGAAACATTTTACATATCTAATTCACATTATTAACCCTTTAAAATTGTACAATTATGACAAAAGAACAAATTGATCAGCTGATTGACATGAACTGTGACAAAATCTCTCCAGAGTATGTCCCCGCTATCCGTGAGCGTTTGGCCGATGCAGACGAAGGTATTGCTCAGGCAGCTTTCGCTAGCTGCAAGGGCGAAATCCTGATGATGGTAATGGCTGGCTTCTTCGGATGCTATGGCGTTGACCGTTTCATGCTGGGCGAAGTTGGTCTGGGCGTTGCTAAGCTTCTGACCTGCGGTGGTTGCGGCATCTGGGCTATGATTGATAGCTTCACAGCTCCTGCTCGTACCAGAAAGTATAACTCTGAGAAGATTCTTTCTCAACTTTAATCACCTATCCAGGAGCACACTAGCTGTGCTCCTGGTTTATTCCTTAGAAAAATATGGAGCTCAAAGAAGCCGAACAAATACTTTTCATGTATTCATCGAAATTAACTCCTGAATACATCCCCACTATTAAAGAAAGACTGCAGGAGTTGGATCGCACGTCTGCCATTGTGGCATTCAGTGACCTGAAAGACCCCACAACAGCTTTAGTAATCACCATCTGTGAATTTTTCATTGGTATTCACGGTATTAGCCGTTTCTACATTGGAGACATTGGTATCGGAGTTGCCAAATTCCTCACCTGTGGTGGTTGCCTCATTTGGTGGTTGATAGACCTGTTCCTCATTTCTGACGCCACTCGTAAACGCAACACAGAGAAGGTTCTTCAGATTCTGGGGTAACACCAAGATATTTCATTTTTCTCCGAACCGCTAAGCGATTCGGAGTTTTTTATTAATGAAAGGAATTTTTCTTGTTTTTCGATGTAAATTAGTGGAAATGTTTGGAAGTATCAGATAAAATTCGTACTTTTGCATACCATAGGAGTAATGTATTTAGAATGAGCAAAGGAAAACTGGCCAAGTTTGCCGACATGGAGACTTACGAGAACGTCTTTCAGTACCCCTTTTCGGTAGTGAGCGACGTGCCCTTCACCATGCGTGGCCATTGGCATGAGGAATACTTCAAGAACGACAATCCCATTGTACTGGAATTAGGATGCGGCAAGGGCGAATATACCGTAGGGCTGGCCAAGCGCTACCCACAGATGAACTTCATTGGTGTCGACATCAAAGGAGCCCGCATGTGGACTGGTGCCACGCAGGCCTTGCAAGAAGGATTGAAGAATGTGGCTTTCCTTCGCACCAACATTGAGATTATCGACCGTTTCTTTGCTCCTGGCGAGGTGCAAGAACTGTGGCTCACCTTCAGCGACCCACAGATGAAGAACCCCCGCAAGCGGTTGTCGAGCACCTACTTCTTGGAACGCTATCGTCGTTTTCTGACAGACAACGGTATCATTCATGTGAAGACGGACTCGAACTTCCTGTTCACCTACACTTGTTATATGGTTGACCACAACCACCTGCCTGTGCAGCTGAGGACCACAGATTTATACTCGGAGGTTACTACGAACTCGGAATATGCCGAGGCAGCCAGCATCCAGACCTACTATGAGCAGATGTGGCTGGCTCGTGGGTTGAACATCAAGTATTTGAAGTTTCTCCTACCACATGAAGGTGCGCTGGAGGAGCCTGACGTAGAGATTGAGCTGGACGACTATCGCAGCTACCACCGCACCAAGCGCAGCTCGCTGGAAACAGCGAAGTGAGTTGAAAGTTGAGAGTTGAAAGTTGAAAGTTGAGAACGAGATATGAAGCAAGTAAATAGAACAATGGGATGGGACAAGGCAATGATTCTTTTTTGCCTTCTCGCCTTCTTACCCTTTACATCTGCCGCCCAGCAGATGACCGTCACCGTAGAGTCTGAGGGAGAGTTGGGAAACCAGCTGCCCGACAGCATCAGATTCACCATGACTGATTTAAAAATCTGCGGTCCCATCAATACCAGCGACATCAAAGTCATACAACAGATAACCAGTCGACAGAAAGCCAAGAAGTCGAATGAGCAGATACTTACTTCTATAGACTTGTCGGAATGTAAGATAGCAGAGGGAAAAGGTCTGATGCGCAACGACGCCAACGTCCTGCCAGCAGCTATGTTCCTGAACTGCAAGGCGTTGGAGCGTGTCGTTCTGCCTAATGAACTGGCTGGCATAAGCCGTAGTTGCTTCAGCGGCTGCGTCAGTCTGAAGGAAGTTGTGATTCCCGAGGTCACAGAGGTTATTGGCGACTATGCCTTCAACAACTGCGTCAGTCTGCAAACACTCGAACTGCCTGAGCATCTGAAGACGATTGAGAACCACGCCTTCGACGGATGCGTCAGTCTGAGCGAGTTGGAGATGCCAGAAGGTCTGAGCCTGATTGATGCCTATGCCTTCAACAACTGTAAGGCCCTGGAGAAGGTCGAGATGAACGAGACGGCCCTCACCCGCATCAGCAATAACACCTTCACAGGTTGTCAGGCGCTGACGGAGATCGTTCTTCCTGAAGGCGTCACGAATATTGGCAGCGAAGCCTTCTTCAACTGCACCTCATTAGAGAACATCACAATGCCTGAGAACATCTCTGAGATTAGCAATAGCGCTTTCGAGAACTGCTCGTCCCTAAGCAGTATCGAGATGAAGACCGCCAATCGTATCGGCAGCGATGCCTTCAAGGGTTGTAGCAGTCTGAGCACCGTCGATATTGAAAGCGTCAGCCGTATTGGCAATTCTGCCTTCCAGGACTGTAGTGGTCTGACCACTGTGACGCTGAATGGCAGCCTTCAGGCTATCGGCACTGAGACCTTCTCAGGATGTATCGGTCTGACATCTGTCAATCTGCCTAACAGCGTGAAGGCCATTGGTGCACGTGCCTTCTACGATTGCCGCTCTCTGACAGACATCGACCTGCCCGAATCGCTCAACCGTATCTACGACCACGCCTTCGAGAACTGCTCCAGTCTGAAGACACTCCACATTCCCAGCATGACCAAGCAGCTGGGTAGCGACACCTTCGAGAACTGCATCTCGCTGGATAGCGTATTTATTCAGGGCTTTGTAGAGAAGTTGGAAGACGATGTGTTCCGCTACTGCCGCTCGCTGCGTGTTATCATACTGCCTGTTTCCGTCAGGAGTATTGGAGACAACACCTTCCAGGAGTGTTCATCGCTGTCTGAAATCAAACTGCCTATAGCCGTACGCAGCATTGGTGATAATGCCTTCGACAAATGTCTGTCGCTGAAAGATGTTATCGTACCTGCTGCCTGCACCTCTATTGGCAATGCAGCCTTCCGTGAATGTAGCGGACTGGCACGAGTGGAGTTTCCTGCTGCCTTGAAGAAGATAGGTAGCAACGCCTTTGCCAAGTGTGCCTCGCTACTCGACATCAATGTAGGCTCACCCGTTCCTCCAACCATCACCGCCAGCACCTTCAAGGGAGTGGTCACCAACGCTTGTCGCCTCACGGTACCTCGTGGTGCCAAGAGCAACTACCAAAAAGACAAGTCTTGGAAGAAGTTCTCACAAGTTTATGAGTAGAACTGACATATCAGGATAATTATCGAAGAACAGCATATAATGACACTATATCCAAAACTTATTATGGATGCGCTGGCAACGGTAACGTATGCTGGCACAAAGAAGAATCTGGTTGAAAGTGAAATGGTAGCCGACACGCCCAGCATCAATGGGCAAAAGGTAAAAGTCGTACTAATATTTCCACGCGATACCGACCCTTTTCTGAAGTCGACGGTTAAGGCCGCCGAGGCAGCCATCAAATACCATTGCGGCCAAGACGTGGAGGTAACCATCGAGACGGAGTTTAAGTCCAAGCCCCGTCCAGAAGTTGAAAAGTTACTACCAGACGTCAAGAACATCATTGCAGTGAGTAGCGGCAAGGGTGGCGTAGGCAAATCTACCGTTGCTGCCAACCTAGCCATCGCGCTGGCTCGCTTAGGTTATAAAGTAGGTCTGCTCGATACTGATATCTTCGGCCCCTCTGTGCCCAAGATGTTTCATGTAGAGGACGCCCGTCCTTACGCTATCAACGTAGATGGTCGCGACCTCATCGAACCCGTAGAGCAATATGGTGTCAAGCTGCTCAGCATCGGCTTCTTCGTATCGCCCACCACAGCCACACTCTGGCGAGGCGGTATGGCTACCAGTGCTTTGAAACAGCTCATCGCAGATGCCGACTGGGGCGAGCTGGACTATTTCATTCTTGACACACCTCCTGGCACCAGCGATATCCACCTGACGCTGCTCCAGACGCTGAGCATCACAGGTGCCGTCATCGTATCGACACCACAGCAGGTGGCACTGGCCGATGCCCGCAAAGGCATTGACATGTATCGCAACGAGAAGGTCAATGTGCCCATCCTAGGACTGATTGAGAATATGGCGTGGTTCACGCCTGCCGAACTGCCAGAGAACAAATACTACATTTTTGGCAAAGAAGGCTGCAAGCAGCTAGCACAAGAGATGGACGTGCCTCTGCTGGCACAGATTCCGCTGGTGCAGAGCATCTGCGAGAGCGGCGATGACGGCGAGCCTGCCGCCACGAAGATTGACACGATGACAGGTCAGGCCTTTATCAATCTGGCTCAGGCTGTAGTAACGGTGGTAAACCGTCGCAACAAGGAACGACCCAAGACAAAGAGGGTTGGGGGTTGAGAGCGAAGCGTTATTTGCGCTTCGCTATAATGTAAATAATGACGGGTGCTCCCATTACAGGCGTGACAGCATTTAGGGGAATAACCCCCGATTCGCCTGGCAGGAAGCAAATGACATTGCACAATAGGGCAATGACGGCTCCAGCAAGGATAGTGCCAGGCATCAGAATGCGATGGTCAGCCTGACGAAACAGCAGGTGGGCGATGTGGGGCACAGCCAATCCAATAAACATGATAGGGCCGCAATAGGCCGTAGTAACAGCGGTGAGCAGTCCAGTAATGATGATGAGCCAGTTGCGCACCCTACGAGTGTTGACTCCCAGGTTCTCGGCATACATCTCGCCCAGCAACAGGGCATTAAGCGGTTTTACCAGTAATAAAGCGCCTATAAGTCCTACCACACAAAGCGCAGCAAACAAGGGAATCTGATTCATGGGAACACCACCAAACGATCCCATACCCCAAACCATATACGACTTCACGCCTTCATCAGTCGCAAAGAAATTAAGCAGCGACACCACCCCATTGGCGATATAGCCAATCATGATGCCCACGATGAGCAGCATCACATTGTTGCGCACCATCGTGCTGAACAGGAAGATGAGTCCCATCACAGCCATTGCACCAACAAAGGCTGCGGCGAGAACAGCCACGAAACCAGAGATGCTGACAGAGCCGATAGATAGCGAGCCTCCTAAAGCCAGCATGACAAGTGCCACACCAACGCCAGCACCACTATTGATACCAAAGATGCTGGGGCCAGCCAAAGGATTCTTGAATGCCGTCTGTAGCATCAGTCCGCTGACAGCCAGCGAACCACCACAGAGCATAGCCGTTAGCGCCTGCGGCAGTCGGCTCTCCATGATGATAAACTGCCAAGAAGGTCGTGCTGCCTCATGGCCCATCACGATGCTGATGACATCACGAAGCGGAATGGATACCGATCCCACCGCCAGATTGACTGCCAACAGCACAACAACCAGCAGTACCAACAAGCAATTTATGATAATACCTCGCCTCATCATCCTTCTCTTTTCACCTTTCACCCTTCACCTTTCACCCTTCACCTTTTTATAGTATCTCAACGCAGGCAGTCCTGTCATCTCTGGATGCAGAATCTGCAGGAAGTCGGTCAGCAAGCGTTCTGGATGGAAAGGTGTCTCTTCGTAAAACAGCGACTGCTCCACATTACAGCCATAGACCTCCTGCTGGCGGAAAGCCTTCAGATGACTATAGCCGTGATACTCTGACAGCAGTTCGTCGTATTGCAGGTCGTGGTCGCTATTGTAGCGCAGTATCCACACATCAGCCTCACCGCCCTTCTCCAATACTGCCTCGAAAGGCAATGCCAGCGAGCCGCTCTGCTCGTCAGTAGCCCAGGGATAGTTGGCGCCAGCATCCTGCAACATCTGTCCAATGGTGCTACGTCCGCCAGGCATATACCACACAGAGCCCGTCACCTTATCCACAATGACGGAACGTCCTTCGCCTGCCTTCTCGGCCTGCTGCTTCAGAGCCGTATAACTGCTGTCAACCTGCAGGAATAGACTATCAGCTTTCTCGCCAGCACCAAAGAGCAAGCCATAGAAGCGCATCCACTCGGCACGTGCCAGTGGTGATGTCTCCATATATTCCGCACACTCTATCAAGGGAATACCTATCTCTTCGGTCTTACCGTAGCCACCGCTGTTTTCGAATGGCGACAGCATAATCACCTCTGGCTTTACGTCCATAATGATTTCCACCACAGGGTTCAAGCCATTGCCGCAGTCAACGATACGTCCTGCTTCAATCTGCTGTTGAATGTCAGGCACCTTGATATACTTCGCATCAGCAACTCCTACAATCTTACTGCCCAGACCAAGTTCTGTCAGCAAGGCACAATGAACAGTGGTAAAGACAGCCGCACGCTCAATAGGCGTACGGATGACAGTGCCATCAGCAAAGGTTTGAGACGAGAGGTCAGAGTTATTAGATTTGGGGACAAGATAGTAACGATGCAGTCGTTTTCCTGGCTTCCAGGGATTACTGATATCGGCTATGGTATAACCATCATGCTCCACCAGCGTCAGCAGACGGGCATAATGAAAAGAGAGGGTGTCGCCCTCCTCCTGTTGTCCACCAGACTGATGGCCTCCACAGGAGAGGAGCGACACCGCAACGATACATATCGATAGGATGAACTTCATCCTACTTCTCATAATAAATCATTCGGTCAATACACATATAAGCAGGTGTATTCAAACCATATTCACCTGTGCGTGAACCTGAGAACTTGAACGACAATGCCAGCACATTATCAAACAGGTCATCCAAGCCTCTGGTAGCCTTCCATGTATTCACATATTTACCATTGCTGGCCAGGTCGATTTCATAAGTCTTAGTTTCACCACCAGCAATCGTAGCGGTAACGGTACATTTCAGCCAGTCGCTCTCCTCAAACTTACCGCCAGAATAATCATCGCCATTGAGGATAGACTTAACGGTCACAGCAGCATTAGTATAGTAGAAACCGGCGATTTGGACGGGCTTTGAGAAAGTGATGCTTTCATTACCATAGGTACCCTGAACAACCAGGAAATTGTTTCCAGATTTAGCCTTACCTACGATATTGTTATACTGGTCAGGACCAGCATAGTTGTCATTGAACACGGTATCTGTACGTGCAGAGAGGGCGAAACCGCTCCAGTAGCTGCCACCGTAGGTGGTGTTCACGGTAGCAATCTCCTCAGTATAGGTGCATGCCCAGACAGGTCCATACGCTCCCTGAGTCTTCGTACCATTGATAGAGTCGCCAATCCAGTATTTATCGCTGTTCAGCTGAGCACCTTCGAAGTCGAGCAGATGTCTCTTCGAAACCAAACCGAACGAATAAGAAGAAACCGTTGTTCTTTCGCCCTCATAGTCCTTCATCTCAACACTTAAAACGAGCGAACCACCATAGAGTTCAATATCTTTCAATTCTGCAGCAACGGCATCGCAGGCAATACGAACCTTTGTAGAGTCGCTGGGCTGACCAGAGAAAGCGGTAACAGAACCGTCATAGGTTTTTCCCAGTGTTGACGCTATAGCAACAAGGAAAGTCTTTTCAACATTTGCCACCTGCTGAACGTATTTAGCCGTATCAGAAACAAAAGTCATAGAGGTAGCACTACCTACATAGTAGATTACAGCGGTCTTGTCCTGAGGCGACTCACCACCAGACGAACTGCCATTGTTGTCATCATCATCACCACAAGCGGTGAACACCATTGGAGAGGCTACGATTGCGAAAGCCATCATCCATTTAAACAGATTTTTTGTCATTGTAATAATTAGAGTATAAGTTAATGTTAATTTGATAACTGAATGCAAAGGTATCAAAATAATTTGAATAACATCATTATTTCCCAAATAAATATGACTTTTGGCCTAAAAAAAAACATTATTTGCTCTGATAATGCAAATCCTCGGCCCCTGTAATCTCCGTTGAGGTCTCGCCCAACCAGCCACATTGCTGCAACTGGGCGTTATAGACGCGGATAAAGTCGACATGTGAAAGTGTGACTGGCTGACGCTGATGGTCTACAGCCCAGGAGATGTCGAAGCTGCAACCCTCACGATTACTGTTAGGATAGTTGTCAGCATAGCCATAACGGAGAGCCTGCAGCACATAGTGGGGACTGCCGTTTGTGCCCTCATCCCGTCCGTTTGGTGGCAGAAGGGTTCCTTTAAGGGTCAGTTCGTTACCCAGCCAAAGGGGGAAGTACTCCTGCTGATGGAAGTCGTTGCGAGCCACCACCCCGCTCTTGCCTTTGTTATCCTGCCAAGGCACATCCTGCATGGGAGCCTTGGTATAGGTCACCTGGTAGTCATAGACCACCTTTCCTACACTATCAACATCAGCAGAGCCACTCAGCTCGTACCATTCATCGTCAGGAAGGCCGTTGCCGTTGGCATCGACACTTACCATCACGATGCCTGGCTCGCTGTTTCCTGTATAGGCATTGCCCCACACGGCGAAGTCGCGCTCTCCCTGCACATTCTTCACAGGATGGTCGAAATGGAAGATGATATATCCACCAAAGGCACCCAGCGTCACCAGTTGTCCAGCGCCACCAGCCAGTCGCTCTGTACATTTCTGAGCCATTGTCGTTGGCGTATCGTCAGCCGTAGCCTCAGGCAGGGTGTTGACAAACTGACCTGGAGCAGGCACATACTCGTCAACGGCCTGAATATATTTGTGCACATCATCAGCAGACTGTGATGCGGAGTCTGCCTTCACCGTATTCTTCACAAAGGCCGCATGACCAGGAATATCACCTGTGCGCACTTTATAGTCGAAAGAGCCGTCGGCCAGAAAATGCAGCAGCTCACCACTCGACACATAGTTCTTGGCATCCATCACGTAGAAGTCGCGTGTCTTGGGATTCACGATGATGCCATAGGGCATCTTCACCTGCGCCAGCTCTGGGGCAGTCGACAGTTGCGAGGTCACCACCTGATGAGTGCTGACGTTGATGATGCCATAGGTCTTGGCATCAGGATTGATAAAGTAGAGCGAGTCACCAACGATACACAGGTCGCCAACGCTGATATCCAACTGTCCACCAACGCTGAGCTGTCCGTCTGCCTCAAGCTGCAGCCACAGCAATGTGCCTTTCTGGTCGGCATTATTGCCACGCGAGGTGACCCACAGCTGTCCATGCTGATCGCAGCGAATACGCTGCAGGTTGATAGCCACCTCCACCTTCCGTTCCTCCTGAAAGGTCTTCAGGTTGACGATGCTGACAGTATTGTCATAGTTAGGTGCCCGATAACCGCCAGAGTTTGCCACATAGAGATAGTCGCCCAGCACCTC
>Ga0265298_10008871_pt1 | contig 12034 bp, 10 predicted proteins | sample AusTroGonzalo_MG_3_FD_193486 | JGI IMG/M metagenome (GOLD analysis project Ga0265298, IMG submission 193486) | Bovine rumen microbial communities from tropical cattle in Woodstock, Queensland, Australia - Gonzalo_01 | ecosystem: Host-associated > Mammals > Digestive system > Stomach > Rumen ...
AACCGCGGCGGAAAGGACGATCGCGGCGATCAACACCGCCGCCGTCTTTTTCAGCGGGAAACGGAATTCCGCCGACGAATGTGTGATGGCTTCGAAGCCGACAAAGGCCCACGGCATAAGCGCCAGGATACGCGAAATCTGCATCACGGGGCTGATGCCGTTCATGAACGCGGGCGCCATGGCCGCCAGTCCGCCCTTATGCTGCGAGAGAGCGAAGAAAAAGAAGAAAAACACTCCGATGGCGAGGATGGACGCAAAGACGGTTTGCGTTATCACGGCCAGCTTCCTGCCGCAAAGACAGATCCCGCCGCAGACCAGAATGGCCGTGATGGAAAGCAGCGCTTCCCCCAGATACACATCGAACCCGGCTATGCTGTAATGGAAACCGAACTGGAGAATATCGCCAAGCGTGAAGCGCACGATCAGGATCAGCGCAGTGGCATTGGCCCAGAGGATGGCGATATACGTCAGCCACAGAAACCACGCGACCAGAAAACCATGGTCCTCGCCAAACACTTTCTGCGCGAAGCAGGATGCTCCTCCCGGTCCGGGATAACGGAGTGTCAGACGATGATAGTTGATGGCGAATATCACCATCGCCGCCGTTCCCAGAAGCACTCCGATCAGTGTGCCGAGAGGACCCGCGCCCGGCAGGAAAGTGGTTCCGGGCATGATGAATGCGCCCCAGCCGACCGCATAGCCGAAGGCAAGCGCAACTGCCCCCAGAGGCGATATGAAACGCTTGCGCCCTTCGAATGAGTTAATTTCTTCCGCTTCCAATTTCCCTTCTCCTGAAAAACTTGATTACAGGGAGAAACCGCATCAGGAAACCCGGCCCGTCCGGATCAGATCCGAATACCAGTGATAACTCTGCTTCGGGATCCGTTCCGAGGTGAGATAATTCACGAAGATCAGGCCGAACCGCGGACGGAATCCCGAACACCATTCCAGATTGTCCAGCAGACTCCAGTGGAAATAACCCTTGACGGGAATCCCTTCACGGACCGCGCGGCTGAGCTGGGTCAGATATTCCCGCATGTATTTGATCCGGTGCAGATCGTAGATTTTTCCGTCGGGCTCCGGACGGTCGTTGCCGGAAAGACCGTTTTCGGAGATCACCAGTTCTTTCGGATGCCATAATTCCTGTACCAGACGGCAGCCCCAATACATGGCGGCAGGCTGGAACAGCACGCTGGCATCATCCCGGTATTCCGTGTAGACCTTATATTTGTCCGGCTCATCGGGAGCATGGCGGACCATCCGGCCGTGATAAATGTTCAGTCCCAGGAAATCCATCGGCGCGCTGATCAGTTTGAAATCGCCGTCGGCGACTTCCGGCGCATCGTCCTTTTCCTTCTCCAGATAACAGTCCGGATAACCGCCTTCCATGACCGCGGTCAGGAAATGCGCGTTGGTTTCGCGGAAAGCCTGTTTGGCGGCCTCCACATCTTCAGGACGGTCCATCATCGGGATCATGAAAATGGGATTTTCCGCGATCCCGACTTTGGCATCCGGCACGGCGCTCCGCAGGACCTGCATGGCGGTACCGTGCGCCACCAGGATATGATGCCGCACCTGGTTGCGGCGTTTGTTCGAAAGCCGCAGGCCCGGCGCGATCAGCCCGTTGGCATAGCCCTGATCCGTGCAGCCCAGGAATTCATTGGTGGTGAAATAATGTCTGACACGGCTGCCCAGCGCTTCGGCCGCACAGGCGGCGTATTCGCCGAAATATCTGACCGTTTCCCGCGACTCCCAGCCGCCATACTCCTTTTGCAGAGCCAGCGGCAGATCCCAATGATACAGCGTCACATACGGTTCGATCCCGTTTCCCAGCAGGGCGTCGCACAGCCGCTTGTAATAATCCAGCCCCTTGGGATTGACCGCGCCCTTTCCCTCCGGCATGATCCGGCTCCAGGCCAGCGAAAAACGATAGGCGTTCATGCCTGCCTGCTTCATCAGCCGGACGTCTTCCGGCCAGCAGTGATACTGGTTGCTGGCCACATCTCCGGTCACATTCTCCAGAATGGCGCCTGGCAGTTTTTCGAATTCGGTCCATACGGACGGTCCTTTGCCGTCCTCATGCGCCCCGCCTTCGACCTGATACGATGCGGTGGCGCTTCCCCAGATGAACTGTTCCGGAAAATCCCTTTCCATTTGCATGGCCTTTCTTATTTGAATCTGATGGTTCCGTAATTGTCCGCGGCATGCCAGTTGCCCAGCATGGCCAACGGCGACCAGGTGGAATTTTCCTGCTTGATCCCGTTGATATTGCGTTCCCGGGTCATATTGAAACGCAGGTCGCTTCCCGTGGTCTTCAATTCTTTCAGCGGGATGGAAATATCCGCCGTCCAGCTGTCCGCCCGGCGCTGCGTTTTTACCTTCAGTCCGGGCAGCAGGATCCAGCGGGCCAGCGCCCGGCCGCGGGTCTGGGAACTCCACGCGTTGTTGTCGTTGACGATGACCTGCCAGAACTTCCGGCTCTTTTCCGCATAGAAGAACAGTTCGATGCAGTTGTCCATCCAGACATCCTGATTGCCGGTCCGGTGTTTCAGGTTGGTTTTGCTGGCGGCCATCCGCGGCTCCTTCAGGTCGGCGCGGATGAACAGCGTATCTTTGGAAGCCAGCATCCGGAACGAACCCGCAGCCTCAAGGTTCGGGGCTATCCGGTCCGCCGAGATCATCTTGTATTCCGGCGCCTTATCCCATTCCGTTTCCGCCGGGAAATCCGTTCCGCCGATCACGGGAACGGTCAGATTGAGTTTCCGCCGGTTTTCCTCTTTGTCCATGACCTCGCTGCGTTCGGCTTTCATCACATCGATGAGATATTTCTGCAGCCGTTTTGCCCGTCCGGCATAGACCGAACCGGCCGGCGCCAGTTCGAGGATCTTTTTCATGATGGTTTCGATCTCTTTCATCTCCGCCCTGGTATAGACCTGGTCCCACACCTGTTTCTGATACTGGTCCTTGTTGGACCGCACCATGCCGATCCGGGTGGACTTGCCCGTCGGGTCGGTGCAGATCATCTTGTCGATCCGGATCCAGTTGCGTTCGAAACGCTCGAAAAGTTTCTGCACTTCGCCGGCCGCCGGACCGTAATACCAGCGGTAATAATCCGCCAGTTCCTGTTTCATATCCCGGTCGGGATCCCACACCATCCGCATGAAAATATACACATCCATGTTCCGGAACGTATGCGTCTGCTGATGGTTTTCGCAGGATATCCCCGCGCAATACGGTTTCATTTTCCGGATATATTCCGCGGTGAGATGCGGATAAACATCCGGCACCCCCGGCAGGAAACGCCCGAAATCGGCCGTGCACTGGTAAACCCACAGCGGAATGTTCTTCGGCCCCAGGAAAGCGCCCCATTCCTTCAGCAGTTTCATTTCAAAGGCCATCTGATCCGGAAAGATCAGCGACCGGGCGCCCGTCAGACAGATCCGCACCCGGATATTGCGGCTCGGTTTCGTCAGACGCGGAATGGATTTTTTCGGCGGATAGACCAGCGTGCTGATATAGCGTCCCGGATATTTCTTCTCCACTTCCTGCGCAACTTCGCCGATCACTTTCCAGATGATTTCCGTATCATCCTCGCAGGGATGTTTTTTCCGGAATTCCTGGCAGCGGGCACACCAGCAGCGGCCGTCGTTGCCGGTACTGTGATCCATCGGATCGATCATGAATTCATCCGGCGCGATAAACGGCATCGGCCATTTGGAATCGATATAGCTTCGGATGCCGGGGAAACCGCATTCCGCCGGCGCTTTGCCGGAAAAATAGCCGTCCACCGCCCGCAGCCACACTTCCTTGGTATAAGGATCGGTCCAGCAGGAATAATTCGGGTTGCGGCGGCCGTCTTTCATCTGCTGATGCGCCGTGGTATGCTTCAGCCATTCCGGATTCCTGAACAATCCCAGCGAACGTTCCGAATGGCCGCCCGGCACCATGTTCCGGGTCGAAACATTGTTCCGGATCCCCCACAGGAACAGTTCATTCACGTTCCGCACGTATTCTTTGGCATCCGGATATTTGATGGTGAAATTCCAGCCGTCGGCGATCTGACGGTCCTGATAGAAAGGTTTGAAACGGATCTTCCGTTCCGGGATCCGGAGCGTTTTGCGCACCGGCACATAGACGCCGTCTTCCCCAGGCGCCAGCCAGCGCACCCCCAGCGAATCCAGAAAATTGTGCACCCCTCTCAGGGTCCCCTTGTCCGGATTGTCATAGAAATAGTTGAACATCATCACCCTTTTGGGGGTGTCCTTGCCGTAAATGTCGATCCGGCTGCCTTTGGCTTCGATCACAAATTCATCCTGGACAAAATCATCCGCCTTGCCGAAACCGAGATAGAAATTGACCCCGGCTGCCGGTTTCCGGCTGATCTTGAATTCCGCTCCTGTCATCTTTTTCAGATGTTCCGCCAGTTCGCCGGCGGCGAACCGGACGATCGGCTTGGCATTGGCGGGGATCACGATCCCGGCTTTCGCCTGTCCGTTTTCCGCCAGCGTGATCTCCCCAGCCGTCAGGACCGAAACAGCACCGATCAGCAGTGCCGTGACCAATTTCTTCATTTGCTTGACCTTTCTATTGCTGTAAAGTCCCGTTTACTCAACAATTCCCGGATATTCAAATTTTCCACGGGGGAAGAAATATTTGAAGTACTTTTCATAGGCCGGTGCATATATTTCCTGATCGTAGATCCTCATCACTTCCGCATGTCCGTCGCCGCGGAGATACACCGAACCCGGGTTGTGCCGGTTCAGTTCCAGCCGGGGACCTTTTGACTGATCCTTGTCATTGGTCCAGTTGAATATGAAGGCTCCGTTGGTATGTTTTGCCTCTCCGACGGACGTATATAATGAAGGATATTTCAATTTCGACTGCTTGGTCTGACGGTTCCAGCTGTGCGAGTCGCCGTATAAATATCCGTTCTCCTGATTCGGACGGTACCAGACCGAGGACCCGTTATAGTTGTAATTATATACCTTGCTGAAAACATATGCTTTTGCGGGAATGTCTTGTCTGGACGGGCAGACCGCCACTTTGGCGTTCCCGCCTTCTTTCAGATGCAGATAGTCTTTCAGCAGAAAGAACAGTTGATTCAAGGTTTGGGCCGGACTGCTGTCCACATACGTGAAAGTATCGTTATTGTCCTCCCCGTACATCCGCATGGCCAGGCCGATCTGTTTGTTGTTGCCCAGGCAGGCCGTTTTGTTCGCCGCCTGTTTCGCTTTGTTCAAAGCCGGCAGCAGCATCGCCGCCAGGATCGCAATGATCGCGATCACGACCAGGAGCTCTATCAAGGTGAACCAGCTCCGCTTTACGGTCATGTCTTTCGTATTTCTTTTTATCGTTTCCATCTTTCCCTCCGTCCTGTTTGTCGGGATCTCTGTTTTTTTTATTTGCTCAGCCGGTCAATGGCTTTCTGGGCAGGGGAATAATCGAACTTGTATTTCACCTGCTTGCCGTAATTCAGCGCCTGCTGATAACATTTCAGGGCTTCCTCTTTCTTGCCGAGTTTTTCATACGCGCTGCCGATCGTCATGCTTCCGGTATAGAGATTGGCCGGATGCACCCCCTTGACTTTCATGACCTCGCTCAAGGCCTCGATCGCCGCCTGGGGCTGTTTTTTCCGGAGGTAGATCGTCGCCATGTAATAATACGTGTTGTAATATGCATTGCTGGTTTTCGGGCATTGCTGGTTCTGGGCCTGCTGGAGCAGGGAAAGACCGAATTCGAAACGGTTCGTCCACAGATAACTGGCGGCAAAGATGTTCAGCAGATGCCGGATCTGCTCCGGTTTCAGCATTTCATCTTCCACCGCTTCGGTCATGAAATCTTCCGATTCCTTCCATTTTTTCTGGCTCCGCAGCGCCTGATATTTGCCGAGGATCGCCTGGCTTTTCTGCACCGAATTTGCTGCCGCCTTCATGGCTTCGGTGTATTTCGCTTCCGCGGCTGCAAAATCCTTGGCTTTCGCCGCAGCCGCCGCTTCCTTGTTCAGTTCCGCATAATCCGCGCCCTGCAGCACCACTGCCGTGATCAGAATCACTGCCGACATCAATTTTTTCATGATCCGTCTCCTCCGTGTTATGTTTTGGATATTTATGAAAAACCTTATGATTTGCAGACCAGTCCCGTGACCAGCCACAGCGAGGCCGGATATTGTTTCTTCAGGATCAGTTTTCCTTTCCGGACTTCGGCCGGGATCTCTTCCAGATCATGCGCTTCATCCAGGACCCGGACCTTGACTTTGTCCGGGGAACAGCCGTTCAGCTCCAGTTCCAATTCCTTGACCGCGGAATTGAAATCGGAAACCAGGATCGCACCCTCGGAATTCTTCTCATTTTTGCCGGCGAGGATGGAAATTTCCTGTTTGGAAGAGACCGCCTTCACCCGGACGGCGTAATCCAGCATCTGCGCGAAGGCATACAATGCATAATAGGTCTTGAATTTCCGGCGATAGCTGTCTATGACCCCCCATCCGCCGCGGGACCCCACGGTATAATAATTGCCCATGGTCAGCGGGGAATCCTGCCACCAGCTGAGAATATTGGCGGCGGCGCAGGCGCTGTCGATGCCGTTGATCCCGTGCATGCCCATCTTCCATTCCGGTGTGTTGCTCCAGCATTCGGTGAAATGCCATTCGTTCAGCTGCAGCTCGGTGTCCTTGAACCCGTATTCATCCAGCAGTTTCCGGTATTTATACGGCTCCTTGATGATGTAATCCAGGTCCACCGGATAGCAGTGCCAGGTGAAAAAGTCGATCGGAATACGGTTCTTCCGGCAGTAGGCCAGAAAATCCTTCGTGAATTGCCAGGGTTTCTCCCAGCGTTCGGGCTGCACCGGACAGCTCAGCGAAGGCCCGCCCACTTTCAGTTCGGGATTGTGCGCCTTCAGCGCCAGCGCGAACTTCCCGTAAAGTTTCATGTACTGTTCATTCGAGCCGCTCCACATGTGCGGCTTGGCATTCGGTTCGTTCCACACTTCCCAGTATTTGATGTTCCACGAAAATCCGTTCGCCCATCCCTCATTGTAATGGCGCACGATATTCAGGCAGATCCGGACCCATTTGTCCATATCGGGCGGCGGGAAAGCCAGGTAGTTTTCCAGCGAGTGCTCGATGCTCGGTCCCAGACGGTAAATGATGTCCGTGCCCAGCGAGCGGATATTGCGGATATAATCGTCCGTCTGCTTGAAATAATAATTGCGCGGATCGTTTTCATCCGCTTCCCAGTTGCCGAATATGAGCTGGACATCCACCAGCCGCATCCCCGGATTGTCCAGCGGCACGTCATGCAGTCTGGCATACGGTATCCGCAGGGCTTTGAAATCCTCGTTGGCATTGAAATTTTTCTGTCCCGAAAGATTCGGTCCGAAATTGCTGCCGTTCAGAGCCCGGATTTTCCCTTGTTCCCTTGTGAAATCAACCTTGATCTTCATTTCCCGCTCCTTATTTTAATTTCACTTATCCAAACAATATTACACGGATTTCCCGATTTGTCAAGTTTTATAATAAAAAAAGGGGGGTCAAAAAACGCTCCGGTCCGGGAAAAAAGTTCCGCAGAATTATTTTTTCACTGCATAAAAACCGCCTTCCCCGCCGAACATGGAAGTAAACCACAACGGCTGTGGTTCAGTTTTCTCAACAGTTCAAAAAGGAGGAAAGCATGAAAGGACTGACAGAAAAACAGCGGAACATCCTGAATTTCATCGAGGACTTTATGGAGGTCAACATCATGGCCCCGACCGTCTATGAGATCGCCGAACATTTCAACATCAAAACCTCAACCGTTTTCGCCCATTTGCGTTCGCTCCAGAAGAAAAACTACATGACCCGCAGCTCCAAGGCCCGCAGCATCAATCTGAGCCGCCCGAGGAACAAAGGACGCCGTCCCACCGGCATCTGCACCATCCCCGTCTACGAAAAGGACGGCATGCGCAGCGGCAAACCGCTGTATTACGATTCATCACTGCTGAAAAACAGCCTCGATTTCCGGAAACTTTTTGCCGTGAAAGTTTCCGACGCCAGCATGAGCGCGGCGGGCATCCTCGACGGCGATATCGCCATCCTGAAAAAAATCAGCGGCAATCAGCTCCATAACGGCGACATCGTGCTGGCCGAGATCGACGGCAAACCGGAACTGCGCACCTATCACGAGCTCGATTCCGGCCATTTCACCCTCACCGCACCCGGCAGCGGACCGGCCGTTCAGCGCACCCGCGAAGATGCTCCCATCCAGGGCATTCTGGTCGGATTGCAGAGAGGCCTTTGAACTCCCGGCCGCACGGGCGATAAAATCTCAGATGACGTTTTTTGCTGCCAGACCGGCCAGCATCAGCAGCGTCAGAACTTCCGACAATTCCTCCGCGGCCCCCAGAGTATCGCCCGTTCCCCCGCCGATTTTATGCCGGGTATAAAGATTCCACAGAATCCCGAAAACCAGCACCGCAGCCGGAACAGTCAGGCCGACCGGCGGAAACAACACAAACATCAGACCGAACGAACAGAGCAGACTCAGGATCAGTCCTGCAGCCGGCTTGCGTTCGAAGACCAGGCGTCCCAGTCCTTCCGGCCGCGCATAACGGCTGAACATCAGGTGATACACCATCGCACACCGGCCGTTCAGCGACATGAAAAACAATGCAGCAGGAATCAGATTTTCAGGTAAAACAGCAAACGCGGAAAACTTGATCAGGCACCACGCCGCGATCGCCAGCACGCCCATGGTCCCGATCCGGCTGTCGTGCATGATCTCCAGAATCCGTTCACGCGGACGCGAGCTCAGAAAACCGTCCGCCGTATCCGCCAGTCCGTCCAGGTGGAATGCCCTCGTCGGCAGTTCGGAAAGGAATGTCAGCAGCGCCGCCGCGGCAAAGTGAGGTAAAATCCTCAGCATTCCCATCCCGATAAGCCCCAGGATCAGCCCGATCACGAGCCCGATCAGCGGAAAACAGAACGGCGTGCGCCGGATCTCATCATCCGTCGGGACAAAATTTTTCCCCGCAGGCAGTGAGGTCAGCATGGACAAAGCGGCGCGCAGGATCCTCATTTCCGGTAATTCCCTTCCCCTGAAACTGCGGCGCTCTCGAACGTCGCCATCTCCCGCAGGATCGCCGCCGCACTGTCCAGGATGGGCATCGCCAGCGCTCCGCCGGACCCCTCGCCCAGCCGCAAGCCAAGCTCAAGCAAAGGCTTTTTTCCAAGCATTTCGAGCATCGCGCGATGTCCCGGTTCCGCACTGCAATGCGCCATGATCATATACGGGACCGAGGCCGGACACAGCTTCGCCGCGATCATCGCGCCCGCGGTCGAAATGAAGCCGTCCACCACCACTGCCTTGCGCCGGGAGGCCGCACCCAGGATAACCCCGGCAATGCCCCCGATCTCCAGACCGCCCACTTTCGCCAGCGCATCCAGCGCATCATTCCGGTTCGGACGGTTCACTTCGATCCCGCGGGCGATCACCTCGACTTTATGCTTCACCATCTCCGGCGTCAGCCCGGCGCCCATGCCGACACATTCCGCCAGCGGCAAACCAGTCAGCACGCTCAGGATCGCACTGCTCGGCGAGGTGTTCCCGATCCCCATGTCGCCCGTGCCGAACACATCGGTCCGGTCCGACATTTCCTGGGCGATTTCAATACCCGTTTCAACTGCCCGGACAGCCTCGGCCCGGCTCATTGCGGGTCCCTTGGCAAAATTCGCCGTACCGCGCCGGATCTTCCGGTGCAGGATCCGGTCCCCGAAACCCGTGAGATCGGCATCCACGCCGATATCCACGACGGAATCCGCCGCACCAGCCCGGCGGCTCAGCACGGATACGCCCGCGCCCCCGGCTATGAAATTGGCGATCATCTGCCCCGTCACTTCCTTCGGACTGGGGCTGACGCCTTCTTCCGTAATGCCGTGGTCGCCCGCCATCAGGATGATGTTTTTCCGCCTCGTTTCCGGCTCCAGGGTCTGCTGGATCCCCGCCAGGTCCACCGCCAGGTCCAGCAGACGCCCCAGCGCCCACGGCGGCATCGTCAGAGTCAGAATATGCTGACGAGCTTTTTCCCGCCAGATTTCCTCCGGCGGAGTGATTTGTTTCAAGGTCTTTTCCAACAGTTCCATCATCTCATCCTTTGATTTTCCACGGTATGCCGCAGACACAATACCATACCTCATCCGCGGCGGCCGCGACCAGCTGTCCGCACCGCCCCGAACAATCCCGGAACAGCCTCGCCGGCGCATTGTCCGGCACGATCCCCTGCCCGACCTCGCTGATCACCAGCACGGCGAGGCCGGGAAATGCTTTCAGCGAACCGATCAGCTTTTCCGTTTCCAGCCTCATTTCCGCCTCGGTAAAATCCGGGCTGCGGAACATGAGGTTGTTGATCCAGATCGTCAGGCAATCCACCAGTACAGCCTCGGCGTTCTGTTCCTGCGCCCGCTTCAGCGCGGCACTCAGATCGTATTCTTCCTCGATCGTGGACCAGCCCTCGCCGGCGCGCCGTTCACGGTGCAGTTTCACCCGCTGCGCCATCTCCTCGTCAAAAATATGCGCGGTGGCGATATACGCCCGTTTCCCTGCGTATTCCGAGGTGCATTTTTCGGCAAAAACACTTTTTCCGCTCCGGGCTCCCCCCGTGACCAGAATGATCCGGTTCATAAATATTCCTTTCCCGGCAAAATCGCCAGCGCGCCGTTCGGGCCGCGGCTGACCGATACATGAAGGCCGTACACGCTCAGGAGATTTTCGGCGGTGAGGACCTCGCCCGGCGCCCCGTCCGCCGCGATCCGGCCGTCTTTCAGCAGCAGCGCCCGGTCGGCGAAATTTCCGGCCAGGACAAGGTCGTGCATGATCATGAAAACCGTTTTGGTTTTCGCACATTCGCGCAGGATCTTCAGCACGGCGAAAGTATGTGCCGGATCGACGGCGGAAACCGCCTCGTCCAGCAGAAAGATCTCCGGTTCGAGCGCCCACGCCGCCGCCAGCATCGTCCGTTGCCGTTCTCCCCCCGAAAGCTGATTGCAGGAACGGTCCGCCAGATGGTCGACCTGAAACAGTTCCATCGCCTTTTCCACCGCCGTCCGGTCGGCCTCGCCGGCCGGGGCGAACGGCGACATCCGCGCATTGCGTCCGATCAGCACATATTCGCGCACGGTGAAGTCCAGCGCGGGCGGCGCGCTCTGCATTACCACGCCAACGTGCCGGGCACGTTCCCGGATCCGGTATTCTCCCAGCGGCCGGCCGTCAAGTTTCACCTCGCCGGAATCCGGTTTCAGCTCGCCGGTCAGCAGTTTCAGCAGGGTGCTCTTGCCGCTGCCGTTCGGGCCCAGCAGGACCGTGAATCGGCCGGGTTCCAGCTGCAGGTCGATCCCCTTCAGCAGTTCCTTTTCACCGTAGGAGAAAAACAGATTACGGGTTTCAATTTTCATACCGTTTCCTCCGGTTGACGATCCATAGGAACAGCGGTCCGCCGAGCAGGGAGGTGATGACCCCTATGGGGATCTCCTTGAACGGCCAGGGCAGGCGGGAAAGGATATCGCAGAACATCAGGAAATCCGCGCCCCAGAGGAACACCTGCGGAGTGATTTTCCGGTGGTCGCAGCCGTAAACGCGTCTCACCAGATGCGGCACGATCAGGCCGCAGAATCCGATGATCCCGGCCAGCGATACGGAATAGGCGGCCAGCAGCGAAGCGGCAATGACCAGGATCAGGGTCAGCTTCCGCGTATCTTCGCCCAGGTTCCACGCCTCGGAATCTCCGATCGACAACGCATTCAGTCCGCGCGAATAAAACCAGATCACCGCCAGCAGGATCAGCAGCAGGACCATGCCCGGCAGCAGCAGGACCGGTTCCGCCGTCTGCAGATCGCCCAGCATCCACCAGGTGATCCCCGCCAGCTGGTCGGTATGCGCGATCGAGATCAGAAACATCAGGATACTCCCCGCGACCGTGCCGGTGATCACCCCGCTCAGCAGCAGATTTTCCCGGCCGCGGTTTCCCCAGCGGCTGATCCCCAGCACCACGGCCAGCGCGGCCA
>Ga0265298_10008873_pt1 | contig 12031 bp, 9 predicted proteins | sample AusTroGonzalo_MG_3_FD_193486 | JGI IMG/M metagenome (GOLD analysis project Ga0265298, IMG submission 193486) | Bovine rumen microbial communities from tropical cattle in Woodstock, Queensland, Australia - Gonzalo_01 | ecosystem: Host-associated > Mammals > Digestive system > Stomach > Rumen ...
GGCATCTTCCTGCCTTGCTTTGCTTTTACGGTATTCATGTTGGCTTGGTTCATCGCAAGATAGAAAAGTATTTGCTTTGACCATATATCGTTTGCCCCAGTTCGTCGTGATGACGCGCTGGGGCTTTATAGGATAAGGCTCCGATCCCGTTCTTTATGCTTTTAATTTTTGTTTTACATTCGAGTTTGTGGTGCAGAAGTCCGCATAGCAAGGACAATGGCTTCCCCGACAAGTGCAAGGTTAGCTAACAGATAATGGCTCTTACCAAACCACGTTACTGTACTCCCTCCTAATTCTGCTGTTTTCAGGAGTTTGTTCCTGAATTCCATATCATCCAGACTTGTGGCACAGCCAATGGCAAAGGCTGTTCCAGACGGACTGAGATTGAAGATAATCGGGCCTGCATCAATATCCATGCCAAACAGACAAGTTCTATCATGGTACTCCTTTATACCGGCAAATGGGAATCCCTGCTTATAGTTCTTCATCAGACAATCATATTGCTCCTTTGCGAACTCTGGATCCACCAATGACAGATAGTAACAATTAAGGGCAGAATACGACCCTTTCACCGGTAACACTATCCGTATGCTGTCATTATAAACTTCCAGAAATGACGCAACCAATCCCGTTTCTTTGTCTATCCACTCCTTCTTGGCTCTTTCCACCCACATATTCACAGTAGTAGAGTATTTTCCATCGTACTGACTGGAGTAATTGGCCAATGCGACTATTGCAACCAGCATATCAGGTATGTATATGTATTCACCTGGGTAAGTTGGTAAGTTCAATGACTTACTCTGCCGAATCCTGCGGTTCATAGCACAAGGCTTGTGAAATAAGCATTTTATTCCCAGGTGACTAAGTCACGAGGTAAATCAATCCCCTTTGGATCTCCGCGTGTACCTTTTATATAATAATGCTCAGCCATGTCACCTTCCATCACGCTAAGGAAAGCCTTCTTAATTCGGGCACATTTCTCATTGATGGAATTGAGAAGTGGGTTTGTAACATCCTCGATGCTTTGGAGAGTTCTATCAGTCAACCCCCATGGTCTAAGCTTGTCATACAGGTCTGTCAACTCTTTCCTGTAATCAGGTAGAGCTTTGAATAATATTCCTTCGGGATGCTTCAGAAAAAGCAGATACACAGCTTTGACCAATGGTTCCATACATATTTCTGCCTGACTCTCTCCAAGAAATATCCTATAATTCCTGTCAACCTTCAATTTGAGCAAAGGTTGTTCAGAACGCAAGAGATGGGTAATCTCCGTATCATTCAGTCCAAGTTCTTTCAGCTTACGGACCTGATTCTTAACCTCTTCAACTAACTTGTTATAAAGATTCTGCGTTTCTTCGTTGTCTGTGTTTCCCATAGTAGCTTAGTTTTTGGTTGTTATTCTGGTCGTTTTTGTTTTCTTGGGTAGTGTGCTAGGCTTCGAACACCTGTTTCCTGATGAGTCGAAGCAGGTATTCTACTGCTTTTGGTGCCTTCTCACGTGCCGTCACCAACTTCTGAGAGAACTCCTCCTCGGGCATGTCTGAGTTGAAGTCATCCACCAGCTCTCGAGGGTCATCCGATGTCTTCACCAGCACCAACCCTTTCCGCTTCATCAGGTTGCGAAGCGACAGGATGCCCTTGTTGTACTTGGGCCGTGCTTTGATCAGTTCCTGCATCAGGTTCAGACCTGGGTCTCCGATATGCAGCTCGTTGAGCATTGCTATCGAATAGAGAACCTTGGCATCAGGTGTTGACATGTCGAACACGTCGCCCATCAGCACGTTCACGGCATCTGCCTCCTGGTATTGCTCCATCTTGACCAGACAGCGCGACTTCACGTACAGCGCCTCTTGGCACTGATGCTGTGCCAGTACGCTATCCGCACACTCCAACGCTTGCTCGTAGTCGCCTGCATAGAGGCTCAGCAGTGCAACCAAGAACTTCGGTGCCCAATGGTCAGCCTCCTTCAGCGATGCAGGAACCTCATCAATGCATCCGAACAGCTCATCATCGCAGATGACTGTATCCAAGAATCGCTTGGCCTGCTGTATAGCTTCCTTGATGTCACCAGCTTGTGCCTTCTTCTGCACCAACAGCAGATACTGTTTGGCAGCTTCATCGTAGTCGTGATGATGCAGTAGCTGATAAACAGCCTTGCCGCTCTCTATCTCGCTGTTGATCACCTGCTCGTCGTTGTAGCCACTGGCGTATGCCAATATCTCGCGACTTGTATGTGCATACTGCGGTATGATAGGACGCGACAGGAACAGACCGTCAAGCGAACGCACACGGCTCAGTGCCACGTAGAGTTGACCTGCTGCAAACATACCCCTGCTCAGGTCAAGGTATAACTTGTCGAATGTCATACCCTGGCTCTTGTGGACGGTGATAGCCCAAGCCAGTCGAAGCGGATACTGAGTGAAGGTACCCATCAGTTCCTTCTTCATTTTCCGTGTCTCCTTGTCATACTCGTAGCTGTACGACTCCCACGAACAGTTAGGTACCACGTATGTGGATCCTCCGTCCGTAGTCACCTGTATCTCGTCCTTGCTCAACTTGGTGACGGTACCAATAGTGCCATTCACCCAACGCTTTTGCTGGTCGTTACGGGTGAACATCACCTGTGCACCAACCTTCAGTTTTAAGGTCAAGTCCACAGGGAAACGTTTCTCCTCGAACTTTCCTGTCACTGTTCCTTCGTACGTGTACTCCTCAGCCTCAATCTCAGCGAGTCGCTGCTGATTGATACCATCTACCGTACAATTACGTGCCGATAGTGTAATCACCGTCCCGTCCTCCTTTGCCGGTGGACAGACACGCTCGTTCAGGTGCATCAGGTTCTCTGGTGTCGTCTTGTTCAGACGCACGTTCTCCAGGATGCGCAGGAAATCCTGATCCTCCTGACGGTACACCTTCTGGAACTCAATCTTCACCAGTCGCATACGCTTGATGACGTCCGCCTTGTAGAAGAAGCAGTCGTCCGTATGGTAGAGGTCGTTCATCAGTTCGCCTTCTGCGCCACGCTTCAGTACCGGTGGCAACTGGAACATGTCACCCACGAAGATGACCTGCTTGCCACCAAAGGGCAACGACGAACGCAATGTCTTACGCATCGTATAGTCAATGGCATCTATGATGTCGCAACGAACCATCGACACCTCATCGATGATAATGGTGTCCGTATGGATCAGCGTCAGGATGCGTGCCTCACTCATCTTACCCATCGTGCCTGGCGTGCAGACATCCATAGGCAGTCCGAAGAACGAGTGGATGGTATCGCCACCCGCTAAGATGGCTGCCACACCCGTAGGTGCCAGTGTGATGAACTGCTTGTCCACCATCTTCTGCACGTTGCGCAAAAAGGTTGTCTTACCTGTTCCTGCCCTACCTGTAAGGAAGAAACTACTGTTGGTGTTGGCAATCAGCTCGAAAGCCATCACCTGCTGCTTGTTCTGTGTGTCGATCATGTTCTCCATAGTCTTATCGCTGTTCAAGTTTTGGGAGTATCTGGGTTAAACGTGTGTTGAAGTCGGGGTCGAGGAAGCTCTTGTAGCATCCTGAGATCAGTGTCTGCGCCTGCTCTGCAATCTGCTCTACCGGTGTGCAGATGCGCTGGGTCTTCATGACGCCAGTCAAGAACTCTTTCACCATCAGTTCTGACTCCTGACGGATGAATGCCTCGTTGCGAAACACCTTGTCGTAGTCGCGCTTCTGGATCAGTTCCATCTTCTGCTCGTTGAAGGCATACAGCTCGATGCTGTCGATGTAGGTCCAGCTGTGGTACAAGCCCACCTTCTCGACGATGACGATACGGTCGCAGAATCGTATGCCAAGGTAGTAGCGGTGTCCGTTACTGCTCTCGTACTCGTCACAGATGAACATCTTCTGACTGTTGTCCCATGTAGGGATATGTACGCGAGGGCTGCCGTATGTTGGCAGGATGCTGTCAAACAGACTCTTGTTGATTGCTTTGGTCAATGTAGCCATAGTCTTGTCGGTTTTGTGGTTGAACTTCTTGTTATCCTTGTCGCAGGCAGTCGCCCTTAGGCTAACTGCTTGCGTTGTGTCTCTTCTACCATGCCTCTTGCGAAGCTTGCCAGTTCCTGATCGCTGACGTGTGCGCCTTGCAATTTCAGTTGACCTTCCAGGAAGCCTTTCAGCATCAGGATGCTCTGCTCCTTGGCGAAGTACTCAGAGAAGTCGCGCCAGTCGCTGCCGCCCCAGTACTTCTGAGCTATGAGCTGTGCCTTCTGGCCGTCCCAGCAGAACAGCTTGATGCCGTTCAGGAAGGTACGGGCGTACCCCTGACCTATATCGTAGTACACGGCCAGACGGTTTGAGAATCGTACTGCCTGGTAGTACATGTTACCTGCTGCGCTGGTGTAGCCCAATGTCAGGTACACGTTTTTGGCGGCATTGTAGGTTAATGACTCGCCCGAGAGGGCTGGAAGTGCCTTTGCGGCGATGAGCTGAAGCGATGTATTTTCCATGGTCTCGTTCAGGTTTTGGTTGCCACCACTAAGTTTTGCAGCGTCAACTCTGGGGTGGATTCAGAGATTGACGCTGCAAAGATAAAACGATTCCAGCAATCTTACAAGAAAAGCAACCTTGAGAACGGTTCCGTTCTAGTTAGAACCATTTTTCTTATCCGTTATTCTTCACATGCGGGTCTAACATTTATCGCAAACGAAAATGGTTCATTTGTTCTTGGATTAATGGTCTCCTTCAATTCAAAAAGGACACCTTCTCCTTCGCTATAATCATATTCTTTAGGAGAGCAATCTGGCTTAAATCCTTCAGTGCGCTCAATTATAATATTCTTTTTCAGAATATCAGAGTATACGCGTGTTCTATCTTTATTTATCGTACCGTGTAAGTTCTCCTTTTTCTGTTGTGTGCAATTTGGTGTTGGGGTCTCGTTAGATTTCGATTTTACTGAAGACTTCTTGCTGTGTCCTTTATAGTCACTTACATCAATATAACCAACTTGTATTATATTAATCTTCGGCTTCACCCCCAGTATGTTGTCCTCTATATTTTCATCATCAACAATCGGCTCGTCTACAAGATCTTCTGTTGGGGCGAATGATTGCTCTAGTTCTTCGAATGAGATTTCCTTCTCTTCTTGTATTTCCATCGCAACCTCTGTTAACTTTTCGTCAGAATCTGGACGGAAATCATACAAGCCTGGGCCACTATATGCAAAGCCAAGGACTCCTCGCAAAGTTTGCCCCTCATCGCGCATTATATCGAATCCTTTGGCATTGAATGTCACATCGACCCCACATTGCATTCTAAGGATTCCCTTGTTGTTCTTAATATTATGAATGACGCCAGTGATTGTACTAGCATCCATATCTTTTCTATATTTGTCCACTATACAATGAATGTCCTCACGCTCACCGAAATAGCATTGAGGTTGAATCGTACCTTTATCAAACTTCTTTGCAAATTCTTCCGATTTATTAAAATATGTCATTGCCAAGGAAGATAATTCTTTGTTTTGAACCTTCCCTTGTATGGATTTTGCACAATAGCATACAGCCAAATAGAAGCAAGCATTCAGGTATCCCCAACCGTTCTTGTCACCTTCTGTGTATTGGCGCTCCCATTCTTTCAATAAATCAATAGCCTCATCAAGCGAGAATTCTTCAGGACTATACAATTTCAACATGAAGAGAGTCTCATAGCTTTTTACATCGCCTTGGTTCTTTTGATATTCCAAAACAGTTTCAATTTCTTTCTTCTCCTGACGGGTCAAATTGCTATATGCTCGCCTTGTGTCTTTTGTTTTAGTCCTGCTATAAATAATTGATTTGACAAGAAGACTTCCATAAAGAAGTTTCTTTTCTCCTGCTTCAGAACTATATTTAGTGCGATAACGCTGTATAGATTCCTGATTCTGTCCTACAAGATTTTGATGGAACAGTCGAACAGACTCGTAAATTGGTAAGGAGTTCATAATTTGTGTCAGTCCGTCATTCTTGAATGTATAGCAGATTTGCTCAAACATATCAAGAACATTTCCAAGTTTTTCAGTGTAATCTGAATATGTGGAATTGGTCTCACAGAACAAATAGTCATTGGCCCCCAATATCTTTTGCCCTAGAATAATAGCCTCTTTAAACAATTGACTTTCTGCTGCGTAGCCATAGGGACTTGCAGGACTTAACTGAATACTTCTTTCAAAGGCATTAAAAGCTGAGTCCGTCCATTCGATAAGACAATCTTCGACTTCCCGCTTGTCAACGTTATCCGGTTCTTCATTCATGTCACGAATGAATTGTCTAGAAAGGGCACTTATTTTTCTCCTGTATAACATTCCTTGCATATGATGCAAATCAGAATCATTCGGATTCAAATCAAAAGCTTGAGAAAGATTGTCTTGAGCATCTGCGAAAAGTCTGTCATTAATTTCTATTTCCTTGGTCATAGAAGCCTTTTCATAAAGGAAACGTGCAAAATGTCCTCTAAAAACAGCATCTTCAGGAAAAGCTTTTACTAATGCAGCAAAAAGTGATTCTGCCCGCTCGGTATCATCTAAATCTTTGACTAGAAGCGAAAACTTGTTCTTAATATTTCCTTTATCTTCTATTGCACGATAATCAGCATTTTTGCGGATAATAAATACGCTGTATAGCATATCTTTATCATCCGAACCTAGTTCACCTGCTTTCTGACAAAGATAGATAAAGTTCTTTGCGAAATCAGAAAGTCCTGTTTCCCAATTTGCTTTATAAGCACTGAGTAAGAATTTTGAAAAACGATTGTAGCGAGGTCGCCATATCCCTGTTGGCGTCCCATCTTCAGCTGATTCCTCAATGAGTAATTTCTTAAGAGCATCTTGTTCCTCTTTCCGGTATGTTCGAATTGAAATATGCTCTTTATTTCCCCAAATTGGTTTCAACAATGTTTGATTTATGCCCAAATCAGAATATTTAAAAACAAAACCAACGTAGGCACAGAATTCTTTTAGATTATCAGGAAGAGCTTCCATCCACTCTTTAACATATGAAGACAAATTATTACTTGTTTCATTATCTTTGAGCATCAACGGAAAATCTATAACTTCCAATACTCTGTTTTTACTTTTTGTATCAGATAGTAGTTGCTCTGACAGTCCTAGTAATTTGTATTTTTCTTCAAAACGGTTTTGCTCATCATTTCTAAGAAAAGACTCAAGTAAAGCAACATTATCTCTTTGATGATAAGTAGCGCCTGTGAAGGGTTCAACGTAAAAGAAAACGACTTTTTTTGCTGCGTCGGTCATCCTTTTTACTAGATTGTCAAATTTTTCACGTCCTATACGTTTAGACTCAACAATGGCCAGGATTGGAGTGTTGTCAGTTTCTTCTGATAATTTTTCTAAATACTGACCGGTTAACAATAAGTTACTGCAATTCCTTATGTCGACTACTGTACAAGAGATGACCCCAACTTCATCTTCTTTTTGGATGTCATAGCCTAATCGCCTAGCTAAGGTTGTTGCCCCACTACCGGGCCTATGACGAAGCGTGTATACAGATGTTTTTCGAGTCGTTCGGATAATTTCAGACACTTTTGATTTAACAAGGCGATATAATGACCTTTGGACATCAAATTGCTTATCCAATTCTTCCCAAGTTATTTCTGCTCCAGAATAAAAATCCCATTTCCGTTCTTCTTTTGTTTGAGTTGGACCAAAGAATTCAATACCAGCAGCTCGATACCTTTCCCTTGATTCCGTTAAGTCCTTTGAATTTCCACGCACTAAAAGCCTCATAGGCTTAGACTCTGCGAGTTCTGGTTTTACATCTGCAATATGAGTAACGAAATCACCAAAGGTTGCATCCACAAAAGTAATAGGCACACCATAATCTTCTGTCCACTCTAATAAACGTTCTTTATAAGCGGAATCCTTTGTGAATGAAATTATCTTGCAGCGTTCTTGCACAGCATCCCAATTTCCAAACACATCTTCTAATTTTTCAAATAGACGAACAGATAGTTTAGGGCTACTGCTACAAAAATCAAAAATCAAATAATCGTTGGTTAATCCAGTTCTAACAATTTTAGAGAAAACATTACCAAATAATTTAGGAGTATCTCGCAAGGCCTTCTTATCATCAAAGCCACTTAAGTCAATTCGACCTTTTGCAAATAACCAATTGGTCATATTAGTTAACCCTGACACTTCACTTATATTGTCTGTTATAATTCTCAGAGACGATTTCTGAGCAGCTGGCGCTTGCTCGAACAACCCATCTTCTGTTTTTTTATTCAAATCAACAACGAAGTTCCATTGTATACGGAAAAACTCTTGCATTTGGCTTGAAGACAACGGCTTACCATACTTGTCCGTGAGGCACTCTGGTAATAGGGCAATATAGTTAACACCTGGCAGTTGTTCAAAACGATTAGTCAATTCGTCCAAAACGATATAATCGTTATTCTCTTCTATTCCTTTTTCTGATGAGATGGATATGTCTGCCAATTTAGGAGTGGGCATATTTTCAAGAAAGGCTACAGTCTCAGTACTTAATACTTTTTTTAGTTCTTTAATCCAAATAGGCAACAATGACGCAATTGCTTCCGATTGCATTCTTGCATCTTCTTCTATTTTAGAATGGCTACCCTCACCACTTATTTTGCCATACCAAAAAAAAATATCCTGAAAAGTTTGGTCTATTGCTTTCTTGACGCGTTTCATTGCCTTATCGTTAGTGAGGAGTTGAGGCTTCTTGTAATAAATGCTGTTCCTTGCCAAAAAAGCCAAACTTGATTCTTCTTTTGCCACTCCATCTCCTGCGGATATAGAACAAACGCCTAAATTCCAATCACATGTTATTGTCTTATTCCCTTCCAATAAATCTTGAAACAATATATCATCTTCAAGAACATCGTTAGCAATTAACTTGCATAACCATTCAAAAGCTACGCGTACGTTCCTCAGGAACAACACATAGTCACCGTTTCCAAATCCTGCCAAAGCCTCTTTGTAATCATGCTCAAAAGACTTTTTTATTATTTCTACCATAAGCAAATTTTATTATTATTTTGCGCAAAGATACATATTATTTATTAGAAATGAGTTGAAATCATTAATAAAAAGGCTTGATAATAATCATTTTTAATAATTCCAAGCTCCTTTTGGCGGTTTTTTAGTACCTTTGCACCGCTTTTGCAAGCTCATACTGGTCTGGAAGTAGGCATGATTATAATATACCTACGTAATTTTATTAGTAACACGATATGAATAGTGTTGATTTCAACATTTGCAGTTTCAACAACTGCGTATTCAAGGACTGTTAGATTAAGGTTATAAACTAGACATCTCAATCTGATTAGATGACAAGAGGTGAGAAGTGGAGCTTAGGCGTCACCATCTTGGACATTATTGTTCAAATCATCTATAGGATTCTCTGATTGAGAATTATAGTTCTTGGAGGACATCAAACCCTCCAAGTTTTTGTATGCTCCCCCCAAAAATTGCAAACAGCATATTATTGGCGAGCAGCCATATTGCTCCTATACTCTAGGCTGCTTTTGTCTGCTTCTAAACTTACTCATGAGTATGGCTACACCTTAGGGAGGGCTTGCCATCTTCTTGCCAATACCGATACTTCATCTACGCTCTGCTTATGCAAAAGGAATCAGTGAAGCTTCTGCTCCTCGTCAGTATAAACCTCCGTTTGTTTCTTTAATATGTCCCCAATTTGTTCTCTCAATGATATAGGTTGCATAACTTCAAGATATTGTCCATAGGCAAGAATCTTGCCTCGTAATTCACGATTAGGCTCAATAGTTAACGTAACTTCACCATAACAACCATCTTGATGTTCACCAAAGGGTAGTGTTTCTTTCTGACTATGATGCAAAGGCTTCGTCAGCAACAGCCCATGCTGGTATTCCGTTTTTGTGCGGATAACAACTTGTTCTACTTTTGCATCTTTCTCGTGAGTCACACCAACAATGTCTTTAAAGAACTGTTGATAGAATCCTTGTTCTGCCGGTATATACTCAATATTATCAATCATTGAGACATCACCCATGATTCTGTCAAGTGGAACATTGTATGAATTGAATGTCTCGGTTGTTGTCTTGCCATTTTCGTTGACTCGAATCCTTTCAGCATCGCCAAATACGAACCAGCGGCCATTATACTCCTTCAAGAATTGAGGATGAAATGTCAGTTCAAAGGCATCTAATCCAAATGGTTGATAAATGAATTGTAGAACCTGATGGTCTGTTATTGCCTTATAAAACTGTGGTAACAATTGTATATTTGTCAAATTCTGTTCTAAGCTGGAACGGATAAGCCCGTTGCCATCCTCCGATTCTCTTTCGGTATCAAGCAATAGTTGGGTGTTTTCGAAGAAAGAGGAGAACCAACTGGCAGGCATAATACCTGCAGATGCCTTGCAAAACTCAACATAATCTTCAACAGATTTCTGAACTATTGCTTTCCGTTCAGCAGCCAGTGGATCATCGTCTTTCCCCACATATTTAAACGCTTTCCCTTTACCAGTCTTTCCATTGTCTATCACACAACCGGGTTCTACCTTCTCCAAAGCTTTTATGACCTCAGGGAAGGCCTTCTTCAGCTGAATATATGCCTTATCACTGCTATACGTATGAAGATCATAATAGCTTTTGTCTCTTTTATAATAGATGCACAGAACATCTACTAGAGATACGAATTCTCGTTTGCGCAGTTTTTCGTACACATAATGTGCGAAAAGTGCTCTAGTGCTTTGTCCTCCAAAAATATTATAAGTCATTATCTCTGTATCTTGGGTGTAAAGTTATATAAAAATAGGGAAGTAGAATTCAAATTCTGTTTCACAAGCCTTGTGAAAGGCTCATTTTATGGCATCTAATTGCATCCTGCATGATGTCATAATGGTCGAATGCCAGATGTGGTAAGTCCGACAGTGGCCACCATTCAGCCTTGGCAGCATCATCCTGACCAGTTACAGCGATAGGTTCATCAATGATTGCGAGGTAAACAACGGTAACAGTCCTACCTCTTGGGTCACGGTCAACCTTGGAGTAGGCCCCTATCTGCTGAATCTTCGACAGTCGAAGCCCTGTTTCTTCCTCCAGTTCCCTAATGGCACACTGCTCAGTTGTCTCGTCCATATTCATGAAACCGCCAGGGAATGCCCAGCATCCATTAAAAGGCTGAGCACCTCTCTGAATCAGCAGCACCTTTGGCTCTGCCTCTCTTGTCATCACCACGCAGTCAGCCGTCACTGCCGGCCTCGGATATTTATATGTGTACACCATATTTCAAAAGTTTATCTATTATCTCCTTATAGGTCTTAAAACCTTCTTCTTCCTGAACTTTGGCAGCCTTGCTTTGGCTTTCACCTTTCTCCACCTGCTCTCCACGCAGCATTTCGTAAGTGATAAAAGTCTTCATTTCGCTGTTGCCGTCAGGAAGTTCTCTCCCTAAACCAACACCACTTGGATAAGCGCAGAAGATGCCATCAGGGTATTTCTCGTTGCTTTGTGCATCGGAATTGAGATGGTAATTCTTCATGATCCAATCCTTCATCACTTCCATCTTGGGCATATCCAGGGGTAAGCCTGTCCTCTCCTTGTATCTGTCAAAGAAGTGGGGAGTAAAGAATGCTTTCTCCGGCTTTGCCAAAGGATTGGAATCAAGATACATGAAGCCTACAAGGTGAAAGCCGTCCGTCTGGCGGTACACTCCGAAATACATATAGTCGAGCAATCGCTGCTTCTTTGTCGTCTGCCAGTCCCGACTCAGCATGTATATCATATAATCGATACCCCTATTGCCGCTTACCATCACAGGCGCAAAAATCTTCAAGCCCTTGGGTTTTGTCTTTATCACAGTACGCCAATACTTCGACTGAAGCGCTTTAACCTGATGAAACACGAATGCTTCATCAAGGTCAAGAACCCTGACAATATCGTCGTAGTCGAATGTATCTGTAATGATTGCTGGCATAGTATCAGAAAACTATTTGTTTTTTACAACTTCCCAATAACCATCTTTTCGACCATCTTTGCGGACAACAAC
>Ga0265298_10008874_pt1 | contig 12030 bp, 11 predicted proteins | sample AusTroGonzalo_MG_3_FD_193486 | JGI IMG/M metagenome (GOLD analysis project Ga0265298, IMG submission 193486) | Bovine rumen microbial communities from tropical cattle in Woodstock, Queensland, Australia - Gonzalo_01 | ecosystem: Host-associated > Mammals > Digestive system > Stomach > Rumen ...
AAGAAGCGAGATAGATTGGAAGTTTGTTTTTCGAAATGCTTCTTCGTGGAAACTGAAGATTAAAGATGTATTGTTGTTTTTGGGTGTAAATTTGTATTAGTTCATGTCGGAGAATCGCCCATTAATTATCGTCATGACTCCCGTCCGCAACGAGGCTTGGGTGCTTCGTGCCTTCTTGGAAGCCACTTCCATGTGGGCCGACTATATCATCATTGCCGACCAGATGTCGACCGACGGCAGCCGTGAGATTGCCAAGTCATACGAAAAGGTGATTCTCATCGACAATAAGAATCCTGAATTCAACGAGGCGGAGCGGCAGGGTATGTTGGTTGCCAAGGCTCGCGAAGTGGCCGCAGGACGCGACACGCTGCTTTGGGGCTTGGATGCCGATGAGATTCTGGCTGCCAATGCCTTTGAGACAGAGGATTGGAAGAAAATAATGAATTCCAAACCTGGCGCAGTGTTTTGGTTCAAATGGGCGCAGTTGACATACGACCGCAATCACTATTATGACCCCAAGGATTCGTTCCCATGGTTGTTTCATGATGATGGAGTGGAGCCTCATGGCAATTATGTACGCAATATGCATTCTATGCGCATTCCTTACCCGATGGATGAGCATGATATGACGTTTGTTGAAGACTTTAGGGTTTTGCATCTGGGCACTGCCCCACTCAATCGTGTTCGCGCTAAAGAAAGGTTTTACATGTTTGTGGATTGGCAACTCAATCAACGCTCACTGCTTTCGCTGTATTCGTATGTCAACAGCAATGCCTATCCATCAGAGTTGTTTGAATTGCCCCAAGAGTGGACATACACAACAGAAAAAGATGGCTGGGATTTATGGAGTAATGTCGAATTGGACGAAACTCATTGTTGGATGGATGACTATATTTACGAACGCTTGTCAAAATATCCTATGAGTTCCTTGGCAAAACTCCCTATATGGGTGCCTGAGTTTCTAGCATATTATAAGCTTTCTGATCCTCGTCCGTGGCATGTGCGTTTGGTGCATGCTTATTTGGCTTTCGCTCAATCCCGTCAGAACAATGTCTTTGTCCGAAGGATAAACAAAATACTGAAAAAGTTTTACTGATGTGAGGGTAATATGGCAAATGTATCTCCTGATATAAGACTTCTTTCTGTAGTAATTCCGGTCTACAATTGCATGCCTGTTGTCCCCCGCTGTCTTGACAGCATCGATTATCCTGATGCGGAAATCATTGTTGTCGATGATGGCTCAACGGATGATTCCGCCAAGGTGATAAAGGATTATGCTGCGACGCATTCCAATGTGCAGTTGATTCGGAAAGAGAATGGAGGCGCTTCTTCGGCAAGGAATGTCGGTATTGAAGCAGCATCCGGGAAGTACATCATGTTTGTCGATGCTGATGATTACTTGGTCCCGGACGGACTCTCAAGAATAGTCGATTTGGCTGAGGCGGAAGAAGCTGACATTGTGAAATATAAGATTGTCTGTGTTGGAAATGATGCAGCAGTAGACACTGGTTCAATACAACACTTTCGGATGTTGTCCGAGACGGTTTGTGGCCGAGGTGCGGTTTTGCAGCGTAACGACATTTCTGATTATCATGTGGTGGACTGCATCTTTCGTCGAGATGTTATCATGGATAATAGAATCCGTTTTCAAACGGACTTGTCGTTGCGGGAGGATGATGTGTTCATGGGAATGTTTTATTGTCATTCAGAAAAGGTTGTTTCAACGGATTTGCCGTTGTACCGATATGTTGTGTCGTCGAATTGTAGCTCGACTCATTTTCAAAGTATTGAAAAGCAGCGCCGATTGATTGAAAGCGGATATAAGGCCGTTGAATACAGAAAGGATTATATCGGGCAACGGTTTCCGGAAGCGCTGCCGTTGGAACGCCTGAAATACATGCGATGGGTGTGCAGACCCAAAACGGCGATAGAAGCAGGTTATTCTTTAAAAGAGTATAAAGAAATACTGGGGAAATTCAAAAGCCTCGGATGCTGGCCTATAGCTTACAACTGGATGCATGTGGCCCAAATGGATTGGTCATTAAAGGTTAGAATGAAAAACAGGATGATTACGTTTATGTGCAATCATCCAGGATTTGCGTATGCGATATATGGTCTAAGAATACTAAAATAAATATGCCGACAGCAATAGAATTCAATAATGTTAGCAAGTTATACCGCTTGGGACTTGTGTCTAGCGGCACGTTGAGCAATGACCTGAAGAGGTGGTGGCAGATGAATATTTTGGGTAAGGAAGACCCCTTCATGAAAGTAGGCTCTGTGAACGACCGTTCCAAGGCCGCCGATAGTGAATATGTGTGGGCCTTGAAGGATATTGATTTCAAAGTGGAGCAAGGCGACGTGGTGGGCATCATCGGCAAAAACGGTGCTGGAAAGAGTACCTTGTTGAAACTGCTCTCTAAGGTTACAGGTCCTACAAAAGGCACCATCAGAGCTAAGGGACGAATCGCCAGCCTACTTGAGGTGGGTACGGGTTTTCACATGGAATTGACGGGTCGTGAGAACATATATATGAACGGTACAATCCTGGGTATGACAAAGAAGGAGATTGACAGAAAGTTGGATGAGATAGTGGATTTCTCGGGTTGTGAGCGTTATATCGACACACCAGTGAAACGCTACAGCTCTGGCATGACTGTACGTCTTGGCTTTGCAGTTGCAGCCCATCTTGACCCTGAGATTCTTGTGGTGGACGAAGTGCTTGCCGTGGGTGATGCAGAGTTTCAGAAGAAGGCCATTGGCAAAATGCAGGATGTGTCGCAAGGTGAAGGACGGACGGTGCTGTTTGTGAGTCATAATATGGCGAGTATCAGGGCCCTGTGTAAAACGGGTGTGTTACTTGAAAATGGGAGTGTGAAATATAGAGGTAAGGTTGACGATGTGGTAGATGAGTATTTGAAAGTGGAGAGCGACGCGTTGGAACTGCCTGTTTCCGAAAAGCCTCGTGAGTCGGGTTGCACGGGCAAATTCCGCTTTACTGACATTCAGTTTCTGGACTTCAATGATAAGGTCATTTCACCTCATACAGGTCATCCACTAAGGATGCGGTTGACGGTTGACGTCAAGGGTGAGAGATATGATAATTGTACGGTTTCTATTACAGTGTCCGATAATCTTGCACATTCGCTTATTATTTATCCCTCTTTCTTGGCATCAAAGCCGTTTTCGCTGTCACGAGGGAAACATGTGATTGATTGCGATATTCCGAAGTTACCCCTTACAGGAGGTTCGTACAGATTGACGCTGTTTGGCGCAGTTAATGGAGACGGCGCTGACCAGATTGTCAGAGCAGTTAAGCTGGACGTGATTGATGATGATTTCTTCAGTTACGGAAGGAATCTGACGGCCAATCTCAGGGGAAAAGTGATGCTCAACGAGCATAGTTGGAATCTTTTGAGTTGATTATACCTATGGATAAAAGAGTTCTCTTGTTGGGCGGTTCCGGGCTGCTGAGCTCTGCCACTGTGAAAGAAGCGATGCGATGCGGTTGGCAGGTGACCATTTTGAACCGAGGCAGTCACAATGCGGATGTCCCACAAGAGGTTGTTATATTGCAATGCGATTTTAGGGATGCCAACCGCCTTCGCGAGGTTCTGATGGGTAAGGAATATGACGTCATTGTTGACTTTTTGTCCCGAGAGCCTTCGGATATCCAAAGGGTTTTCCCGATACTGAGCCAAGCTTGCAAACAGCTTGTGTTCATTTCATCGGCTTGCGTTTATCGCCGTGCTAAAGAAGATTTTCCAATCAAGGAGGACAGCCCTAAACCGAATCGACTGTGGTCGTATAATGTTGAGAAGTGGGAATGTGAAGAGGCATTGCGGGCTATGGCAGCAGATTGGGGTGGATATTATACAATCGTCAGGCCATATATCACGTATGACCTTACTAGGGTGCCGTATGGAATTGCACCTCGTTATGAGTTCCATCGTACTCTTTTGGAGCGGTTGCGCCACGGCAAGCCTCTCTGCATGTGGAATCAGGGAGAGGCAAGAGTTACCTTGACTTATGTCGGCGATTTCGCCAAGGGACTAGTGGGGCTGTTCATGAACGATAATGCCGTCAACGAAGACTTTCATATCACCAGTGACTTTACTTATACATGGAAAGAGGTGCTTCAAGTTCTTTCCGAGAAACTCGGCGTCCCTTTCCGCTATGCATCCTGTTCAAGTGCAGCGATGTCGGAAGTGATGCCGGATGAAAAGGATATGCTTGAGGGTGATCGTTGCTTGGATGCGGTTTTCGACAACTCGAAGATAAAAAAAGCCGTTAGCAGCCTCGTGTTTGAAACAAATTTGGAGAAAGGCATGGAAATGCTGATTTCACATTATGATCAGCAGAAAGAATACAAATACGATTATGAGTATGATGCCTTGATGGACAGGCTATGCTCAAAACAGAAGATACGCGTCCATTATGTCAAGTATCCGCACGCAAAAGCCTCTTCGTTGGTTGTTTATCTGTTGTATCGATATTTGCCCTACAAAAAAGCCAGAAAGGTGGCTCGTAGACTGAAAATATAGACTGCTTTGTATTATTTGGACAAAAATCGTTGTACGGGTTGTGGCGCGTGTGCACATGTGTGCGCGACAGGCGCCATTAGGATGGCTGAGGACGCAGAAGGCTTCTTAGTCCCTGTTGTTGAAGAAGAAAAGTGCGTTTCGTGCGGTGAGTGCGAATCGGCTTGTCCCGTCTTTAACGAGCAGTCCAACAAGGTTGATGCTCAAGGGCGCTGTTTGTTGGTCACTACAAAACTGGAACGCTATTACAAGAAGAGCGCAACGATGGGATTGTGTACGATGGCCGCTGAAAAGGTGATAGAAGAAAAAGGTGTTGTCTTTGGTGTATGGTTAGATGAATCGGAATGGAAGGCAAAGCATGTCTGCATCTCAACGTTATCTGATCTGGACAAAATAAGGAATTCTAAATATATACAAAGTGATGCGCCATCATGTCTTGAGGAGGTGAAATCGCTGCTCGTTGCAGGGAAAACGGTGCTTTTTATTGGCACGCCTTGCCAGGTGGCAGGGTTGAAAGCCTTTTTGGGCAAACCGTATGATAGCCTGTATACGATTGACTTGATTTGTCATGGGGTATATAGTCATAAACTGCTTCGCGAAGAAGTGCAGTATTGGGAGAAAAAGCTGGAAGGAAAAGTTGGGAATTTCAAGTTCCGTAGCAAGGAAGTCTATCCTTGGTCAGATGGAGGAATCATTAACTTTGATCTGACCCGAAAAAACAGTGAGATTTGTCATGTTGAGAGGCATGGGGAGTATTCCCCTACCTATCGCTGCTATGCTTATAGCGGCGATGGCATGAATTACAACCTTAGGGAGTGCTGTTATAACTGTGCATTCAGAAGTCCAGCGCGCTATGGCGACCTCACTGTCGGAGATGCTTGGCTTATTGATGATAAATACCTCAATTGGAATCAGACCAATTGCAATAACGGAGTGTCTTTGGCTATTGTGAACACCGACCATGGAACTGAAATCATGGAGAAGGTTTCGGAGCTAGTCCGAGTGAAGGAAATCCCCCAAGAAGCTACGTTTGTGCAACCGGCGTTATTGTCATCGGCAAGGACGATTCCGGCAGGCAGGAAGATGTTATATGACAATCTCGGGAAAGAAGAATACGGCAGCCTCGTCAACCGTGTTTTGCAAGTTGATATTGAAAAGCTTTATGTGCGTGACAGGAGGCTTCAAAAAAAGAAGGCTTTGAAGAAAAAAATAAAAGGAATACTCTATGGGAAAGGGAACAGGCATTAAAAAGAAATGGAGAGCGTATAAGTATGGGCTTAAGTGGTGGTATGTCAACAACTTCCTCTGTAATGTGCCTAGTAAGCGCTTCCGCGCGTGGAAACTGAAGCGGATGGGGCTGAAGATGGATGGAGATGTGAGATTCTATGCGGGTTTCCATATCAGGGAGCCATGGAATATTACCATCGGTGCAGGCAGTTCGATAGGCCCTAAGGTTCTCTTGGATGGCCGCTGTGGCTTGAAGATTGGAAAAAGTGTAGTGATTGCTTACGAGGCTATTATCTGGACGTTGAATCACGACTACAATGATGTCCATTTTTGTGGGAAAGGCGCTCCGGTGACGATTGGGGATTATGCTTGGATCTGTAGCCGTTCTATTATAATGCCTGGCGTTACCATCGGTGAGGGTGCCGTGGTGGCATCAGGCGCCATAGTGACTCATGATGTGGCTCCCTATACGATTGTCGGTGGGATGCCTGCGAAAGTGATTGGGACGCGTGAACAAAAGGAATACCAATACGGGTATGTGGCTGCAAATAGCAGCGAACATTGTTCATAATTGAGGCGTGAAACTAGGAGTTTTGACATATTTTGGAGTCCCCAATTTTGGGGCTCAATTACAAGCCCTGTCAACTGTGGGTTTTTTGCAGCGCAAAGGCCATGAGGCATTGGTGCTCAATTGGTACCCGAATGATTTGAGGGCGATGTATGCAAGACGTGTGCCCTCGGCTCAGATACAACGTCACGATGCGTTCACCGCTTCAATGTTGCCTATAACTATGCCGTGTCGGAATGAGGAAGAACTGGTTCGGGTGATTGATGAAAACGATTTTGATGGTTTGATTCATGGTAGCGATGCCCTATTCAAGTATGAACCGGAAAAGACGCGGCGCCATTTCAGGGCACGTAAGTTAAGGTTTGAGGTTCAAAAGGTGTCTTTGGTTGTTGAAGGTATTGAAGGTAACCCGTTTTGGGGTCATTATGTCGCGTCACTCAAGAAAAGGATTCCAGCTTCGGTTTATGCCGTTTCCTCCCAGCATTGTCCTTTTCAATTGCTGACCTTGCATGAAAAAAGAGCGCTGAGGAAAGGTTTGAAAAACTTTGCCGGCATTTCGGTTAGGGATGAGTGGACAAGGCAAATGGTGCACGCTATAATGGGTAAAGAATACCAGGTGGACATCAATCCCGACCCAGTGTTTGCATTCAATCAAAACTGCGGCTCGAAAGTTCCTTCTAAAGAAGACATACTGAGGCGATTCGGCTTGCCTGATCATTATGTTCTTTTCAGCTTCTGGACTACAGCTCTGAAAAACGATTATGTGACTCGGATTGCAGAGGAACTGAAAAAGCATGGCCTGACGTCAGTGGCCCTTCCCATGCCGGAACGGTTGATTGATTTTGGATTGGAGTATAAAGTGCAGCTGCCTTTAGATACCATGGATTGGTATGCTTTGATAAAGTATGCGGATGGTTATATCGGCGAACGGATGCACCCCATTGTTGTGGCCATCCATAATGCGGTGCCTTTTTTCAGTTTTGATGAATACGGTATGACCACTGCCGATGGCTTTCACCCGGAATCAAGCAAAACCTTCTTGATTGTTAAGGATAGTGGGCTTTTGGATAGTTATTATGCATATCAGTCTAAGGCCGAATTGCCATCTCCTGAAAGTGTTGTGCGTGTGCTGCTGAATTTTGACAGGAAAAAATGCGAGGCGTTTGCAACAGAGATGCAACGCAAGTACGAAAAAGGGATGGACGACCTGATTGACCTTTTTAGATAAGAAGTCTTTATGGAAAATCGAAAGAGGATTCTTTTTGTGCTGCCATTTCTGCCTTATCCCATGGATTCAGGTGGTGCGCAAGCCATATTCAATGGCATCGATGTGGTAAAAGATGATTTCGAAGTTTTCGTGACTTATAGGTCTTTTGGAGAAAGTGATAATGAGAGGGAAAGGAAGCTGACGGAGCTGTTGAGTGATAAAGTCACAATTCTTCCATGTTTTTTTCCTGAGCAAATTAACGTGAAGCCTTCTCTCAAACAAAGGGTAGCCACGTTGCTATTCAAGATCGAGAAGCGGCTCAGGAAGGCTGCAGGCATTGAAATTCCAGCTAAGGTCAGGATTCCCCATAAGGCATGGTTGGGAGAAGATCTTTTTCCGAAGGAAACCGTCTTCATGAAACATGTTTTAAAGCTCGTTGAGGAACATCAAATTGACATTGTTCAGTGTGAGATGCTCCGTAATGTTGCCATAGGTTTGGAACTTCCACGGCGAGTCAGAAAGGTGTTCGTCCACCATGAACTGGGTTGGGTGGTGCACGAGTTGGAGTTGCAGGGACAACGAGGCGATGCCTTAGAGCAAAAGACCCATCTGGACTTTTATCGAGCTTGCGAGGTGGGTTTGTTGAACACTTATGATGATGTGATTACACTATCTTCCGTTGATGCCGACAAATTGAAAGAAGCTGGTGTGACCGTTCCGATTCACACTTCTTTGGCCGTTGTCAACACCTCTGCAAAGGAGTTACTGACTACCAATCAATGGAATGTGCTCTCGTTCCTAGGACCAGAGTGCAATACTCCGAATGTGGAGGGCTTGAAATGGTTCCTTGGCAATGTATGGGAAAACCTAAGATTACATGACAAATCCTATCGGTTGCAGATTATTGGCAACTGGTCGGACAAAACCATTTCCGAATTGTTGAACAGTCGTGAGGGCGTGAGTTATATGGGCTTTGTGGATGATTTGTCGGCAGTGGTAAAAGACACGATTGTCATTGTTCCGATTACCATCGGTAGTGGCATTAGGATGAAGATATTGGATGCGGCTTCAATGGGCGTGCCGTTTGTTACGACTACGGTAGGCGTAGAGGGCATCCCGGTCGAAAACAGTGTGCATTGCTTCGTTGCTGATACTCCAGAGGATTTCATGGAGGCGATAATAAAACTCAAGGATTCGGAACTAAGACAGCGTTTTGCCGTCAATGCCAATCGCTTGGTGAAAGAGCACTATTCTCTTGAGGCGTTGAAAAAGAACAGGTTGGAGATTTATAACAGATAAAGAGTTGTATTGTATGGAAAGCACCATTCCAAAGATATATGTTATTGTTGTAACTTTTAAAGGCAAGCAATGGTATGACCGTTGCTTCTCTTCGTTGCGGGAGTCGACTCTACCGGTGCAGACCATAGTGGTCGACAATGCATCCAATGACGGATCGGTGGAGTATATCCGAGAGCATTTTCCTGAAATTCATTTGATTGAATCGCAGGAAAACCTGGGATTTGGTCGGGCTAATAACATGGCTATGCGCTATGCCTTGGATCAAGGCTGCGATTATGTGTTCTTGCTTAACCAAGACACTTGGATTGACGCGGACGCGATACAGAAACTGGTTGATGTACATAACCATCATCCTGAATATGGCATTTTGAGTCCCATGCATGTTTCTCCAGATGGTAAGCATTTGAATATGCTTATTGACGATGGCAAGAGTCGGTATGAGAAAAACTTTGAATTGTTGGAGGGCTTGCTTTGTAAGAACTCGAAAGAGATATATTCAGTTGAATATGTCAATGCTGCGGCGTGGCTGCTTCCTAGGAAGACTTTGGAGACCGTGGGAGGTTTCGACCCGATTTATTTCCACTATGAAGAGGACGACGACTACCTGAATCGGGTTAGATACCATAAATTGGGCATTGGTGTGTGTCTGCAGGCGCGAATTGTCCACGACCATTCCAACTTGTTTGGCTCATTACCGATTTCGAAAACACGAATCCACCGTGACCAATTATTGAAGGTGAGATTTGCTGACCCAAACAATAATGAGTCAATAACAAAACATAGGAGATATCTTGTCAGAAAAGTGATTGTGCTTTATCTACGAGGTGACAAAGGTAATGCCAAGGCTTTATGGTGTGATTATTTGTTTCTGGGCAAAAACCGTAAGGCAATAGAAAACAGTCGAATGGAAAACAGGCAGAGGAAAGCGTCATGGTTATGAGTGGGTTTTTCAAAAGATTGAAAAAGAAAGGGTTGCGTATGCGTTTTCGCCCCATCCGAGTGTTTTGCTTTCACGAGTTGGGTGAAGCTTTCGAAAACAGCCCTGATTGGATTCCGACATCTTTTCTAACTGGAACAATACAACAATTGTTAGATAGCGGTTATAAATTCATCTCATTAAAGGAAGCCCATGCTCATCTTAAGAATGATAAGATCAGGATGAGCAAATATGCAGTGCTGACAGCTGATGATGGCTTAAAATGTCAATTGGATGTGCTGGCATGGTTAGAGGAAAAGAAAATCCCCATTACGTTATGCCTTAATGTGCTGAGCTTGAGTAACAAAACATGTGGCTTGCCCTATCGCAAATGGTATCATATAAAGGACGAAGAAACTGAGAAACAATATGCAGAGCAGTTGTATATTTCTGAAAGCGAACTGCAAGAGATAAAAAGTGATCTTGTATCATTTGCGATGCATGGCGTAAACCATGATGAAGCAGCTACAGAGGTTGCGTTGGATGATTTTAAGCAAGATGTGGAAGCCTGTATAGAAAAGTTTTCTTCTAGTAAGCACTACGTGCCTTTTTATGCCTATAAATATGGGAAGCATAATCGAAAAACTGACGAGGTGTTGCACCAATATAGTTTGACGCCAATTCTTGTTGATGGAGAGAAAAACTATAATGATGCATCATGTATTCATCGTGAATTGTTGGAAGCAATCTATAAAAAATGTCAGCAAACATCATAATAGCCGCAGACTTGTGTCTACAACATAGGACAGCGAGATTGTCTTTTGAAGAATTATGCGACTGCCATGGTGAGGTAAAGCAAATCACTGCGGCTGCAGACTATTCCATAGTCAATCTGGAATGTTCTGTCACCAATGACAACTCGGCAAAGCCAATCAAGAAAGCAGGTGTAGCCCTGCGAAATAATGATAAAGTTCTGGATTTGGCGAAGTTTATGGGCTTTGATGCGGTGACATTGGCCAATAATCATTTTGCAGACTTTGGACAGGGCGCTGTGGAAGAAAGCCTGAAGCTTATCGAAAGCCGAGGCCTTGATCATGTGGGCGCTGGCGTAAATCTGTACGATGCTCAAAAGATTCTTTATAAAACAATTAATGGTGTTAAAGTGGCATTCATAAATGCATGTGAACACGAGTTTACCATAGCAACGTCTTCAAAAGGAGGATGCAATTCGCTTAACGCTATTTCGTTGTTTTATAATATTATAGAGGCCAATCAAAAGGCGGAAATTGTTATTGTGATTATTCATGGCGGTCATGAAGAGTATCAGTTGCCATCTCCGAGAATGCAACAGATGTATCGCTTTTTTGTTGATGCCGGCGCGTCTGTGGTGATAAACCACCACCAGCATTGTTATAGTGGCTATGAGATTTACAAAGGATGTCCGGTTTTTTACGGACTAGGTAATTTTTCGTTTGATGAGAATGGATTGAGAAACAGTACTTGGAACGAGGGCTGCTTGGTTAAATTGCAGATAAATAATGCCGTTACTTTTGAATTGATTCCGTATATTCAGAATAACGATACTCCAGGCATTACATTGATGAATGACGACCAAGTGAAAGCGTTCAAAGATAGGATTCAAGAGCTCAATGACATCATTTCCGACCCGAGACGATTGGAGGAAGCTATGGCGAAGATGACTGAGAGTGTTAGAGACAAATACATGCATCCATTAAAGCCATACCAATACGGACCTTTGATGAAGATGATAAAGTGTCATATCATCCCCAAAAAGTTGGCAAAAAAGTTGGCACCGGTATACCTGACGCCAGAAAGAATGCTGTTGTTAAAAAGCTATTTCCAGTGCGAATCGCATCAAGAAATAATGAATGAATTGTTGAGAGATGAGCAATCTTAAAGCGTCCATAAAACGCAAGAAGCGTGCTGTATATAAGCTGTTATATGACAGTCGTTCTCCTAAGTTCTTTTACAAATCGCCTAAGATAATGGCGGCATTATGGTATGCCATCCATGATGGTGAATGGCCTGATTTTAGGCATCCAAAGAACTTTAACGAGCTGCTCATGTCCATCAACCTAAATGCGAGAAAGGATGAACACGCTCGTTCGCTAATGATTCGCTGTGCTGATAAATATGCGGTTAGGAGCTATGTGGAAGAAAAAGGTTTTGCACACATTTTAAATGAATGTTATGGGGTCTATGATTCCTTTGACGAAATTGACTTTGATGCGCTTCCCGATCAGTTTGTGCT
>Ga0265298_10008875_pt1 | contig 12030 bp, 10 predicted proteins | sample AusTroGonzalo_MG_3_FD_193486 | JGI IMG/M metagenome (GOLD analysis project Ga0265298, IMG submission 193486) | Bovine rumen microbial communities from tropical cattle in Woodstock, Queensland, Australia - Gonzalo_01 | ecosystem: Host-associated > Mammals > Digestive system > Stomach > Rumen ...
CCTCCAACTCCCCCCCAACGACGCCGCCCTCTCCGCTGCCCAAGCCTCCCCGTGATTTTGCCCCCAACCACATCAAGCCAAGTCTATGACGACAACCAACTGTGCATCATGGATACCCGGGTTTCTGCTCTTGCCTTGCGCTTCGGGCTGTCTATACTGAGTCTATTCCCATGGATGCCGTGAAGTCTTTGCCAAAATTCCTCCCGATTTGCCTCGCTTTGGCCCTCGGATTCCCCTCGTTTTCGGTTTTTGGATCGGAAAATGCTTGTTTTTCACAAAAAATGACGGGAATTTTAACAAAAAACAATCAAAACATGACTGTTTTTTCCTCCATTTTGAATTCCAAAGACCAAAAATCCATCGATTTTTGGCAGGAAGACATCCCGGTTACCCCGAATTATGAGTATGACGGTGCCATTTTGGACCGTTTTCCGCGAAATCCGAAGACGGATCCCGATTGGGGGACCCGTTCGACCTCTTGCGTCCGGCTCCGCTTGGATTTTATCCTCTCCAATCCCCTTCCCTCCGGCCCCGTCTCGTTTTTCTCCGCTAACCCGGACGGCCCCCTCCTCCCCCTCGGACAGGGAACACCCGAACCGTCCTCCCCTGGTTCCTCCATTTGGTCGGTTCTGCTCCACCCCGTCCCAGACCTCCAGGCAAGGCGGACACGGACCGCCTTTCATCCCGCCCCCGACGGTTCCTCCGCAACGGAATCCTTCCTCATCGTTTTGGAAAACGATTCCCCATCCCCGAAAACGGTTCTGGTCCGGGAACACGCTCTCCGCGGTGCCAACATCCAAGTCGTGGCCGCCAGTCAGGAATCCGAAATCGTCCAAATTGGCGACAATCCACCTGAAATCCATTTCCCCGTCCGCCTCTCCCCCGAATCCTCGAAAACGGTCTCCTACACGGTGAAATACACATGGTAGCCCCCTCTTCCCCCGAAAAACTCCGCCGCCCCCCTGCTGGAAACCTCGTGGCCCTTGCCATTTGGATTCTGGCCGCCATCGGCATCGGTCTGGTCCTCAAAACCGCAAAACCGGTTCTGGTCCCGTTGGTGGTCGCCTGGCTCTTCTCCTACGTCCTTTCCCCGCCCGTCCGTTTCCTCACCAAACGCCTCCACATCCCAAACGGCCTCTCCGTCTTTCTCGTATTGACCTCCATCTTTCTCCTGTTCTGGGGCGCCGGCCTCATCGTCCAGCAACGCCTCCTGACCTTCGCCAAGTCCTTCCCGGTCTACTACGAGCGCATCATCGCCTTTCTGGTGGCCCTCGCGGACGGATGGAACCTGCCCTCCGACGTCATCCGGGACTTCGACGCGTCGGTTTGGCTCGGTCCCCTGCTCCGCCAATCCTCCCGCTTTTTCGCCCATTTCGTCTACGTGGGCATTCTCATCACGGTCTTCCTGATTTTCATGCTCATCGGCAAGCCCTACTCGCGGGCAAAGCTCCAGGCGGCCATGCCCAAGCGGGCGGCCATGATCGGCGAAATCCTGGACACGATTTCCCTCCAAATCGGCGCCTACATCGGCTCGCTTTTCCTGATTTCCCTCATCACCGGCGTGGCCATCTGGGGCGCGCTGGCCCTCCTGAACGTCGAATTCGCGTTCACTTGGGGCCTACTGGCGTTTACCCTCAATTTCATCCCGACCGTCGGCTCCATCGTGGCCAGCATCCCCCCCGTCCTGATTGTCCTGGTCCAGCACGGCGGTTCCCCGTGGTACGTGCTGCTGACGGCGGCGGTCGTCGCCGTTATCCAGTTCGGCATCGGCAACGGCATCGCCCCGAAAATCTACGGCGACCGCCTCAATCTGTCTCCCGTCACCATCCTGATTTTCCTTCTCCTGTGGAGCTGGCTTTGGGGCGTTCCGGGCACTCTGATGTCTGTCCCCATGGCGGCCACGCTCCAGATTGCCCTGGCGCACATTCCGGTGCTGGCCCCGATTGCCGTTCTCATGGGCAACGGCAAACACGTGATTCGGCGGCAAGCCAAGGAGGACAAGTCCCCCTGCCCTTCTGGTAAATGACTATAATAAATGAAAAAAGAGAAGTATTCGTAAGGCCTGTGGACGAGTGGAACAACTTCGCAACTATTTGATGCAGAAAGAAATGCGATTCAACTTGAAAGTTTGTTTTCCTTGTCGATGCCCCGTGGACGGACGGGGACGAATTCGTTTTTCAACAGGAGGCGCGAGTTGTCCACAAGTCGTGTGAGCGGAAAAAGGCGGGTTGTCCACAGTCGTTCCACAGGGTGGGGCCGGCGGATTTGGAACGGGGTGCTGGGACTGCTCTTCGCAGGCGTGGCGCTTCTGGCGGCCGGGTGGTTCCTCCTGCACCGATGGGAAAACCGCCGCCTTTACCACCCCTCGGCTGAGATTTCCCAAACTCCCTACGCCCTCCATCTGTCCTCTCAGGCGGTCCATTTCAAGGCGGACGATGGTGTTTCGCTGTCGGGCTGGTGGGTCCCCGCCCCCTACCCCGTCGGTTCCCTTGTGGTGTTCCACTCGTTTTCGGGCAACCGTTCCAGCGTCCTTCCCCTGCTGGACTTTTTCCATCGGTGCAGATTAAACGTTTTTCTTTGGGATTACCGTGGTTACGGCGATTCGGAAGGCCATCCTTCCGAGCGCGGTCTCTACAGGGACGGATTGGCGGCGCTGGACGTGGCGGTCAACATGAACCGTTTTGCCGGGAAAAAGCTCCCCCTCCTGTTCTACGGCCATTCTTTTGGCGCCGCCGTGGCCCTGCAGGTCGCCGCCGCCCATCCGGACCGCGTGGACGGGTTGATTCTGGAAGCGGTTCCGACTTCCGTTCCCGATCTCTTCGCGGTGGCACATCCCCAGGGCGCTTCGATGGCCCGCCACCTGTTCTCCCAGCCCTACGCCGCCGTGGACGCCGCTTCCCGGACTCCCGGCATTCCAAAGCTGTTTCTGCATTCTACAGACGATTCCGTGGTGCCGTTCCGCCTCGGTTGCCTTCTCTGCGCCGCCGCCGCCGACCCCAAACAACTGGTCCGCACCTCCGGCGAACATTCCGACCACGCTTGGATGAAGGACGACTCCCCTGCCCTGCCCGCCGTCCGCGCCTTTTTGAACGGATTTCGCGAATGATCAAACCTCATTTTTGAGGTTTTGTGTTTCAAAGACTCATCATTCTGTCTTGAAATCGTGACACGCTCCATCGCGTGAAAATCCCAGTCACCAACCCGAATCGCTTGGGATAAGTCCCTACGCAATCATCCCGCGATGTCTGTTGATCAATGCCATCACTTTCTGTGGCTCCCGAATTCCGCAGATTCCCAGCTCCATTCCCCCTGTCGCCGCTGACCCGATGGCAATCGTCCCCACCCCGCACAAGCGCTCCAGAAAACTCTGATGGAAACAAACAGAGCGGATGTCGCCCATCCGCACCTCGACCGTGTTGATGGAGACCAGTCCTTCCTTTGCCACTACCCTCGCACTGGTAACCGCATACCGCAGGCTGGACCGGCAAACCTGCATCTTGACCAGTGTTTTGATCAACCAGAAAACGCCCAACAACACCCCAATCATTCCAAAACTGATGGAGAACGCATTCGAATTCAACCCTCCTCCCACAAACCCCGCCACGCCCGCTACCAACAGCGTCGTTCCGGCAAGATATCCGCCCATAAAAGCAAGCTTCGACGGCCAAATCTCGCACAACAATTTTTCTCCCGGCATCATCGAAAAATAGGTGGGAAACTCTGGCTTCATCTCATCCTCCTTTTTCACGTGTTTCCATCCTACACACTCCCCTTTGTCGCGCAAACTGAAACCGTCCCCACCGCCAGGTGTCTGTTTGCGGTCAACTTCCCTCCCCTGTCCTGCCCGAAATGGGCCATGTTTCGCGTCAAGACCCGCTTCCTGGATGCGCCTTCAACCAAACCGACAAAATGGCGATGTCCGCCGGCGTCACCCCCGACACGCGGGAGGCTTCCCGGAGGCTTGTGGGGCGGATTTGGGACAGTTTTTCGCGAGTTTCGTAGCGGAGGGCCGTCAAAGCCGCGTAATCCAACCCTACGGGGATTTTCTGCCGCTCCATCTGGTCCGCTTTGGCTGCCTGACGCCATTCCCTTTCGATGTATCCCTCGTATTTCAGCGAAAATTCCACTTGTTGCCAGACTTCATCCGGCAAAGGACTGTTCCCCACCACGCTTTCATAGGTTTCGTCGGGCCGTTTGATCCATTGCGCCAGTGTGGAACCGTCTTTTGTTGTATGGTACAATCGTTCCAATTCATCTTGGATGGCCTGTTGGCGGGAATGGATTTGGTCGAGGGTTTCCTTGGATTGGATGCCGATGTGCCGGGCAGCCTCAAGCATGCGGAACGCCGCATTGTCCTGCCGGAGCAGCAACCGGTGTTCCGCCCGCGACGTGAACATGCGGTAGGGTTCGTTGGTGCCCTTGGTCACAAGGTCGTCGATTAGCACCCCGATATAGGCTTCGTGGCGGCGGAAGACGATTTCTTTCTTCCCCAACAGCTGCAGGGCCGCATTGATGCCCGCCATAATGCCCTGTGCTGCCGCTTCCTCGTATCCCGTGGTCCCGTTCACCTGCCCCGCCAGGAACAATCCTCCGATGACTTTGCTTTCCAGCGTGTGGTGGAGCTGGGTTGGGTCGAAATAGTCGTATTCGATGGCATATCCGGGTGCGAGGAATATCGCATCTTCCAATCCCTGGATGGAATGAATCATGTCCTGCTGGACATCCAATGGGAGACTGTTCGACGTGCCGTTGGGATAGACCTCCAGCACCGACCGCCCTTCTGGTTCCACGAACACATGATGGTCGTCGTGCGAAGCGAATTTCACGACTTTGTCCTCGATGGACGGACAATACCGGGCCCCTACCCCTTCGATGAGGCCGCCGTAGAGCGCGGAATCCTCCAAGTGGTCCCGGATGATGCCAATCGTCCGGGCGTTGGTGTGGGTCAGGTGACAGGGCATCGGGTCTGACCCCGGTACCCACGGCGAAAAGGGAGGGAGGACGGCGTTGGGCGGAGAAAAAGTGGACAGGGGGGGGCAGGGGGAAGCATCGGATGTTCCACGTGGAACAGGGCAGGGCAGGGCAGGGGGCTGGGTTCCACGTGGAACATTGCCAATCTCCCCCCTGCCCCCTTTCGTCAGTTCCACATGGAACATCCCGGCGTGTTCCCGGCAATACCGGCTGAAAAAAGGGGGGGGATTTTCTCCCGGCTGGATGGCCATCTGGTCGTAATGGATGCTGTCTTTGTGCAACCGCGGTGGTGTTCCCGTTTTCAGGCGGTCCATGCGGAGTCCCGCGTCTTTCAACCGAAGGCTGAGGTGCTCTTCAGAGGCCTCTCCCAGGCGTCCCGACGGGATGGCCGTTTTGCCGATGAAGACGCGTCCCCGCAGGAAGGTTCCGGCCGTCAAAATGATCCGTTGGGCCCGGACCAGACCCCTGTTTTTGCAGAAAACGCCTGTAATCCGGCCGTTTTGGAGCTCGATGTCCTCCACGGCGTCTTCCAAGACCGTCAGGTGGGAGGTGTTTGCCAGCACGGCCGCCATCCGGGCGGAATAGGCGGGTTTGTCGCATTGGACCCGGTTGGCCTGCACGGCCGGTCCTTTGCGTCGGTTCAACACCCGGAACTGCAAGCCTGTGCAGTCGGTGTTCAGTGCCATCTCCCCGCCCAGCGCGTCCAGCTCGAACACCATGTGGGATTTGGCGATGCCGCCGATGGAGGGATTGCAGGACATCCGTCCGGCGGCCGCCAGCGAAAACGTCACCAAAGCGGTTTCCAGTCCCATCCTGGCCGGGGCCAGGGCAGCTTCGCAGCCGGCGTGGCCGCCACCGATGACGAGAACATCGAAGGAGAGAGGTGTCATTTTTTTATATAACTCCTTATAAATAAATAAGTTATATTCACTTTCCGACACAGAACCGGGAGAAAATGCGGTCCAGCAGGTCTTCTGGGGCGTCCTTTCCCCAGATGCGTGCCAGTTCTTCCATCGCCAAATGCAGGGCGTTCGCGGTGGGAAGGAAATCTTCTTCGCGGGACGTTTCCAGCAGGCGGATGGCCTCTTGGAGATGGCTTCGGGCGGCAAGGAGTCCGTCGCGGTGCCGCTGCGAGATGGCCAATTGGCCTTCATTTTCCCCTTGGGAGCCGACAGGAAGAGCCTTTTCCAAAATGCGGAAAACGGTCTCGGCAGAGGCTGGGTCTGCCAGCGATATGGCGTGGACGTCCATACCGGGGTAGTCGGCGGGGGATTGGCGGAGTCCCAAGTCGGATTTGTTGAGGAAAACGACGGTTTTTTCCGGGGGCAGGGAGGCGGCAAGGGCGCGGTCGGCGTCGGTGGCGGGACGGGAGGCGTCCAAAACCAGGAAAATCCAGTCGGCGCGGCCGATTTCCTTGCGAGCACGCCGGATTCCCTCCCGTTCGACGGGGGAACGGGCGTCGCGCAGTCCAGCCGTGTCGACGAGGCACACGGGGACGCCCTGCACGGCGACGGATTCCTCGACGGTGTCGCGTGTGGTGCCGGGGATGGAGGACACGATGGAGCGCTCGCGGCCGGCGAGGCGGTTCATCAAGGTGGATTTGCCGGCGTTGGGGGGGCCGACGATGGCCGCGACGAGGCCTTCGCGCAAAAATCTGCCGTTTTCGGCCGTTTTCAGGAGAGCGTCCATGCCGTCGCGTTCTGAAATGAGCCGACGGACGATGTCGGCGGGCACGCTGGGGGGCAACTCGTCATCGGGAAAGTCCAGCATGGCTTCCACGTCGGCCGTCGCCGCCACGATTTGATTGTAGAGCTCCTGCAGGCGGCTTCCCAGGGCGTTGTCCAGCTGGGCCGAGGCCATCCGGGCCGCGCGTTCGCTCCGGGCGTAAATCAAATCCATGACCGCCTCGGCCTGCGTGAGATTCATTTTTCCGTTCAAAAAGGCCCGTTTCGTGAATTCACCGGGTTCCGCGGGGCGCACGCCGAGGTCACGCAGGGCCTCCAGCACCCGGCGGGCCACAACTGGGGAGCCGTGGATGTGCAGTTCCGCCGTGTTTTCTCCCGTGTAAGAACGGGGGGCGGGGAAGAGCAGCAACAGTCCGTCGTCCAGCGGCAACCCCGTCTCTGAATGCCGAAAACGAACATAGTGGGCCGTTCGAAGCGGGGCAGGGGAGAGGAAACGCCCGGCGGGGACCAACGCCAGCGCGGCGTCCAAGGCACGGGGCCCGGAAACGCGAATGACAGCGACCCCCCCCTCGCCGGGCGGCGTCGCCACGGCAGCAATGGTGTCAGATTCGTTGGAAGATGTCGAAAACATGGCAGGGGAATGGATACACCGATTCCACAGCGATGACAAACGGAAAGCCTTTTTTAAGGGGTCTGTCCCCTTAAAAAAGGCTTGCAAGGGGGGAGGCGAAGAGGTAGAGAAGGGGCATGAGACGGGCGAGAATCAAGGTGGATGGGGAGGGGATTTACCATGTGGTGAGCCGCATTGGGGGAAGGCGTTTTCTTTTGGACGAGAAGGAGAAGGGGATTTTGTTGGGGATGATACGGCGGGCGGCGGGGTTTTCGGGGGTCGAGGTGTACACGTACGCCATCATGGACAATCATTTTCATTTGCTGGTGCGGGTGCCGGGGAAACGGGAGGTGTCGGAGGAGGAGTTGCGGCAACGGGTGATGGTGCTGTATGGCGCGGAACGGGCCGGCCAACTGTTTGCCGAGTGGGCGAAGCGGGAGCGGAAAGGCAAAAACGTTGCGGTGGAGGCGGAAAAGGGGCGGCTGAAAAAGCGGATGCACGATTTGTCGCAGTTCTGCAAGACGTTCAAGGAGACGTACACGCAGGACTACAACCGCCGCCACGGGAACACGGGGACGATTTGGGAAGGTCGGTTCAAGAGTCTGTTGTTGGAAGGGTCGGCGCGGGCGTTGCTGACGGTGGCGGGGTACATCCACTTGAATCCGGTTCGTGCGGGAACGGTGGAAAAAGCGGAGGAAGCGAAGAACACCGGCTACGGGGCGGCGTGTGGCGGGGACACTGCGGCTCGGGACGGGTTGGATGGGTTGGCGTCGCGGGCGCGAGGGAAAGCGGTTGGAGAGAAGGTGGGGTGGACCATGGCGAAGAATTTGTGCCGGAATACGATCGATGGGAAAGAGGGAGCGGGAGAATTCGCGGCTGGATGGGCGGGACGGACGGGGAAAGAGGCGTCCGATGGGGCGGGTGATGGGGAGAGGAGGGCGGTGTATGGGTTGTTGAGGCGTCGGTGGGTCGGTTTTTTGCATGGCGGGGCCTTGGGTGGCGCGGATTTTGTGAAGGAGGTGGTCGAGATGTTGCCTCCACGAATGCGGAGGAAGTCGGAAGGGGAGCTGGACAGGTGGGCCGGATTGGGGTTGAGTTCGGCGATGGGTGTCCGGGAGGCTTCGTAAAGAAGCACTTCCGTAAAAAATGCCCGGTTCCAAAAGAAACCGGGAAAAATGGTGCTCGAGGGGGGACTCGAACCCCCACGGGTTGCCCCACATGCCCCTCAAACATGCGTGTCTGCCATTCCACCACCCGAGCACCGGGAGGTCGATAACCTCGTGACGTTCGCGGGGAATCTAGCACGGGAGGGGAGCGATGCAAGAAAAAACGTGAAAACAACTCTTGACGGGAGAGAGTAGGAGGATTACCTTTTGAACAATCGTTTCGGGGAACAGTTTTCCGGAACGGGCATACAGGAGAAAAGCATGGCCATCACGAAAACGACGAAAAAAGACAGCAACCTTCCGCCGACCCTCGCGTCGGTTCTCGCCTCCATCCAGAAGGAATTCGGGGAAGGATCCATCATGCGGCTGGGCTCGGAAGGAGAGGTCAAGCCCATCGAACACATTTCGACGGGGGCGTTGACGCTCGACATGGCGTTGGGCATCGGCGGAGTGCCGCGGGGGCGGATTGTGGAGATTTTCGGGCCGGAGTCGTCGGGCAAGACGACGTTGATGCTGCACATCATCGCGGAAGCGCAGAAGACGGGCGGGCTGTGTGCGTTCATCGACACGGAACACGCACTGGACCCCGGCTACGCGAAGAAAATCGGGGTGGACGTGGACAACTTGCTGGTGTCGCAGCCGGACAGCGGGGAAGAGGCGCTGTCAATCGCCGACCAGCTGATCCGCTCGAACGCGCTGGACGTGATTGTGGTGGACGCGGTGGCGGCGCTCGCCCCGAAGGCGGAGCTGGAGGGGCAGATTGGGGATTCGCACGTGGGCTTGCAGGCGCGGCTGATGAGCCAGGCGTTGCGGAAAATGACGGGCATTTTGGACAAGTCGAAGACGGTCTGCATTTTCACGAACCAAATCCGCGAGAAAATCGGCGTGATGTTCGGGAATCCGGAAACGACGCCGGGGGGACGTGCGCTGAAGTTCTACGCGTCGGTGCGGATGGACATCCGTCGGATTGGGGCCATCAAGGCGGGCGACGGGCGGATGGTGGGGAGTCGGACGCGCGTGAAGGTGGTGAAGAACAAGGTGGCGCCGCCGTTCGCGGAGGCAGAGTTCGACATCCTGTACGCTGAAGGCATCTCGAAGGAAGGGGCGCTGATCGACGCGGGGCTGGACTTGGGGATTTTCGAGAAACGCGGGACATGGCTGTCGTTCCAGGGGACGCAGGTGGGGCAGGGGCGCGACGCGGCGCGGGAGAATCTCAGGAAAGATCCCGAGTTGGCGCAGAAGATCCGGGAAGCCGTTTTGCAGAAATACAAGGAAAAGACGCAGCCCGAGGCGGCGGCGAAAAGTTGAGGCCGATAGGCGGCCCCGCCGCCGGAATTTCGATTGTCGGAACGGCTTCCTCAACACCGAAGTGGGGCGCACGTAGGCCCTTCATATGGTGTTGACGGTTTCGCCATGAACACGGCCATGACAGAATCAGAGCTGTACAAAGAACTTGGCGCGCTGACAAAACGCAAAGGGGAATGGGTGGCGAAGATTCTGTGGGTGGCGTTGCTCCTTTCCGGGAAATCCGTCAAGATTCAGGCGAAGGCGCTTTGGCTGCTTGGCGAAATGGGGCTGGCGCACCCGGATGCCATTCGTGATGTTGTTGCCTCCATCGCCACTTTTGGTGGCAGTGCTGAATCTCTTTTGCGGGAACGCGCCCTGACCGCGCTCGGACGGATTGGGCGCGGCCAGTTTGAGCTGGTTGAGCCCTACTGGGCTGGCCTGTTTCGTTTTTCGGCCGACCCGGAAGCGGGGGTCCGGCTGGCTTTCGTCTGGGCTTCGGAAAACATCGCCACGAACACGCCGGACGTCTACCGGGATTCGATGGCGGTTTTTGCCGGATTGCTCCACGACGCCGATGAGCGGGTTCGGATGGAAGCTCCGGAAATGTTCCGCGTTATCGGGAAGCGCCGCCCGGAGTTCGTTCTGCCTTATGTGGTTGAGTTGCGCCGGATTGCGGAATCTGACGGAAATCGGGTGGTCAGAATCCACTGTTTGGGGGCGATTCGGGCAACAGGTGTTTGAGGGTGGGTGGGTGGAGAGTGGGATAGATGGGATAAATGGGATAGGGTGGGATGGGAGGAGGGATTGGGTGCGGAGCTCCTGGGTTCATTTCCGGAACATTTTGTTGCAGAGGAGGTTGGTGGCGCAGGCGGCGGCCATGGCGTTGACGGCGGCGATGCCCCAAGGGACGACGTTGCCGACCAGGGCTCCGGCCACGACACCTAGACAGGCGCCGGGGTTGACGGTTTCCGTCGGTTCGCGGTCGGCGCGGTATTTTTCGGGGTGGAGGAACCAGTCCAGGATGACCAGGGCGCCGATGGGGGGGAGGGTGGCGTTCAGGAAGCTGAGCCAGCCGATGAAGTTGTCGTAAAGCCAAATCGCGGATGCGGTTCCGATGACGCCGGCGAGGATGACAAGGGGCTTTTTTCGCACTTTCGTGATGTTGGACAGGCCCAGGCCGCTCGTGTAGAGGGCGTTGTCGTTGGTGGTCCAGATGTTGGCGCCGAGGACAATCAAGGCGGGGACAATCAATCCCTGGGCCAGCATGACGTAGAAGATGTCGTCCTTGCCGGTGCACGCGCCGCCGAACGCCCCGAACGCGAACATCAGGGTGTTGCCGAGGAAGAAGGCGACGACGGTGGTGACCACGGCCACGTTGGCGTTTTTGGCGAAACGGGTGAAGTTGGGGGTGGCCGTCCCCCCGGAGACGAACGACCCCACGACCATGCCGACGGCGGCGAGCAGTCCGATGGACGTCCCGCCGCTTTTGGCGAACAATTCGGCCAGTCCGCCGCTTTGGGACGCGGCGAGGGCCATGGAATACACGCCCAGGACGGCAATCAGCGGGACAGAGACGTAGCTGACGATTTCCATGCCCTTGATGCCGAAGTAGGCGGAAGCGGTCATGCAGGCGCCCGCCAGGGCGACCAGCAGCGCGGGGTGGACGTGCAGGACGTCGGCGGCGGGCAGGGCGAACATGGCGACCCCCACGCCGAACCAGCCTATTTGGGTGAAGGCAATCAGGGCCGAGGGGAGGAAGGAGCCGATCTTCCCGAAGGAACGCTGGGCCAAGAGGTCGAAGGAGAGTCCGCTTTTGCTGCCGATGAAGCCCAGAGTGCCCGTGTAGGCGGCCAAGATGGCGCCGCCGATCAGAACGGCCCAGGCGAAGCCGGACAAGTCCAGTCCGTTGCCCATTTTGGCGCCGACGGACATGCTGGCGGAGAAGAAGGTGAATCCCAGCATGATGACGAACATGGTCCAAAAGCCCTTGCGGGCCGTTTGGGGCACGGGGGCGAACGAATAGTCGGAATCGGCGGGTTTGCGTTGCGTGGACATGGAATGGACCTCTTTCCAGAAAACGAGTGTATTATGATGGAAAATGGGGTCGCTTGCAAAGATTGAACTTCAGAAGGGGAAAGAGGGGAATCATGGTTTGGGTCGCGCCCTCGGCACTCGCAAGAAACGGAAGTGGATAAACACAAAAAGGGAAAAGGGCGGGAATCAGGCGCGGAGGGGGTCGGAGGGGGGGAGGCGGGCGGCGGCGGCGGCGGGGAGGGCGGCGAAGAGCAGGGGGAGCAGTAGGGCGGGCAGG
>Ga0265298_10008876_pt1 | contig 12027 bp, 8 predicted proteins | sample AusTroGonzalo_MG_3_FD_193486 | JGI IMG/M metagenome (GOLD analysis project Ga0265298, IMG submission 193486) | Bovine rumen microbial communities from tropical cattle in Woodstock, Queensland, Australia - Gonzalo_01 | ecosystem: Host-associated > Mammals > Digestive system > Stomach > Rumen ...
TGGTGGCTGGCTTAACGGCATCACTATATTTGGGGTGGACGCTGCAGCCGGTGTTTGCCGCCCCGGTGATAACCAATATGCCTCACCGGGCAGACGGGTCGCGTATTACAGGCAGCCAGCCTGTGCCCAAATCGATGCCTGGAGACGTGGCCGTCAAAACAAAACCGCCGGTGCAGACGACACAGGCCACACCCAAAGCGGAAGCACCGAAGCAAGCAACGCCACCTGCACAGACGGCGCCCAAGACAGAGGCGCCTAAGCAAACTACACAGACAGCGCCAAAGCCGACCGTGCAGTCGACGCAGGCCACACCCAAAGCAGAAACGCCGAAACAAGCGACGCCATCAGTACAGACGGCACCCAAGACAGAAGCACCTAAGGCAGTGACACCGCCTAAAGCAGAAGCGCCGAAACAAGCAACGCCGCTGATACAGACGCCGCCTAAGACAGAAGGGCCGAAGCCTGCAACTCCGAAAGCAGAAGCACCGAAACCGGTGACGCCAACCGTACAGGTGCCGAAACCGGTAGTGAAGGCAACACCTGCTGCCTTACCGACCAAGCCGCCCGGGCTGGAGGCGAAAAAACCGGCCCAAAGCAAACCGGCTACGCAGGTGAAGAAAGAAAAGGCCAAGAAACCGGTTAAACCGGAACCGGAAAAATCTGTATATAAGGTTGGAGACAAAGGTTGGAAGATCAAACAGGCCCAGCAGTACCTGCAGAAGCTCGGCTTCGAGCCCGGTGAAACAGACGGCCGGTTTACCAAAGCTACCCGTAAGGCTATCCGAAAATTCCAGAAAAAATACAACCTGAAAGAAACCGGGAACCTGGATAACGCTACCTATGAAGAGCTGAAGTGGCAGACAGAAGTCAAAGAATACGGCGGCAACGTGGCCAGCACCAAGATATTGAAAACAGCGGCCCAGTACAAGGGCGTGCCCTATGTATTCGGAGGAACGACGCCGCGGGGTTTTGATTGCTCAGGGTATGTCCAGTTTGTATTTGCCAAGCACGGGATCCGCCTGACGCGTACGGCGGACACCCAGGCAAAGGAGGGCAAGTTTGTTTCCAAGAAGAACCTGAAGCCGGGAGATCTGGTCTTCTTCACTACCTATGAGCCGGGGGCTTCCCATGTGGGAATTTATGCCGGTAACCAGAAATTCTGGAATGCTACCAGTTCCAGAGGTATCATGCTCAGCGACCTGAACGACAGCTACTGGGGACCGCGTTACTATACGGGCCGCCGGATCTTAACCGGCAACGACCGCAGCCGCTGAAACAGACGAAACGGAGAGAGGGAATTATGATTCGTGAAAAAAGAAATAAGGAAAAACTAACGGCGTACTATAATAAATTCATGGATGACGGTATCGTCGATCCGAACGTGCATCCCTGGGTGGCAGAATCCTGGCAGCGCTGCCGGGCCCTTCGTCTGCCCCATGAGACGATGCCCCGGATCAACCGCCTGACGCGGGAACAGATTATCGAACACCAAAAGGCCCACGCCCAAATCGTAGAATATGTAGATGGGCTGTACGAACAGAACAAACAGCATTTTAACTCCCATAACCTGAGTATGCTGCTGATCGACGACCAGGGCTATGTTATCAAAAATTATGCCATGCCCTTTTTCCAGCGTGTCATTGAAGATATCCAGGGAATGCGGGTACTGGAAAGTGACATAGGTACTTCCAGTATCAGTGTGGCCCGGGAACACAATGTGCCGTTCCTGATGTTCGGACCGGAGATGTGGATTCGGGAAAGTCATAACGGGGATGCCTGCAGCGCCCCGATCTGCGTGCAGGGGAAGATTCGCTATATTTTGTCGTTCTGCTCTGTGGATCAAAATGAACTGCCCTACGATTTGTTGCTGTCGCTGCTGCTGACCATGAAATATTCCGTGGAACGGCATCTGGAGATGCTGGTATATTGGAATGTGCAGAAGATGATCCTGAACGAACTGCCGGTGAGCGTGTACTGGCTGAACCGGGACGAAAAAATACAGTACTGCAATGAAAACGGAAAGAAACGCCTGGACGGCAAGAACGACCTGGCAGACGTATTCCTTAACTATGAACATATTCCAGTGCGGCAGGCCCTTTCCGGCAAGCCTGTCTATCGCCGTGAAATTACCTGGATCACCCAGGACAGGACCTATGAAGATGTAACGACTGCTTTGCCGGTGAAGGTCGGCAATAATGTGGAAGGGGCTGTCGTCCTGTCCATGTCAATTGAGGACCTGAAAACGACCATTGCCCACGCTACCGGTTACAGCAGCCGCTACAGCCTATACAGCATGGTGGGGGAAACAACGGAATTCCTGGCGCTGCAGCACAAGGCCACGCGAATCGCCCGCGCAGACAGCAATATCCTGCTGCAGGGCGAACCGGGTACCGGCAAACAACGCCTGGCCCACGGCATCCATCAGGCCAGTGCCCGGGCCGCGGCGCCCCTGATTGTGGTGAAATGTACAGATGAATCTCCGAAAGCCATGGAAGAAGAATTCTTCGGCAGGCTGGAAGGGGATAACCCGCCTTCGGCAGGCAAGTTGGAACTGGCTATGGGCGGCACCCTGTTCATCGACGAAGTGGAAAAGCTGCCGGTAGCTTTGGGGGACCGACTGGCGGACGCCTTGAAGGAAGGGCTGGTGTTACCGGGATCCGGGGAACGGAAAAAACTGAATATCCGCGTCATCGCGGCCTGCGACAGTAACCTGAAACGTTTGGCGGACAAGGGGCTTTTCAGCCGCAAACTGTTTGAACTGGTGCTGGATACGGTTATGCGGATCCCGCCGCTGCGGGAACGGGTCAAAGACATTTCCGTCCTGGCCAATCACATACTGGCAGAGATGAGCGCCCAGTACAGCATGCCCCAGAAACACCTTACGCCGGAAGCGCTGAAAGTTTTGACAGGCTGCAGTTGGCCCGGCAATATCAAACAGCTGCAGGGCGTAATCGAACGCGCCTTCTTCCATGTACCCGGCAGCGTCATTGAGGCGGAAGACATCAAGATGCCGGTGGACAAGACCATGGAAAAATCCTGGAAATACGATAAGGATGCCTTTATCTCCGTTTGGAAATCAGCCGGCGGCAATATTTCCAAACTGGCTTCCATGTTGGATGTGAGCCGTGTTACTTTGTACCGGTATCTGAAAAAATATGATCTGGGACCGGGATCCTCAGGCACTGATAAAAAATAAAGGAACTCTGACACATGCGTTTACGAAAGAAACCCTGGATTGAAAAAGCGATGCCCGAAGTCATTGCGGAAGGCTTTTTGTACCGGGAGCAAATAGAACGGTTTAAAGGACGTTGGCAGGAGCGTTTCCCGGGCAAAGAGATTTGTTTGGAAATCGGCTGCGGCAAAGGTGGTTTTATAACGGGCATGGCTGCGCTGCACCCCGAAAAAGCGTTCATCGGCATCGAGACCCAGTTTGATGTTTCCTATTATCCGGCCAAAAAAGCCATGGAAGACGAACTGGACAATATGGTCATTTTAAACGCAGACGCCGCGTATATGGAAGACTGGTTTGCCCCTGGGGAAATCAAAACCCTGTACCTGAACTTCAGCGACCCCTGGCCCAAGGCCAAGCAGGCGAAACGGCGCCTGACCCACCGTAATTTTCTGGGGCTGTACCTGAGACTTCTGGGCGTGGGGGGCTGCTTGTTCTTTAAGACAGATAACCGGAAACTGTTTGATTTTTCCGTGGAAGAATTTAAAGAATTCGGCATGGAGATACAGGAGCTTTCCTATGACCTTCATCACAGCGGGTACTGTAATGAAGTGCAGACGGAATATGAGAAAAAGTTTAGCGCCCTGGGTACGCCAATCAACTACTGTGAAGCGGTGTTCACGAAAAATTCCGGCAGGGTAGAGACCCGTTCGCCGAGAAATATCCGTCCGTCTGAAAGACCGGAAGACCGCAGTTAACAGTCATATGACATAAGAGGACACAATACATATTATGCGAGAACGATTCATGTTGTGGGAAAATCCCAAAGATGCCATTATCACACTGATGATCCTGCTGATGGTCATCGGCTGCGTTAATGTGTTCAGCGCCAGCTTTGTAAGGGCGGAGGCCATGACGGGGAATCCCTATCATTTCCTGGTCCGGTACCTGGGCTATGCAGCCGCAGGCACTCTGGTATTCTGCGTTACCGCGTTCTATTTGAATTATAAACGCCTGATGAGTCCGCGTTTCTATATGGTGGTAGCCGGTGTAACCGTGCTGCTGCTGTTGGCAACGCTGGGAATCGGGACTGTGGTAAACGGTTCCCGGCGCTGGATTTATATAGCAGGCTTTTCCTTACAGGCTTCGGAACTGGCCAAGGTTTCGGTGATTCTGATGGCAGCCTCATTTTTGGGAGACAGGATGCAGCGTGGTCTGCGGGTCAGTCTGCTGGGCTACCCGTCCAATCAGGCGCTGATTATCACAGGGATTTTCGCAGCGTTGATTTTCCTCCAGCCTGACATGGGGACGGCTACCATTGTGTTTGCGCTGATGTTGGGCATGTATGTACTGGCAGGGATCCCCAAAAAACAGATTATGTATCTGGCTCTGTTGGGCGTTGGGATTTGCGGGCTGGCCATGCTGGCCCCTTACCGCCGGGCCCGTATTTTTCTCTGGCTTGACCCGTGGAAGGACGCCCAGGGCGGCGGCTACCAGATGACCCAGTCCCTGATGGCCATCGGCAGCGGCGGACTGACAGGGCTCCCCTGGGGGCAGGGATCCAGCAAATTCTTTTATCTGCCCGAAGCCCATACGGATTTTGCCTTTGCTATTTTCTGCCAGGAATGGGGTTATATCGGAGCCTTGTTCCTGATTGCCTGTTTTGTGATCATGGCCTGGGCCATGGTTACTATTGCCGTTAATACGAAAGACCGGAGAGGGTACATGCTGGTTGCCGGCGCAACATTGTTCCTGATCGGGCAGGCGGCGGCTAATATGGCTATGGTCACCGGTCTGCTGCCGGTTATCGGTGTGCCCTTGCTGTTTATCAGTTACGGTGGCACTTCGCTAATCGCCAATATGTTTACCCTGGGCCTGGTCATCGGGGTATACCGAAATGAAAGCGCCCGGGAACTTATGGAAGAACGCGTCGCGGCTGGCCTTCCGCCTACGGAGGACAAGAAGCTGAGGGTGGTTTCCTCGAACCGTTACAGGAGGCCATTCGAATGAAGAAGATAAAATTTACATTAAATGACAGCCGAAACCGTCTGTTAGTGCTGGGCGGTGTTATATTGTGCATGTTCATCGCCGTAGCCTTTAAATTGTTGTGGATCCAGATAATTACTGGTACGGAACTAGGAAAACGGGCTACTATACAGGTTACGGACAAGATTAAACGGCATACACCCCGGGGGCGGATCGTGGACCGGAACGGGGAAGAACTGGCTGTCAGCATTATGGTGCATTCCCTCTATGTAAATCCCGATGAGATGAACAAGAGCGCCAAGCCCGGAAAGCAGAATACGGAATATCGTGATATTCCCAGGATCGCAGCCCAAAAGCTATCACCAGTCCTGAATATCAGCGAAGCTGCGCTGTACGAGGAATTTACCTTGAAAGGCCAGTTCGTCTGGGTCAAGCGTATGCTGGAACCCAAAGACTATGAACAGGTCGTGAAAATCATAAAGGAAAACAAATTGCCGGGCCTGCATTTTATTTCCGAAAGTAAACGGTATTATACGAAAAAATCCATGGCAGCCCAGGTGCTGGGTTTCGTAGGAACGGATGACAGCGGCCTTTCTGGTTTGGAGCTGGCGCTGGACAGCATCCTGAAAGGGGCGGAGACCCGGCAGACAAAAATGGTGGATGCCATGGGCCGAACCATTGCCGACCGCAACACGGACCTGGAAGAAAACCGGGAAAAGACCCTGGTGGCGACAGTCTATCTGACCATCGACAGCAAGATGCAGTTTGTCATCGAAGATGCGCTGGATGACGCCATGAAGCGGACCCATTCGGCAGGCGCCGCCGTCCTGATCATGGATCCCCATACGGGGGCGATTCTGGCCATGGGCAGCCGGCCTACCTTTGACCCCAACCATTTCGGGGACTATCCTGCACGTAATTGGCTGAACCGGGCCATTTCCATCATCTACGAACCGGGTTCTGTCTTTAAGCCCATCGTTGGCACCATGGGGTTGTCCGAAGGCATTATCACGCCGGATACGCCCATCAACGACACCGGATCCATCCGCGTTGCGGACCGGGTCATCAGCAACTGGGACGACACGGGCATGGGGATGTGCAAGTTTGAAGATGTCATCAAGTACTCTATTAACACTGGTATGGTGCAACTGGGGATGAAGCTGGGGGCCCAAAAGGAAATCGACTGGGCGAAAAAATACGGTTTCGGCACCGCCACCGGCATCGAACTCCCTAGTGAGGAAGACGGGATACTGTACGACCCCAAGAACATGTATGAACCGGACGTGGCGACCCTGGCCATCGGACAGGGCATCGCGGTGACACCGCTGCAGGAACTGCGGGCTATCTGCGCTATCGCTAACGGCGGGGAATTGTTGAAACCCTATATTATCGACCGGATCGTGGCGCCCAACGGCGAGGTGATCCGCAAAGGAAAGAAAGAAGTTGTACGGAACGTTATCACACCGGAAGTTGCGGCTCAGATGCGCACCATGATGGAAAAGGTGGTCAGCGAGGGCGGCGGCAAGACCGCCCGGATCAAAGGCTACCGGATTGCGGGGAAGACAGGCACTGCCCAGAAGATTGCCGAGCAGGGCGGATATGCAGCCGGCAAATACATCGCTTCCTTTGTGGGCTTTGTTCCGGCGGACAAACCCCAGTATGCCATGCTGGTCATGCTGGATACGCCCCGGGGCGCGTTTTACGGTTCTCAGGTATCCGCTCCTATTTTCCGTGACACCTTGCAGCAGATTTTGGTGGCCAAAGGCATACAGCCCAGCAACAGTGAAGGCCTGCCCAGCTTTGAAGCTCATATGAAGCCGGGACAGAAAGAAAAACCGCCGAAGGCCTTGCCGCCTTTAAAACAGAAAGGCGATAAATGGATTGTGCCGGACTTTGCCGGGTTTGACGCCCGGGCCATTACCGGTGAACTGCAGAAAGGTAATTTGGTGCTGGAACCCTACGGCTCGGGAAAAGCTTATAAACAGAGGCCGTCTCCCGGCACGGAAGTGGAATCCGGAACAAAAATAGAAATTTGGTTTCAGTAAATATGATTTTAGGGTATAATGTAAGAGTGAGATTATTTAAATATTTATTATATAAGATTATAGAAAAGTCATAAGGGGAGTCGGAAGAAACAAAGGAGGATGGAGCTATGTTATCAGACATCGAGATTGCCCAGCAGGTGAAGATGCTGCCTGTTACTGAGATTGCGGAAAAACTGGGAATTGATCAGGACGACCTGGAATTATACGGCAAATATAAAGCCAAACTGTCTTATGACCTGATCCGCAAGGTGGAAGACCGGAAACCGGGGAAACTGGTATTGGTCACGGCCATTACGCCCACACCGGCAGGGGAAGGAAAATCCACCACGACCGTAGGTCTGGCCCAGGGCCTGCAGAAAATCGGCAAAAAAGTAATCGTAGCGCTGCGTGAGCCTTCGCTGGGGCCTTGCTTCGGGATTAAAGGCGGCGCAGCCGGCGGCGGTTACTCTCAGGTCGTGCCCATGGAAGACATCAACCTCCATTTTACCGGGGACTTCCATGCTATCACCTCCGCCCACATGTTGCTGTCTGCTATGCTGGATAACTCCATCCAGCAGGGGAACCCGCTAAACATTGATCCCCGCCGTGTCATCTGGAAACGGGTGGTGGACATGAATGACCGGGCCCTGCGGAATATCGTTATCGGCCTGGGCGGTAAAGCCCACGGCGTGCCCCGGGAAGACGGCTTTGATATTACCGTGGCCAGCGAAGTTATGGCTATCCTGTGCCTGGCTTCCAACCTGCACGACTTAAAAGAAAGATTAAAACGGATTGTCGTTGCCTATAACTATGACGGCAAACCTGTTACGGCGGAAGACCTGCATGCAGCGGGCGCCATGGCGGCCCTGCTGAAAGACGCGGTGAAACCGAACCTGGTCCAGACCCTGGAACATGTGCCGGCCATCATCCACGGCGGTCCCTTTGCCAACATCGCTCACGGCTGCAACAGCGTTATGGCTACCCGGACGGCCCTCCGTCTGGCGGACTTTACCATTACGGAAGCCGGATTCGGTGCCGACCTGGGCGCTGAGAAATTCTTTGATATCAAATGCCGTCAGGCAGGCCTGGCGCCGGACGCCTGCGTGCTGGTCGCCACGGTGCGCGCCTTGAAGATGCACGGCGGCGTAGCCAAAGCGGATCTGAAAGAGCCCAATGTGGAAGCCGTCAGGAAAGGTTTGCCGAACTTGGGCAAACATATTGAAAACATCTTTAAGTTCGGTGTGCCTGTGGTGGTTGCCATTAACATCTTCGCCCAGGACACCAAGGAAGAACTGCAGGCCGTTTACGATTACTGCGCCGGCATGGGCGTCAATGTAGCTCTCAGCGACGTGTTCGCCAAAGGCGGTGACGGCGGCGTGGAACTGGCCAAAGAAGTAGTAACCCTGGCAGAGAGTGGCATGGCCCGCTTCAAACCCATTTACCCGCTGGAAATGTCCCTGCGTGATAAAGTTGCCGCAGTAGTTAAGGAAGTGTACGGCGGCGACCGGGTGGAATTCCAGACCAAAGCGGCCCAGGCCCTGGACCAGTATGAAAAAGAAGGCTACGGAAACCTGCCGGTCTGCATGGCCAAGACCCAGTACTCTCTGTCGGATAATCCGGACCTGTTAGGGGCTCCTTCCGGCTTTACCGTGAATGTTAAGAATGCCAAGATCAGCGCCGGCGCGGGCTTCATCGTCATTTACACCGGCGACATCATGACCATGCCGGGCCTGCCGAAGAAACCGGCGGCGGAGAATATCGACGTAACAGACGAAGGCAAGATCAGCGGACTGTTCTGATATGGAAACGTTAGTAATGAGCGGCCGCCCTGTGGCGGACGCGTATAAAGAAACGATAAAAGAAAAAACGGAAGCGGCGCGGAAGGCCGGCAAACACGTAACGCTGGCCATTCTCACCGTAGGACAGGATCCCGCGTCCTTTGTGTACCGCAAACGGCTTCTGAAAATGACGGAGAGCCTGGGCATCGACAGCCGCTGTGTGGAACTTGCGGAAACCGCATCCACGGCGGACGTTATCGAGGCGGTAAAGGAACTAAACGCGGATCCGGACGTGACCGGCATCCTGCCCATGATGCCCATGCCGAAACAGGTGGACGGCGAAGCGGTAGGAGCTGCTCTGGAGCCGGAAAAGGACATGGATTGCCTGAGCCCGGTGAACGGCGGGGCCCTGCTGATGGGCAAAGGCCGCTGGGCCGCCTGCACGCCCCGGGCCTGTCTGGCGATGCTGAAATTTTACAAGATTCCCTTAGACGGGAAACATGCCGTAGTGCTGGGACGCAGCAACGTGGTGGGCAAACCCGTGGCGCTGCTCCTGCTGCAGGAAAACTGCACGGTCACCGTCTGCCATTCCCATACAAAAAACCTGCCGGCGATTCTGCGGCAGGCGGATATCATTGTGGCGGCCATCGGCAAGGCCGGTTTTGTCACGCCGGACATGGTTTCGGACGGCGCCGTGATCGTGGATGTGGGGATCAATGTGACGGATACAGGGATTGTGGGCGATGTGGCGCCGGAAGCAACGGAAAAAGCTTCGGCCTTCACCCCGGTTCCCGGCGGTGTTGGCGTAGTCAGCAACGTGATGATGATGGACGCGGTCGTGCGTAATTTGTAAAAGGGACTGTCATGATACTGATAGGCATGTTTATCCTGGGATGCTTTCTGGGCTGCGCAGGCACGGGGGGATCCGGGCTCACGATCGCGCTGCTGACCGTAGGGTACGGAGTGTCCATTCACACGGCAATCGCCGTGTCCCTGTCCTGCATGACCTTTACGGTTCTGTCCGGAGCCATCAGTCATTACCGGGAAGGCGAAGTCATCCCCAAACTGGGAGCGCTGACCGGGGCAGCGGGTATCATCGGGGCCCTGGCGGGTACCCGGGTGGCCTTCCTGCTTCCCCAGAAGATGCTGGCCCCTGCCACAGCCACTATGCTGCTTTTGACCACGGGCCTGTTTTATGTGCAGCTCTTCCACTCTCACCTGATCGCCGATTTTGTTGCCAGAAACAAACAGACGGCCACCGGGGGGACCTATTATCTGCGCTGTTTCCTCATCGGACTGGTGACCGGCACGCTGTCCGGCGCTTTCGGGATCGGAGCCACCGCCTTTATCCAGATCAGTATAATGCTGTTCTTCGGCATCACCCTGCATCAGGCCATCGGCACCACCATGATGATCATTTTTCCCATCGCCGCGGCGGGCGGCCTCAGCTACCTGTTCAGCGGCATGCACGACCCGTATGTGTTCGTGCAGACACTGGCCGGCCTCACCGTGGGTTCCTTCCTTGGCGCGAAATGCACCCATCTGATTCCCGACCACATTCTCCGCTATATCATGATCGCCATGCCGCTGATCGGCGGGCTGGCCTTGCTGACATAATAAAACAAAGAAGCTTTAACGGATATTCAAACACACCGTGAAAAAATGCACCGTAAAAAAACATAAGGCGCGTCCTGTCAAAAGCAGAACGCGCCTTTTCTATCAGTACATTTTCAAATCAACACACAATCGTTGTACGGCTTGGGGGTGCGGGCATGATGTTGAAAATTGCACCCTTACATCCCGATGATAATGCCGCCGCCGTGGCCGTGATGGTGATGTCCGCGGCCCCAGCCGAAGCCGATGCCGATACCGATGGGGAAACCGCCGGAAGTCCGGTTCTCTTCTCTGGCCACGTCTTTTTCATCCATGACGGTGAACGTGAGGGTCTTGCTGGTAATGTAGTCCCCGATTTTCACTTCCGCCAGCAGATCAGCCTTGCCCCGGGCCACGCCGTAGACCCACTGCTGGCCGTTTTCATCCGTTTTGACGGTGAGCATATTTTCATTCAGGCTGGTCAGCGTCAGGTCATAGGGGATGTTCCCCGGAACCCGGATCAGCACCTTGCCCACGCCGTCTATCGGGATCTTTTTATAAGCGGGGTAGATCTCAACTTTTTCCAGCAGCTTTTCGGTGGTGCCGTCCAGCAATTCCGTCCGGGCTTCCCCGGGGAAACGGCGGAAGACGCAGCTGTCGTCTTTGGCAACCAGGTAATCGCCGGCCGGTTTGGACTCGCCGGGAAGGAAGGCCCTGAGATGATAAAAATAATCTCCCGCCAGGGTTTTGTCCATACGGAAACTGTAATCCACATACTGATTCAGTCCCGTCTCTTCCGGATTGACGTACATCAGCCTGGCTACTGCCTTGTCAAATGTTTTCCCGCTGGTAATATAGTAATCGGACTGGGCCTTTTCCTTTGCAGCCTTGCGTACGGAAGGAGCTTCCGCGGCGGGCACGACAGCGCCCTGTTTATAGATTTTCGAAGGCGTGCCGGCTTTCCGGATCTCGGCCGCGTCGGCAGGCGTTGAAACCGCCAGGCCTGCGGTTAAGACAGACAGCGTGATAAGCCATGCGGCGATCTGTTTTCCTTTTTTCATAGCGAAGAACCTCCCTCTTTCCCTCTGGGCTTCTTAACAAAATTATCTTCTAGGAAAATATTTTTCTCACATAAATTTTTCCTGCAAAAAGTCTGCAGAATCTTTTTCTTACAAAATATTATAATATGAAATCGTGACAAATGCATGGCAAAATATAAAATTTTAAGTCCCCTGCTGTTTGGCAGGGGACTTTTGTGATGAAGGGGATTATTATCTGGGAGCAGGCATTCCCTGGCCGGGGCCGGGGCCGAAACGGTGATGGGCTTTCTTCCACTGTTCCTTTTCTTCCGGAGTCATCTGTTTCCATTTCTTCCAGAAAGCTTCCATGCGTTCCTGCTGGCGTTTATCACGTTCCAGGAAACGAGCCTTTTCTTCCTTGGTCATGTGTTTGGTTCGTTCTTTCACCATCTTGTCGT
>Ga0265298_10008878_pt1 | contig 12026 bp, 6 predicted proteins | sample AusTroGonzalo_MG_3_FD_193486 | JGI IMG/M metagenome (GOLD analysis project Ga0265298, IMG submission 193486) | Bovine rumen microbial communities from tropical cattle in Woodstock, Queensland, Australia - Gonzalo_01 | ecosystem: Host-associated > Mammals > Digestive system > Stomach > Rumen ...
CTGGTAGCGGCGTTCTACGGGGAACGGGTCACCGCGCTTTCCATTGCCGGAGCCGCCATTGTCGTCTGTTCCGTGCTCGGATATAATATCTGGCTCGCGCGCAGAAGAGTCTGAAAAAGGGGAGCCGAAAAAGAATTAGGAATGGAGGGACGCCCCTCGTTCTGTTTCGCTAAATAGATGTTTTTCGGAACAAAATGGGGCGTCCCCCTATTCCAACTCAGACAGATCTTGCGGATCTGACCGAGACCTCTTTCGGACTGCAGCTGCTTTCGCTCCTGAAGCTTTACAGCCTCACCCGGTATGTGCCGTGATTATTCCGGGACATAGATGAAATATCCGGTAGTGATGTCGCACTCCATGATGATCGAAGGATTGCTGTGCATCAATTGCTTCGTTGTTGTGCCATATCTTTTTGCGATGCTTTTCAGACAGTCTCCGCTCTGGATCTGATAAACCCAGAACCCTTCTTTTTCCGGCAGCATATCAGGAGAACCGCCCTGGCCGCCTGAAATTATATTCATTTCTTCCAAACTCAGTTCTCTCGTATTATTGTCCACGAATGTTTCCTCCTCTGTTTTTGATTGGCCGTGTTTCTGTGATTCCCATTCTACAGGATATAAAACAGGTTATCAATAGTAGATACGTCGTCAGGAATGCGTATGGCTATACGGATTGCTGATAAGCCGGAGGCTTTTTGTCATCCCGACCGGAGCGGAGGGATCCCTTGATTAATCTGTCTTTCGCCGAAGCAACGAAGAAGCTTCAGGACCGCCTGCAGTGCCTGCAGCACCTGGCAACACACACCGTGGAGGCAGGGCTGACCGGCAGCCTGCTGCAGACGCTGTACAGCCGTGCTTCACAGCGGGCGGTTCCGTTTTTTTGCACTGCAGTTTCGGATGCCGCTGCCCTCATGGGCACCGCCATGGGCCTGGAGCTTTCGCATCCGGCGTCTGCCTTTGCCCTGTGCTACAAGACAATTAACGAAATTCAGACGTCCGCCCTGACGGAGACGGAAGCGACAGCTATCAAGGCCCTGAACGGGAACGTCTATCTGACCCGGGGATATACGCACCTGCTGCTGGAAAAAGGCACCGTTTCGTCCGGTGCCCGGTATGATGAGATGCTGTAGCCGAAGCGATCATGATGACACTCAAAAACTACGATGAATCCATGGGCGCTGTCACCCTGAGAATTGCGCCTGAGAAAACATACACCAAGGGCGAGAAAGTCACGGTCGTGATCGCCCTGCCGGACGAAAACGGCGGAAACACCTTTTTCTACATCGAAGGTGAAGGCCAGGCCGACGGAACCATTAACCTGAGCATTCCCGCCGACACCGCAAAAGCCCTGGCCGGCAAAACCTTCGTAACAATGATCCTGAAATAAATCCCATAACAATCGCAAATCAACATTACGAGTCACTTGGGGACCGATGTCCCCGAGTTTTTCATTGGTATGACGGGCATGTCCCGAAGTTTGGGCGGAAGTCCCAAGGGGCGTAGTTGCCAATGAAACCGATAGCGACTGGCAAACTTTGCAACGTGCAGGGGAGAAGAAGTCATAGTGAAATCGTGGCCCGATGAACAGGAAGCCGATATCAAGGCGTAACAGGCGGATAAAGTACCTGTACATTGCATCGGCAAATGCCGTTAGGTCCTGTTTCTCCATTTCCGAACGCTGGCCAGAAGTTTCTCTGTTTTCCCGTCGTGAAAAGGCACAACTTTCAGGAAAATTGGCTGAATTTCTCCGTTGAGCAAAAGCCGGTAGGCCAGTGTGTATTTTTCTTCTTTCTGTATGGCTTCCATTACCTTTTCCTTTGAAAAGTCGGACAGGAACATCGTCAGATCATCGGGATGGATCAGATTTCTGGTGTTTTCTTCGCTGTTCCGGAAGAAATCAGCCCCTTCTTTTGCTATCCCAAGCTGCTCAAACTCCGGGGACGCAGTAAATTCGATATAGTGATTCGTCTTGGGATCGACGGAATACAGGCTGAGATAGTTGCCGGAGATGGCCATCATCTGGGCCAGAACCGACCTCTCCCGCATAGCGTTTTCCATTTGCACCTGCTGTTTCATCTGAGAATCTACCACACTGATGCCCAGAATGATCCTGTTTGTCCCCCGCATACGGTTAATTTTCATGTTGACATATACAGGCGTTCCGGTATCTACTAAGCGGTAAGTAATTGTGAACACACCCTGCTCGTCCAGTTCCCTGACGATCTTTTCCTTTGTAAACCAGGTCAGAAATAGCTTCTGGTCATCCTCATAGATCCGCTTCATGGTATCCCGGACAGAGGAAGTAAAGAAATCTTCACCCCGGCGTTGCAGGGACAGCTCATCCTCGCCGGCAGATGAGGTGTATTCGATATATTCGTCCGTATCCAGATCCACAATATAAATGTTATAGTAATCAGCAGCCAGCGCCCGGGCAATATCCGCATAGGTTTCTCCTTCGCCGGGTTCGGAAATGGAAAGAACCGCTACCACCACCGCTGTGCTCCCGGTCTGCGGATTGACGGCGATCCTGCGCGCAAATGAATGAACTACCGAGCCGTCCGGCATCGTCTCATTGTAAAACGCCCTGGTTCCCTGCTCGCAGCAGGTCTTCACGAGATTACGCGTAAAACCTGTTCTGTATTTATCTGATGCTTTAAAATTTGATATATCCAGATTGAAGTACCGTCTCATGAAGTCCCTGTATGCGGGATTGCTCCTGACAAAGCGTGCGGTATCTCCCGTGATTTCGATTACGCCCATTGGCAGCATATTGAATGCATGTTGTAAATTGTCTTCCTCCCGGCTTGCGATCACGTCCAGGTCGTACAGATTGACCCGACCGATGGTTTCAAAATACGGTGCGGTTTTTGAATCCTCGAATCCGATCCTGAGGCCCGCGTTATACCGCTGAATGATCTGTTCCAGGGGGAGCGGTTTGCTGAAATAGAATCCCTGCAGTTTTGAGCATCCGATTTCCTGCAGGAAGTGGACCTGTGACTCTGTTTCCACACCCTCACAGATGGTATCGATCCCCAGGGAAGTTGTGGATTTGATCAGTTCCGTCAGGATGATCTTCGTTCCCTCGTTTTCATCCAGTTTCCGCATGAAACTCATATCCAGTTTGACCAGATCAAAGGGAATGCTCAGCAGAATATCAAAAGAGGAATATCCGCTTCCGAAGTCGTCGATCCATACCGGGAATCCCAGTTCCCGGAAGCGGGCAATCTGCTCCTTCATGAACTCAAAATTGCTGCCGAGGGTGCTCTCCGTGATCTCAATACTGATTTTGTCATGGCTGATCCCGGCCTTATCCACCCGTTTCCGGATTTCTTCCACGATATCGCAGGCGGCAAAGTCCGATCTGGACAGATTAATGGAATGCGGCATCGTATCCACGCCGTCTTCCTTCTGCCGCCGGAGTTTCTCCAGCACCTGATCCAGCACGCAAAGATCCAGCTTGTAGATCAGCCCGGCCTCTTCCAGATACGGGATGAATTCGCCGGGGGACAGAAAACCTTCTTCCGGGTCGATCCACCGGGCCAGCGCTTCCTCATCGCAGATCTTTTCGTTCACAGCCCGGACAATGGGCTGGTAATAGACCTTAATCCATCCTTCAGCGATCGCCCTGTCAATGTTGGCTACAATGAACTGCTGCCTTCTGACAGTATTCAGCAGTTCCTTGCTGTAGTAATTGGAAGCGGAGAAGTCGGACTTCGGGAGCGCCCGGCAGGCCATTTTGGCCCTGTCGTATGCATAGCTGACAGGAACGTCTTCAACGCCTGTCGAATAAACTCCGACGCGCAGCGGCATTGTTCTGCCGCCGTTTAAGCTTTCAGCAGCGCTGAACAGCTCCTGCAACTGGGCTTCCAGCACATCATCCGTTGAGAAAGCACAGAAATGATCGGCAGCAACATGGCAGCAATTTTCTTTCCCGAAGATTCGGGCCAGAGGTTCGGAAAAAGCCTTCAGCAGCCTGTCGCCTTCGGAGAATCCATATTTCTGGTTAAAGAGTTTCATGCCGTTAAAATCCATATACAGAAGGGCGGCATTTTTCCCTTCGCTGCGGGCTATAGCCCTCCATACCTCACCGAGTTTGAAAAACCAGGTCTGTGTTGACAGACCGGTCAGGTCATCATAATGGGAAGGTTGCAGGGCTCCGTCTTCCTGCATGGCGCTGTTGAGCGAAAGATTCATCTGAACGCTGGTATCTTCACCCTCAGCCCAGATGCCCTCGTCCATATAGAAGATTTGGGCGATGCGCACCCCGGTTTCTGTACGCTGATGATGTCCATGCAGATGAATCACCTTATAGTCAGACGTCATACCCGCTTTGGTACGGTATACAACTTCCAGTTCATCATCATCTTTACTGTCAGCGAAGCGCAAAGCCGCTTCAGTAAGGCGTGTTCTGTCATCCGGGTGGATGTCTTTATACATGTTATGATCCATAAAAAACACAGCCTGTTCCCGGTTTGGGTATCCGAACAGTTTCCGGAAGCCGTTCGAAATAAGCAGCGTAACTACTTGACCGTCAATCACCTGATAAACGGCCATTGCCTGCTTCAGACTCTCCAGGGCGGTTCTTACTTCATCCGAATAACAATATCTTTCCATCTGCCTCATCCTTGTTATATATACGCGTGGAAATTGCCGATTGCTGTTTTTGCCCGGGCTTTGTTTTTCCCTTTAATTTATCAGTATAGAAGACGTCTCAGGAAGATCCTTTTTCTCCTGTGTTTTTGAGCGTTTGCATGTCACTCTGCCTCCTGCGCAGATTCTCCGATTCTGTTGTTGGACACCAAATCAAATATATATAATACCATAAATACAATTTTTCTCAAGGCATATTTACCTGTTATTATGGATCAGGCTGTTCTGCCCCTGATTACAGATTTCCTGCTGTCGGTGACTGGATGAAGCATATGAGAAATACTGTAGCCGGGCAACCCATAAGCATCTTTTCGAATAAAGTGTTACATTTGAAAAAAGCATTTTCGGGTTTAGTTGGTTGCTTTGACGTAGCATTTGCTGTATAATTTTATAGATATCAGGAAAAAACTGCGAATCCGGGGAGATTGCGGCATGAAGCAGGCAATGAAACGAATTCTTTTATATATCCTTGCGTCAGCTATTATGTTCTGCTCCTTTCCGGCTGTTTCTGCCGCGTCGGAAACCGTTGGTCCCGAAACCATTGAAATAACATACAATTTCAATTCCGGAGAGGCGGAGAGCGGACTGCTTCCGACAGACAAAGTAATCTGGCGCGACGACTGTTTTCTGCGTTCCTCTTATCTGGGCTGCTGCCATCTGGCGGAGGTTTCCGCAGCCGCCGCTCTTGCCAGCAGTCCCTACGTCAATCCGTCCCTGACCCCGGTGCAGAATGAGCCCCTTGCTCCCAAATATGTGAAAGAGTTTCTGTCCTCGGCCCATTTTCAGGACGTCGAAACAAACAAATACTATACAGTCAGGTCGGAGGAGAACTCCGCGGCAGCGGCCTTCGGGCACAAAACCATTCAGGACGGCAAAAAAACCTACACCTTGCTTGCGATCGTCATCCGCAGCTCAAACTATACCCAGGAATGGACGGGAAATTTCACGATACGCGACAAAGACGGCTCTGCGGGGAATATGCACGCCGGTTTTAAGGCAGCGCGGGACGAAGTCCTCCGCTATGCGGCGCAGTACATGAAAAGCCACAGGATTACCGGCAACCTGAAGGTCTGGATTGCCGGACACAGCCGCGGCGCGGCCATTTCCAATTCACTGGGGGGCTTCTTTGCGGGCGGCGGCGACGGGTATTTCCGCGCGATGGGCGTTCCTGTTAGCATCGTGCCGAAAAACGTGTATTGCTATACCTTCTCCACTCCCCGTACGATCCGTCCGGGCCTGACACACGCGGAGGACCTGAGCGTAGCGGGGAACCGCAGCGCTTACCCGAACGATACCCCCGGAAAAGCATACACCAGCAAAAACACCGCAACGGTGGATCCGGGCGCCGTATGTTACACAGGCATCCGGAATTATCCAAAGTATTATGACGTCGTTCCGAAACTGCCGCCGTCCATACCGGGCTGGGACTTTACATACTACGGTCAGGTTTGCCAATTTGACTCCGCGGACCTGGAGGGCGGACCGGTCACTGAAGCAGAAATGCTTCAGCAGCTCAAGGCTTTTGACTCGCAAATGTATAAAACCCTGACCAACGGCGGCAGTCCGGAAGATTATCAGCGGGTAACGCTGGATTTTGACAAGCTGATCGAAAAAATCTGTTCCGGGGAGGAGATTGTGATCGCGGAGATCATGAAACCGACGTACAAGGGTCCCGCGAGCATGGGAGATCTGATGCAGAGCCGGGTCAACTCGCTGGAGGTGATTGCGGCGTCTCCCCGTAACTTTGACGAAAACGGTTACCAGCACGCGGCGCAGGCGCTGGCCGGATTGTTCGGAATGGTCCCCCTGGACATGCATGATCCGAGTCTCAATTATGGCGAACTGGCCAAAGCCGCTGTTTTCTGGGTTCTGGATTTCGGCATAACGCGCCTGAAGGATGCCCGGAATGAAGGGGAATCGGTCGCAGTTGTACGCTTCCTCGAGCAGCTGCTGTCTTACCTGTTCCCGGAGGAGAGCATTCCGAAGGATTCCCTTTGCCTGGTAAAAATTGTTGAGATCGCCGCAAGATATGTTTTCCCGCAGTCGGGAGATACCAAGGTTACGGAAAAAATCCTGGATCTGGTTGTATCGGCCATGCCGGAACCCGGTTCTAGTACGGGAGCGGAGTTGATTTACGGGTATCTTGACAGATACGTTCCCGGGGATCCGGGGTCGCATACTAAAGCGGAAATGATCAAGGCGTTCCTGAGAGCCTGCGGCTGGGGGCCTGCAGACGGTACACAGGCGAAGGAGGCCGGAGAAACCGCCGAAGACGTGGCCACGTTGCTTTGCTATGTAGCCTATCTGGCAGGCTCTTTCGGCTTTGTTGATTTGCCTGCCTGGCTGACATCGGCCTTTGCCAACCCTGATAAGCCTGAAAAATTCCCCGGCCAGGTCATAGAAATGCTTCAGTCTCTGATGCCGGAAGGCGAAACCTATCAAAATCTCGCGATGGCCGCAGACCTGGTGGGAAAGCACGCCGCGGAATCCCTGTATCTGAACTTGTTGGATTCCCTCGGCCGGAAGGGGTATTCCCAGGAATACATTGGTGACGTCTGGCGCCATTTTATCGATCTGAAGACGTACATCCGTCCGCTGCGGACGCTGTTGCTTACTTTCCTGTTTTCCACGCCAGGGGAACACCTGAATGTTGAAGGGATGGTTCGCAATCTGTCATTGTTTGTGGCAAATGACGGGCTCGTAGGTCCGTCCCACTATGTCCAGGTTGACCTTGCCTGGGCGAAAGCGCGGCGGGCCAAGGGGATCTGGGGCCATGATCCCTTACCGACACCGACACCTACATCGGCACCGACACCTACATCGGCACCGACACCCACGCTGACACCCAAAACGGTACCAAAGACCGGGGATACTGCCCAGCCGCTTCTGTGGCTGATGCTGATGCTGGCCGGTCTGTGTGCGTTTGCGCTGGTTGTGATGATCCCGGTGCGGCGAAAGAGAAAATAAAACAGAAAAGACCGCGGACTGAATCACGGAACAAAGCGGGAAGAAGACGGGGTAATAAACGAGATGAAGCATTATCCGCTGCTGCAAAGCCAAATGGGTGTCTTTGCGGAATGTGTCAAAATACGGATTCGGCGGGGTATAACCCGCTGAAGGTGGAGGATTGCGAAACCAACTGGAAGATCCTGCAGGCGTTTTGTCCGGAAATGGACTATAAGAAGACGTTCCTGCAGAACACGATCACAATGGAGTGGAAACTGAAGAAATGAACGAGACTGCGGTATACGCCGTCCGGACGGATACGGTCCGGCGGATCAATCCGGCCACGCTTGAAAGGGCCATGCCTGAACGGGCGGAAAGGGCGCGGCGGTTCCGCTTTGAGAAAGACAGGCTGCTGTGCCTGGGCGCCGGTTTTTTGATGATGAGAGTGCTCGGGATCCGAAACGAGAAAGAGATCCGCTACGGTGAGAACAGCAAGCCTTACGCGCCGGGGTATCCGGCGTTCAACCTTTCCCACAGCGGTGTATGGTGTGCCCTTGCCACAGGCGGGGCGAGTATGATCGGTTTCGATCTGGAAGAGATCGATCAGCGGCATACCGATATCGCGGCGGAAGTATATACCGACGCCGAACTGCGCTGGATGCAGGCGGACCCAGTGGATCGCTTTTTCCGGCTGTGGACTTGGAAAGAGAGCGTGATGAAAGCGACAGGGCTGGGCATGGTTCTGGAACCGTACACATTTGAGGTTCTTCCGTTTGCGGCAGGGCATACGGTTACGATCGGGGATGTGGAGTGGTATGCGGCCGATGGGATATGGGACAACTGCAGGTACAGTATTTGTGCAGACGAGGCTGTCGTACACGTCCGGTGGACAGAGATCATGGACTGAAGGACCGTATAAACAGGGCACGCTGGCCTCCGGTCTCTGGCGCGGCGCTTACACCGGCCCGCTGCACCCCGGGGATACCGTCGAAAACGGCTTCACCCTCTGGGCGGACTTCTGCGACGACCAGCCCGACGCGGACCGGGCGGTGCATAGGCCGTGCCGGTCCAGGTCGGGCTGGTGGTGGCGGGGAGTATTGAGAGTATTGCGATTACTGTGAATGTGATGATCTAATTCTTATACCACATAATCATTAAAACAGTTATGCTTTCCGGACGCCTGTCCATGGCAAGAGCAAAATACCACAAAAAGTGCCTCCAAACCGTTTTTGCTGCATGAAAAAAGGAGCTGTGAGATTTTTCACAGCCCCTTTCATCATGTCAGACCGCATTCCGGGAACCGGATGCCTTCAGCAGGTTCAGGTTCCGGACTTTTCCTGCTGTGCCTTTCGTTTCGTGTTCCGCGCCCGCATGCCAAGCAGGCCGCATCCGGCAAAACCGGCTATGATCAGGAGCAGCCACAGGGCGGGATGACCCGTATCTCCGGTTGGCGGCAGCTTTTTCTGTACGGTGAAGGATGCCGATGCTTCCCCGTCCACATAGATAAAGGTGATGGTATGATTCCCGACGGAAAGTGTTTCCATGGCGCTTGCGCTGATGTCCGCAATCGTGCTGCCGGAGGAAATCTGCACGCCTTCATTGAACGGTCTTCCGTCCACCCTCAGTTCTTTGAAATATTTCCGGTCACCGTCGGCAACGAAGCGCTGCGTCTTTCCGCTGCCTTTGGTCCAGATGGCCCCGGCTCCTTCGATCACCTTGTAATGCGCTTTCCATACCGCGTAAAGGATTGTATCCTGATCAAATAGGAACGCGTCACCGGATTTCCAATGCGGCTCCGCCGCCTGCGGATCGGTTGACCACCCCAGGAAGTCGTGCTGCGCGTCCCAGGAAGGACCTTCCTCAGGCAGCTGCACCCATACACCCTGCGGTGTGGAAATATTTCTCGGAACGGTCTCCTGACGGCCGCCGTTGGCGTCAAATGAGATGATCACCGGGCGTTTGGCAGGGCCCAGCTCCCAAAGCGCATAAAGGACCACGAGGTTCTTGTTGCTGTCATAGGGCAGGGTGTCCCCGGGCTGATACTCAGCCCCCGCGGCATGCGGATCCGTTGCCCAGCCTTTGAAGAGCATGTCGTCGCGCGCAGCCGGTTCTTTTGACAGCACGACGTCTTCGCCGAGGGGAAACGCCTGTGCCTGCGGTGCGTAGGATCCGCCGTTGGCATTGTAGAGAACGTACCAGTTGATCCCGGCCGTTTCCCATTGCGCCCACAGTACGGTGTTTTGCTGCAGGGTGATCACTGTGCCCGGGGCGTATCTTGTCCCGCCCCCGTTCCGGTCCGTATTCCAGCCGGTAAAGATTTTGCCGTTTTTCTGCGGGATATTGTCCGGAATGCGCACGTCCCGGGAGACGGAAGGAATGATCGTGATCGGATCCGGGATTCCCGAAGCCTCGCCCGGAAGCGGGTCCATGAACGTCAGCGTGAGCGCGTCCAGGTTATCCCAGATGGCGTACAGCGTAGTATCCTTGTAGAAGTGATACGAATGTCCCGGCAGAAAATCGGGGTCCTCCGCTGCGGGGTTTTCGCTCCATCCGCGGAAAGTATACTGACTGCCCAGCGGAGGTTCAGCGGCCCTGATCCGAACCCAGCTGTTCTGCTCCATCCAGAGATCCGGGGGCAGGGTGGCTCCCGCTGCGCCGTTGGCTTTAAAGGCAATATGGATCGGTTCCGGCACAGGAGACAGGTTCCAGACGGCATAAAGAATTACGGTGTTCTTTGTTCTGTCATAGGGAACCGTATCCCCGGGCTGGTAAAGGGGATCCATGGTATGCAGGTCCAGCGTCCAGCCTTTGAAGATCATGGTCCCGGCTTCAGGCAGTTCTTTGGTTATCCTGGCGTCCATTCCCTTCCGGGCTCTGTCCGGCTTGGGCGCCTTCGTCCCGCCGTTGGCGCTGTAGATCACGTACCAGTAGTCGCCTGCCATGTCCCACTGCGCCCAGAGCGTCAGGTCTTCCGTGAGCCTGAGCTGCGTGCCCGGCGCATACCAGTCCCCGCTTCCGTCCTCTTTGGTATTCCAGCCGGTAAAATGGCGACCAGAAAGCTCCGGAAGTGCGTTCGGCAGGACCACATTCTCGGAGAAGAACGGCATGAATTTGATATCATCCGGCCAGTCAGCCGGTTCCCCGGTCTCGGAATTTTTGAAATACACGTGTTTCACCGGAATATCAAATTCAAAATCAACCGTATTCAGTTTCTTGGCGATGTTAACCTTTTGCTCATGGGTCATGGTTTTGCCGGGTTCCGAAGTGCTTCTTATCGTGGCTTTTACCATGATTTCGTCCGCCGGCGGATACAAGGTTGCCCTTCCGGACCCGGGGGTTAGAGCGGATGACTCGGGACCGTAATGCGAAGGCACGGTTTCGTAAGAAACCTCGGCATCCTTAAGCGGTTCCCCGTCCTGATTATGCACGAGCACATCTGTCCGGTATCCGTAATGGGGACAGGTCCCATGGCCATAGTCCGCAAAGGTATTGGAATAGAAAAAATCCCAGAAGGGATCAAAGATGATTTCATCAGACGGCCATCGCTTATCAAAATCGACAAATTTCGAATGAAATTTGATCGTAGTCACGGCCGGACCGGCGACCGGGCAGAGGTTCGCATGGACGCATTCATCGCAGACATGCCAGTTCACCTTCGTATCCTCCGGGGAGAACCGGGCAGGCGGGTCTGTGGGGACCATAATAATGCCAAAGTCAAGGGTCCAGCCCAGCGTAACTGAGAAAATATAGAAGTCCGCCGTGGCTTCCGGTCCGAACGCCAGTTCATACCTGAAATTGCCTTTGGCGTTCATCTCGTTCATCTCACAGTTTGTCCCGTTATCATCGTCATATTCAAGGTCAAAGTCGGACAATTTGACATAAAAGCTCTTCCATGTAAGCGTTTCTCCGTAGTGGCATTTCAGCGAAAAATTGACTTTGCCGATGAAATTCTCAAACGAAAGATCGGCTCCGACTACATGGATGTGCTCCCAGGATATAAGTCCGATGTAGATTCCCGATTCAGAAATAACCGTATCCGATTCAATGGCCATGGTATCCATATCCGCATCCAGGTACTGCCTCAGGGTATGCTCTGTGGGTTTGGTCGTGCCCGGATCATGGGACCAGTGATCCAGGTAATAATGAATTTTGCCATGCACGCGGATCGGCGGTTCGGTTGGATCTTCAGTCTTATAGTCGATATCAAACGTATGATCGATCCACGCGCCGAGGGTGTAAACGGTCATGCCCATATAGGAAGCCTGGTCCAGGGTATCAACGGCGCTGGCGTTCTTCAGGACGATGGTGCTTCCGTTTGATGCCGCATCGTCCTTTTCACCGAAGTAAAACTTCCCCCCGGCCAGAACGCAGTATGTGGACGCGAATTCGCCTTGTCCCGACTGCCGATGCAAAGAGGAAGTATTAGTCGAG
>Ga0265298_10008879_pt1 | contig 12025 bp, 9 predicted proteins | sample AusTroGonzalo_MG_3_FD_193486 | JGI IMG/M metagenome (GOLD analysis project Ga0265298, IMG submission 193486) | Bovine rumen microbial communities from tropical cattle in Woodstock, Queensland, Australia - Gonzalo_01 | ecosystem: Host-associated > Mammals > Digestive system > Stomach > Rumen ...
CTCCAGATACAACTGTCTGTCGCCACCGGTACGGTGTAGAACTCCGACTTTGTGTAATCGTGGTGGGCCGACCCCACTTGCATGCTTTCTATGCTGCCGTCAGGCCTGCGCACGGTGCTGGGTTCAAACCATCGTCCCTTCTCGGGATAATAGTTAGGAACGAAGGCGATGGCACTTCCATTGATAACGGAATTGCCCTTCACCAACATCTGCGTGATCTCAAACATCCAGTCGGCTTTTTCCAGGTCTCGGCTCACCACCCACGACATGTTATCGAGTGTCACCTCCACCTTGACTAATTTGTTGCGTATGCAGAGGTTGAGGGCATTCATTTCGCGTTGTATAATCCGCTCCGCATCCTGCTGTATAGTGTTCTGGGCAGAGTAGTACAATATGGCTGTTGTCATCTCTAAGAGCAATGCTGCTAAGATGATGACGGCGAGACTGGTGTTGGTCCTAATGAACTTCTTCAAATGCGCCCACCAACCTTTATCGGCAGATTTTCTTTTATTCATGTTGCTTTTTACTCTTCCCAGTCATCGCCAAATCCGGGAGCCATAGCTTCGCTGTTCCCACCACCACCGTAGTGGAGGTCGACATTGCTTTCGACGTTAGCGACACTGCCACTCAGGATGTTGCCCTGCTGCTGAATCTCTACTACCTCCATAGAGGGATTTAAAATACTGTTTTTTCATATATGTTACCTTCTAATTATTTTATCGATGATTACTCTTAACTCACTTAATCACTCGTTTAACTCCATGATTTATATAGATGCCCTTTTGCATCGGCCTGCCCGAGATTGCAACGCCACACTTGGCTCCGTCCAAGATTGCAACGCCACACTCGGCTCTGCCCGAGATTGCAACGCCACACTTGGCTCCGTCCAAGAACTTCCGTCCGTCAATCGTATACCACTCAACGGCGGTAGCAAATTTTTCACTGTTCTCTATCCCCTTTTCACTTAACGAAGTCGCCTCGTTGTCATTGAAATTCATCTGGATGGCACTGACGGCTGGGTCGCCGACCTCGATACCCTTCAGGCGGAAGTAGGCGCGGCAGGAGCCGATGGTCATCTCAGCATTGGGATAATACAACTTGTTGCCGGCACCCACATAGAGCATGGTCCTGTCCTCGCCGGAGATATTCACAGGGTCGAAGCTGCCGACGAAGTCCACATAGTCCTTCTCCACCTTGTATGGTGTGTTGTCGATGGTGACACCGTGGAATTCAGGGTTGGTGATGTTAGTCCCCTGCGGCGTAGCCCATTTCACGATGTAGGGCTTGCCGGCCTCGATGCTGGTCACGTCCTCGCCGAAGTTCAGGGTCAGCGTGCCGTTGCCAAACGCGGTGGAGGTGAGCGTCTTTACCGTGGCGTTCTCAAGGGGTGAGCCAGTGAGGCTAAGTCCGAACGGCAGGCTCAGCGTGTTCCAGTTACCGTCCTTGTAGAGCGTGCGGTTTCGCAGGGTAACGTTAACGGCTTTCCCAGAGATTAAGTCGCTGAACTCTTCCAACAGGCTTTGGCTGCTCTTATCATTGTCCATGACGAGATTCATCGTCGATGGCGAGCAGTTCTTGAAACGATCTCTACGGCTGGCTATTTTTGTCCATCCGGTTGCTACGGTGAGGGTGGTTAAAGCCGAACATCCGCTGAACATCTCACTCATCGTTTCAACATTCGACGTGTCGAAGGATGAGAGGTCGAGTGTGGTCAGTAGGTTGCAATTCTTGAACATGGAATCCATAGCCGTAACCTTGGCAGTATTGAAATGAGAAAGGTCGAGACTCGTCAGTCCGACACAACCGGCAAACATGGATCCCATGTCCGTTACCTCGCTGGTGTTGAGATTTTCAATGCCTTGGATGTTGGTCAGTGCCCCCAAGTTAAGGAACCAATAAGTGCATTTAGTGGGGCGCGCTGAGGCGAACGATGATTCAAACACTACTGTAGTACAGTGGCTGGTGATGTCACTGTTGTCGGTCCATTTTCCATAATTTAGGTCATTGCCACTATATACTCTATCGACACTCTGTCCTCGATATGTAGAGCCAGGAGTTACAAGCTCAGCGTAGGTGAAATACAGCGTATGGTTACCGCTACACCATATAACCTGCGGTACTGCTTCTGCCCAGGCTCCTGACGCGACGGTCAGGAGCAGGGCGGCAAAAAATATGAGTCTCTTGATTCTCATGCTTGTTATGTTTTATATGATCAACGAGAAGCGAGATACTTCCATCACGTTCTTGTCGTTCTTGGTTTCAGTGATTTCCCAACGATAGTACAGATACTTACGGGGGTTGGCAATGGAGTAGGTCTTGGTGTAGCCGACGACGATAGGCAAATCACCGTTGGTCACATTGTCTATTTCCTCCCACTCGTCCTCCTCGTCGTTGCGGCCTAACAGGCGCCACACATTCGGGTTGCGGCCTCTGTACTTCTCGATGTGGGGCCCCGTAGTCACCTTGTAGCCAACGGCCCTGAGGGGAGTGTTGGCCTTGAACTCGACAAACCACTTGCCGTCCGTCTTCCATTCCGTATTCGAGCACCACTTCGTACTGGCTGCGCCGTCAAAGAGTTTCTGGTAATCCTCTTCGGGATGTCCGGCAGAGCCATTCGTGCCCACCAGACTGGTGTATATGGTAGCATCGTCCATCCAGTCTATTTTCAGCAAGAAACGTCTACTGCCACCATAGTAGCTGGATAGGGTGCCTTTGGGGAATTCAATAGCACAATAGAATGTAAACATCAGGGCTCCTTTGGTTTTGTCTATCCAGTAGGGGGTGTTATTTTCAATCGGAATGCCCTGAGACCTGATGGTTTCCTTCCAGTATGTCCAGTTGCTGTCCAGTATTTTGGCGATATTGGCGGCTTTCGCCTCACCCGGACAATATGACGACGTGCGGATACGGTTGAAATCGCCGGTAGCATAGTCAGAGTCAACATTGTAACTACCATTGGTGATGGTGATGAACATCGGCATGACTCCGTTTCCACTCTCGCGAATGCATATAAACTTCATCGTTTTGTCTTCTGGCAAAAACAACCTCATGGATGTAGGTGTATGGATAATGACGTCACCAACGCGATACACCTTTTCAGCAGCGTTCACGGGCCAGGCGCTGTTTAGGAGGAACGTCACCTTGTCAAAATACTGCAGCTGGGTCTCTGCCGAGGCTGTCACTTCGGCTACCTGTCCGCTGGCCGAGGCTGCCGTGAAATAGACGGTACCCTGGGCATGGCCTTCCTCATCGGTGAGTTGGGCAGAGAGATTGTTGCCCGCAGGGGTTACGGTTACATCGGGAGCCAGCCACAGGAGGAATTTCTGCTTGGCCTCGTCAAACGACTCCACGCCCACGTAGAGGTGGTGGGGTTCGTTCACGTTGAGCACCTCGCCGCAGGTGCGCTCCAAGAAGTTGCCTAATGAGTCCACCTCAATGATGGCATTCTGGAAGTAAGACAGGTCGTCGTAGGATACCTCCGTTTCTTCCGGATTGGGTTTCTCACTACCACCGTTATTGTCATCATTGTCGCTACAGGCAGCGAAGCTGACACTTATCAGCACTGCAAACAGCAGCGCTGCAAAAAACTTATATCTTTTCATACTTATCACTTATCGTTTGTCACTTATCACTCATCACTTTTTCATCATGGATTTTCCTGTGCATCAAGAACGATTCTCTTCAGAATGTTCAGCGTCTTCCGCAGATACTTGCCACCGGAGTAGTTGATGTACTTCACGTCGGGGTCGTTTTCAACCGCACCAACGGGCTCTTCTGCGTCGCATTTTTCGGCGTATGCCAGCAACTCGTTAAACTTTGCCTTCAACTCAGAGCGCGACAAAAGCACGTATCTCGGCAGGTACTGTTTACAGATCTCGACACCCTCGGGAGCCTCTCGGCACTTGAAGTTAAGAACAATGTTAACATAGTAGTCGGGCACGTTCATGTCGAAGACCTGCGCCCCCTTGTAGGGTATGTAGACCTGCGGGTCAACCATGCAGTTTCGGCCCCAGATGGCTGATGACACGCCGTAGTAGCGGTAGCCCTTGCCTCCCGTCTGTTCTACCAGTTTGAGGCTGTCGCTTAAGGTCTCTGTCCAGTGATCGTTCTCCAAGACCTGGCTGGGAGTCAGCACGTGCAGTCGCGGCTTGCTGGTCTCGTCGTTCAGATTCTTATTCAGGCTGATGGTGGGACGTTCCGGCAGCTTCATGAAGTCCAGGTAGCTGTCGGTATTTCCCAACGGCCTATAGACATCTACGATGGGAATGGCAGTCAGTGTCAAGTCTGTAATGTCATGGTAGGTGTCAGTATTCAGATAGAACTTGACGCTACTCGGGTCTAAGAAGGACACCATGCGTAGCTCTTTATTCTCAATGTTGTCGCAATACATGGTGCCATTATCGTTTTTCGTGATGTTGATGCGGTCGGAGGAACTCAGTAGGTCTTCCTTGCAGATGTAGATGACGGGGTCTTCCTTCAGTCCGAAGCAGCCCGTGCCTATGGAGCTGTCCTCGTTGGAAGCGTCAAGCAGGAAGGGCGTCACGGTGACTCCGCCGTCGGGCAGTCCTGTCCACTGGGTGATGAGTCCGCTCAGGTCCAGGTTGGCATTCAGCGACAGATTGATGTTGCCCTTGGCACACTCGCTCGTAGAGGTAGGATTGGGAATGCTTTTCAGTATCGCCGTAGTAAGATTCAGCACGCCTGATATGCCTGCTACGAAGCCCATGAAGGTAAGGGGTATTCTGTTGGACGCATAAGCCGGGGCTTTTAAATCCTCGATCTCATCTTCTTTGACGACGGGTGGATCTGGTTTTGATGGATCCCAGAATATGTTACCGCCGCTCTTCGCTATGCCACAGAGGCAACTTATATTGGTGATGGTGGTATTAGCGAATCCTGCAAAATTACCTATGATATTGGTTGCATTGGCCAGATGAGGATTGGCACAACTGCTCATGACGGTCGTTTCAGAAGTGAAATTGCCGGCAATGTCACCCAACAGTTTGCCCGACAGTGTTATCTCGCTGACATTCTGGCTGGCCAGGCTGATGTTGAACAGCGAATACTGTGAATCGACACTCTCGCGCCACTTCTTGCTGTCGCCGTTGGGCAGATCCTTGGGCATGTAGGCCGAGAGGTCTATATCGACACAGTGCCAGTTGGGCGACACGCCCTTGGCTTCACCCGAACGGGTATAGGCCGACATGAGGTATTCAAACGGCTTGTAGCGGTTGCCGTTGGTAATGAGCTCGGCATTCGTTTTCAGCTGTAAGTCGGGGTCTGTCTGTGATTCGCCCCATGTGCGGTTGAGCGGAACGCAGTAAGCCATCGAGTTGTAGAAGGGGTAGCGGTTTTGGGAATAGCTGTCGTTCACCAAGTTGAAGAACAACTCCTTGCCATAGCCGGAAGCATTTTCCACGTACTGCCATACACGCAGCGTGCCCGTCAGCTTGTTATAGAGTCCGAACATGTGGACGGTGGGGGCATGCGGGTCGTTGAGCATGCAGAACGCCATTTGCCAGCCGTCGGCTTTCTTCATGTCGAAACGAATGGCCTCGGGTATGTCGTTGTCGGCAGAACCGTACCAAGGCAGGTTACGCGTGCCGTAGCGGCTCAGATTGACGGCCTTGGCTTTCTCCCAGTTGTTGAGGAAGTCGGCCATCTCTTCCGGGTCGTCATTGCCGCCGGTGCGCAGCAGCTTTTCCCAGTTGGTCAGATAGCCCTGCTCCTCGGCAGTAGCCGTCTGCATGCTGTACGCTGTTGTGCCGTCGGTGCCGCGTATGCCGTTCCAACCGTTGATGACCTGCCATGTTTTGGGGTGCAAGGCATCGCCCTCACCGTCGCGGACAATGGTGATGATGCTGTCGTCCTTGACGGTAAAGTGGAACTGTCCGTTCTGTGCGTCCATGCTGCCACCATAAATGCTGATGGGGTCGCCGGCCACGTTGCACAGATACTGGTAGCAGGTACCCGTGCCGTCGGCATTGAACGTCAGACCCTCTACTGTACGCACGTAGTAGCCCGTGCGGGTGCCGGGTGCAGCTTCTGTTATTTTTCCTTGCGAAGAGTAATCGCCATACCACGTTCCAATGAGTTGGCCGGGTATTCCTCCGCCTTCAGGCCCATTAGGAGAATCAACATCCTTGTCAGAACAGCTGATGAGACCTATTGACAGGATACACGCAAACATGCAGGTCCAAATAGCCTGTGCCATGCTGCTGGTCATTTGTTTTGTATTCATACTCGTTTTGATTTTGTTGAATTATTGTGTTTTTACTATAAATTCGCTTGGATTGAGAGAATAGAGATTGCCGAAGTTGCCGGCATTCACAATCTTGGCATGTGAGCCGAGGGTGTGCTCGGCACAGTAGAGGAAGAGGTCACGGTAGCTCGACGCGGGATTCTCAGAGAGCTTTTCCACGAAGTTCTGTGAGAAGCGGTCGCTCATCCATACCAGCAGTGTGGGGCTCCATTTGTCGGCCCACGACTGCTCGGAACCGCTGGCTCCCGTCATGGCTAATACACCCTGAATACCCTCCAACGGACGTACCACTGACTCTGAGTAGCACGGCTCTGCTACGACAAACAGCTTGCGGAAGTGGCCTTCGCCAGCCATTTGCTGTGCCGTCTGGCGCATTATGTCGGAGGTAAAGCCGTTACCGTTGCCTGCATCACGCCAGGAAAACTCTCCCGTACGTCCGTGTCCGCTCCAGTAGAACAGCACGTTCTGTCCGGCATCCTTGGGCAGCACAATGGGAAGCCTATTGCTCTGCTTTCCTAAGAGTATGCTGCTGATGTCGGCAGCCGAGAGTGAGGCAGCGTCGTAGTCAATGACGGCAGCGGGTAGACCGTCAGAGCCTCCTAACAGGTCGGGGCCTCCCGGTGCGGCGCGGACGATGCCCCGTTCATGGTTATTGGCGTCATCAGCCATCGTAGCGTCGATAATCAGGATGATGTGGTCGTCATCAAACCCGCCACGACGCAGCAGCTGATATACGGAAAGCACATCGGCCTGATGACGATAGTTTTCGAACCCCCTACTGCCCTGCACCAGCACGGCATATTGGCCTGTCAGCGCCGGATACTGGATGGCGGCACCGCCGCCGGCCTGTTTGTCAAAGTCCTTCGCGGCCGTATTCAGGTCGTAGAGATACTGCCAGGCGGCATAACTGCTTCCTATGCGATGGCTTCCCGTATCGCCGATGTAGGCGCGGTGGTGAATCTGACCGTCAAGAATCTCCCACTGCACGTAGGTGGTGTGCGCGGCGGTAGTATAGGAGTCAGGATCAAAGGCGATGTCACCTGAAGCTCCTTTGAAGTGCAGCAGGTGGCCGCGTTCCATGGCCGAAAGGTATATCTCCATGGACGTGGCGTCCCAGGCAGCACCGCTGAGTTGACTGTTGTTGTCGGCAACGCTGGTAATGGTCACGATGGCGTCGTTAAGGGAAGAGTGAAGAGTGAAAAGTGAAGAATTTGCTTCCGCGAGGTGGTGTTCCATGTAGCAGGCGGCAAAGGCGCTGAGCATCAGCGCATCATAGAACTTACACTCGGCGAAAAGCGGTCTGACGCCGAAGCGGTTCAGGTAGCTCAGCTCAAAGCCCGTCGTGGGGTCGGCGTAGGGTGAGAATCCCTGATAGCCCTGCAGTATTGGGTACGCCCGCGTTCCGAGGGCTTCTATCTTCTCTTCGCAGAGGTTGTTCAAGGCGAAATATGAGCCGTAGAAATTTTTGAAGAGCTGCCAGAATTGGTCCATGGCAGGGTCGTCATAAGTGGTATCGTAAAACCTTGCCAACCCGAGGCGTTCGAATATCAGCTGACGCCGCAGCCGGGCGATGTCATAAAGCTGCCTGACGTTCTCAATCACCGTAAAGGTACCCGAAATAACGGCGTTTGCGGCATCGGAACCGACTGTGGTGATGTATGAGCGGATATATTCATAGAGCTCAGCCTCGTTGTTGTATTGCAGGTTGTCAATCAGGTCAATGTCGTAGCTCTCCGCAAAGAAGGGGGCCCAGTAGCTGAAGGTCTGTCCGTAGCTGTTGGCCGGGGCTAACAGATTAGCGCTGACCGAAGGACGGTCTTGATCCATTTGGCATAGCGCGGCATAGCTGCTCATAAGTGTCTCGGTCATCTTTACGTCGGTTCTGGTGAGTGCCCAGAGGAAGGGCTTGTCGTTGTGGCCTGCCGTAACGGCATAGCGGCGGATAATGTCTTCGGCCGTGACTGTCGGCGTGACGAGCGGCTTGAGCGTCTGCTGGCAGCCAGGGGCAAAGGCGGCCAGAGCATCATTGTCAAACGGACCGATAATGGCCATGATGTCGTCGCGTCCGGCCAGTCGCTGGCTGAGCGCCGACAGGTCTTCGGTCTGCTCGTCATACCACTCTAACTTCAGGCTGACGGCCAGCGTGTCATAGAGCTGGGCCTCGTGGAAATTGTCCAGGAACCACTGTGCCGTCCGCTCCAGACGCGTCTTCTGCTGCATGTCGCTCAGCGGGGCAACCACCGCCACGGTCTTCTCCAACCAGTGGCGTTGTGACTGTATGACGATGGTGTCGTCCTCCTGCTTGCATCCCGTGAAAAGGGTAAGAAGGAACAGAATGACGGCAGCAAATACCTTTTCACTTCTCATGCTCCGCCTCCTTTCTGACGGCCTCGTCGTGTGCCGCCTTGAGTATGTCGTCTGTCAGCTCACCATGGAAAGCTATGGACATCAGACTGTTTACCGTGTGTATCTCCACTCCCGTAAAGTCATCGGCCAACCCTAATGACTGATGCTTGGGCATGCCGTCAGCCGACAGCCACTGCGCTATGCACAGAGCCACGGCACGGTCCATGCGCTTGACGGCAGAGAAGGGACAGGAGGTGGAGACCACGGGGACATCCACGCCCATGATGAAACAAAACTGGAGCATCTCGTTCATGCGGTGGAACATGCCTGCTGCTCCTCCACAGACGGGAACCAACAGGGGAAGCACGTATTGGTCTTCCCTTTCAATCAGAAACTTCAGGGCCGTGGTGTCGGCAATGCTGAAGCCCTCATCGACCGTATTCCCGAGATATTCCACGTTGAGGGTCTTCTCCCTGTCGAAGGGGAAGATGTCGGTGGCAAAACCGTCACGGAAACCCTGCAGGGCATCCTTCACCGACTCATTCAGGGGATTGGCACCCACAAGAATCACCTCCGAAGAGAAGTGGGTGGCAATGGCACCCGCCTCAAACATGGCTCCGTAATAGGGGACATACAGCGTGGAGCCCTTGCCCTCAAGCGGGGTGCGGGTTTCCAGATAGAGCAAGTCGGTACGGGGATTGTTCTCCAGTCGGTGGTTGTTTTTGCGCAGGAACTCGTCATACGCCGGACTGGTGACAATAACCAGCCTGCGCACCGTGTCCTGACGGGTACTGAGGTCCGTGAACAGGTTCTCCAGATAGGCCAGTCCCTCCTGCCGCGATACGGGCGACAGTTGCAGGGTACGCAGACCGTGCTGACGGGCTGCCTGTTCCACTCCCTGATAGATGAGGTCGTTGAACGAGCGGTCGCCTAAGGCATCCGGGTCATAGACCACGGTGACCAGTGGCGACTGTGCCGGCAGATCCTCGGGAGGCGACTGGTAAATGGTGTCACCCTCCTTGCTGCAGGCGGTAAAAGTGGCTGCTATCATGATGGCGGTCAATAGGGCGATTGACGCCAAAATCTTTTTTCTCTTCATATAGAGTCAGTATTCTGTTCTTAGTTTTAAGTCGTATATTTGCTTCAAAGAAACGAAAAGTCGAGCACAAAACAAGATAAATCTTTTTTTGTCGAGACGGAGTGTTTTCGCCATCTTTGATGGCAAAGGTACAAAAAAAAGTCCGTACCACAAAAGTACAGACCATTTTTTTACCGTTCCCAGACAAGATTTAAAGGTTTTTCAGACAAAATCTGAACTCTGAAAACGAAATTTAAAGCCCATTTTGACGATATTTAAACCTCACCTTGCTCCAAAGTTTCCTTTCGGAAGTAGGTGGGAGACATGCCGGGCAAGAAGTGGGACAAAGCCATCGGCAAGTGGCTCACCATCAAGGATGCAATAAAGGATAAGCGATAACGTGATAAAATGTAAAAGTGTAAAAGTGTAAAAGTGTATAATTGAACAAAAGGGGTCAGATTAAACTGAACCCCTTTTCAATGATTTCGTCCTCGATTACCTGTCCACATTCCATTATACACATGGCTTTGAACAGGGCAACGGCCGTCCGTTTGTCGAATTTCAGCGGGATGTCTGGCTTCAAACCCGAAAACTGGCACACGACGGCAATGTATTTGTCGACGTTGTTTTCGGACTTCGGTGCCCAACGGTTGACAATCTTACGGACGGTGTTGAGCTTGTACTTATTGATATAGTTTCGGAGGATGATGAATGCTGCTCTTACGCCGTATTCCATCGACTCGAATTGTTCAAAGACGCCATCCGTCTGATGCTGTCTTTCACCCACCCAGTTGTTTCCAACCCGGATATTCAGGGGGTTATTGTTCCTTATCCCCCTCGGGGGTTTCGCGTTCTTTTTTTCCATCGTGCAACAGTTTCTTTACGTAGTAATCAAGTCCGAAAATCGATCCTGCCAACAGGAATGCCTGCGCAATATACATCAGCGTCCCGTTGGCCACGTCGTCGATGTCAATCACCTGAATGAACGCCATCACGATGGATGAGAATATCAGAATGATGGCACAGACGTACTGCGTGAATTTCGAATAGTTTACTTTCATAACTATGTTATTTTAAAAAAACGTGGTGGTGACATCACGCCACCACCACACCTAACAAAACAGAACAGAAAATTGTGAGATGTCCTCAAGAAAGGAAAGTCTGTGCGGCTCCGGCACCCAACAGCAGGGAAATCACATAGCTGATAGCCTGCAGAACGATTTTCCACGTCTTATTCATATCCGACTATGGTTTAGGGTTCGGGCTCGGGAGTGTTCTTCGCGATGTAGACATCGAGCGGAGTGATGATACGCTCCGTCTTGGCATTGCCAGTGCTGGTCTGACCAGCGGCCTCGCGCTCAACGACACCTACGAGGGTGATGGCAGCCTTCGACAGGTTGCTGGCAGACGTCAGCTTGTCCAGATCGGTGTTGTCGGGGATGACAACGAGGCGCAGACCCTTGATGTACGGACGCACATCGAGACCCGGAGTCAGCGTGGCAATACCACCCACTCCGTTCACCTGATCAGAGATAGCCGACAGCTTGAACGTGCCGAAGCCGTCCAGCTTGACAGGCTGACCCTGCAGGAGCAGCTCGGTTAGACACTCGGCGACCTGAGTCAGGACGCCCTGAACAACACTGCGAGGATAGCCCAGACCGTGACTCATGATGTGCTCCAGCAGGGCACGAGTCGAGATCGTTTCCTCGTTTTCTACGACAGGGTAGAACTTGCCGTAGGCGGGACTCTTCGCGTTCTCGTTCTTACGAAGAGAGATTTTCACTGGAATCTTGTTAATAGCCATACGCAATAATTTTTTAAAAAGTGAAACAATAGGTCAGAACGGTATAGTCAGAACCGTGGCGTCTACGAGTCAGTGGCGGGTTGTCTTCGAGTCAGTGGCGGGTTGTCTTCGAGTCAGTGGCGGGTTGTCTTCGAGTTAGTGGCATGTTGTTGTCAGCCGCTCTTTTCTCATGTAGCCGATGCAAAGGTACGACGATTCAGGCAGTTACGCAATAGCAAAATGCCTCAAGGCGCGTGCGCAAGGCGCATGCGCGCGTACATATTATATGTGTGCATCCATTATGGGGGTTTTTGCAGTTTCTTAACAATGCGCCAACATTATGTAACATATATTTCCATTTGTTAGCATTTTACACCCCAAGGGTCACCCTTTGTGTCCCCTTTTCCAATAATTTTTCGTCCCTTTCTTTGCTTTTTTCAATTTTTATGCCTACTTTTGCATGTTGAAGACTTAAAACTACGGCGGAAGATGGCAGAGTACGAAAAATGGCAATGGCAAGAACCGGGAACTACCTGGAAAGGTGCCGGCCTTTATC
>Ga0265298_10008881_pt1 | contig 12024 bp, 8 predicted proteins | sample AusTroGonzalo_MG_3_FD_193486 | JGI IMG/M metagenome (GOLD analysis project Ga0265298, IMG submission 193486) | Bovine rumen microbial communities from tropical cattle in Woodstock, Queensland, Australia - Gonzalo_01 | ecosystem: Host-associated > Mammals > Digestive system > Stomach > Rumen ...
TGTTTTGTCTGTGAACGCAGCGCGTCTTGAAAAAGTGTTTCACGAACGTTTGCGTTTTGAACGGTCTTTTCGTGAACGCCCACATGGAAATTCTCGTGAAGCGGAGGTGAGTCTATGATGAACTTCTGTGAAATTTCGAAGACGATTTTCTTTTGCATCGTCTCTATCAATTTGGGCGTTTCAAGCGGACTTGAAATTCTTGGCTTTGTTTTTGCGGGCTTGTTTATTGCGATTCACGTCAAGCAGCATTTGCTTTTGAAAAAAGAGATTTCATCGGCGCGACGCAAAGTTCCTCGCTACAGAAAAGTTTTTGCGTACGGTGCAATTGTTCCGTGTGCGTTGTGGTGGGTGCTCACGCCGAGCGTTGAAATGGGTGTCTCGCCGTACTTGGTCTTTATTCCGGCTTGGTATTTGCTTTACTTGGCGTGGCTGCAAAAACGAAGTCTCGGGAATGGCGGTTACGAAGTCTTTGTCGTGTTCAATGGCGTTGCCGCACTTTTCATGGGGCTGTTCCAAGCGCCTCGCGCAAGTGTGATAAGCGCAATTGTGGCGCTGTTGCTTGCTGTGTATGCGTTTGGCCGTCCGCGTGTTGCTCTTTACAAGCGTCTTCTTTTCGTTTTACTTTATGCGAGCCTGTGCTGCTCATCGTATCTCGGTTTTAAATATTGGAAGAGCAATCGCTATTATAGTGGCCGCTGGGCCGAAGAGTATTATGTAAAGAATCGTGTGATGGGATTTGATCCCGTGGCTGCGCTGGGTTCCTTCTCCAGTAATTACAATTCTAAGTACAATAGCGAAATTGTTCTTCGCGTTTGGGATACGCTTGCTCCCACGTATCTGCGCGCTGCCGCTTACGAAAAATATGTGGCTGGCATTTGGAAACTCCCGGCAAAGGCTGAAAAGAAAATTTATCCAGCGCATTATCGCGTGGATTACGCTGTCTTTGAAAATGAAGATTCTGCGACAGTGGTGCCAAACGTCAAGTCGGTTTGGGTGCAAGCGACACTCGATAATTTCGGCTTTATGTTTGCACCGGCGAACGTTGTGGGCGTGGCGAGTAAAAATGCGGACTCCCTGGATTATTATTCGACAAATATTTTTGCGGGTGCAAACGGAACGCGTAGCGATTGGTATTATTACGTGCCGGATTCTGCGGAAGCCCTTGCAATCGCGGAACATTCGTCAGCAGATTCTTCAATAACATTTGATCATCTTTCCGCTTTCTTGCAAATCCCGAGCAAAGAAAAATTGTTTTTGGATACGGTTGCTGCGGCAATGTCCCTTCCGGGAGTGCTTTTTGAGCGCTCAAGTCTTGCTCCTGATTCGGCGAATCTGGCTCGTCTTGAACGCAGAGGTATTGATTCCTCACAAGTCGCAGTTCAGACTTTAAAGACAATAGAATCTTATTTTATTCATAATTTCAAGTATTCCTACATTGTTCCAGGCCATCGTTCAAAATCCCAAAATCCTCTGGCGCAGTTTTGGAAAAGTAAGGAAGGCTATTGCGAGTACTATGCAACGCTAGCAGTCCTTCTTTTGCGCCATCAGGGAATTCCTGCTCGATACGTGACGGGCTTTGCGCATCCGGAACGTGTCGAGGGACGTCCGTATGTGACGTTCCGTCGCCGTCATAGCCATGCATGGGCCGAAGTTTACGTGGACCACAAATGGTACATTTTTGATCCGACACCTCCTGTGATGGAAATGACGTTCGCGAAACCTTCTTGGCTTGCGACAAAGCTTGAAGGACTGAAAGGGCGCTTCTCGTATATTTTGCATTTGCTCAAAGATGGAGAGTGGCGTCGCGTTGTCGATAGCTGGCAAACGGCCTCGGAGCGCATGATTGCACATCCTGTGCTCTATATTGTGCTTGTGGCGTCGTTTGCTGCTTTTGCTGGGCTAAAACTCCGCAGGCGCCGCCGTTCCGGTTTGGCGATTGTTTCAAAAAATGCGGCGCGTTGGATAGCACTCCTTGAACAAGCGGAAAAACGTCTTTCGCGTCTCGGCATCGATCGCGCTCCCGGCGAAACGGTTTCTGCATTTATCAAGCGTGTGGAACAATCTTTGAAAATGGCGCAAACATCGGCGCTGACATCAAAAAAGGCGAGCCTCAAGGACTCGCGCTATGAAAAAGAATGTTCTACAGCATTACAGCTGCTTGAAGAATACGAAAAGAATCGTTGGCGTTAAATTATTGCGCTGTGTAGATTTCGTAAGCACTTGCCTTGACCAGGGCGTCGGATTGTTTCATTTCGGGTTCAAGCAGGAATAGCTGCGGAATTTTCAGAGTGACTTTGGATCCTTCGACTTTGATTTCGGGAACGACCGTGATGTCCTGTAAGGTCGGGTCCATGCAGTCGTTGTTTTTGGATGCGTAAAGTCGGAGGCTGTTTCCAATAATGTTCCAGTCGCCATACATTTTCCCGTAAGCTTTGCAGTCGTCTTTACTCAAGGATGAGAAGGTGTATTCAAATTTATTGGCGTTTTTGGTATCGACATAGAACTTGAGCGTTGCGGGGGCGGCTGACAAATTATGGCTTGGGTCAATGATGTAGGTAGAGTCCACCCCGTAATCGCTAATAACGATGTTGACGATGGTCGGGCCGTTATTGCTCCAAGTCCCTAGCAAACAATCGCTTGAAAGCCCAGCCGAGCACTGCTGTGCCTTGGTTGGCGGGGTTACTGTTGTTTCGCTGCAAGCGGTAAATACGGAAGCTGCAAGGGCGATGGATGCCAAAAATTTGATTGTCATAAAATCCTCTTTTTAGTGGGAATATATATAAAAAATTGGATGTTGCAGAAGACTACAACGCGATTTTCCAAAGATTTAACATTAGCTTGCGGTTTGAAAATATATTTGAAATAGTTGTTGGGGGGCGTTTTTGCGCCCCGAGGAGTGTTTAGATGAAAGTCTCGCGTCTTGTGAGCTTGTTTTTCGGTTTGGGCGTCGCTGTTTCGGTAAATGCAGCTCCAGACCCCAATTTTCACATATATCTTGCGTTTGGACAGTCCAATATGGAGGGCCAAGCGAATATTGAAAGCCAGGACAAGACGGTCGATAAGCGTTTTCAGGTGCTCTGGACAACGGATGAAACGAATTGCGGAAAGGTGCTTGGCAAATGGTCTGATGCCGTTCCGCCGCTGGCGAGCTGTAGCTCTAAATTGGGTCCCGCTGACTATTTTGGCCGCACCATGGTAGAAAAGACTGATTCGCAAATCAGGGTGGGCATTGTCGATGTTGCTGTGGCAGGCTGCAGTATCCAGCTGTTTGAAACACCCTTAAGCCAAAGCTATATGAACCAACAGGCGGGCTGGTTTAAGCAGAAGGTCAATGCTTACGGCGGAAAGCCTTATGAACGCTTAATTGAAATGGCTAAAAAGGCTCAAGAAGATGGTGTCATCAAGGGCATTATTTTCCACCAGGGTGAAACGGATGCTGGCGATGGCCAGTGGCCTTCTAAAGTCAAGGCGGTTTATGATAGAATCCTTAAGGATTTAGGTCTTGATGGCGATATCCCGTTCCTGGCGGGCGAAGTTTTGCGTTCTGGCATGAGCAAGGGGGCTAACAACAACATTGCAAAGCTCCCGCAACAGTCCAAAAACTTTTATGTGATTTCGTCGGAAGGTTTTAATCAGGCGCTTGGTGATGGCCAGAATGTGCACTTTACATCGCAAGAATACCGCGATTTTGGTAAGCGCTATGCGGAAAAGATGATCGAGGTTCTTGGCGACAAAATTAAGCCTGTCGTGGCCGAAGAGTCCAGTAGCAGTGAAGCTCCATCAAGTTCATCCGAATCTAGCTCTTCTGTAGCGTCTAGTAGCGGTACTACTCCGGAAGATTCTGCCATGGGCCGGATTGACATTCCAAATGCGGTTTATGCAGTTTCAGTAGGCCGAGTGTCGTATGAAGGGGATTTCTTGCAAGTGCCGCTGTCTATAGCTCGCACTGGGATGGTAAATGTTCGTTTTTATTCTGTGCTTGGAGCCGAAGTTGCAAATGCGAACCGTTTGATGGCTGCTGGATCGGGAAACATTCTGATTTCAAAGAAAAGTTTGCCTGCGGGTGTTTATCTGATGAGTGTTGTTACTTCGTCATCTTACATCACTCAAAGAGTGGATTTGCATTAATAAGTTCTCCTCAATGCTAAGGGCTCCGTGTTCGCACGGGGCTCTTTCTTTGTTGCGTTGTCATCTTGGCTGGTGTCCGCCCCGAACAAGTTCTGGGGCGGGAATCGCCATTTTGTATTAAATGATGCTCACAATTTCCAGTTCGTCACCGACGACTTTGAACTTGACCTCGCATTCTGCGAACGGGAAACCGTAGACGCGCTCGGGGTCGTTCTGGTAAGCGGGGCGCGGATCCTGTTCCAAGACTTCGATAAGCGCGGAACGCTTGTCCTCGCCCAGCTTTGCGAGCGCTTCGGGATTCTTGACGTGTACTTTGTTCTGCTTCACGGCATCGGCGAAGCCGCCGACCGCTTCGGGGTGCGCGTCTGTATAGGGGAGATACGGCTTGATATCGACTATCGGAGTGCCGTCCATGAGGTCTGCGCCGCTTACGACGATTTCTGGGCCTTCGGCGCCGTCAAGAATAATTTGCTCGATTTTTACACAAGAAAGCGCTACCGGATTTGGACGGAAACTGGAACGCGTTGCAAAAACGCCGAGACGCTTGTTCCCGCCGAGTCTTGGTGGTCGGACTGTCGGACTCCAGGTGCTTCGGATGTTCTCCGAAAAGATCCACATGATCCAGAGGTGGCTAAATCCATCCAAGCCCCGCAAAGCGTCGGCGTTGCGGAATTCCGGCTCAAAGCGTATGGTTGAACGCAAATTCTGCACAAGCCCGCTCTGTCGCGGGATTCCAAACTTTTCTCGGAAATCGCTCTTGATTCGTGCAATGATTTTAAACGTCAGTTCTTGCATTGAAAATTGTCAAGCTTTAAATACTTTGCCATGCCCGACCCTGTCCTCGCTTGACGGGGATGATCGGGCATCTCCTTTACAACATAGCAAAAAAAGAAAGGCCAGAGTTTTCAAGCATTCGCTTTGGACTCTAGCCTTTTGAAGTGTGGGATTGATGATTATTGAAACTTTTGTTGTTGTTATGCCCGCCGCTGAGCGGGCATCTCCATTAAAGCGCTTTATTTAATTGCAATAGCCTTTTTCAAGAGCAGCTTGCCGTTAGCGCTGACAATCTTTGCGATGTACTTGCCGTTCGGGAGCTTCTTGAGGCTTACGCTTCTGCTGCCGTTCACATTTGCAGAGATGAGCGTCTTGCCGTTCAGTGCAATAACTTCAAGCTTGCTTTCGCTCGGAACGTTCACTTGCAGAGTTCTATTTTGCTGCGTGAGTGTTGCTGCACTTGCGCGGGTGGCGATTGTGTTGATCGTTGTGCCCGGATTGCTTGGAATGACCACTTCGACAAACTCAGTGCCTTCCGGTGCGCCAACCACGAGACCGCGGCCGACTGTACTCATGTAGACAACGCCGAAGTTGTTCATGTCGCCCTGCACGAAGTTTCCGTTACCCGGACCGCCGTACTGGTGGGCGTCGTCGTTCACGCGTTCAAAGGTCTTGCACTTGTCGGTACTGCGGTAGATGCCAATCGGGTCACCTTCCTTAGCTGCACCCCAGATGAAAATCGTTTCGTAGTCAGAGCCTTCCTTTGCCTTGCCAATGCCAACGGAAATCGCAGTCTTTGCGCCATCGCAGTGGTTCCAGGTCTTGCCGCCGTCTTCCGTGTAGGCAAGTCCGTTTTCGCTAAAGCCCTTCGGGAGCCAGACTTGGGCCTGGTCCATCGGAACCCAGAGGTGGCCTTCCTTCTTCGGGACGGTGCGGATGAGGCCTGCGCCGTTGTAGTATTCGCCTGCCTGTTCGTTTTGCAAGCGGGCGTCCTGTGCGGTGAAGTTCTTGCCGGCGTCAGTGGACTTGTAGAGCGTGCCCATGGCGCCCATCACGTAGAATGTCTTCGGATCCACCGGGTCTGCGACGATGCGGGCGTACTGCGTTTGCGTGCCGGTTTCAACGGCTGTCCATGAGGCGCCATTGTCGTCGGAACGGTAGACTGTTGCGCTCTGGTCCGGGCGGTGGAGAATGACCTTGCCGTCTGCGGAGAGAACAACGAGTCCCTTGCCGCCCTTGAGCGTGGTCTTCACGCTGTCCCAGGTGGCGCCCATGTCTTCGGAACGGTACATGACATTGTAGTTGATGGATTCGTATTGACCATAAACCGTGATGATGCCTGTGCGGAGAAGCGAGCCGGAAAGCGGGGCGTAAGCCATGCTTTCTGTCGTGCCGATGATCGGCGTGTGGCGCGGAGAACTCTTCTTGATGTCGGTGTAGACCGCGCCGTCGTAGTCGCCAATGGCCGTGACGAGCGGACCGTCCGGGATGCTCACGATATCAAGCGGAACAGTTTCTTCGATGCCAACGGACTGGAATTTCCAGACAGGAACCTTAGCGGTGATGTCGTCGGTCTGGAAAATGCCGTTACCGCTGGTTACCCAAACTTTCTTGTTGTTGAACGGGTCAAATTCAATGGAGCCGGCCCAGTGAATGGCGTTTCCGTGAATCCAGTTGTTGCCGTTTTCGTCCATGTTCACGCCGTCGCCGTAGTGCTGGCCGAATGTCCAGTTTTCGCCGCCGTCGGTGGTCACGTAAATGCGGTCGCCGTAGTTTTCGGTTTTATCCTTAAAGAGGTGGCGTCCAGTGTACTGGCCAAGCGTCGAAACGACGATATGCTTCGGATCCTTCGGGTCAATAGCGATACCGCCGTAAGAGCAATTGTTCTTTTCGTGGGCGATGGTACCGTCTTCTTTTTCGTTGTCGTCAAACGGGGTGATGTCCGTCCAAGTGCCTGCGGCGATGTTGTATTTGAAAACTCCACCGCGAGAAATGTTGTACGGGCCTGGGCCATCGGCGAACGTGACGTACATGTTGCCATCTACAATCTTTGCGCGGTGCGGCATAAGACCGCTCGGAGCTCCCTTGATGACTTCCCAAGTGGCGCCGCCGTCATGGCTGACCTGCAAATTGTCCTTGGTTTCGGATGTGCCGATGTAAATCGTAGCGGTGCTGCCATCGGCAAGCTTGCCCTGTGCCGGGTCGAACATCACGAAGCTTACGCCGTTCACGCCGTTAAGGCTGCTTTCGGTTGCTGTAGAAAGTGCAACTTTGTAGAGGCTTGTCCAGGTTTTGCCGGAGTCCGTGCTCTTGTAAACGCCCTTCGTGCGGCTACCGCAGAGGACGATGTTAGACTTGTTCGGGTCTACGGCGAGCTTTTCACCTGTCTGACGGCCCATGCCGTTACCGTGGGCGAGCATTTCGACGTAGCTCGTGTCCCAAGTGGCGCCCATATCGGAGGAACGCAAAACAGCGGTGCGGCCCTTGCTGAAATAGCCGGTGCCACCGAGCACGTAAATCTTTTTCGGGTCTTGCGGGTCAAGCGCAAAGGCTTCGGTGCCGTAAAGGCCCACGTCGTTTTGGCTGATCCAGTCCATCAACGGAATCCAACGGCTGCTTGTGGCATCCCAGCGATAAATGCCGCCTACGTCGGTGCGCGCGTAGATAAGTCCTTCAACTGTCGGACTCGGCATGATGGCGCTTACGAATCCGCCGCCATCGAATCGGACATTGCCCCAGTCGTACTTTTCGGCGTTAGCGGTCGTGGCGAGAGCGGCCAATGTGGCGATGCCGATCAATGAAATTTTACCAAACATATCGTCTCCGTTGAAATTTTGAGAACAATTAAACCCTTTTAACTATGGTTAATATATATAATTATTTGGAAAAGTGGTTCTTATATAATCCTTAATTTGAGAAATTTTTTGAGAACATTTAGAAACGTAGACGAAAATTACGCTAAATACAAAAAATCCCCTCGATCAAGTCGAGAGGATCGTTAAAAAACTCAAGTAACTAATAGCTAATGACTATTGACCAATGACCAGTAACCAAAAAATCTATTCGGCGCCGATTCCAAGGCCTTTGAACGCTACGTATCTGATCTGGTTCTTGTTGTCGATGATGACCGCAACACCTGTGAGGAAGTACGGCCAATGTCTGGATGCGGGATCGTGGAATCTGTAGTTCACGGTCCCGTTGGAGGCGTAAACGGAGAGCGGGAGGATGAAGTCGTCGTGAGAGCAAATGACGCGGAACTTGTTCATGGAGGCATAGCCAGGCGCAATGTGCGTCTTTACCATTTCTTCCGTTTTTTCCTTGAAATCGTAGAATGCATCGGCATAGAGGCTGTCGTATGCCCAGCCTGCAATAACGAGACGGACGTTTGTCGTGGAATCTTCATAGAAGCTGTAGCGTTCCTTGTCCTTCTTGTACCAGCTGATAGAGTAAATTTCCGAGGAATCGTGCGGGAATGTGGCTTGGCCCCGACCTTGTGCGATGTAGAAGCAAGTCTGTTCCGTGCGGAGGTACTTGGTGTGCGTGTAGGTGAATTCGTCTGCGCTGATGAGTTTTTTGCCGACGGCGATGGCCTGGCGGACTCCGTCCATGGGTTGCCCGTTAAGGGAGTCGGGCTCGCCTTCCCAATAGGTGAGCGGCGTTTCCTTGCTGGTTTTACCGTCTTCGCGTTCGCCATGGCGGATAACGAAAACAGCTTTTTCGTTGCAGCGGACGCTCTTGAATACGTCGGCAAGATCGGCAAGTCCAAGAGAATCGACAGGGATGGCGGCAACAGGAGTCTCGACGCAGTTTGGATCCAGTTCGGCAGTTCCAACCGAGGAGCTAGACTGGGTTGGCGGGACGTCTGCGGAAGAGCTGGACGGGTCGTTTGAAATGTCTACAGAGCTGGAGCTTGTGCCATCGGCTGAGCTTGTGACGTCTGTGGAACTTGACGGGGCTTGTTCTGTTGCGGAACTCGAAAGGTCTTGTGGTTGAGCCTGTTCGCTGGAGCTTTGGATTGCGAAATTGTTGAATGCGGATGCTGCGTTATCATCGCCGCAGGCTGCCAAGAGCGAGGCAGATAGGATTGCCCCGGTAAAAGCTAAAGAAATGCGAGAAATTTTATGCATGGCGTGAAATTCCTTGTTTTTATCCCTCTAAATCTATTTATGTTGAGGGGTTTCTTCAAGTAAATTTTTCCAAATTCTTACTTCCAACAGTCTACTTCCAACTGTCTACTGTCTACTTCCTACTGTCTACTGAATTATAATTGATTTCGTTGCGGCGCTTGAGTTCCTTGTTGAGCGGCCAGTAAATCAGTGCAAAAACGATGTATCCGATGAGGAGTACAATCCAGTGGTTGAGTCCGAAACCGATTTCCACATAGCGCATGGTGACGAACATGAACGGCCCCGCGATAAGGAAGAGCGGGAGCTGCCTGCATTGGTCGCCGAGCGAGTAACGGCTTTCGTAGCTTACGATGGAATTCATCATCGGAAAGCTGGTGCAAAAACCGCCCATCAGGCGCTTGATGAACATGAGGCCGGAAACGACGCCTGCGATGGCGGGTGCCTTGATGTAAACCGGGAGCGGGGTCTTGTAGCGCACGCCGGCTTTGTACTTTTGCTTCTGGAAGAAAATTACGCCGATGACAAAGTCAAATACACAAGCGCCGATAAAGTACGCTTCGCCTTCGGGGATGCGTGCATGCAAAAATGTCCCGAGCGCGACAAAAAAGGCGAGTCCTGCGATAATCGACGGTACGATCGGAACTTTTACTTTGTAGTGGAGAATGCGTACGATGTGTACGTACAACATGCACATAAAGCCCGAAACAGCATTCTCGGTGCCCATCGGGAGTCCAACGGCGATGTAGGCAAAACCGCAGGGGATGGGGATGGTCGCCGTGACCGCTTTGAGTTGTGGGTCTTTCAGGTAGGCGCTCAAGGTGCCGAGGGCGGTGACCATAAAGACGAGCAACCAGTCGTATGCCGAAAAATGGAAATTTAACGCTTCAAACATCGCGACCAAAGATAGAAATTTGCATTTTAATAACCACTGCTAGTTAAATGTTTTAAGTTGATCGTTACTAGAATTTCATCTCGAAAATCTCTAGTAACTGATAACTAGTAACTAGTAACTAATCATTGTTATTTGCTATATTCCGACAAGAGGTTTTATTATGAAAGTTTTGGTAACTGGTGTCGGTGGCCAGCTGGGTCACGATGTGATGAATGAACTTGCAAAGCGCGGCTACGAAGGTGTCGGTAGCGATATCGCTCCTACATATTCTGGTGTGGCCGATGGAAGCGCTGTGACTACGATGCCTTATGTGCCGATGGATATTACGAATGATGCTGCAGTTGCAGAAACGATTAAGAGCGTGAAGCCGGACGTGATTGTGCATTGCGCCGCTTGGACGGCCGTAGACCTTGCCGAAGACGAAGACAAGAAGGCGAAGGTCTTTGCGATTAACGCCGAAGGTACGGAAAACATCGCTCGCGTTGCAAAAGAAATCGATGCAAAGATGGTCTACATTAGCACGGACTACGTGTTTAACGGTCGTGGCACTGCTCCATGGAAACCGGACTGCAAAGATTACGAACCGCTTAACGTCTATGGCGAATCCAAGCTCAAGGGTGAACTCGCCGTGAGCGGAACGCTTGAAAAGTATTTCATCGTGCGAATCGCTTGGGTGTTCGGCCTCAATGGCAAGAATTTCATCAAGACGATGCTCAAGGTGGGCGAGTCTCACGATACGGTCCGCGTCGTTTACGACCAGATTGGTACGCCGACTTACACGCTCGACTTGAGCCGACTCCTCGTCGATATGATTGAAACGGACAAGTACGGCTACTATCACGCCACGAACGAAGGCGGATTCATCAGCTGGTATGAATTCACGAAGGAAATCTACAAGCAGGCTGGGCTTCCGACTAAGGTGTTGCCGGTGACGACTGCGGAATATGGACTCTCGAAGGCGGCACGTCCGTTCAACAGCCGCTTGGACAAGAGCAAGCTTGTGGAAGCAGGTTTCAAGCCGCTTCCTACATGGCAAGATGCGCTTGGCCGTTACCTCAAGGAAATCGGCGTAATTGCTTAAAAGGCGGCGCACATCAAGTGCGCGCACTCCCTTAAGAAAATCTTTCGTACAAGGCGTCTCGTTCCACCGGAACGAGGCCTTCTTTTTTGATAAGGTCTTGCATGCGTTCCGGACTCATGCCCACGGGAACCGTGGCGCCTGCGGCATGCGTGATCTTCTCTTCGATAATCGTGCCGTCCAAATCCGATGCTCCGGCGTGGAGCGCTTTCATGGCAGTCTCAATGCCCATCTGGATCCAGTAAGCCTTGATGTGCGGGAAGTTGTCCAAGAACAAACGAGAAACGGCGACCGTGCGGAGGATGTCTTCTTCGCTTGTGATGTTTGGAACAATTTTGTGGAGCGCATTGTGTTCCGGATGGTACACGAGCGGGATGAATGCAAAAAATCCCGGAGCTTCGTCTTGCAGGTCGCGGAGCATCTTCATGTGCGCGATGCGGTCTTCAATCTTTTCGATATGCCCAAAGAGCATGGTTGCATTCGTCGGGATGCCGAGCTTGTGGGCGGCGCGATGGACGTCAAGCCATTCTTCGCCGGTTTCCTTACCCGGACAAATCTTGTCGCGTACACTTTGTACTAAAATTTCGGCGCCGCCGCCAGGGAGCGCGTCAAGGCCTGCATCTTTGAGCGTTGCCATAATCTGTTCAGGCGTCTGTCCAGAAATCTTTGCGAAGTGGCAAATTTCAACGGCGGTAAAAGCCTTCAAGTTTGCGGACGGAAATTCCTTGCGGAGCTTGCGCAACATTTCGATGTAGTAATCGAACGGATGGTCCGGATGGAGTCCTCCGACAATGTGCAATTCGCGGGCGCCTTTGCTGATTGCTTCGGCGGCCTTGTCGCGGATGGTTTCGTAATTCCAGTCGTAAGCGGTCGGGCTATCTTTCTTGATGCGGCTGAATGCGCAGAACTTGCAGTGCAGCACGCACACGTTCGTGTAGTTGATTTGGCGGTTGTTCACCCAGTAAACGGACTTGCCGTGGCGTGCTTCTTTTTCGGCGTTGGCGCGTGCGAAAAGTTCATCGAGC
>Ga0265298_10008883_pt1 | contig 12023 bp, 7 predicted proteins | sample AusTroGonzalo_MG_3_FD_193486 | JGI IMG/M metagenome (GOLD analysis project Ga0265298, IMG submission 193486) | Bovine rumen microbial communities from tropical cattle in Woodstock, Queensland, Australia - Gonzalo_01 | ecosystem: Host-associated > Mammals > Digestive system > Stomach > Rumen ...
GATATGGCAGTTGGTATCGCATATATGATACCGAATCCAATAAAGGAATCGTCAGATTTCATGCTAACGATGCAAAATGGTTTTGAAGTAACGCAAAATTTTTTTCTAATTGTTTTTTTTATTTTGTTGAAAATGTATTACATTTGTCCTCAAATAACAAAAAAACATTCCAACGATGAAAACTTTGCATGTAATATTGGCACTTGCAGCCCCGGCAATGATAGCCGCAGGATATGTGCCGCAACAAGAGAACAATTACAACACATTCAATATCAATAATATACAACTGTCGCAAAAGGTATTGTCCGACGACGACGGTTTCAGGCTCTGCAAGCAGGCGTATTACCACGAGATGTTCAGCGAAAAGGAACTCTCCAAACTCGACAAGGCGGAGAAATACCGCATCAAGGCTGAGGAGGCCACTGTGCTTGCCGTTGCCATCCAAAAACAGTCGGACGATTTGAAGATTATTTCGGGTCAGTCTGCCAAAATACAGAAACAGTCGGCTAAACTCGCCGCAAAATCCGCCTCGCAGGAGTTGACCGCCCTCAAAACATTTGAGAAGGCGGCGTCGTTGTACCGTCCCGTGTATTTCGACAAGATAATGCAACTCGGCAAAGACACCGCGCAGACGAGCGTCAAAGCCGCCCGCAGCCTATCTGAACGCGCCTACCAACTCTACCATTCTGCCGATTCAATCAAGGCGAAAATCACCTCCGAAAACACCTTGGAATGTAACCGCGCAATCTACACCAACCTTGTGAGTGCCGTTCATTATCAGGAACTTGCGCTCGCCATCTGCAAGGGCGACCCCAAGATAGACTACACGCAGTACATCGACATCCACAAACAGTACGCGCCCGACACCACCAAGAATGTTGACATCCCTAAACTCGTTGCCTTCGAGCATTACGACTTCGACAAGGATTCCAACCTCTATAATTTGCGTTACCGCGAACTCATGCCAAAACTCGGCCTCACCGACGCCGACCGTCAGAAAATCGAGAAGATTTCGCTCGATGAGGCTTCCATTGCCGATTATTACGCCACAGCCGTAAAGAAAGGCAGCGAGGCAGACACCTTCCGCGTATATGCCAACGTGGAAAACAAGGCGGTGCACGAGTATTACGAGCAGATGGCTCAGGAGAGCGAACTCAACGAGTGCAGCAACCTTATCAAAGGCATCTCCCTTGCCACCGCCAACAACAACACCTTATATGAAGTGTACCAAAAGTACATCCCGTCCATCCGCATCCAAAAATCAAACGTTGGTACCTACATGGACAAGAGCGCGCTTGGCGAGCGTTGGGAGCGCAACGCCGAAGACCTCTATCAACTCTCCAAGGGTTACGAGGAGATGGCTGCCAAGCAACTGAGCAACGTGGAGAAATACACCCTTCTGTCGGAAGGCAACGAGGCAAAACTCCAAGCCCTTCAATACATGGAAAACGCCGTTGCGCTTTACCTTGGCGAGAAGCCGGTACGTGAGCGCAGGTCGCTTGTATCGGGTGCTGTGGAGCGTCATAACGACATTGCAATGGACTTTATGATGGACGAATCGGGCGAATCAGGTACTGCTCCCGCCAACAACAAGACAAAGACTACCAACAACAAGGACACCAAGCCCGCCAATCAAGTGGTGAACGTAGCCGACAATGGCAAGACCAACACCAACAGCGGCAAGACCAACACCAACACTGGCAAAACCACCAACACTGGCAAAACTTCCGCCGACAAGACCAGCACTAATACCGGCACTGCGGGCAAGACCACTGGCGGCACCGCCACTACTGCCACCGCCTCCAAGACACACGTTCCCGATGTTGCGTCGTCTAAGGCGGCTGTGATAGGCACATTCAATTACACCCGCGAAGACCAGCGCATGAAGCCCTACACATTCCCCCAAGGCACTGTGTTCAGTGTTGAGGCTGGCATCTACAAGGAAATGGTGGAGCCTGTTGACTTCCCCACCATATCCAATTTTATCGCGCAGAATCTCCAAGGCATTACCCCGATGCGCTATTATATAGGTACATTCCAGACCTACGACGCTGCCCTCGCCGCATCTACGCTTGCCAAGAACGAGGGTTACAAAAACGCGCAGGTAGTGGCCTTCACCAACGGCAAGAGGGTGGATCTCACTGCCGCCCGCAAGGTGGCTGAAAAGTCTGCCAACTATCAGACCACCGTGCAGAAGGAACTCAAAACCCTCAATGCCGGTCTCAGTGGCAATACGCCTATCGTTGTGGACAACAATACCAAACGCACTGGCGACGCTCTGCCGCTTTCGATGCTTGGCTCCACGGTGTATGCCGTGCAGATAGCCGCGCTGCCCACATTGCAAGGCATGGGCACGTTCAACGTCAGCGAACTCTATTACGACCAAAACGACGCCGGACTTTACCGTTATTACACGGGCATCTCCAACGACCAAAGCATCACCGCCACCAACCTCAACACCCTCAAACAGTCGGGCTACACGGATGCTTACGTAGTCAAGATTGTTAATGGTACTAATATCGGCAGGCCTACTAACGACGACATCAAAAACAACCCCTCCAAAGGCACTGTATATCGTGTGCAGATCGGCGCATTTGCCGGAAGTCCCAACCCCGACGTCCAAAAACGTATAAACGCCTTGAAGTCAAAAGGCTACACGGTTCATGTAAGTCAGTCGGGCAAATACACCGTTTATAATGTTGGCGACTGTGATACTCGCGAGCAGGCCGACCAACTCAAAACACAACTCGCTGGCCAGGGCTTCAAGGAGGGCTACGTTACCACATTCGTTAACGGTGTAAAACAGAATTAAACAAATGAGCACATTGGAGTGGATATTATATGGATTTGTGGCGATATGCGTGGTGATAATCATTATTGTAGGCATCACGCATATCCAGAGTTGTCACAAAGAACCTTCGCCAACCAATATTTTGAAGTCTATGGGCATCAAACTCAATCGCAAGAGGAGAAAGGCCTTTAAGAAGAAATCATTGGAGGCGCAGTACTACATTGTGAGTATAATATCCCGTGGCTACAATATCCTTGCGGATTATGGTGTGGAGGATGATAGCAGTCTGATGGCTGACTTCCTCGAAATGATAACAAAGAGCCAGCGTATGCACATATACGACACCGCCAAGAGGATTGAGGAGTCTGGTGTGCCAGACCTCAACAAGTTTTTGCACGCCTTCAAGGTTATCAAGATTGCCGACCCTGGGTTTTGGTTGGAACAGTTGATCAACTTTGCGCACGTCAAGGACATCGACCTCGACAAATTTGCAAGGGCGTGGTGCGACCAGAAAAACGCTGGCCTTGACATCGACATCGACACCGCGTTCAACTTTGTGAGCGACGGCAGGGACTTCTCCAATCTTGTAAACCACGACATCATCGCCAAGCGCGCCGGCATCGAACTCGACGAAAAAGACTTCATCAACGACATCGACGACAAGGGCATCACCGTGGTGATATATTCGATTATCCGCGCCAACTACGAGGGCATATACCTCTCGGAGGAAGACAGTCTGAGGGTAGATAAGGCCAACGTACTCGAATACGGCGACACTTTTATGATAACGCTCAAACTGCTTGTAAACCTTTACAACATCGGCAGGGACGTCAAGAGGTTTACCGACGTGATGATACGTGCGCACAATTCGGGCGTGAGAATCAGTTTCTCCATCGCCGACCTCTACTCGCTTACCGACGACGAGTTTGAAAACCTTGTCAACAACGTGATTCGCGCATCTGACGTCGGCATCAACATCGACCAGAAAGACCTCATCCGTCAAAACATCCAAGGCACCGACATCACCAACCTCATCACCGCGCTCATCAAGGCGCAGCAGTACCACATAGACGTTACGTCCGACGAGATGATGAGTTACCTCGTCAACAAGAAGGCTGATGTGGTGAAATTTATTGAGGCTCTCAATTATATCAAGAAAAACAATCTCGATCTCAGCAAAGATGCCATTGTGGATATGTCGAAACCAGACCGCGACGTGTTTGACTATGTGCAGGCATACAAGATTGTAAAAGAGTACGAATCCAAGCCCGACAACTACGGCATGACCGTCAAGGAAATCAAAGACCACTTCCTCAAAAAAGGCAAGGTGCTCAAGACGGTGAAGACGGTTATCAAGGCGCAGGAGCAACTCGACCTGAGGATGAATTTTGGCATAGCCAACAAGATTCTTACCAAGACCGACGGCACGCTCAAAGAGGCGATAGAGTGGGCTCAGAATCCGAGGGTGGAGGAGGTAACTCCCCTGATTACTTGCGTCTGCAAAAATGGCGTCCAGGTAACTCCCAAGATTAATGTAACAGTGATTGGCGACATGAACCAGTTTTTTTGGGGCTACAAAATCGACATTCTTTTCAAGCGTATCAACGAGGCGGTGATTTTTGAGTTTGAATCGGCGGCAGACCATATTTCTATACTCAACAACTTGCCCGAAATATCCCACAACGTGCTGCGTCGCATCAACGAGGAGGAAAACAAGAAGGAAATCAAGACCACCAAAACCACAGAATCGGAACTTAACGAGCATAGTTCGCATAAGTTGCTGGATGTCAACATCTACGATGTTATTATTGGCATCAATGTAAAGGCGGAACTCGAACTTCGCGAGGCGCAGATAGAATCGGAAAAACGGCGTATCCGTGCGGAAGCCGAGCGCGCAAAAGCCGAGGCGGATCTCCGCAGGGCGATGGTGGAGCAGTACGAAAAAGGCATCAAGCCCAACTTCAACGAACTCCACAAGGCCAACCTCCTTGCCGACGATGGCGAGGACATCTACACTGGCTACGAAAGGCCGCAGGACGATAAATAAATGAAAATGATATGAAAAAGTTTTTGTTGTACATAGTAATAATGATTGTTACGCTGATGGCTTCGTCGTGTCTTGACGATCCTATGCAGCGCGACCCCGTATATACGGACGACGAACACACCACTTCTCTCGAACTCGACGACAACATCAACGACAATTTTGACGATGAAGGCGGCGTGTCGTTCTGGGACGGCTTTTTGATTTTGGTGATCACGATTGGTCTGGCGGGTTTGATTGTATGGTTTTTTATCGCCATGGTGCCTATCAAACTGTGGTTCAACGCCAAACTCTCCAAAGTGCATATTTCGTGGCTGTTGCTTATCAAGATGCGCTGGCAGAACATTCCGCAGGCCAAGTTGATTAACCTCATGGTAACGGCTTACAACGCGGGTCTTAAAACATTGAGCCTTCCCGAATTGATGAAATATTATTTGGCGAAGGTGGATTTGGACGTGGTGGTAGCCACGATGATTCGCGCCATGGCTGCCAACGTTAAGGACATCAAGTTTGACGATATGGCGCAGTTGTATCTCCGTAAGGTGGACGTAGGCGCAATTGTACACGCGCAAATCAACGCCATGAACGCCCAGATTAAGACTTCCATCCCCGAACTTTCGGAGTTTTACCTCGCGGGCGGCAACGTTGGCGACCTCATCAAGGCGAAGAACATTGCCGACAACGCCGGCGACGACATCAAGGCGGAACTTGACCTCGGTCGCCTCAAAAAACACTACCTCGCGGGCGGCAACCTCAAAAAAACCATCGAGGCGTACATTTCTGCCAAAAAAGCGAAGTTGACAGGTTTTGAGTTTGAGGACATCTGCAAAATCGACCTCGCGGGCATGGATGTCGTGGAGGCGATCAAACCTGCCATCAACCCTATCGTGGTGGAGACCGACGGTGTGCGCGGCATTGCCCGCGACGGCGTGGAATTGACTATGAAAGTGAAGGTTACGCTCCGCTCCCAAATTAAGAACATCATTGGCGGCGTAAGTGCCGACACCGTGCTTGCCCGTGTCAACGAATCGCTTGCCACTCAGATTGGTCTCGCGCAGAGCCACACCGAAATTCTCCAAAACCCGTATCTCGTAGCCGACAAGGTGGAGACCGCCGATGTAATTAGCAAAAATTCGGCATACGACATCCTCTCTGTGGATGTTTCGGACATCAAGATTGGCAACGATGTAAGCGCGTCGCTCAAAGTTGCCCGTGCCAAGGCGCAGGTGGAGGCGGCCAAGGCGGAGTTGATTCTGGCGGAGGAAAAAGTGCAGAAGGCGATGGCGTCGGCTTTTTTGGACGGCAACATTTCCGTACAAGAATACACCGACATCAAAAACAAACAGGCTGACACCCTGATGCGTCAAAGCCTTGCTAACGTGGATATTACGGGGCATCACTTGTCTCGTCAGACCGAATTCACCGACGGTACGCCGCACGTGCAGGATGCCGACGCGGATGTTATCTCCGACACCGACAGCAAGGACTAATGCCGCCTTCGGAGGCGGCAGGGATACCAAGAAAAAAGAATTACCAAAAATTAAAAGAATGACGATTTGTTATTCTTTTAATTTTTGGTAATTCTTTTAATTTAATCTCTCTACTTTACTGCGTCCCAAAGTTCTTGTTCGAGCGCGGCGCGGTCAAACTTGCGGATTTCGTCGGTGGAAGATACGCGGTCTTCGTTATAGACGAGTTCGGCGAGAAATTCGGGGGCGCGTTCGATGCCTTCGCCCATGTTTATCATCACTACGTCGCCATCTTTCAGGAGCCCTTTGCGGAGCGACTCAAAGTAGCCGCCCATGCAGATTGCCGAGGCGGGACCGATGCGCTCCTGTGTTTTGAAGGCGATGAGGCGGGCAACGTCGGCTGTCTTGCTCTCGTCAAAACTGATTATCTCGCCGCCAGACTTCTTGGTGATGTCGGCGATAATCGGGTATGTGCCGGGTACGCCAGTTGCAAGGGTCTGAACTTTGGTGGGCGGGTTTTGGAGTTTCGGGAAGTCGTGCTGCCAGCCTTCGGGGAAGTTGTTGGCTTTGGCTTTTTCCCATGCCTGCGTCATCGGGTCGCAGAGGCTCGGCTGTACCGATATGTAGCGCGGACGTGTGTGTATGCCGATGGCCTCCACTTCGTCGAGACCTTTCTCCACGGCTATGGGACCCGTGCCGCCGCTCAACGCTTGGATGTATGCTGTGGGGATTTTGCCGATGAGGCGCAGCCATTCATATACCCAGGTCTTTTTGGCTTCCACGCGGATTGGGTCGGTGTTGCCGATGGTCATCAGGATATTGTTTTTGGCGGTGAACTCGCCCGCAATCTTCTTGGCGAAGGCGTAGTCGCCCTTGCAGACCACGGCTTTTTCGCCGTATGCGCTCACGGATGCAATGTTCTCTTTAACAGCGTCTTCTGGCATGAAGACGTAGAGGTTGATGCCGGCTTTGGCGAGGTAATGCGAGAAAGCGTTGGCGGTGTTGCCTGTGCTTGCCACGGCGTATTCCTTGACGCCACATTCCTTCAATACCGATGCGCCGAGTGTGCCGGCGATGTCTTTGAATGTGCGCGTTGCGTTGCTAAAATTGTGGCGCATTACATAGACTTCGAGGTTGACACCGTACTCTTTTTGGGCAAAATCTTCGAGAAACGCCCAACGATCCACTGGCGAAATGCCCTCGCCAGCCGATATGATGTTTTCCTTGTGGTCGAGGGGCAGGAAGTCGAAGTAATGCCAGAGACTCTCCACTTTGTCTTTGGTGTAGATGAGGTCGTGGAGTTTTTGCGGGTCGGTGTCGTATTTGGCATCAACGAAGTTTTTGCCGCATTTGGGGCATTTTTGTGCGGCTTCAAACCATGCCTTGAAGTCGCCTATCTCGTGTCCGCAACTTTTGCAGACAAAATGGTATTTGTTGCTCATTGTATTTACAATAATTATCGTTAATGATTTGGTAGAGACCGCGCAAGGCTGTCTTGTTTTTTAACGAAAATTGCCGTCAATTTTTCATTAATTATCGTCAATTTTTTAGAGGAAATTGATGGTAATTTAAAATAAATTGATGGTAATTTTTGTTTTAAAAACCCCGTCGCCGTAGGCGGCGGTTGTGATTTAGTTGTTGCCGTATTTTTTGTTGACGGCGGCGGCACATTCGTCGGCGATGCGCGTCTTCTCTTTGGCTGTGGACGATTCGGGGTAACCTTCGCCTTTGCGGAGAAATTTGAGGCCCGCCATCACAAAGTCGGGTAGGGGACGCTCCGGGTCGCGCTTTTGGAGGTTGATGCCGAGACCGAGTTTAGCCACAATCGGCACGTAATATGTCTCCACAAATTCGATGAGGTTGCCGTCGGGGTCTTCTATGTAGGCAAAATGTCCCGATGCGCCGCCCATGTCGAATATCTTGGCTTCCGATTCGTATGCTTCAGGATTGGAATCGGTGGTGAAGGTGCAGCCCTTGGATTCGCAGTATTGCTTGAGTTCCTTCATGTTGCGGATGTCGTAGCAAATCTGTATGAACCCCGGATCGCCCCACAGGTGCGTCTCAAAGTCGTAGATTTTCCTTGGTGTGCGCTTGTCGGTGTCAACGAGTTGGATGAGTTCTATCTGGCTCTCGTTGAGGAAGTTGCTGAACGGGCCTTTGCGTTGCTGCGAGTGTCCGAGCAATACGCGGCGGTATTGGTCGTCGCCGCCGGGCAACTTGCTGAAATCCTCGAATACGTCGGTCTTGTCGTATAGCACGGTGTCGTAGCCAAGTATTTCCTTGTAAAATTCGATTGACTTGTCCATGTCGCTCACGCCAACTATCGCGCCGTAAATGCCGCCGAATCTCGAATTGGTTTCGCGGAACACGATGTCGCTTTCCACTACCTCAAACATGTTGCCGAATGGGTCGCGCATGAAGAAATGCTCCTTGCCCGCCATGTTTTTGCCAAAGTTGGACAGCAGGAGGTCTTTCAATTTGTCTTTTACGTAGATGTACGCAGACGCCACGTTGTTTGATTTTATTTTGCCGATGGTGGTGCCGAGGTCGCCGAGCGCAATCTCAAAGCCCGCCTTGGTGGGTTTTCGGGTGCAGTATTGCCATATTTCGAGGCCGCCGCCGCCTTGCAGGTTATATGCAAGTATGGTGTGGCGGCTCTGAGGACGGTGGCCAGTGTAAGGCTGCATCATAGACGCCTCGCCCGGCGCGTCGCTGAGCAGGATGTCTTGCCCAAAATGCTCTCGATACCAGTCCCATGCCTGATATACGTCTTCTACGCCAACTCCGAGTTGTTGTATTCCGCTTATTTGAAATGCCATTTTGTTGATGATTATTTGATTATGCCGCAAATTTGCAAAAAAAAATTGGGATATGGAAATTAAACCATAAAAAATGTGTTATTGCTTTTTTGTATCGTCTTTTTCTTCTTCTTTTTTCCGTAAATGACGCCGCCAGAGATACATTAGCGCAGATAATATAGAGAATACATACATCGCCTTCGCCTCGTCTATTCCAAATTTGACGGTGCGAATTATTGCTATTATCATGCACATCAATGCCATGCAAATCCAGAGGATTTCCATCGGATGCTTTCGCTGTTTTTTCATTTGGTGATTTGGTGATTTGGTGATTTTTGATTTGTTGATTTTTGATTTAGTGATTTTTGATTTACTTATTCCTTTTGTTTTTCTTCTTCTTTTTTCTCCTCCTGGGCTTCTTCATATTGTTCTTTGAGGCTAACAACGCCGTTGACATCGAGGAACTTGTAGTTTTTGAACCCCATGTCGGATTCAAAACCCTGCTTGCCCACTATTACTGAGCCGTCGGGGTCGGTAACGGTTACTTTTTTCACGGAGAAAACTTTTTTGCCATTTTCGTCGCAAAAAATCTGTTCGGTGTTGAGTTTTGCGCCGGTTTCGTTGACGATTTCCACGTTGGTGCGAGCCTCCCAAAGTTTCTTTTTGGTGTAATATACCGCGTATCCCGCCTTGAGCGAACTCTGCGCCTTTAACTGTTCGTCGTAAAAAATCACCTTGACACCTTTTGGAAACTCCCAGTATGGCTGTCTGACAGTGGAAAACTGGTCTAATATCGGTGCGTCTATCGTGGTCTGCAAACGGTGCTGCGAATAATATTTGGTGTGGAGGTCTTTGGTGGACATGTCGGCGAAGGTTTCGTCGATGTTGTAATTGTCGAGCGACTTCATGTTTGACGAGCATGATGTGATGGCGGCAAGAGCCGCTATCAATGCATAATGCATAATGCATAATGCATAATTGCCATTCGGGGTGCGCATAATCAAGTGGTTGAAGTGGTTGAAGTGATTGAAGTAATTGAAGTGATAGAAAAAAAACATAATGCATAACGCATAATTGGGTGTCTTGCGGATGCCAAATTATGCATTATGCATTATGAATTATGCATTGCTTAGAACCTTGCGGTAGTGGTTTCGCCAATCCAGCCGCCGATGGTAACTGTCTTGCCAGCCGTTACACTGTGCATGAAGGCCTCTTCCTTCTTGGGGCAGGAGCCGCTGTAACGGTTGATGAGGGTCTGTGCCTCGGTTGCAACCGACGGGTCAACGGATTTTGCCTTCTGGAGTTTGTCGATTACGAGCCAGTAGGTCATCGACCTCTCAAAATTGTCTTCGCCCACAGGGTTGGAGCCGTACATAGTGGCGATGATGATGTAGGGGAGACCGTAGTTGGGGTTGAGGTTGATGGCCTCGCGAGCGTATGTGCGCGCATTGGCAAACTGGTTTTTCTTCTGGAGGATTTTTGCGATGGAGCAGTTGTATTTTGCCTTCATCGTGTCGGTTTCAGCGAGGGAGATAGCCTTCTTGTAGTTTTCGAGGGCTTCGTCTTCCTTGCCCCTCTTTTCGAGCATCCTTGCAAAGCCAAAACATGCCGCTTCTGTGGGGTTGCTTGCAATTACCTTAGATACGGCGTCTTCGTAGAGTTGCGATTCGGTACATTCCTTTGCGCCGAGTATCTTGACGATTTTGCCGCAGAGTTCGAGGTCGTTGGGGTTCTCGTTGAATTTGCCGGAGAAGGCGTTTACGAGTACGTCGCACTGAGCCGCGTCGCTGTTGGAGAAGAGACCGAGAACGCCGCCTTCCACCTGTGCGCAGGTTGCGAGGTCTGTTTCTGCCTTTTTCTTAGCCTTGTCGTCGGCAGCGGCTTCGAGTTTTGCCTTGTCGTCGGCCTTCTTCTGTGCGAGGAGGTCGGCGAAGAGCAGGTACTTGTCCACTACCACCGTAGCGTCGATTTTCTTGGCGTTGTACATGGTGATTACCGACTGCATTGCGGTCTGGATTACGGCGTATTCGCTGTTTTTGCCGCCGAGGTCGATGGCTTTCATAAGGCAGTTGTAGGGTGCTTCCATCGGCTCCTTGCGGTATTTGGCAAGATCCACGCCCTTGCGGCCGAGGAGGTAAGCCTCGCCGTAGAGTTTGCTCGATGCGGCGAAATACTTGATGCGCTGGTCATAGACCATCATCAGGGTGTCCACCCATACCTGCTGCTCCTTGCCGGTTTTTGCGGTCTGCATCTTTTTCTTAACGATGTTTACGCCGTTGGAATATACTGTCTGGGTACATTTGGGGAACTCCTTGAATAGGATTGTCCACGAGGGGTAAGCCTCTTCCCAGGCGTTTTGCTTGGCAAATTCGGCGAAAGTTGACATGAGCCTGATACATGTGGCGGAGTCTGCGCCGTATTGCTCCTCGCGCATGAGGTTGGCGATCTTTTGCTGCTCTGCGCGGATTGCCGTTTTGAGGTCGCCGAGGGTGCCGGCTTTCTGCATGTCTTTGAGCGTCTTGGCGTCAAAGAATTGGAGTTCGGGCATTTCGTTGACGCCGATGTGCTCCACGGTGGTGATTTCCTCGATGCCCTTGTTCATCTTTGTGAAGAGCTCTCGGTATTTCACTTTGAGGGCGGGGTTGTAGGTGGTGGTTGGTGTGATGGCGAGGTCGCCTGCCACTTCCGGAAATTTTGCCTTTACGATGTCTTCTGCCGACTGCGCCGATACGTTGCCCGCTATCAGCATTGCAGAAAGACCCAAGGTCACTTTTGCTATCTGTATTTTTTTCATTGTATTATGTTTTTTGTGTTAAAAAAATCTGTTTATTGTTTATTCAGTTTTAGTTCGTCTTGTTTGTTGCAGCCTACTGGAATTTGCGTTTTATAAACCAAAGGTCGTGCAATGTTGCGTTAAAATG
>Ga0265298_10008884_pt1 | contig 12023 bp, 7 predicted proteins | sample AusTroGonzalo_MG_3_FD_193486 | JGI IMG/M metagenome (GOLD analysis project Ga0265298, IMG submission 193486) | Bovine rumen microbial communities from tropical cattle in Woodstock, Queensland, Australia - Gonzalo_01 | ecosystem: Host-associated > Mammals > Digestive system > Stomach > Rumen ...
CGTCGACAGTCTGCGCCCCATGAGTAAGCACGGCGACACCTACATCATCTACAACGATGCCTACCCCGATGAGTTCTACATGATAGAGAACCGCCAAAAGACGAGCTGGGACACTAATTACCCCTCCCGAGGACTCATGATTACCCATGTCGACTTCGACCGCGAGGTGTGGTTCAACAACATTCCCAATACCATCATGACCGACGAGGAGGCGCTGGAGAATGGGCTAACCTGCGGCAACGACCACCAGCGTATGACCCTCTTCCGTGCCAATTCCATAAGGACGAACAACGCCCTCTACCCCTACTTGCGCAATGACAGTCTGACGGCTACCTCCGTACCTGCTGCCACACTCTATAACGCCAATTCCGACAGCACGTTGGTGATGCAGAGTGCCATCCTTGACATCAAGCAGCACGCCGACGGCACCGTCAGCTTCCGCTACCGTGCCAAAGAAAAGAAGATAGAGGATGCCATACGCAGCGTCGCACTTCCACGTCGCAACGACCCAGCATACTACGACCTGCAAGGCCGCAGGGTGAAGCAGCCCTCTCGCGGACTCTATATCGTTGACGGCAAGAAGGTGGCTGTGCGCTGACTATCGTTTAGTCCTGGAAGTAAACGCGCTTGACACGGTTGCTGACACCTGTGAGCACCTCGTAGGGAATGGTATCGATGGTGTCGCTAAGCACGGTGACAGGCAGGTTGTTGCCGAATATCTCAACGGTGTCACCTTCCTGACAGTTGATGCCAGTGACGTCAATCATCGCCACATCCATACAGATATTCCCCACGTACTCCGCACGTTTTCCATTTACCAAGCAGTAGCCGTGACGGTTGCCGAGGTGGCGGTTTAAGCCGTCGGCATAACCAATGGGAATAGCACCGATAACGCTGTCTTTGTCAAGAACCGTACGGCGGCTATAGCCGATGGAGTCGCCCGCCTTTACGTGGCGCATCTGCAGAATGGTGGTTTTCAGTGTAGAAACCGTAGAAAGCATTTCATTGTTGCGGGGATTGACGCCATAAAGGCCAAGGCCCAGACGGCACATATCCATCTGCCGCTCAGGGAAATGCTCAATGCCTGCCGAGTTGTCCATGTGGCGCAGGATTTTATGGCTGAAGGCCGACTGCAAACGCAGGCTGCCTGCGTCGAACAACTGGAACTGACGAGCCGAGAACTCATCGAACGCATCGCTGTCGCTGCCCACGAAATGAGAGAACACACTACGTGGAATCACCGCCTGCTGGTGCTTCAACCGGTCAATCAGCTCCTCCATGTCGTTTTCGGGGTCGAAGCCCAAACGATGCATACCTGTGTCGAGCTTGATATGTACAGGCCAGCCTGTGATACCTTCCTTACGGGCAGCTTTTACCAAGGCATCGAGCAATCGGAAGGAGTAGACCTCAGGCTCCAGGTCGTAGTCGAATATGGTCTTGAAGGCCGTCATCTCGGGATTCATCACCATGATGTTCGCCGTAATGCCTGCCTTACGTAGCGTCACGCCTTCATCAGCTACAGCCACCGCCAAATAATCCACACGGTGGTCTTGCAGCGTCTTGGCCACCTCGACAGCACCGGCTCCATAAGCATCGGCCTTCACCATGCACACCAGTTTGGTTTCAGGTTTCAGGAACGAGCGATAGTAGTTGAGGTTATCTACCACGGCACCAAGGTTCACCTCGAGAATGGTCTCGTGAACCTTCTGTTCCAACAGCTCCGTGATGCGCTCAAAACCGAAGCGACGCGAACCCTTCAGCAGGATTACCTCGTCGTGTAATTGCTGGAACGCAGGACTGTCGACAAACTCCTGCAGGTTGGCAAAGAAGTACTTCTCGCCTACAAGGATGGCATTGGCCTGAGCCGATACTGCCTCGCCTATGCCGATGAACTTACTAACGCCGCGCTTCAGACAAAGCTCATTCACCTGCCGGTACAGTTCATCGGGCTGCTCACCACTCTGGTCAATATCACTCAGAATCAGCGTTCCCTTTCCACCTCGGCGGTTCATGAAGTCAAGCGCAATGTCCAAGGAGTTGATATCGTTATTATACGAGTCGTTGATCAACGTGCAGCCATGCTGCCCCTGTTTTACCTCCAAACGCATGGCGATAGGCTCCAGATTAGGCATGCGCTCGGCTATTTGTTCCTGCGTCAGTCCTAAGTGCAGCGCGGTGGCGACACAGATGATGCTGTCCTCCACACTGGCTTCGTCAATGAAGGGAAGGGTATATGACCCCTCTTCACCTTTATATATATAGGTAACATGGGTAGACTGTGCTGACGGTACCAGCTCCTTTACGAAGAAGGGAGCCTGGGCGTCTGTATGCGACCATCCGATTTTCTCACCCCTGTACTGCATCCTACGTATACAACGGCTCACGGTGTTGTCGTCCATCGGATAAATCAGTGCCGTTGTGTCGTGCATCAACTCCAACTTCTCTAAGCACTTCTCCTCCACCGACCGGAAGTTCTCCTGATGGGCACTGCCCAAGCAGGTGAGCACGCCAATGGTGGGCTGAATGATGTCGTGCAACGCCATCATCTCGCCGGGCTGGCTGATGCCTGCCTCGAAGATGCCCAGTTCCGTCTGTTCGTTCAACAGCCAGACAGAAAGCGGTACACCGATCTGCGAGTTGTACGAACGCGGTGAGCGTGTCACCAAACCCTTTTCAGTCATCAGTTGGTACAACCACTCCTTTACCATCGTCTTGCCGTTCGACCCCGTGATACCCACAATGGGAATGGAGAACTCATCACGATGGCGCTCAGCCAGTCGTTGCAGGGCAGCCAGCGTCGATGGTACTTTCAGGTAGTTGGCATCCTGCTGCGGATGCTCAGGCACCTGCTCCACCACAAACGAGCGGACGCCACGGCGGTAGAGGTCGTCAATATAGCGATGGCCATCGTTCCGTTTCGTATGGAGGGCAAAGAAAAGGGTCTCCTCAGGAAAACACAGCGAGCGGCTGTCGGTAAGCAGCCAACGTACATTAGCGTCGTAGTCGCCATAGCGGCGAGCGCCTATCAGTGTAGTAACTTTTTCAATCGTATATATCATAGTGAATATTATTTGTATTTCTGTAGAAAAGCGTCAACCTTGGCATGGGTCTCAGCCATAAACTGGCGGTACTCCTCGCTGTCAGGATTGAAAGGGCGGTGATTCAAGGCGGCTTTCAAGGGTGCCCATTCTCGCAAAAAGTCCTTGGCTCGGGGTGAGCAATAATGCTCAACGAGCTGTTGCCAAATGTACTCAACAGTCTGGGCTGAGGGGTGGAGCATGTCCTCCTTATAGAAACGGTAGTCGCGCAGTTCGTCCATCACGATCTCATAAGCAGGGAAATAGACGGGCAGTTGGCAGTTCGCATTTGGCATTTGGCTAACAGCTAACGGCCAAAAGCTAAGAGCCTTTTCAACAGCGAGCAGCAGGGTGGCTTTGGAAAGCTGACTCTCGTGGTAGCCATACTTGCGATAACGGATAGGACTGACAGTGAAGACAACTTGGACATCAGGACGGCGGCTACGGAGCACATCGACGGTACGGCGCAGGTAGTCTGCACATTCGTCCACACTGAGCTCCTCCTCCTGAAACAGCGAGGCAGGACGCTTCTGGCAGTTGTCGACAATCTCGCCCGTCTCTTTCAGACGGTAGACGTGGTTAGTGCCGAGGGTAATGAATACGACACGAGGCTTCCCCTCGTATTTCTCCACGGTATGCAGCACTGAGGCTGGATTGTACATCACGCCGTATGGATTGACCGTAGCGCGGAACTGCTCTTCCACAAAGCGCTGGCCGATGCTATCGGCAAAGCAGCTACCCACGAAAAGCATTTCCTCGCGCGGCTCAATCCTGAAATCAGGCTCAGGAATATCAACTATCGTACGAAATTCCATTAGCTACGCGAAATTTGCAAACCAGTCTTTGAAAGGCTCATATCGACAAAGCGGGCATTGGCATTGCGGCGGTTCTCGCCCAGTATCAGCTTGATACGGGCAGCCGCCTCAGGATCCTTGGCCACCATATAGAGATAGCCGCCACCACCGGCACCAGGTAGCTTATAGCCCAGACAGAGGTCATCAACAAGGTCGGTAATAGTCTGAACCTCAAGTGGATTAGTACCACTATCGAGCAACTGGTTCTGGTGCCATGTCTTACGCACAAGACGGCCCATCTGTTGGAAGTCCTGCCGCTGGATGGACTCATACATCTCCTGAGTGTGCTCCTTCATCTGCTGCAACAGGTCGAGCTGGTCGTGCTCGTTGAGGAACATACGGCGCACAATCTCGGCCAGAATTGTCTTAGCAGTACGGGTGATGCCTGTATAATATAATAGGTGGCACTGGGCATATTCAGGCTGCGTGTATAGTGCATCGGGCAGCCAGCGCGCCAAGGGGGTCTGGACAAAGCCACGACCTGTCTGCAACAACTTCACACCACCAAGCACGCCTCCAAACTGGTCCTGCCAACCACCGCCAGTAGTGAGCAACTGTTCGAGCTGCAGCGTGCGATGGCCAATCTCGTTCTTGTCCCATCCTAATCCGCAGAAGTCACTCAATGCTCCCAGCACCGTTGCAGCTAAGATGCTGCTGGTGCCCAGTCCGCTGCCAGCAGGGATGGCCGAGAGCAGCGTCAGTTCGATGCCACTGCCAAATTCCTCAAGCTGAGACCGCAATGACCCAGAACAACCCGATTTTCCAGATAATCCGAAACCTGCCAGCACCAGTGCTGCCTTGGGAATGGAGAAAGGCGATCCCACCTTATTATAATCGGCCAGCTGCTCGTAAGTCTCCACTACCTCCGTAGCGCCCAGGTCGATGCTGCGCAGTACGATATGCGGTTCACGGCAGGGTTTTATGTAGCACTGCAAGGGCGGCTGTCCGTTCAGTTCGATAGCGAAATTAATCACGCTGCCACCTTCCATCAGACAATAGGGCGGCGTGTCCGTCCATCCTCCGGCAATATCGATGCGCACTGGCGAACGTCCCCACACGATCTGGTCGTCGCAGACCAACTTCTGGGGAACAGCAGGAGCAGAAACGGAAGAAGATGTCAAGGCATTGCGAAGCAGTCCGAAGGCACGATTGCTGTCGTCGCGGAACATGGCATCGTGGATGCGCGTCATCAGCGGTGCTGCGTCAGTCAAGGGTGACGGCAGAGGAATCTGCTCTTTTTTGAAGCGCTCGGCCACGTCGTTCAAGTCGAGCTGGTAGAAGACGCTATGCTCCCAATTGGCAGCCATAGCCGACATATTCTCGCGCTGGAACTCACAGCGCTGGGCAAAGAGCCGTCGCAGGTTGGCCCGTTCTGCCAGTTCATTGCTGTTGACCGGCTCATCGATACGGTAGCGACGCACTTCGTAGTCTCTGTCGCCCACTGGAGTAACGTCGATACACTCACCCGGTTCCAAACTGATATCCCAGTCGTTGCGAGGCACGCCGGTAATCACATGGTCGTGAGTCAGTTTCCACTTCTTTCCCACATGTGAGTTCTCAATCCAGATATTGGTATTCGACTCCGTAAAAGGTATCTCCGTTATGGAGTTCTGCACAAAGATACTGGGGTGAGGCTTGCGATCGAGGTGCATGATCTCGCGCTGGTCGTTCACCAAATTCTGGATAGCCATCGTCGACGAGATCATCTCACGAGAAGTGCCGAAATGGTAGAACTCGCCACCCGGCAGGGGCAATATAGCCACCTTCAACTCACGCAGTTCCGGATCGTCAATCGTGGGATGAGTGCCCAGCGTACAACCGAACTCGCCATAGAGGTCGTATTCTTTCCCCTCGCAACGCTTCATCAACAGTCCGACCGCCTTGTCCGACAACAGCCACACACCGATATCAGTCAGAAAATAGTGGTCTTTCTGAAGCTCCGACAGCGTCTGTATCGACGGTTTCTGCAACATCTGCTTCAGCACGTTTGGCGTCTGTCGGCTGCTGACGAACACCCCGTGATGGGTAGCTGTCGAGGCTGGGAGCCACAGGCCGTAGCACACCACATCGGCATCGGGCACAGGCTGCAGGGGCTGAGTGGCCCGTATATAGACGTCGCCGCTGACCACCATCGTGTGGATATTGTCAGGCGCCATTGCCATCAGCCGCCTGTAAAGGGGCAGCTGCAGGTCTATCAGTTTCTGGTCAATCCGCTGTCCGCGTCCCCATCGGAACACAGGAACTGGCGTCAGGATCTTGCCAGAGACTGCGTAGGAAGGCAAGCGACGGCTCTGTCCACCAGCATGAATGAGGATGCGCTTATCCTTAGGCAACCACTCACTGAAAAGTGACAAATAACCATCCTTTTCATTTAAAAAGGCCTGCTCCAGCAGCCATGCCGTTCCTCCGCCACTACCCAGCCGATGGCCTATGGGGTCGCAGGTGCAGAAAAACTTGTTGCGGTCGAAGCCTGTGATATCGTGGAAACAATCCACCAAATTAGGAGGTAAAGAGAGTAATATCTTCATAAAATCCTGTTTTCTTGCGGCAAAATTAGCAAATATTTTCCAAAACCTGCACTTTTATAATTATTTTTTGCTACTTTTGCCCAACCTAAAACAACTAAAGAAGAAAAAATGGAAAAGAATAAAGGACTGTTGATGAAAAACGGGGTCAGCCTGTTGCTACCTTTCTGCATGATCACCACCTGCTTCGCATTGTGGGGTTTTTCCAACGACGTAACCACCCCCATGGTGAAAGCATTCTCCAAAATCTTCCGCATGAGTGTCACCGAGGGTGCCCTAGTGCCCGTAGCCTCCTATCTAGGCTACTTCGTGATGGCGTTCCCAGCAGCCCTGTTCATACAGCGCTACTCCTTCAAGGCTGGCGTGATGTTTGGACTGGCCCTCTTTGCCATCGGCTCACTGATGTTCCTGCCTGCCAAGGCGATGGGCTACTACTTCCCGTTCCTGCTGGCCTACTTCGTATTGACCTGCGGACTGTCGTTCCTCGAAACCAGTTGCAACCCCTATATCTATTGTATGGGCAGCGAAGAGACAGCCACCCAGCGTCTAAACCTGGCACAGGCCTTCAACCCCATCGGCAACCTATTAGGCATGTGGGTGGCTATGGAGTTCATACAGGCCAGGATGAGTCCGATGACATCGGCAGCCCGCCACGAACTGTCTGAAATGCAGTTCAACCTGATTAAGGATCACGACCTGGGAGTGCTTATCCAGCCCTACATTTTGATAGGAGCCATTGCCCTGATACTGCTGCTGCTCATTCGTACCCACAAGATGCCGATGGACAGCGACGTGCCTGCCAACAAGTCCATTGCACAGGCCATGCGCGAGCTGATAAAAATTAAGAATTATCGTGAAGGCGTCATTGCCCAGTTCTTCTATATAGGAGCCCAGGTGACGTGCTGGACTTTTATCATCCAGTATGGCACACGCATCTTCATGGCTGAGGGGATGGACGAGAAAGCGGCTGAAATCATGTCGCAGAAATACAACATCGTTGCAATGGTCTTCTTCACCGTGAGCCGTTTTATCTGCACATGGTGCCTGAAATACATCCATCCGGCACACCTGCTGTCAATCCTGGCCATCATGGCAGGAACGGCTGTCATGGGCGTTGTGCTGTTTACTGACCGCAACGGACTGTACTGCCTGGTAGCCGTCAGTGCCTGCATGTCGCTGATGTTCCCCACTATCTACGGCATAGCGCTGAGAGGCGTGGGCGACAACGTGAAGTTTGCCGGCGCAGGCCTAATCATGGCCATCCTCGGCGGTTCGGTATTTCCGCCCATTCAGGCCTTCATTATCGACCTGAACATCACGCTGGCTGGACTTCCTGCCACCAACATCTCATTCATCGTGCCCCTCGTATGCTTTATCATGGTTGCCATTTACGGCCATAAGGCATACGTGAGACAGAATATCATGCACGTCTTAAAATAGTAAGTAGAACAGTTGTCAAGACCGTTTCCTGCGAACAGACAGGAAAACGGCCATGACAATAAGCAGCAGAAGCAGGCCTAACGACACGTAGGCCACTGTTTCTGTAACATCAAGCGTCTTGGGGAAGAACGAGAGTTCCACCTTGTGCTGACCAGGCTTCACCGTCAGGGCACGCAGCACGTAGTTGACGCGTCCCAGTTCCACGGGTTCGCCATCGACGGTAGCCGTCCAGCCAGGATAGTAGATTTCAGAGAACACCACTACCCCACCCTTTGCCGACTTCACGTCGTAGGTCAGTTGGTTGGGTTCGTACGACGTGATGGTGACGATGCTGGCAGAATCCGTCTCAGCCTCAGCCACGGGCTTCAGCTGTTCGCGGAACTTGGCATCAGCCACTGCCTGATGGCGCAGGTCAATCTCAGCCAGTCCGTCAAGCTCCTGGTTGGCATTATCCACAAATTTCACATCGTTGACGAACCATGCATTGCCAAAAGTATAGGGATTCTCCACTGGAACGGTCTTGCCCGACTTCAGCGGGAGAATGAAATACTTCGTATTCAGCATGTTCAGCACCGGATAGACGGTGTCGCCAGCCACGAGCGTCATGTCGGCACCTGCATCAGCAATAGCCGAGAAGGCCTTCTGCATCTCAGGGGCGATGTAAGCCTCGATCAACTCCTGGTAGCGGCGCAGCTTGGCGGCATGGTAGCCGCCGATGCTCTTATGGTAATAGCTCGTCTCGTTCTCGTTGAACGTATTCGAAGCCAGGTTCAGCACACGGTAGTCCAGTGCTTTGTCGGCCAGGATAGTCTCGTCGGTCTCGGTCTTAGGCTGTTTCTGCTCACGCTCAATCTTGTCAACAAACATCGAGTCATTCAGATAACGCTTGTTCACCTGCCACATGTCGATGAGACAGAGGGCCAGCAGCAGCGTCACCAGCAGACCGGCACTCAGTTTGCGGGCCTTGAACAGCAAGAGGCAGAACGTACCTATTAAAATAATGATGAACGAACGCCAGGCGTCGCTCGTAAACATTGCCTTGCGCATCTCCGTCAGGTTGGCCAACAGCGGATGCAACTGGTCGGCAGGGAACTGGCTCAATGCCTGCAGTTCGCTGGAGGAGACATAGTTGCCGAAGAACTGGTCGGGCATCAGGGCAAACAGCAGGGCGAAACCACCCGTCAGGGCGAACGATGCATATACCTGCTTGATGTTCTTCGTCAGGATTTCCGGCTCGTCCACAATCTTCTTCAGCGCCATCATCGCCAGCAGCGGGATAGTGAACTCAGCAATAACCAGAATGGATGCTACGGTACGGAACTTGGCATACATCGGCACATTGTCGATGAAGAAGTCTGTCAGTCCCATGAAGTTCTTACCCCACGACAGCATGATACTCAGCAACGTAGCAGCCAGCAGCGCCCACTTCATAGGTCCTTTCACAATAAACAGGCCGAGGATGAAAAGCATCAGCACGAAGGCGCCCACATACACAGGGCCCTGGGTGCCAGGCTGTTCGCCCCAGTACTGTCCCAACTGCTGATACAGCTGGATGTAGTTGCTGTCGGCATGCTTCATAGCCGTCTCGTTCAGGGCGATAGGCTGCGAGGCACCACCCTTCGCATTGGGCACCAGCAGCGTCCATGTTTCGCCGATGCCATACGACCACTGCGTGATATAGTCGCGCTCCAGTCCGCTATTGGTTTGGTTGCCAGTATCTGGCTTCACCAGCTCGCTCTTACCGCGCATCGACTCATTGCCGTACTCCCAAGTATGATACAGGTTCGACAGGTTGACCAATATGCCAAGGGCACCGCCAACGGCACACACGGCTGTGGCTTTCAAGAACCGCATCAATTGGCGCTCACGGATGGCCTCCACAAAGTAGGCCAGTATCATGAAGAAGATAATGAAGAGATAATAATAGGTCATCTGCACGTGGTTGGCATTCACCTCAAAGGCTGAGAAGATAGCTGTCACCACCAGGCCCCATAGGAACTTCCCCCGATAGGCCAGCACAATACCCGCTATCATAGGCGGCAGATAGGCCAGCGCCCACACCTTCCAGATGTGTCCTGCGGCAATGATAATCAGGAAATAGGTGGAGAAAGCCCATATCACCGATCCTAACGCCGCCAGATACCAACGGAAGTCGAAGGCACGCAGCAAGATGTAGAATCCCAACAGATAGATAAACAGATACCACACGTTCTCAGGGAGCCACAAGTGGTAGGCGTTGATAGCCGTATTTAGCGTATTGGCACTATCATACGACGGTGCCATCTGATAGGTGGGCATACCGCCGAACAGAGAATTCGTCCAACGGGTACGCTGACCTGTACGCTGCTGGTACTCAGAATGCTCCTGACCAGCGCCTACGCCAGCCGAGGAGTCGTGACGGTAAAGAATACGTCCCTCGATGTCAGCGGGAAAGAAATAGGCATAGCCTATTACTACAAAAAACAACACTACCAATACGTCTGGTAGTAACTTTTTCAATACATTCATAACTTGCAAGTTTACGATTTTGCGTGCAAAGGTACAAAAAAAAGATAATTTACAATTGATAATTGATAATTATTTTCTATCTTTGCAGCGCAAATGATGACAGAAGAGATTATTTCCAGCCTCCAAAACCCAAAAGTGAAACATGTGGTGGCCCTTCAGCAGAAGTCGTCGCTACGACGCCAAGAAGGGCTGTTTGTCGTAGAGGGCCAGCGCGAGATTGAGCATTGCATTGGCTGCGGCTATGAGATCAGCAGCCTATTTGTTGTCGTCCACCACTCACCCATCACCACTTACCACTCACCCATTACCTACGTCACCCAACAGGTTTACGAGAAGATGGCCTATCGCGAGAGCACCGAGGGCATGATTGCCGTAGTCAAGGCGAAAGACCACTCGCTGGCTTCGCTCCGTCTGCCTGATAATCCACTTATCGTGGTGCTCGAACGCGTAGAGAAGCCTGGCAATTTGGGAGCCGTCCTGCGTACGGCAGAGGCTGCCCACGTGGATGCCGTCATCGTGTGCGACCCGCTAGCCGATCCCTACAATCCAAATGTCATCCGCGCCAGCATCGGAGGGGTGTTCAGCGTCCCTACTGCCGTTTGCACCTCCAAGGAATGCATCGAGTTTCTCAAGGAGCACGGGGTGAGCATCCTCACAGCACAACTGCAGGACTCCTACCCCTACTATGATTACGACATGACCCATGCCACGGCCATCATTATGGGCACAGAGTCGACAGGTCTCTCCCAGCAGTGGCGCGAGGCTGCCGATGCCCACATTCGCATTCCCATGCTCGGACGTCTCGACTCGCTCAACGTCAGCGTCAGCGCCGCCGTTCTGATGTATGAGGCCGTCCGTCAACGCCATATTAAAATATGAAGATAGGTATAATAGTAGCAATGGAAAAGGAACTCAGGCAGCTCCGTCCATTATTTCCAGAAGACCAGGTCATTCTCCAGCAGAGTGGTATTGGCAAGGTAAACGCCGCCCTGCAGGCAGCACGTATGATCAACGAGTATCACCCCGATGTCATCATCTCCTCCGGATGCGCCGGAGGCAATGGCGACGATATCAGCATCCAGGATGTGATCGTCAGTAGCCAGTTGGCTTACCACGACGTCTACTGCGGCACTGCGATTGGCCATAGCGTCTACGGACAGGTGCAAGGGCTGCCCCCTCGTTTCGAAGCAGATCCCATTTTGCTTAGCAAGGCACTGCAACTTTCCACCAACGACCATCCACTATCCAACATCCGCATCCACTCCGGCCTCATCGTCACGGGCGACTGGTTTGTTGATTCAAAGGAGAAGATGCGTGAGATCATCGGCCACTTCCCCGAAGCCAAGGCTGTCGACATGGAGAGTGCCGCCATTGCCCAGACCTGCTATCTGATGAAAGTGCCCTTCATTTCGTTCCGCGTCATCAGCGACATCCCCCTGCGCGACACCGATGCCTCGCAGTACCACAACTTCTGGGACACCATCGCCCAGAACTCATTCCAAGTCACCAAGACCTTCATCGAAAGTCTATAATAGTAAAGGAAATGGAAGTCATACAGAGTTTCACCATCGACCACACCCGTCTGAAGCCAGGCATCTACGTTTCACGTATAGACAAGG
>Ga0265298_10008885_pt1 | contig 12022 bp, 8 predicted proteins | sample AusTroGonzalo_MG_3_FD_193486 | JGI IMG/M metagenome (GOLD analysis project Ga0265298, IMG submission 193486) | Bovine rumen microbial communities from tropical cattle in Woodstock, Queensland, Australia - Gonzalo_01 | ecosystem: Host-associated > Mammals > Digestive system > Stomach > Rumen ...
CGCGGTCGTGCTGCTTCTGAATAGCTTTCTCACCACCACCGAGACGGGCTTGTTCGCGCTTCTCGATGAGTTGTTTGATCTTGTCTAATTGCTTGCTCATTGCTTTATTATAATTATCTATTGTCAATTTTCAATGATTAATTTATTCCGGGTGCTCACAGAGTTCGGTGAGGATACCACAGGTAGATTTCGGATGTAGGAAGGCGATGTTCAGACCCTCGGCACCCTTGCGGGGCTTCTCGTCGATGAGACGGACACCCTTCTCGCTGACTTCGGCGAGACCTTTGGCCACACCATCCTCAACGCAGAAGGCCACATGGTGTACACCCTTGTTGCCCTTGTCGAGCCACTTCTGGATAGTACTCTCGGGTGATGTCGGCTCAAGCAGCTCCAGCTTCACCTCGCCGCAGCGAAGGAAGGCGGTCTTCACCTTCTGGTCCTCTACTACTTCTGTTGCATAACACTCCAAGCCTAATACGTCCGTGAAGTACGGCAGGCTCTCTTCGATGCTCTGGACGGCGATGCCCAGATGCTCAATGTGGGAAATCTTCATATCTTTTGAATTAAAAATGAATACTGTTATTATAAATAATGTGCAAAGTTACGCAATTAACTCCATATAGCGAAGAATACTTTGTTTTTTTTGACTTTTTTATATAAAAATAGAGATTGCCGTCATGAATGGGCGGCAATCTCATGAGATTATCGAAGTTATTTGTTGCGTTTTAATAGAAGAGATCTTGGAAGATCAACGATGCTTCTCCTGCTCGGAACCAGTCACGTCTTGCGTTCATATCTGTAGCCCACTCCAAGAAACTGGGATAGGCGTTCTTGATGCTTTTTCCCTCCTTCGGGTATTTGAAGTTGTGGGGCACGATAATGATATAGGGCGATTTACCTCGCTCTGGCATCTTGAAACTCTTGCCTGTTGTTACGTTTTCAATGGAGATACCTCTCAGATAATCTTCGATAGACTTGGAGGTTGTGACATTATACAGCTGTGCCTTTCGTGTCGGCTGTCCCGATACAGTATTGACGAACGTCTTCTCAGGAATATTCAGAATGGCGTGAACCTCTCTGTCGTTAATGGGGGCGCCCTCTGCTCCATGCAGGATAATGTTGTCCTCGGCACCGCAGGCTAATACACCGATACTAAGAGTACTTTCGTTGAGACGCTCGGCAAGAATTACAACATCGTTCATGTCGTAGTCGGCTGCTTCGGGGCGGTCTTCAAAGCACATGAGATAGGCTGCGCCGATGAAGTCGGGAGCCATTGTCTCCATAAGAATCTCTGTTCCCTGCTTGACTTCAATGATCATATCGCAGAAAGTACAGTCTGAGCCGTCCTCAAAACACAAATATGTGCGGTTGTTGGCACTGAATACACCAATGCGCGGACTTGTCCAATCCATGCCATTGGTGATACCACCTTCCTTCACTTGTGTATCCTTGCCGTTTGGAGAAATAGCAATGGTTTGCTTGTTGCCTTTGTCTATGGCAGAATAATAATGTCCGAAAAGATGGTTGACCTCATAGTTTAATCTTCCGTCTCCATATGTACAGCCGCTTTTGCAACTTTCCATGGAATTCGCAAAACTCTTGCGGTTGAGGAACCCAATCATATAGCCCTTGGGAATAGCAACACTAACAGCCTCTTCATTGGGCTCACCATCACCATAATAAGGAAGAAGGTATTCCTTGTTATAATAGAATTTTGAGCCACCGTTAAAGCCATTGATGGCTTTGAATTTTGGTAAACTCTTAATATATCTGACCTGTTCGTCAGAACTCATTCCGGCAATGGCTGAGGGGTCGAAATAGTAATAATAAATAGTGTTGTTTGCCCCCTCTATAGAGTTCATTTGTACTGGGATGATGGTGGTTGGGCCGCCCGTGCTTTCCAAATAGTTGTTGTTGACAGAGAAATAGGCGTTGCCCTGTGCGACTCCTTGCCAGTTGTTAACCTTTTTATTGTTCTCTGTCTTCTTGAGGTAGTTATTACATATTGTACTCAATGTGGTCAAATCCCCAGTGTCGGAAACCGGTTTGAAGATGGTGCCGTCTTCAATACCCCAGCCCCCGCCTTCCACTGACGAATGAGACCAGAGTACATCGTTAGCCCAGGAACCATCGTTCCATACATCGTAGTATCTGGCTCTACCGCTCAAACCGTCATTACCGTTATCCATAATCTTGACGTTATGATAATCGCTAACCAAGGAGGCCTGAGCGCGTTGGGCGTTGAACGAAGGAATGCCACCGCCTAACTTTATAGAAGTAGGATAATCACCCGAGGAAGCTCTTGTATTAGCACTCGAAGAACCGCCGAACTTGACATTAGAATCGCCGACATTGAACACTTTGATATAGCAGATGCCCTTGCTGCTGACACAGGCTGCCACCAATTGCGTCAGGTCTATCGGAGTATCATACCTCATGGTGACCACATCGCCCTTATGGCAGTCAATACTGTTCAACACTTCAGCCTCGTCATTGCCGAAGGGAGATTCTGTCAGGATCTTTACCTGCGCAATGTCTTCTAATGGAGCGTCGGCTGTGACGGTGATGCTGTACTCCTTGATGGCTGTCCAAGTGTGATTTGGATCAATCTTAACACCTAATACCGTCTCGGCATTGGCCATCGTCATATCATCATTGACCTGAGTGAGGTCAACTTCCATGTCAAGTCCGCAAGAGACAAGAGCCAAAGCTGGTAATAGAAATAGATACTTACACTTCATAATTTAAATAACTTTCGATAATCAAATACTAAAAACTAAAAAATCTTGGTGCAAATATAGGCAATTCCATTTATATACACGCATATTTCCTATAAATATGCCTTAGTTTTAACAAACTTTAAAACTCAATTGTTGCTTTTCCGTTAATTTGCCTACCTGTAAGGTAATTAGGGACTGCCCACTGCCGGTTGGTAACATCTGTCACCCAGTAGTAGCTGTTCACGTTGGAAATGCCGAAAAGGTTCAGACAGTCTATCCCTAGCCAGATGTTTTTGATGGTTTTACCTTCCTTCAGAGCACGGAAACTCATGCCGATATCGGCACGTTTATAGGCTGGTGCACGGAACTGCTGTTGTTCGAGTCCTCTGTGTGGCGGACCGAATGGCAGGCCGTCGGCAAAGGCTAGGCGGAGTGTCATTTTCCAGCGGTCGGTACCTGGGAAATAATCGGTAAAATGGAGGTTGATGGCATATCGCTGGTCGGTAGGTGTCGGGATCCACTGACCGTTGTATTTCTGCCGCATGCTCATCAGGGAGAAGGTGAGCCAAGAATCGGTGCCTGGCACGAATTCTCCGAAAAGTTTTAGGTCGAGTCCTGCCGCATAACCAGAACAGAGATTCTCTCCAAAGTACGTGATCTTCACATTCTGAATATTATACGGAATGAGGTTCGACAAAGACTTGTAGTATGCTTCGGCTGAGAACTTGAAAGGACGGTTGAGCATCTTGAAGCGATAATCCATCGCCGCAATGAACTGCAGTGAACGCTGACTCTTGATGTTCTCATTCAACACGGCCCGCGTGATTCCATCCTGTGTGATGGTGTCTCTCATCTCCTTATAGAAGGGCGCCTGATAATAGAGTCCGGTGGCGAAACGGAAGGTAAGATCCTGGTTGAAGGCAGGTACGATGGCGAGAGACGCTCTTGGCGAGACGATGGTCTCCTTATTGAATGACCAGTTAGCGAGTCTGATGCCGTAGTTCAATGTGAAGAAGTTGTCTCCTTTATTAAAATGATAGACGTCCTGTATGTAGGCTTCAATGCGGTGGCTCTTGATGTCATTTCTGGCTGAGAGGGTATATATCAGGTCGAGACGGTCGGCAGAGTGGGGGATGGAGTAGCCACTGGAATCGCGCATCTCGTATTCTCGCGATGTTTCCTTGATTTGCTCAGTTTTATAAGTGATGCCTGCTTCGAAGTCGTGTCGGCGGGTGCGGTGTGTGCCCACCAACTTGAAACTGACAACATCGGCCGTTAGGTAGTTACGGGCGTGTTCCATATAGGTTCCGACACCTAGATTCTCACTCGACTGTGCATCATCCAACCAGTATTGTCCCATGATATCATAGGTTTCCTTTTCTTTCGTGTGGAAGGCTGATGTCAGGAATTTTATCTTCGTTGAGTCGCTGAAGGACCGTGTGATGGATGCTGTACCGAAATAGGTGCGGAACACGTCCTTTTCTTGTCCGTCGAAATAGACTTTGAATGACTTCGCATTAGCATATGTACCGAATGTGGTTTCTCGTGACTCGGGGGTGAAGTTGTAGTGATTTTCAGAAATGTAACCAATTAACTCTGCTTCCCATCTGCTGTTTGGCTTATAACTGATATATGTCTGGTAATCAAGAAAATTAGGCCTATATTCTCCAGTTGTTTCGAGGGAACCTAACAGGTATCTGTTCGTCTTGTATCTGATGCCATGACTCATGGCGAAAGACTTATTGCCGTAGCCGAGATATCCAGTAGCACCTAGGAGTGATGCAGTGAGAGCACCTTCGAGTTGCTTGGGCTTGCGGTAGGTGATGTCGAGTGCCGACGACATTCTGTCGCCATATTTCGCAGCGAAGCCACCCGTAGAGAACCCAACGTTCTCCACCATATCCGCATTGATGATGGAGAGACCTTCCTGCTGTCCGCTACTCACTAGTAACGGTCTGTAGATTTCTACGCCGTTGATATACACAGAGTTCTCGTCGAACGAACCGCCGCGTACATTATACTGTGATGATAATTCGTTATGCGTTGAAACGCCAGCCTGCTGTTGGATGAGTTCCTCGACGGCATTACCCGATGAAGAGGGATTTACCCGCAGGTCTTTAGTGTCGAGCTGTTCTGTCTGGGAAGTCTGTCTGCGGCGTTGTGTGACGGTGATCTCCTGCAAAGCCTCCATCGGGTGCATGACGATTTGAACAGTCATCTTTCCCTTAGGACGGCGAAACACACGTTTCCTTACGCCGTAGCCCACCATCGAGAACCGTACCTCCACCGAGTCGGCACTCTGGAGGTCGATACTGAACTGTCCCTTCAGGTCGGTCATCGTTACCTTGCCTTGGGCCAAGCACGATACTGTCACCAACTCCAACGCCTGACCCTCCTCGTCGATAACTTTTCCCTTTAACGTGAAGCCGTCGGCCATCAGGACGGTGCTCGAAAGAACCGCCAGAAACAGGCACAGATATCTTGCAAATGAATATTTCATCAGTTATATTAACGTTTTTATCACTTGTTTATTGCCTTTTGCAAACTTTTGCGAACCGAAAAAACATTTGCAAACTATTGCGAACGAAAAAATTTGGCAGATTCGGTTTTTCTTTTTACCTTTGCGCTATGATTTACGAAATACTCATAGGAATCGTGCTTTACGCAGTGCTTTTCGTGGTCACTGTACAGAACAGCCGCCGCAAGGTGGTTGTCCTCCAGGAGCGTCTTGATAAGATTCGCATGATGCAGACACAACAGGAGGCTCAGAGTCAGCAGAGTATTGCACAGAATGAGGCGAAGATCCGTGAACTGGAGACACTCCTGCAGAAACTGGGTGACGAGAACTCGCTGCTGCGACTGGAATTGGAAGAGAAGAAAGCCACACTCGCATATAATAATAAGGTGGCGATCATTGAGAACGAGAAACGTCAGCAGGCCGAAACCGTCATTTTCTCCTCAGACATCTACCGTCATATACAGGATTGCTTGAACAGTGGGCGCAGCCTGACCTATCACGACTGGACTGCACTGGCAGAGATGGTCAACACTATCTATACAGGGTTTACGGAGAAATTATTCAGCCTTTACCGCATGTCGGAACAGGATTATCACGTCAGTCTGCTTATTAAGGTGAGGATTCAGCCAAAGGATATCGCGCTATTAACAGCCCACTCGAAGGAGAGTGTAGCGTCCACCCGCAGCCGACTTTATTCAAAGGTCTTTGGCAAGAAGGGCTCGTCGAAGGATTGGGATGACTTCGTACTCACCCTATAAACAATGAACATTGAAGATTGAACATTAAAATATTGGAAGTTATGATTGAGTATTTAGCACAACACTTATGGCAGATGTGGGCCATTGTGGCCGTTGTCTGTTTGATTCTGGAACTGATGGCGGGTGATTTCTTCATCATCTGCTTCTCCATCGGAGCAGTCCTTGCTGCCATCACGGCGGCTGTGGGCGGTGGTATCTATTGGCAGTTGCTGATGTTTGCCATTTTTACGATGATCAGTCTCTTTTGGGTTCGTCCATTTGCCCAGCGTTATCTGCATAAAGGCGAGGACAACCGTGTGAGTAATGCTGATGCACTGTTAGACCGTCAGGGAAGAGTTGTTGAGACCATCAAGGCCGACGGCTTCGGACGTGTACAGATCGACGGTGACATCTGGAAGGCCGTTACCAATGAGACCGCTGACATCCCTGAGGGCTCTCATGTACGGGTCGTCGGGCGTGAGAGTACCATCATCACCGTGGAATCTATGAAGATTGAACATTGATAATTATTCTTTAAACACTAATCATTAAATTATGGACATTATGACTTATGTACTTATCGCTATCGTCATCTGCGTCATCCTATTCGCAAAGATGGCACTCGTGATCATCCCGCAGTCTGAGACGAAGATTGTAGAACGACTCGGTCGTTATTACGCTACCCTCAAACCTGGTATCAACATCATTATCCCGTTTATCGACCGCGCCAAGTCGATTGTTGTACTGAATCACGGACGTTATCAGTACTCTACTACCATCGATCTCCGTGAACAAGTCTATGACTTCCCTAAGCAGAACGTGATTACCAAGGATAATGTGCAGACAGAGATCAATGCGCTGCTCTACTTCCAGATCGTCGATCCCTTCAAGGCTACCTACGAGATTAACAATTTGCCCAATGCTATTGAGAAGCTCACGCAGACCACGCTCCGTAACATCATTGGTGAGTTAGAACTCGACGAGACGCTGACCTCGCGCGATACTATTAACAAAAAACTCTCTGCAGTACTTGATGATGCTACTGACAAGTGGGGCGTTAAAGTGAACCGTGTGGAGCTGCAGGACATTACACCTCCTGACTCCGTGCTGACCGCGATGGAGAAACAGATGCAGGCCGAACGTAACAAGCGTGCACAGATTCTGACCTCTGAGGGACAGAAGGCTGCCGAAATCCTCGCATCAGAGGGTGAGAAGACCGCCATCGTCAATAAGGCTCAGGCTGCTAAGGAACAGGCGATCCTCGAGGCTGAGGGTGAAGCTCAGGCCCGTATCCGTAAGGCCGAGGCCGAGGCCAAGGCCATCGAACTGATTTCCGAAGCCGTTGGAAAGAGTACCAATCCTGCCAACTACCTCCTGGCTCAGAAGTATATCCAGATGATGCGGGAGCTGGCTGAGGGCGATAAGACCAAGACTGTCTATCTGCCCTATGAAGCTACCAACCTCCTTGGCTCTATCGGAGGCATCAAAGACCTCTTTAAGGCTGAATAAAAGCTGCATAAATCCGCAGATTACAGAGATTTCGCAGATTTGAGTACAAAAAATCTGTATAATCTGTGTAATCTGCGGTTATTTTTGTACCTTTGCAGCCGATTAGACAAAAGACAGTATGGTACGCAATATTTTCAAGGGTTTGGGTATCGCCCTCATCACACCTTTCAAGCAAGACGGCTCAGTAGATTATGAGTCTCTTCTTCGTCTCCTCGATTATCAGTTGGACAATGGTGCCGACTTCCTCTGTATCCTCGCTACCACGGGAGAAACCCCGACGTTGCGCAAGGAAGAGAAGCAGAAGATCAAGGACCTGGTTGTGGAGAAGGTGCGTGGACGTGTTCCCATCCTGATGGGTTGCGGTGGTTACGATACGGCTGCCGTCGTTCAGGAACTTCAGAACGGTGACTTCCGTGGGGTGAATGGTATCCTGAGCGTCTGTCCTTATTATAATAAACCGTCACAGGAAGGGCTCTATCAACACTTTAAGACCATTGCTGCTGCCACCAGTCTGCCTGTGGTGCTCTACAATGTACCAGGTCGTACAGGCGTTAACCTCAAGGCAGAGACCACCGTACGTCTGGCCCGCGACTGTGAGAATATCGTTGCCATCAAGGAAGCCAGTGGTAATCTGGAACAGGTTGATGAGATTATTAAAAACAAACCACGTGACTTTGATGTCATTTCCGGCGATGACTCGCTGACGTTCCCGATGGTCAGTTGTGGTGCTGTGGGTGTCATCTCTGTTATCGGTAATGCTCTGCCGAAAGAGTTCTCAAAGATGATTCGTCTGCAGATGCGTGGTGAGTACGACCCTGCCAGGAAGATCCATCACCGTTTCACCGATTTGTTCTCCCTGCTCTTCGTCGACGGTAATCCTGCAGGTGTAAAGGCCATGCTGTCTGAGATGGGCTTCATTCAGAATGTGTTACGTCTGCCATTGGTGCCCATGCAGATCAAGAATCGTCAGCGTATGTCGGAGATCCTGAAGGAACTAAAGATTTAAAAAAATAAAAAAAGTCGGGTAAATGTTTGGTGGAATCAAAAAAACTTCATACCTTTGCACCCGCAAAACGAAAATGATGCGAAAGTGAGGCTCCCTAGCTCAACTGAATAGAGCATCTGACTACGGATCAGAAGGTTGTGGGTTTGAATCCCGCGGGAGTCACGAAAAGGAGAGGATTTCGATCCTCTCCTTTTGTTATGTTGGTGGTGTTTGCGTCATAACCGTTGACATAGAGTTGCACTTTCTATCAATAAAAAATTAGTTATTTATTTGGTAGTATCATTGCTTATTCGTATCTTTGCAGCAGAAACGAATAATCTATGATTGTCAGACGTTATCTTGGATACGTTTTGGTAGCCTTTGGGCTGTTTCTCTCATTGCAATTGCAGGCGAGGGTGAACCGATTTTATGTTTATAATGCTACTAATGGTTTGGCTGATAATAGTGCGCAGACCATTTTGTGTACGTTGTCTGGCAGGCTCGTCATCACGACGATGGGGCAGATTAACTTCTACGACGGCAACCGTTTCACTTATATTGATCCAAGTACGGAAAACATCTATCCTTTATCGAAGTATCGCGGGAATTACCATATTTATTTTGATCGTAGTCGACATCTCTGGCTGAAGGACACACACAGCGTGACCTGCGTGGACCTGATTACCGAGCGATTCGTCGATTCTGTTGAGGATGTGTTCCGGGAGTTTGGCTGTGACACAGACGTGGCCGACCTCTTTGTAGACCGTACAAACGTTGTGTGGCTGCTGACAGAAAAGGGTCTCTTTAATGTAGAAACCAAGCAGAACTGGCCCGTGCGCAGTGATATGAACCTGCAGGATCTGGAGGTTTGGGAGGAGAAGTACCTGTTGCTCTTTTATGAAAACGGACTTCTTGAGATGACCGACATGGAGATGGGTAAGAGGGTCTACTGGGGAAAGGCGTATGGAAAAGACGATGAAGCACATTACGGCAGTTCGTCTGTGACACATATTGTAGATAAGACACTCTTCCAGATACGTAACGGCCATAATCAGGGCATCCTGATGAGCTTTGATCTTGAAAACCACGAGTGGAAGACGCTCATCAAGACTCCCTACTATCTGAGCAATCTGGCAGAGCATGACAGCGTGCTTTATATCCCCTCAGCCTATGGCTACTGGACATACGATCTGTCGACGGAAAAGGTCGACCACGTGCAAGAACTGACGATGGCCAGTGGCGGGAAATTGCTGACAGATATCAATGCGATGGTTTTCGACCAGCAGGGCGGCATGTGGGTAGGCACCGAGAAACGCGGACTGCTCTACTCTCGTCCGATTTCGGCACCCTTTAAGGTTTACGACTGGGAGAATCTCCGTGCGCTTGAACTTGCTACCATGATGGAGAGTCTGCCCGAGCCACAGACCAGATATCGCAACAAGGCAGTCAACTGTGTGTTCCGTGACTCCCGTGGATGGGATTGGGTGGGCACCTCATCAGGTCTTCAGCTTTACCGCAGTTCCTCTGACCGTCTGCCGGTAGTCTACACCCGCAACGACGGACTGTTGAACAATGTGATCCACACTATCATTGAGGATTGTATGCACAATATCTGGGTGGGCACGAGTTATGGCATCAGTTGCCTGCTAATCCGGGATGGCAATTTACGTTACATTAACAGCTATAACCAGTGGGACAATGTCCCCAGCGAGTCGTTTGTCAATGGAAAAGCCTTACGTCTGAACGACGGTTCTATTACCATGCAGATGCTCGATCATGTGATAGAGTTCAATCCCGATAAGATGGTCACCGTCACCGAGGGCGTGACGTATGACATCACACCGAAACTTATCAGGCTGATGGTGAACGGCAATAACCTCCAAACCGGCGATGAACTCGATGGCAACGTCATTCTGGACAAGGCCATTCCTCGTATGAAGGAGATTAACCTCAATTATAACCAGAATTCGGTGACGCTCACCTTCTCGTCTATGAACTATTTCCGTCCGGAGCAGACCTACTATCGTGTGCGGATCAAGGGGCTTGACGAAACTTGGCGAGTTCTTACCAGATACAACTCGGGCGGTCTCGTTGACTCACGCGGACTACTCCATCTGCCGATGGTCGCCCTGAAGCCCGGCTCATACGTTGTGGAGGTACAGGCGTCGATGATACCCGATCGTTGGGACATGGAAGCCTATCAGTGGGTGATCAACGTGAATGAACCTTGGTGGCGTACGACGGGCGTGCTGCTGCTTTTCGTACTGTTGTTGCTCATCCTGCTGGGTATCAATACCTATTATTATATGAAGAATGTGGGCATGCGGGCTAACCGTAATGCTCAGGAGCGTGGTGTCGTCAGGCAGATCTGTCGGTTTGCCGAGCATTGTAGCCGTCAGGATTCGGTGGTGCTGGAACCTGTACCGGAGGAATACAAGGGCATGGAAACCAGTTCGCAGAACGTTCTGACCCCCGAGTTCATATCGACCATGGAGAAACTCCTGCCTATCGTGTTGGAGAAAGACGACGAGAAACTGACGATGCGTGAGCTCTGTGCCGAAGCGAAGATGGACCTCCCGTCGTTCTACCAGCTCATCTTAGGGAATATCTATAAGAGTCCGCGCCCGATGGCTAAGACGTTGATGCTGAGGAAAGCAGAGCATCTGCTGACAACTACGGAGAAGGAAGTAGAGGAGATAGCCAGTGAATGCGGATTTATCTCACCCAACTATTTCATCGGTACGTTCTATCATGAGCATCAAATGACGCCTGAGGTGTATCGACAGAAGAACAGTCGTCTTCGTCAAGCTTTCCGTTTCAATTGAGCGTGACTTGTCCGAAGGCCGCCAGACGCCAGGTGCGTCCTCCCGTCTCTTTGTAATAAACGAGAACCTGATAGCGGTTCTCTGTCTGGTAGAAGTTTCCTTCTGATGGCAGGACGCGTCTCGTTCCATGCTCATCTTCCCATAAAAATTGGTAGGAATAATAGCCTTGCTTCTGTAGGATGCTGGCCGTGAACAGATCCTCATCGGCATCGTAGGTCATGCGGTAGTTGTCTGCATGGCTGTCGGTGGTCCATCGGCCGTCGATGACGATGTGCCCGCTTGGCGGAGCATCGGCCTTCAGACGATAGTTTACCCAGACATAGTCGCTGGCGGTATCGTTCTCGCGGTTGTCGCTGTTGCGGATGCAGAAGTCGCCGTCGGCATCCTCGTCGTAGAGGTAGTTAGGCCGGCGTTCGTTCATGAAGGGGAACACCTGGTAGTAGTCACCATCCCAGCGGATGTAGTCGATGCCCATCGTGGGGTGTGAGGGGTCGAGCACCTCAAACTTGTGGTATTCGTTGCCTGCGTCGAAGATCAGTTCACGGGCGTGGCTCCACTCCAGGCCGTTGTTGGTGATGAACGTGGGCCGCACGTTGCGCCGCCAGTTGTCCTCTCGGCCATTCTGCATCACCACCGTCTGTATCTGCTCCTCAGGACGGATGACCTGTAGGTTACGGTAGCCTACAGACATGGTTAGCTGCTGGTGACGGTCGTTGGTATCGATATCG
>Ga0265298_10008886_pt1 | contig 12022 bp, 10 predicted proteins | sample AusTroGonzalo_MG_3_FD_193486 | JGI IMG/M metagenome (GOLD analysis project Ga0265298, IMG submission 193486) | Bovine rumen microbial communities from tropical cattle in Woodstock, Queensland, Australia - Gonzalo_01 | ecosystem: Host-associated > Mammals > Digestive system > Stomach > Rumen ...
GGACCGGCGTTCCGGTGATATCCGTCCCCGTATCCGCAGCAGACTGTGGCTACCCGTATCCTTCTGTCGCTGCGGTATGTTCTTCCGTAACTGATACAGGAATCCGCCGGTATTTCCTTGATATGGTTGATGACTGCCGACCAGGACATGCATGGCCGGAGCGGGAGGTCAGTTTGTACTGGCGGATAACCGTAAAGGCTGATTCCTGCCCTCACCATGTCAAGGGACATTTCCGGAAACCTGTGGATTGCGGCAGAATTGCAGCAGTGCCTGATTATGCCGTCCGGCAGCGGTGCAGTAAGCTGAAGAAACCGGTTATATTGTACCTTCGTATAGCTGATCCCCTCTCTGCTTCCGTCAGCATCTGCGAAATGGGTATACGTTCCGGTCAGATGAACCCGTGGGCATTGATTCAGTTCATCTGTCACGGCGTCCCTTTCTGCTTCGTCCCGGACACCGATTCTTCCCATTCCAGTATCAACCTTCAAATGGACTTCGGTCTGTTTTTGCAGTGCTTCAGCCGCGTTTTCACACTGTCTGACCATCAACGGTGAACAGACCGTCTGGATCAGTCCATAGGATACGCCCGCCGTTACATCTGATTCAGTTACAGCGCCGAGCACAAGAATCGGTGCGCTGATGCCGGCTTCCCTTAACTGGATTCCTTCTCCGGCAGACGCGACAGCGAGCATCTCGGCTCCTCCGCGTATTGCGGCATTGGCTGTTTCAACAGCGCCATGTCCGTATCCGTCCGCTTTTACCACAGCCATCACTCTGGCAGCAGGCGGAACCGCGGATCTGATCAGCCGCATATTCCCCTCCAACGCGTCAAGGTCAATGATCCTTCTGTTTCGGGGCATCATGATTCATGCATCCTTTCCCTGTGCTTCAAGCAGATGGCGGTGGATCTGGTCGTTCAGCAGGTTAATATCGCCGCACCCCATTGTAATGACAAGATCTCCGGGTCTCCAGTGTGATTTCAGGTATGCTTCCGTGTCGTCAAAGGACGGGGTCCAGACTGCGTTGATTCCTTTTTGTTTCATACCTTCCACAAGCATACCGCTGTTCAGGTCGCCCGGGTCTTTCTCCCTCGCGGCGCAGATATCGGTGACCAGTGTGACATCTGCTTCCTCCGTACACGTCAGATACTGATTGAAAAGCGTCCTGACACGGCTGAAGGTATGGGGCTGCATCACTGCCCAAAGTGTTCCCTTGCAGCGTTTTCTGGCTATAGACACAGCGTTTCGCATCTCTGCCGGGTTATGACCGTAATCATGGAATATTTCCACTCCGTCAATCCGGTCGGTCAGTTCAAACCTCCGGTGCGCACCTTCAAAACGTTCCAGTGTATCGGAGGCCTTTCCGGCGTCTGCGCCGAGATGAACAGCCGCCGCCACTGCCGCCATGCCGTTCATAACATTGAATAATCCGGGAACCCCCATCTTCACGGAGGCGACAATTCTTCCGTTGTGGCAAAGATCGAAAGAAACGTATCCGCGTTCATCCTCCGACATATTTTCAGGATGCCATTCAAGATCTTTACCGAGTCCGAAAAAGATGGTCCGACATTGAAGCCTTCCGAAAAGCCTGGCAATACGAGGGTCGTCCCCGTTTCCGATGGCTGTTCCGTCCTGCGGCAGCAGTGAAAGGTATTTCCCGAACGTCTCTTCGATTTCGTCAATGTCTCTGTAGCAGTCCAGATGGTCTTCATCTATATTCAGTACCACTGCGACCGTCGGCGAAAGATGAAGGAAGCTGCGGTTGTATTCGCAGGCTTCCGCCACAAAGATCGGACCGTGGCCGACTCTCGTACTGCCGCCGATGGCGTCCAGACGTCCGCCGATATGGATACTCGGGTCCATTCCGTTTTCCATCAGAATCTGGCTGAGCATTGATGTTACGGTTGTTTTTCCATGGGCTCCGCAGATTCCGACCGCCTGAGGATATCCTTCCATCAGCTGGCCCAGCAGTTCCGCCCGTTCCATGCTCGGAATCCCGAGCTTTTCCGCTTCAGCCCTCTCAGGATTGTCCCGGGCGATTGCGGCGGAATATACGATCAGGTCCGCACCATGAACATTCTCAGCTTTATGCCCGATCATGACCTCCGCATGCTTCTCACGGACATAATGCACCAGGTATGTTTCATCCCTGTCGCTTCCGGATACATGATATCCCTTTTCAATCAGCATTTCAGCCAGACCGCTCATACTGCTGCCGCCGATACCGATCATATGGATCCGGCCGCCTTGATAATCCCTGATATGAGGTGTCCTCATCTGCAGTCACTCCCTGTCAGCCCTCAATCTTAATCCTTGGATTCTCTCTGCTCGGACGGAACATCACGAACCTGCGCCCGATAAACTGGATCGGTTCCGCGCCGGTCTTTTCGCAAAGTATCGTCAGTGCTTCCTTCGCGTCAAGCGGAGCGCCCTGTTGTACACACCCCTTGATCAGTTCCCTGGCCTCCAGGGCGTCGTAGACTTCCTTAACCACATGGTCTGTGACACCCTCTCTGCCTATATATATGATAGTTTCCAGCGGATTGGCCATTTTCCGGAGTGCTGCTCTTTGCTTTCCGGTCATTCTATTTACCTCCATACGTTTACGGTCTTATTCAATAAAGTCGAATTCCATCCCCGCGATTCGCACTGTAGATCCTTCCTGTGCGCCGGCAGACCGGAGAGCGTCGATTACTCCCAGTCTCCTAAGCGTACGGTGGAACCAGTTCAGACTTTCCACGTCCTCAAAATTCACGCTTTCGATTAACCGGTCCATTCCAGGTCCGGAGACGATGTATACACCTTCTTCCATACTGATATCGAAGGCATCCAGATCTATGCTTTCCTCCGGGATTTCCTCTTCCTTGTAATGCAGGACAGGCGGAAGGCTCTCCAGCTGTCTCGCAGTCTCATCAATCAATTCGTCAAATCCCTGATGCGTAGCTGCGCTGACCGGAAAGACAGGGCATCCCATTCCCTCGGCAAGCAGGCGTATCCTTTTAAGGTTCTGCTCCGCATCGGGAAGATCTATCTTGTTGCATACAATGATCTGTGGCAGTTTTCCAAGATCGCCGTATCGGTCAAGCTCCGAGTTGATGTGATCCAGGTCGTCCACAGGGTCTCTGCCTTCGCTTCCGGAAACATCAACCACATGAAGCAGCAGCCGTGTGCGTTCCACATGCCGCAGAAAATCATGTCCGAGTCCGGCGCCTTCAGCGGCCCCTTCAATCAGGCCGGGGATATCCGCCAGAACGATATCTTTCCCGAATCTTCTGATGATGCCGAGATTAGGTGTAAGCGTTGTAAAGTGATAATTACCGACTTTCGGCCGGGCGCTGGTCACAACACTGAGGATAGAGCTTTTGCCGACGTTTGGATATCCTATCAGTCCTGCGTCCGCGATGGTTTTCAGTTCAAGCCTGAGTATCCTGATTTCTGTTTTGATACCGGGTCGGGCAAAATTGGGGGCCTGGCGCGTTGCTGTGGCAAAATGCTGGTTTCCCCATCCGCCCTTTCCGCCTTTCAGCAGCAGCCTCGTCTCACTCGGCTTATCCATATCCGCCATCACGCGGTTTGAGTTGTCGTCCAGGATGACAGTCCCCACCGGAACCTTTATCAGCATGTCGTTTCCTCTCCGTCCGGTGCACCTGTTGGCTTTACCGTCTTCCCCGTTCTCAGCCGTATACTTGCTCCTGAATCTGAAATCCAGCAGCGTATGCATATTCGGGTCGGCAAAGAAAAGGACATCCCCTCCGTTTCCGCCGTCTCCTCCGTCAGGTCCGCCGTTGATGACAAACTTTTCGCGGTGAAAGGAGGTGGAACCGTTTCCGCCGTTACCGGCTTTTGCCGTAATCGTAACCCGGTCGACAAAATTGCCCATTTTTCTCGTTTCCTCTCAGTTTCTCATGGAATGAAGCGGCGCGGGAATCCTTCCGCCCCTGGAGATAAACGCCGCGTTTCCGAACTCGTTCACCGGAATCACCGGCGCATGGCCCAGCAGTCCGCCGAACTCCACGATATCTCCTGCTTTTTTCCCGACGGCAGGAATCACGCGTACAGCAGTCGTTTTATTGTTAATCATGCCTATCGCCGCTTCATCAGCGATAATTCCGCTGATCGTTTCTGCTGAGGTGTCACCCGGAATCGCAATCATATCGAGTCCGACAGAGCACACACACGTCATGGCTTCGAGTTTTTCAAGCGAAAGAGCTCCGGCAGATACCGCTTCGATCATGCCGATATCCTCACTTACGGGAATAAATGCGCCGCTCAGGCCTCCCACATGGTTGCTGGCCATGATCCCGCCCTTTTTCACAGCGTCGTTCAGCAGGGCAAGCGCAGCTGTGGTTCCCGGCGCGCCGGCGAATTCAAGGCCCATTTCTGTCAGGATATGCGCTACCGAATCTCCTCTTGCAGGTGTCGGCGCAAGGCTCAGGTCAACTATACCAAAGGGAATATCCAGCCTGCGGCTGGCTTCCCGTGCGACGAGCTGTCCGACCCTTGTAATCTTGAACGCGGTCCGTTTAATCGTCTCGGCGACAACATCGAAAGGTTTTCCGCGCACGCTTTCCAGGGCCACTTTCACAACCCCCGGCCCGGAAACGCCGACATTAATTGCGCACTCCGGTTCCCCCGCGCCGCAAAAGGCTCCGGCCATAAATGGATTGTCTTCCACAGCGTTCGCAAAGACGACCAGTTTTGCACAGCCAAGTCCGTCTGACTCCGCTGTAAGGGCAGCTGTCTGTTTGATAATCTGCCCCATTTCTTTTACGGCGTTCATATTGATCCCGGCCCGTGTGGAGGCAACGTTCACGCTGGAACACAGCAGGCCGGTTTCACTGAGTACTTCGGGAATGGAAGCCAGCAGGCGTTCATCCGCTTTTGTTGCGCCTTTATGCATCAGTGCGGAGTATCCGCCCAGAAAATTTACGCCGACTTCGTGCGCTGCGCGGTCCAGCGCTTTGGCAATCGGAACGGGATCTCCCTGCGCGATCATACTGACCGGTGTGACGCTGATTCGCTTGTTGACAATCGGAATACCGAATTCCTTTTCAATTTCTTCGCCTGTATGAACCAAATTCCGCGCTGTATAGCAGATTTTATCATATACACGGTCTGCGCAGCGTTCCGCCTCCGGTTCAGCGCAGTCAAGGAGATTGATCCCCAACGTTATGGTTCGTATGTCAAAGTTTTCTTCCTGGATCATCCGCATTGTCTGGAGGATTTCACCGGTTTCAATCATGGTCAGTCCTCCTCAGATGCGGTGCATCGCGTCGAAAATATCCATGCGCTGCATATGAATGGTCATTCTCAGCTCATCCCGGACCGGCTGCAGTTCCCTGTCAATTTCCTCAAAGCGAAGATGGGCTCCGTCCAGATCCACAACCATCAGCATCGTAAAATACCCGTCAAGAATGGTTTGCGTTATGTCCAGAATATTGATGTTCATCTCGCTCAGCCGTGTCGCAACCCTGGCGATAATTCCGGTTGAATCAAGGCCTGTTACAGAAATCAGCGCTTTTGTCATAAAGACCATTCCTCTCCGAACGATTAATCAAATTATTATATCGGCCGTGGCGCTTGTTTGTCAATTTTACTTTTTTTTCATTGCATTTTATGATATGATATCCGGGTTGAAGTTTGTCCTGAAAGGAGGATCCGTTTGAACAGACTGATACTTGCTTCACATTCTCCGCGCCGCTGCGAACTGCTTCATCGTATCGGTCTGTCATTTGAAACGGATGCTCCCGAAGTTGACGAGCGCTGCGACCTTCCCGCCGCCGAGGCTGTTCGGTTTCTTTCCCGGCGGAAAGCTTCCGCCTGTACCGCGGTTCATCCGGACTGCTATATCCTGGCAGCCGATACCCTTGTCTCCTATAAGGGTGAATCCCTCGGCAAACCGTTTGATGAAGCGGACGCCGTCCGCATGCTGAAACTTCTTTCCGGCCGGACGCATCAGGTTTATACAGGGGTTACAGTTATCTCCCCTTCGGGAGAGGCTTATACCGCGACTGATTCCACAAACGTCACCTTCGCCCCTTTATCCGCTGAAGAGATCCTCTCATATGTACGGTCCGGAGAGCCCATGGACAAAGCCGGGGCATACGCACTCCAGGGCCGTGCCGGTCTTTGGGTTGAACGTCTGGACGGATCCGATTCCTCGGTGATCGGCCTTCCGTTGTACCTGGTACGCCGTCTGCTGACACAGGCCGGATATCCGCTTCTGGCGGAGCTGGGAAAAATTATACTGTAACCAAAGGATGATTGTTTTATGCCCTTTCTGGCACCGGATATCGGTATTGATCTGGGTACTGAGAATATCAATGTCTACGTCCGCGGTCGGGGAATTGTTATCTCCGAGCCTACGCTTGTTGTACTCGACCGTGAAAACCGGCATACTGTCCGTGCGGTCGGCGACGAGGCACGTTTTCTCTTCGGCCGTTCTCCCGATCAGCTGATTGCTGTAACGCCGATCCGAAATGGTCAGGTCGCTGATTTTGACATCGCGGAGCTGATGTTCAGGTATTTTATCCGGAAGGCCGTCGGCGTATCTTATCTCGGCAAACCACGCATTATCTGTTCTGTTCCCTGCGGAATGGATGACGTCAACAGGAAAGCGCTTTCCGAAGCTATTCGGATGGCAGGAACCAGGCATGTATTCCTGATCGAAAAGCCTTTCGCCTCCGCCATAGGCACAGGCCTTCCGGTTTATGATCCGATCGGCAGCCTGGTCGTGGATATCGGGGCTGGCACTACGGATGTTGCCGTGATTTCTCTGGGCGGTCTCGTTGTCTCCCAGAGTGTTCAGGTGGGCGGAAATAAATTCAACGAAGCAATTACCGAGTATCTGCGCCGTGAATGCAGCATCCTGATCGGCGCCCAGACAGCTGAGAATATAAAAAAGGATCTTGCCGCTGCGCTACCGCTCGATGAACCCCGTTCCATCCTTGTCCGGGGTGTAAACCAGCTTAATACTTCCGCCGGCACGGTGCAGTTCTCCTCACAGCAGGCCTATGAGGCTGTGAAAAACCCTTGCAGGGCCATTGTGAAAGCCATCCGCTGGGTGCTGGAAAGAACCCCGCCCGAACTGGCGGCAGACATTATGAAAAGCGGGATACATCTCACGGGAGACGGAGCCAGGCTGTTCGCTCTGGACCGTTTTATTTCAGAAAGCCTCGGTATGCCCGTTCTGCTGGCGCGTGATCCCGGTGACTGCTGTATTCTCGGAATCGGCTATCTGACAGAAAACATCCAGCTTGTTACCCCTCAGGATAAGAAATCCAGACCCTCCCTGAAGTAATCATTTATCCAGGCGAAAGGAGGTGAATGCCGGAAATGGCGGCCAGAAGACGGCTTGAGCGAAACAAGGATGACCATCGTCCCGTGGTTACGGATGATTATATTTATGACGATCCGCTTCACGCTGATACCTCGGATTCAGGCAGTGAGCCCGCTTCAGACACACCCGAGGAAGCGATCCGGAAACTCAGGAGAAAAAAGCCGGAATCCATTGATGAATCTCACTCTCCGGAGCATGAGAAACCAACGTCCGCTGATACCGGTCCGGATACCGCTGAACATTCAACTGTTTATTCTTCTGGCATCATGCTGGATGAAAACCTTCAGCCTGTCCGTAAATCGGACAGGAAAATCCGCAGGCCACACCCTGTGATTCGCGGTATTATTCTAGCCGTTGTCACGGTTTCCCTGTTGCTGGCCGCCGCGGCTTATATTTTTCACCGTATTTCTCCCGGAACGCCTTTTCTGGGCCTGCCTGAAAACGTGATCGGTACGGCAGTCACCCCGGTTCAGGATTTCTTTTCCGGTATCACCGAAACTGTTTTCGGTTATTTCAGATCTCTGAAGCTTCGGGCCAGCATTGAGGCGGAATACAATGCTCTGCGTGCGGAAAATGAGCAGCTGGTTTATAAAGCAATGCTTGCTGAGGAACTTCAGAATACGCTTTCGCAGTATGAGGACCTGTCCGACGAAATCGCTGCGAATGCCAATATGCGGCCTATTGTCTGCACCGTCATCGGAAAATCGGATTCCAATTATTTTTCCACGCTGACCATTAACAAGGGTACAGCTGACGGCGTTGAGGATTATATGGCCGTTACCATTTCCGGTGCCCTGGTCGGCTATACCGAAAGCACGCAGGCCCATAAGGCTACAGTCAGAACGATCATCGATTCCGACGCCTCCATCGCTGCCCTGATCCAATCATCGCGTGACCAGGGAACGGTCCGCGGGACGCTTGGGGTTGACGGAACCCCCCTGTGCAGAATGTATTACCTGCCGGATGACAATCTGCCCCGGCCCGGTGACCTTGTTGTCACTTCCGGTGTCGGTATGTCCTTTCCGAAAGGCATACCGATCGGTATTGTCCGTGAAAGCACACGCGGCATGGACGCAAACAAACAGTATATCGTCCTGGAACCACAGGTTGATTTTCAGCATCTTGAATATGTGATCGTTCTGAGGTATAAACCGCTTGCTGAAGCGATTGAAGGACGGGAGAACGGTCGCACAAACGTCGAGCTGGTCCCGCTTGAACCGGCAAGGCCCTCTCCTGTGGTTCCTGAAATTGCCTCCTCTCTTTTTGAGTCGCAGGATACAGCCACTCCTGATCCGAACGTCACGGAAACCCCGTCGCCGGAACCTACTGATACACCCGCTCCCACTCCTTCCCCCACTTCCGCTCCGACTCCCACACCGGATGAAACACCTCTCACCTACCAGATTGTAAACCTGAGCGGAGAACCTACACCTACGCCCACGCCGACCGCTGCGCCTACACCCACTCCTTATTTCACTCCCGATCCAGGTGAGATGACGCTTGAGGAGGATGAATAGCGTATGCAGAAAACAATGGACCGGAAGTACCAGACCGGTTTTCTGCGCAGGTATCTGACCCTTGCGCTGATGATTATCCTGGGCTACCTTTGCGAGGTCTGTGTGATGCCGTATATTCATCCATTTGGGGTTTCTCCGAATCTTCTTTATGTAATCATCGGCATCATTACTGTCGCCTACGGAAAGCTTCGAGCCTTCTGGGCAGGTCTCATCTACGGGCTTCTGATGGAGATCATGCTTCCGTCTGTCCCATATCTGAATCTTGCCCTCTATCCGGTCACCACTCTTTTCTGTTCTTTCGCTTTCGCTGACAAACCGCTCAAAACCCTGGAATATGAAAGGGCGACCAATAAAAAAAGCAAGGTGCGTCCCGCATGGCTGCGGACTGTTTTGTGCACTGCCCTGAATACGTTGATATATGAAGTGGTCAATGTTACGTATATATATTTAGGGGGATCTGCATTGACTGCTTCGCATTTTCTCAAGGCTTTTACCGATGTTGTTTTTTCATCGCTTTTGTGCCTGATCCTGCTCTTCCCGCTGAGAAGACTTATTCTTGGACGCAAATCGGAAATTCTTGTTCTGAAGAGCGCCCCGGTGGTCTTTCGCAGAAACGGATAACTCTTTCCGGTCCCGAAAATGCAGCAGAAAGGAGCGTAACGAATGGATAAGAAGAAACGTACCCCTGAATTCTGGCGTTATGCAGGTTTTCTGGTAGTCCTTTTCGGTATTTTCGTCTGGCTTGTATCCGGCCTCATCAACCTTCAGCTGAACCAATCAGATGTTTTTCAGGAAAAAGCCGAGGAAACGCGGACCAAGACCATTGCCTTGCGCGGAAAGCGCGGAAACATCACCACTTCGGATTCAGTGCTGATGGCCGAGGATGAGCTTATCTATAATGTTACTTTCCAGAAAGATGCCACCGCCAACTCCAAACAGCTGTATTCCCAATATACTGCCTCCATTCTCGAAACAATCAGCATCATCGAGAAAAACGGCGGCTCCATCGCTGTTTCCTTTGTCATCGAGCGGCATCCGGAAACCGGCGAATGGGTATTCAATTTCGGAAACGGCGTTTCTGAGTCCGTTCTTGAGACGCGGGAAAGGCAGTGGCGGTCGAACAACTACATGACTCGTATGGATCGTTACGGCACCGCGGATCAGTGTATCGATCGGCTGAAGGAAAGATATCAGATTCCCGAGGATGTTTCCGAGGAAAACATGCTGAAAATCATGGCAATCTACTCGGAAATGCAGATGAACATCTTTAATTCACAGCCAATCATTATCGCAAAAGATGTTCGTTATGAAACCGTCATCGAGATTGAAACCCGTTCCATGATGTTGCCCGGTATGAGTATAGAGATCGGCACCAAGCGTGTTTATCCCCGATCCAACCTGGCTTCCCAGATCATCGGATACACCGGTGCCATCCCGACCCGTGCCATGTGGCTGACGCTTCAAGCCAAGGGCTATTCCTACAACGATACGATCGGCCGTGACGGCATCGAGTCTTCCATGGAGGACTGGCTCACGCAGAATTCCTCCCTTCGCAAGGGCTACCGCATAGTGGAACGTGACCAGATGTCCCGGGTCGTCAGGGAACTGTCTGACCGCTCCACGGAGCCTCAGGACGGCAACAATGTCAAACTTACGCTGAATGCGGCCTATCAGCAGGAAGCGGAAAGATGCATAAAGGAAAACGTATACCAGGTCCGTCTGAATCAGGAAAAGAAACTTGCGTCTGAATCCTGGCTTGAAGCCAATAAAAACGATATTCACAACCGGGACTGGGTCAAATATCCGCTGGCACTGGCAGAACACGGATGCCTGATCGTGCTGGATATGCAATGCAGGGTTCTGGCGCTGGCAAACTATCCAACATACGACCTGAACGCACTCGTTGCCGGCGGCAAGGATGCCATGGCTATTCTCGGAGACGCGCGTAATCTTCTGCTGAATTACGGTATTCATGCCCGTGGAACACCCGGTTCCATATTTAAAATGGTCACTGGCATGGGCGCTTTGTCGGAAGGTGAGCTGAAGCTTGATGAACGCATATCCGATATGGGCTATTATACCAAATACAACCAGGACCTGACTACGGCTCCCAAGTGCTGGATCAATAAAAATTACCGCTGGCAGCACGCGAATCAGACTATCGTCGAGGGCCTGACCAATTCCTGTAATTATTTCTTCTATGAGCTTTCCTCCCGTCTGGGCGAGCAGCGTCTCTACCGTTATGCCTCACTTTTCGGCCTGACCTCGAAAACCGGCATTGACCTTCCCGGCGAGGTCCGTTCTGTTGTAGGCTCGCAGAACACACTGTATGATCCCTCCAAACCTGTTAACGAGGCGAACCAGGATACTTCCCTTCCGATCATCGTTTTCAACTCTATTAAAAAGCATCTGAAAAACTGCGGTTCTTCACGCGGAATCGAATATGATGATGAACGTCTTTCTGTCTGTGCCAAGCGTCTGATGGACATGGCCGTCAATTACAACGAGAGTGACTGGCTGGAAAACATGCGCACCATCCTGATGGAAGAACTGAATATGACCAAAGAAATGGTCTATCTCCAGTCTGTAATCGGTGATACCTACAACTATATGAATGATATCAAGTGGGGCGGCGGCCAGACCATTCTGACCGGTATCGGCCAGTCCGTAACGGTTCTTACGCCGATTGCCGTTGCCCGTTACGTGTGTACAGTGGCAAACGACGGCCGTCTGTATAACGTTTCCCTGATTGATTCCATCACGTCCCCCGAAGGGGAAATCCTTTCCCAGCGTGAACCCACCCTGATTCACCGGCTTGAGCACTCGGATGAGTATCTTTACAAAATCCGCGAAGGGATGAAAGGCGTGGTTGACGAGTCAGGTACCGCGAAAAAGTATTTCCGGAACTGGCCCTATCAGGACCAGATCGCTGCCAAGACAGGAACTGCGCAGGTTACTTCCATTGACCTTGAAAACAACGCCTGGTTCGTCTGCTTCGCTCCCTATGATAATCCGGAAATTGCCGTAGCCTGCTTTATCCCGAATGGTTATTCCGGCTCGGAGTCGTCCATCGCTCCCCGGGATTTCATCGAATGGTACATGAAACAAAAAACCCTGCGCGGTGTGGATATTGTCCTTCCTTTGGGCAATTCCCTCGCGCCGTAAAT
>Ga0265298_10008887_pt1 | contig 12021 bp, 10 predicted proteins | sample AusTroGonzalo_MG_3_FD_193486 | JGI IMG/M metagenome (GOLD analysis project Ga0265298, IMG submission 193486) | Bovine rumen microbial communities from tropical cattle in Woodstock, Queensland, Australia - Gonzalo_01 | ecosystem: Host-associated > Mammals > Digestive system > Stomach > Rumen ...
GCGCGGCGATCTTGAAACCGGGCGCGGTTGCGCCCGGATAACAAAAGTTGTTTTTATCAGTTGTCATTGTTGTTTCCTTATTCAACGAAACTTATCTTCATTTACATTCCCGTGCGAAGCGCGGGTGGCGGGCTACACGGCCAAACCAACCTGCGTTTTACTGACGCATTACAATTTCTTCATTTTCCGCCTTGCGTCCGGCGTCAGAATTTAGTAAACTGTCCGCCGTTCAACCAAGCCAGGTTAGCACAGCTGGTAGTGCGGCTCATTCGTAATGAGCAGGTCGGCGGTTCGAATCCGTTACCTGGCTCCATCTTTTTTCTGCAAGACGAAAGATGCCGGAAATTTGCGCTTGCATTGCGGCGGAGAATCGTGGATAATACGCACCATGAAAACTACAGGAAAATCTGCTTTCACCCTTCTCGAGCTGATCGTGGTCATCGGCATCATCGGCCTCCTCATGGGCGTTGCCCTCACGCAGTTCGGCGGTTCCACCGAGTCGGCAAAGGCCGCGAAGTGCGAGACGAACATGAGAAACCTCGTCACGGCCGCGAACACGTATGCCATGGAGGAAAAGAATGGCTATTTCCCGCCTGCCGGCTCGTTCTCGTATCAGTACGTCAACCACAAGAAAGCAAAAGTCGAGTACCACAACTACCGCATAGGCTGGATCGCGGGGTCGGAGAACAGGCGCGGCCCGAATAATGACTTTGTCACGGATAGTCCAGTTGCTTTTGCCCCAATCCCCTTCAATGCAGACGAATTATCTTTGCGGAATGCGCTTACCAACGGCTCCATCTGGAAGGCCATGGGCGGAGCTCGGACCGCTTACCAGTGTCCTATCCATGCGGAGGCGATGCGCAAATACCATAAGCGTTCGCCAGGCTGGAGCTATGCGATGAACATGAGATTTGGCTACGACAAAGAAGGCTATAAGCACTACGCCATAAACAAAGAAGCGAGCGACGCCTCCAGGCTCCTGATGTTCGCCGAGCTGCAGGGAGCTGTCATCGACGTGCCAGGCTGTGTTCTTCAGATCGGTAAAGACGAGCTTAAAAACAGGCTAAAAGAAGGCGCCCCTAAGGCAGATGCCGTCCTGGACTACACGACGGAAGTCATTGGCTTCAACCACAAGCTTGGAACGCGTGGCATGTCAGGGCACGTCGCGTTCACAGACGGCCATATCGAAAAATTGTTGTGTCCAAAGTCTGGGTCGCTCAAAGATCTGACCGAGGCGTTATGCCTAGGGCATGAAATATCCTACGACGGCAAAGCTTACGAGGATCGGCAACGGTAACAGCAAGAAGAGTACAATGTCATGGAACTGACAGACGCTCAGAAAGAAACTGTTGCCGACTGGTTTGCCGCTGGAGCAACACTTGACGAGATCCAAAAGCGGATAAAATCAGAGTTTGGCATTCACTTGACCTACCTTGACGTGCGCCTTATGGTGGCAGAGCTGCCGCAGCCAGAGGAGGAGGCTGGGGAGGGGGCGGCTGCGGGAACCGCCGCCGAGACGGCGGCTCTCCATACGGGAGGACCGCAACATACGGGAGGGTCGCAACTTGTTGCGACCGAGGCTACCGATGGAAATTCGCAGGAAAGCGACCAGGAAATTGCCGAGAGTGGGGAATCGATAGATGATGCGCAAGATAGCAATGAGGCGCAGACTGTGTCTGCGCCTACGGTCACCATCGATGCGCTCATGCTCCCTGGCACAATAGCCTCGGGCGACGTCACCTTCAGCGACGGCAAGGCCGGCAAGTGGTATCTCGACCAGATGGGCCGCCTCGGCATCGGCAACCTCCCAGAAGGCTACCGCCCATCGCCTACGGATGCCGCCCTTTTCCAGCAGCAGCTGATGGGCCTGCTACAGGCCAAGGGATTGTGCTGATTGAAGATTGTAGATTTAAGATTGTAGATTGAGGATTGTAGATTGTAGATTTAAATCCTCAATCCTCAATCTTCAATCCTCAATCTTCAATCCTCAATCCTCAATCTTCAATCCTCAATCGAACTGGTGATAGAACAGCACTCTCATGCGGTGGGGACGGCGACCTTGATAAAACCTCTGCCGTTGCTGCTGGCTCGCTAAACTGTCGGGATACGTGTTGTCCGGATTGCTACCGTCGTTGTACGATGTCGGCTCGCGCCAGACGAGCGCCACGGCGCGCCCACCCTGCTGGGCCGGCGTACCCTCGCCTGGGCCGCCAAGCGCCGTGGATTCCGCCCGCACAAAGATGAGGAACAACTGCTGCTTGTTCGCGAAACAGTCGCGCCAGTATGAGTACAGGAACTTGCGGTCGATGGAGTAGAGTGGGCAATTGTTCAGAGTAACGCCCATGAAATTCTTGAAGCTGTCGTCGTTCTTGGGATCTAGGCCGTCAAACCATGGCAGCGCGTCATAGACATCCTCCCACGGATTTGCGCCTCCTGCCGCACGGAAGGCATTGGCAAAGCGCAACATGATCGCCTTCACATCCTTCGATTCCATACGAGACGAACTGTCGTCGTTTTCCTCGCAAAACGCGTACTTCAAACAATCCTTCGCCTCTTTTATCGCGTCGCCGGAAGTCTGGCTCTTGTCTCCCATCGTGGTCACGATCTTCTGGAAATCTTCCGACAGCGTCTCCTTGCGGCTCTCCGCGCCAGCCACAATACGCCCCGTCGTCCAGTAGTCGCACGGCGTTTCTGCAAACGCGGCCATGAGGACAGCCTCGTCGTCGGAGTAAGGGTTCACGGCCTGGATACCATTGTAATTGCGTCCGATGCCGATCCCCGGACGGGCGCAGTCCTCGTAGAAATCCTGACTGACCGGATAAGTGCGCCATGCACAAACCTTATTATGTATCTCTTCTGGCGTGGTGGCGTGCTTTGCGCTTGCACTCGCATTGGGGGCATTCTTGAGAAGTGCGGAAATGCGGCCTCCAGGCGTGTCGTTCCACTGTGAGAGGTACGGCAGGAACGCAAACTCGCCTAGCGACTGCAGGTATCCCTGGTTCGACGTGAACATGAATATATCTCGGGTACCCCCATCGCGAGGATCAATATTGAAATAACCGGCGTCTGCAATCTTGTCAAGCCATGCGCCAGGACTGATGCTCTGATCCCACGCGAACCAGTCCTCAGGCAGATAGTTGTAGCGAGGATCGACGACTGCAAGCGATTTTGGCTGCCAGTTGGGATCGGAACCATCCAGCCCCGTCAGGGTGCCGACGGCCACATTGGCATAAGTAAAGGCTCTGGCCGGACTGCTACCAAACAAGAGGCAGCCGGGCGCACTTCCGCCAATGTCGTTGATGATCGCGAAATCGTTGTTCTTGTTGTTCAGCATGTCATCTGCCACGATCGCCGGCGCGAGGTCGTATGTCTCGTTCCCCGATGAATCAGTGATGCGCACCCACAGCATCGCGTATGTGCGGAACTGGGCATCACCGAGTACGGTCGTCACGTCGCCCATCTGCTCGCCAGCCGGTAGAAGCACTCCATCCTTGAACGGACGAAGGTTGAACTCGTATCCCTTTTCCGGCGCGCCGTCCTTAACGCCTTCTCTGTATTTCTGCTTCTCGATCAAGGTAAAGAAATTCTGGTCGCCAGGAACGTCCGCCGACCCGTTCCAACGCGTCACGTCGATCTGCATGACGGCATCGTCCTGCGTCCTGCACTCGTCTGGAATCTTCACGTCGGTCTTGTCGGAATAGAGTGCCCAAGCGAGCGCGTCACCAGGATCTTTTCCGTCAGTCGTAAACGCCTTGCTCGGCCCGTTCCATTCGGCCTTGTCCTTCGGATGCAAGCCAGAAAGACCATCTGCAGGACGAACGGAAACCGCTCCAGACGCAACGAACACCTTCATTGCTACCTGTACCTTGAAGTCGTCGATGTTCCGTCCTGAGAAGTGCCGAAACGGGAACGCCACAAGCAATCGCACGCCAGCGGCGGCGGTGACGAAGCTGGACGGATCAAGCTTGTATGGCGTCTTCGTAGTTTGCGTATCATTGAACTTTTCGGGGATCGTTGCCGGATCTGATGTCGGCGTACCCGGAGTCACCTTCAGCCTCGCAAGATTGTTGCCCACCAGCTCCACCGCCGTCACCATGGGCACGCACTCCACGCAGGGCATCGCGAGCGAAAGCGGCACATCGTTGTGGTCCATGTAGTCGTAGAGCGTAAACACGTCGGCTTCGCCGAGGATGCCCTTGTCGTACATGCGCTTGACGCATTTCGAGCCCGTGGCCATGGCCACCTGCTGCACGGTCACGTTGCCCTTCATGTCGATGTCGGAGAACGGCTGACCGTCAAGCTTCGCGAAGTCGATCTCATAGGTCGTGTTAGACTCGGCCGAAAACGAGTCCGTGACGAACGGCTGGCGTCGCGCCTGCATGGCGCCGGTAGCGGTCTTGATCGTCCCGCCGTAAAAGTACTTTTGCGATCCGTCCTTGATCCAGTGGTAGAAAAGCGGATAGATAGGGCCGAGTCCGCCAGAATTCGCAGCTCCAAACGCGAGGTTGTAGTCGAGCATGGAGACGTACTCTGTGGAGGCTTGCGCAGCCGAGCCGGCATTCTTGTCGGGATTGGAGTATGTCTGCCGTTGCGCCTCCGGTCCCAGCAGCTTGCCGAGCGAGGTGAAGTTCGCTTCCGAGACGTTCTCCACCTGATTGTTGTCGGCATGCCAGGTGAAAGTCCCGCGCAGCGAAATGCACGAATCGAGCGGCGACGAGCGGATGCCGACGCGCGTACGATTGATGTCGAGATAATCGGACACGTTCACGGCGCAGAACGCGAAACGCCCCGCGTCGAAAGCGAAGTTCTGCCATTTGGACGTCCAGGAGCTGCGGCTGAGGAAACGCACGTCGTTCACGAGCGGCGGCGGCAAGTAGCCCAGCGCCTCCAGGTTCAGCACGCTCACGGTCTCCGTGACAGGAGCGAAGCGCCAGGCGAAGTCGGCATTCCCCGGCTCGTTCACGCCATTGATAGGCGCGCCGCTGTCGTTCACCAGCCCGGCCGGATCCGGCGGCATGAACACGCGCCCGAACCACATATCCATCGAGTTGTTGTCGAAGTCGTGGTAGAAGTTGGCGAAGACGTTTCCGTTCGTGTTCGCGAGGCCGGGGAACGGATCGTTGCGGATGGCATCGTCCACGCGCGACATCGCCTGCGCCAGGGCGGCCTTCACGAGATGGCGCGTGGCGGTGTTGCGGCGAAGCGCGCTCGACGGCACGCGCTCGGTGCGCATGTAGATGGCAAACGCCACGGCGCTGATCACCATGAACGACAGGAAGCCCAACACCACCAGAAGCGCGCTGCCAGCCTCTCTCTTCTTTCTTTCGCGAAGTTTCACTTGCAAGTCCTCAGTTGTCCGCCGGCCGGCGGTTGAAGTTCGGGAAGGCGACATAAGACTTGAGCTGATCGGAGCTGTCCGTGTCCGTGCGGATCGGCTTGCCCGCCTTGATCGTCACGTAATACGGATGCCCCCATGGGTCCAGGATCTGTCCGCCCTTGATCGAGGCGTTGTACAGTACGGGCACCTTTTGCCCGTTGACCGTCTCGCCGCCGAGGATGAACCCCATGCTGGTCTCGGTGGCTGGCGTGTTGTCGTAGTTCGGCAGCTTGTAGTTCGAGCCCAACTGCTCGTATGCGAGGATGGCGTTCGTCATCTCCTGCGCCTCGGCCGTGGCCTGCGCGATCTTCGCGCGCCGCTGCGCGGAGGCGATGGACGAGGTGACCGCCCCCGCAAGAAGCATCAGCATGGCTATGACGACCAGCAGCTCGACAAGCGTGAATCCCCTTCGGGGATGTGAAGGGTGAAAGGTGAAAGGTGAAGGGTGGGTGATGGGTGATGGGTGAAAGGTGAAAGGTGAAGGTTGAAGGGTGAAAGGTGAAAGGTGAAAGGTGAAGGGTGAAGGGCGGCGGGAAGCCGATTGACGGTTGTCGGCTACAGAATTTCGCACAACGCGAGAGAACAGATTGTCGGCTTTAAGGTTTATCATCTTTCACCATTCACCTTTCACCATTCACTATTCAAACACAAGCGGCAGCGTATTGATGTCGTCGGTCGTGCCCGAACGGCCGTCTGGTCCCCAGGATCTGACACCCACAATGTACGTGCTGCCGCCATCGGCCCTGAGATTCTGGACGTTACGCACCTCCTGCCACGGCTGCGGCACGGACGATCCGGCACTGCCCTGCGAGTCCCAATTCGGCAGATTGAACGGGAACCTGCCCGCAGGAAATATCTCCACGGCCCGGTCGCGCGGCTTGCCATCCCTGTCCCATGCGCTCAGCACGCGCCCAACCTGCGAGTTGTTAGCCGTGTCGACGCGCGGCAAGGCGTTGTCGGCCAGATACTGCGCATACGACAGCTGCCGACGCGCCTTGCCCATCATCGCGTTGCTGGCCTTGCCGGTGCGCCACGCGATGGCAGACGAGTTGAACACCATCGTGAGGATGGTCATCAGCATCCCCAGCAGCAGCGACGCCACGAGGATCTCGATCAGGGTGAAACCTGATCGGGGTGAAAGATGAAAGGTGAAAGGTGAAAGGCGGGTGGATGGGGAATGGTGAAAGGTGAAGGGTGAAAGGTGATGAGCGAATGGTTTTGCGAGTCGTGCAACGCGCGACATGTTTCGGCGAAGAATACCCTGCAAATTGAAACGGTTCACCATAAATCTTTCATCTTTCATCTTTCACCATTCACCTTTCACCATTCACCCTCTCACTCCTTCAGCTGCTCCTGGTCGCCCTGGAAATGGACTTCCGTGTAGAAAATCGGCTGAGCGAACAGATCGCCGGCGCGGCGAGTCGTCCGCAGACAAATCGCCACGCGCGAATAGTCGTTCTCCATGTGCATCGTCGTGCCGTTGAATATCGGGATCTGGCCCCACTGCACCACGATCGCGCACGCGAGCTCGTCGGTCACTGGCCACGGCGGCTTGTTCCCGTCTTTGTTGATAGCAGTCAGCTTGCCGAACACATTCTTTGCAAGCGAGTTGATCTCGCTACGCTTCTTCGGAGAATACGAGTTCTGCGTCTTGTCACAGTAATCCAGCCAGCCTTTCGGCTGTATCGCGCCTCTGATGCCCCGCTCCCAGTCTTCCCACTTGATGTTGCGCGAGGATAGCGTGGCGGTGAGTGTGTTGAGTACGCAATCCGCCGCCGCCGCCGCCTTCACGTCGTCCTGTGACTGGCGGCTTTCGCGATACGCGAGCGGATAAAGCGCCACCATCGCCAGCAGCCCGACGGCCATGATGAAGATGGCGAGGTTCACCTCCATGAGGGTAAAGCCCCTTTGGGGGGGTGAAAGGTGAAGGGTGAAAGGTGAAAGGCGGGTGGAGTGTGAAAGGTGAAGGGTGAAGGGTGAAGGGAAAACTGGTATGGCACGTCGCGCGCCGCGCGACACGCAACGGCGAAGAAGGCCCCGCAAATTGAAACTGTTCACCATAAATCTTTCACCTTTCACCTTTCACCATTCACCTTTCACCCTACTTCGCGTCGTCCCTCAGGTCATTCGACGTGATGTCGCCGATCTTTCTCATCTTCACTCCGCCGAACGTGGAGATGGTAATTGTCTGGTCGAGGTTCATCTCGTACGCGTCGGCACTGACTAGGTCGCTCGGGCTGAACGTCAATGCGCCCGCAGGATTTATCTTCGTTGAATCCGCGGCCTTGCTGCCGTAGACGAATCCATTCGGCAACTGGAGGGTGGCGATCTCCACTCCGTAGGCGTCACCCACCTTCCATGACAGACCATTCCCTTGCTTGATGCGACGTCCCCACCGCTGGTTGTTGCCGTTGTTGTAGGAGGACAAGGAAAACTTCTTGTTGTCCTGTCCCCGCTTATTGTATTCCTGGCAGAAATGCTGTACCTGTCCGCCGTATGCGATCATGTACTCGTTGTCGAACCTGACCGGTTCTACAGCCGTATACACGAAGGCCCTGCACTTGTCGATGCCGTTCTTGACCTCACCGGCGAGGTTGGCCATGCGGTAGAACGGGATTCCCACATCGCTACTGCTTTGGTTGCCAGACGTCGTCACGGGGTACGACTGGTTCCAGTCGGCGAACTCGTCCACGAGGATGTCGCCACTAATGTAGGAAATGCGCCCGGCCATCTTGATGGCAACGGCCGTGCCGACGCTCGACGCCTTCAGGTCGTCCTCCGATTCCCCTTCCTGCTTCGTCTGCGTCTGGCGATTGTAGAACAGCACGGCCGTCGGAGTCTGGTCGATCAAGCAAACCTGCATCGCCTGGCGGATGATGGAGATCGTGTCCTGCATCGCCGCGCGCTCCGTCATTCCGCGGACTGCGGCGAAATACCCGGTCACGGAAACCGTGCCGAGCAGCGCCATCAGGCCGATCACGACCATCAGCTCGACGAGCGTGAACGCAGCCTTTCTGGCCGATCCTTCTGTCGCGTACGCTTTCATCCTCGTCATTTCGCTAAAGCTCGACAGTTACGTTGTCCGCATCGGCGTTGTACTTGATGACGAACCGCCGGAAGTATCCCTTGTCCGGACTTGAGTAGCCGAACGTCATCTCGCTAATCTGCGGCGACGCGCCGCTTGCGTTTGTTGCCTTGATTTTACCCACCCACAACCTGACCTCATCGCCGTGGCAGGTCGGCAGGCCATCGTTGCCCTTGGCTGAAGTTAACGACTTCCTGACGGCCGTGAAATTCGAGACGTCCATGATCGGATTGCCAGACGCATTCAGGCAACGCGTCATGAGAGCGAGCATCAAGGCATCGTAGTCCTGCTCTTCGAGCTTGGCAACATGCTGACCCTTGCTGCGGTACTTCGCGTCCAAGCCGTTGTCGGCCCAATTCTGGAGTTTCCCATTCTTGCCCGGCGGCCAGAACCCTTCCTGCTGGTAGTACGTCGCAATGCCAGCCTGGAGCGCCGCCTTCAACGCCTCGTTCTTGCGCCCGCGCGACTTGCGGATGACCGATGTCGCCGCCGTGGACACGATTCCCATCAGCACCGCCAGCACGGCGATGACCATCAGCATCTCGACAATCGTAAAACCTCTCTTCTTTCTCTGCTTCATTTTTTCCTCCACTCTCCACTAACCACTAGCAACTAACAACTAGCGACTAACCACTAGCGACTAGCGACTAACAACTACCTCTTTTCCTTCGCCTTGTCCCAACTGTAGATGTCGTCGGAGCGGCCGCGCTGCGCGTACGGCGCAATCACGCCGTCCGCTCCTGCGCACCATGTGATCGCCTCGGCGCGAACGTTGACCTGCTGTCCGCCAACGGACGCCGTCGTGATTCCGTCGCCATCTTCGTCCACGGCAAAATAGATGATGTGATTCTGTACCGTGCCGCCAGACGGCACCTTCGTCCCAAGATCCGCATTGACGTTACGCTTGAGAACGGCCTCCGCCCAGGGATCGACCACGCCGCAACGGCTGATGCCAACGGGAGTGTAATCTTTCTTCTCCCGGTTCTTGCAGGCAACATTCAGCAATTTAAGCTCCGCAAGCTTCCGTGCCACATCCACTACCATACCCTTACCGTCACCATCCGCGCCGCCAAAGCTGACGACAGATGGCCATCTCTTATTTTTCTCATTCTGGCGCATTATCACAAGCGTCTGCGCCGCCTGCGAAACGAGTTCCGTCGCCTTGGCTCGTTGCGCCGACCCCGTCATGCGCCCGAACCCCATCATCAAGGCGCCCGAAAGGATGGCGATGATGCCGATCACCACCAGGATCTCGATCAGCGTGAACCCCTTGTTCTTTCTCATCTGTCCTCTATTCTTCACAACGACCTCGCTCTCAACTCTTTAATCTTTTAACCTTTAACCTTTTAATCTTTTAACCTTTTAACCTTTTAACCTTTAATTCGCCAGATGGCTGATGTCGTCCTCGGTCCATCCTGTTATTGTCTGCTGCTCCTTCGAGCTATAGGAATCCAGATGCTCCATCAGCCAAGGCGGAAACGTAAGGCCGTTCTTGCCTGCAGACCACAGCTTGTAGCTCTGATAAGGGGTCTCCGAATAGTAGTAGAACTCGCGACCCCATCCGTCCGCCACCGTCATGCCGTCAAGCAGGTACTCGGTCTTGCCTCCATCGTATCCCCTCCTGCTGATCATGTGCAGCCATTTCTTCGTGTTCTTGCTGTTATCCTCCTCCGGGAGTGCGTCGTATTTAATTGCACCCAGGTACGGCCAATCGCCGTCGGAGGTGTCCACGCCGTAGAAGTCATAGCCACCGCTCACAATCTTCTCGAGATTCGGAATCCAGCGCGCGCAGACAGCTTGAGATGTCAAGTTCGAGACAAGGGAAGATTCTTCCGGATGGCCACGACCATGCACGTACTCCTGCATGGATTCCCAGCTTTCGTACGGCCGGCCCGTATCTATGCGGCATGGCAACTGGTTGTTCTTGTCCCACTGGCTATGTCGCGTATCGTACATCGCCGGGTCGCCCCCCAGCATGAAGAGGTAACGCGGAAGAAGGAACGAGAGCAGCCCGAACTGGAATAGTTCCGATTCATTCTCTTTACCGAGATTGAGGCCGCCAACGTTGCCAAGCCAGGAAAATCCGTCCATTGTCATGGCAAGTGATTGCACAAGAATTTCCTTCTTGCCCCTCAACTCGCCATTCACGTCGCCATTCATGAAGAACGGGAAGAGCACCGCAACAGGCTGCGCCCTGCATGCCGCCTCGACCTGCCTCTTCGTATCGGTGTCTTTCGGGTCGCTCAGCTTGGCGTTGTTCTTCACATTCCCCTGCACGCCGTTACCGTCCACTTTCAGGTTGATGTCACGGCTACGGCCCTGCAAGGGCACGGGCGGATAGGAACCGTAGGCGGCGTAGTATCCCGAAACGGCATTCTCGAGGCGCTGCAGCCGCGCCTGGGTCTTGGACGTCGCGCGCGAATCGCTGCCAACGCCCGCGAGACGGAAGACGATGCCCATGAGCGTGACGATCACCACCGTCACGATCAGCAGCTCGATCAAGGTGAATCCCCTTCGGGGAGATGAATGGTGAAGGGTGAAAGGTGAAGGGTGAAGGGTGAAAGGTGAAAGGTGGCGGGAAGCCGGTTGACGGTTGTCGGCCACAGAATTTCGCACAACGTGAGAGAACAGATTGTCGGTTTTAAGGCTTACCATTTTTCACCATTCATCTTTCACCATTCATCTTTCACCTTTCATCTTTCACCTTTCACCCTCCATCAGCCTCCCGCGCCCGAGACCTGCGAGATGATCTTGATCATCGGCAGGAACATGGCGATGACGATCGTGCCCACCACCACGGCGAGGAAGATGATGAGCGCCGGCTCGATGGCCGCCGTCATGCCTGCGACGGCGTTGTCCACCTCGTCGTCGTACGTGTTCGCGATGCGCGTGAGCATGTCGGGAAGCGCGCCCGTCTCCTCGCCCACCTGCACCATCGACACGACCATCGGCGGGAACACGCCCGACGAGGCCAGAGGGTCGGTCATCGACTCGCCCTCCTTCACGGCATCGTGCACGGTCTGGATGGCCTTGCGCACCACGCGGTTGCCCGTCGTGTCGCGCACGATCACGAGTGCCTGGAGGATCGGCACGCCGGAGGAGAGCAGCGTGCCCAGCGTGCGCGTGAACTGCGAAATCGCCGTCCGCCGCACGAGCGTGCCGATCACCGGTATGTGTATCCTCAACTTGTCCAGCTGATACGCGCCGAACTGCGTCTTGCCGAATATCTTGTAGATTACGACCAAAGCGACCACGCCGGCAAGAATCTGGAGACCGTTGTGCTGCACGAACTCGGAAATCCCCATCACGAACTCCGTGATGGCAGGCAGCGAAGCGCCGCCGAGGATGTCGTTGAACACCTGCTGGAACTTCGGAATCACCGTGATGAGCAGGAACGCCGTGATGCCGATGGCGGCGAAGAGGACCACCGACGGATAGATCATCGCGCCCTTCACCTTGTTCTTGATCTTCTGCGCCTTTTCGGCGAACTCGGCCAGACGGTTCAGCACGACTTCGAGCACGCCGCCCGCCTCGCCGGCCTTCACCATGTTGACGTAGA
>Ga0265298_10008888_pt1 | contig 12020 bp, 12 predicted proteins | sample AusTroGonzalo_MG_3_FD_193486 | JGI IMG/M metagenome (GOLD analysis project Ga0265298, IMG submission 193486) | Bovine rumen microbial communities from tropical cattle in Woodstock, Queensland, Australia - Gonzalo_01 | ecosystem: Host-associated > Mammals > Digestive system > Stomach > Rumen ...
GGTGAGACCGGCCTGGTTTACCAGACGCTGGGATACCTGTATGTGGAGAAGTACGACGCCGCGAACCGGCCGGACTTCTCGCAGCTGCCGGCCGAGGCGGAGGAAAAGCCCGCGGAGGAAACAGAGACGCCGGAGCAGCCCGCTGAAGGCGAAGAGGCGGAGAAAAAGCTTTCTCCCGAGGAGGCCTGGGAAGCGGGCCTGAAGGCGGCGGAAGAGTTTATTGACAAATCCATCGAATATGATGAGGAGGACGCTGTCTGCCTGGACAACAAAGCCCAGTTCCTGTATCGTGTACACGGGGACAAACAGGGCGCCAGGAAATGGTTTGAGAAAGCGCTTTCCATCAAGGATAACCAGATTGACACCCTGTATTTCCTCAGCCGGTACGATGAGGAGGACGGTGACAGGCAGGCCGCGCTGGAGAAGCTGGAAAAAGCGGCCGCGGGCCGGTTCTCTCCCCTGAACTACTGCAGTAAGGAAACCATTGAAAAGGAAATTGCCAGACTGAAGGGAGCCAACTGAAATGAGCGAAAACCAGAACGCCGCGCAGGAGCAGAACACCGCGCAGGCTCAGAATGATCCCATGCAGCAGCAGGCTGCCCAAGTGCCGGAATCACAGCAGCCCCAGGCTGCCCGGAAAACCGGCAGAAAGAAAAAAGAGAAGGTAAAGAAAACCGTGGGACAGGAGATTCTCAGCTGGGTATTGACCCTCCTCGCGGCGGTGGTGATCGCCCTGCTGATCCGTTCGTTTGTTTTTGAGCCCGTGCGGGTGGACGGCCATTCCATGGACGATACCCTGGCGGACGGGGAAATCATGTTCGTTACCAAATTTGACTATTCCAGCACCTGGCTGTGCTTCCCCTGGCAGAGCGCCGAGGATAAGGAAGCGGCGGCCCGGATTACCTTCGGCGGCGATCCGAAACGCTTTGATGTGGTGATCTGCCGCTATCCCGGCCGCGGCGACACCAATTTTGTCAAGCGCGTGGTCGGCCTGCCCGGCGATACGATCCGCCTGTCCGGCGGCTATCTGTATATTAAGGAGAAGGGTTCAGACGAAGAAGTTAAGTACGAGGAAGTCTATATCAACGACGAGTACCGTACCGGGAACCGGAACGAATTCGGGCCTGAGACGATTCCGGAAGGCAAATACTTCGTCATGGGTGACCACCGGAACAATTCCAATGACAGCCGCTATACCGGACCCATTGACCGGAATATGATCGTCGGCCATGTACGGCAGGTGGTGTTCCCCTTCAGCAAGTGGCGCGCCGTCCCGAACGGGCTGGACGTCAAAGCGGAATAACAGGCAGGCAGCGCAAAACCCCGAAGCGGTCAGGCTTCGGGGTTTTTTGCGGCCCGCGGAATCCGGGCATCCGGTTATTTCTCTTTTACCAGGTCAGCGATCTTGTTGCCTTTGTCGTCAACAAGACAGGGGTTTGCGCCGGTGCGCTTCTCGGTGATGAGAACCGCATCGCCCACGTTGATGTCCCGCCAGGTGCTTTCCGCGACGCGGTAGGTGATGGGCGCCTGTTGTTTCTGCTGGTGTTCCACGGTGAAACGGTACACTTCGCTCCGCTTGCCCTCGCGCTCCTTTTCCGCCAGTTCCACCTCCGGCCACTCTGCGTTGTGGTCCTCGCCGGAGACGGTCACATCCCGGGACGGCGTCCATTGCCAGTAATCGAAATAATACTTGATCGCGTATTGCGGAACCTGCCTGTATACCGGCCGGCTTTCCTTCACGTAGTAGGTCTCGGTCCGGTATACCGGGTGGGCCACCTTGCTGAAGGTGCCGTTGCCGTTGTCCTCCAGCGTGTATTCATCATGGTCGTAAACCTGCCGGGTGCGGGGAACGTCCACCTGCTCATCGTGGTCGTAAACCTGCTTGTATCCGCTGAGCTCTTTCCGCTTGTCCGTGACGGTGTATTCAAAACCCCTGTCTTTGGGTTCGCTCCAGTCGGAACCGCTGAACATCTTATATTCTTCAACGTTGATGTTCCGGACCCAGCTCAGTCCGGTGACCTTCAGGTCCCCGGCGGTTTTGCTGCCGTTGAACCACATGAAAATACCGATCAGGGCCAGCAGGATGCAGGCGAAAATCACCAGCGGCCTGCGGGAGCTTTTCTTTTTGCTGCCCTGGGACTGGGCGGCGGCTTCCGCGGCTTCCTGTTCCTGCCTTTTTTTCAGCATCTCGAAATAGTTGGCCTCGGAATCGGCGCGGCTGGCGCCGCAGTTGCCGCAGAATTCGGCGTTGTCGCTGTTCAGGGAATTGCAGAAGGAACAGTACCAGTCCGGATTCTTGCTGAAGGACGCGGCCTGCTCATCGCTGAGCTGCTCAAAATGCTGCAGCTCGTTTTCCTGCAGGCTGTCTCCTTCATTATAGTCTTTGACATAGAACTTGACGTCTCCCCGGGCGCGGCCGCAGGAAGGGCAGTTGGTCACATCCCCGCGGTTTCCCTTGTTTCCGCAGTAAGGGCAGTCCCAGTATCCCATGACAAGATCAGGCATCGGCGGTGTTCTCCTTTATCAAAACGGGTGATCCGGAAAGGGTCATCTTTTCCCCGCCATTGTACATTGTAACGCCGTGTCCCGTCAACGATTCTTTGTCCGGACTGTCCTTTTTGGGAGTGGTATTTCCCCTTTTCTGTTATTGCAAATTAAGGCCGGATTTGATACAATCAACAATAGGGTATTTTGCGCATGAGGAGGCCGATACAGGGCATGGATCCCGCTGTAAAAAAGGAAACCGGATACATCGCTGTATGGGTCATTCTGTTAAGCCTGGTCATGGAAGCCGTGTTCCTGATTATCGGGAAATGGGATCTGTCGGTCCTGTTCGGAAACATCGGCGGCGCGGCCATCGCGATCGGGAATTTTTTCCTGCTTGCGCTGATTGCCACAAGATCGATGGAGAAGGCCCTGGCAAAGGGCAAGCCGGAGGAGGCCGCGCTGCGGGTCAAGACCCTGGCGAGGTTCCGGCTCCTGGGCTGCGCCCTGCTGTGCGCCCTGCTCATCGGCGTGTTTAAAACCAACCTCTATGCAACGGTAATTCCGCTGCTTTTCCCCCGGATCGGAATCCTGTTCTGGCCGAAATTCAATAAAAAAGACAGCCAGGGCAACCCGGGGGCGGAAGGAAGTGATCTGATTGACTGACGAAAGGGTGCCGGATATCAAAAGCACCCGGTTTCGCCTGACAGACTGGGCGCTGATCGCGATGATGATCCTGCCGATCCTGGCCTGTATTGTGCTGAAGGTACTCTTCACGCCGGCGTCGGAAGGCGTTCATATCGCGGGCGCCATGGTATACGTGACGATCCCGGCGCCCCTGATGGACGCCTACATCTCCGAAAGCCAGATCAACAGCTGGGCGGTCATGATCTCCATCCTCGGCCTGTGCCTCTACCTGACCCACGGGCTGACGGCGAAGGCGGTCTGCAAACGGCAGCTGATTGCGGAGTGGATCGTTGAGAAGTGCGAGAAGCTGGTGAAGGACAACATGGGCGGCTTCTTTGCCGAGTGGGGTCCTTTTATCGCGGCGATCATGGGTCTGAGCGCCTTCTCCTCGCTGATCTGCCTGGTGGGCCTGTTCAGCCCGACGGGGGACGTGAACGTCACCTTCGGCTGGGCGATCCTGGTCTTCGTGCTGATCATGTACTTCAAGTTCAAGGGCGGGCTGTGGAACTATTTCATCGGACTGTTCAAGCCCATTCCCGTGTTCGCTCCCATGAACCTGATCGGCGAATTCGCCACACCGGTTTCCATGGCTTTCCGTCATTACGGCAACATCCTGTCCGGCGCGGTTATTTCCGCCCTGATCGGATCGGCGCTGACGGGGCTGAGCAAATCGCTGCTGGGCTGGCTGCCCGGGGTGTTCTCGGATATGCCGCTGCTGCGGGTCGGCCTGCCGGCGGTCCTGAGCATCTACTTTGACGTTTTCAGCGGGGTAATGCAGGCGTTCATCTTCGCCATGCTGACCATGCTGAACATCTCCGGCGCGGTGCCATGGGACGACTGGAACAAAAAACGGCAGAAGCGCGGCAAAGAGGCGCTTTCCGCCAACTGACAAAGGGAAAAACAGCCGAATGGCTGATTTAAACGGAGGAATAAAAAATGTTGGAACTTGCAATGGGTATCATGCTGGGACTGCTTGGACTGGGCGCCGGATGCGCGATGATCGCCGGTATCGGCCCCGGTATCGGTGAAGGAAACGCCGTGGCGAAGGCCTGCGAAGCCATCGGCCGTCAGCCGGAATGCAAGAGCGATGTCACCTCGACCATGATCATGGGCTGCGCGATCGCGGAGACCACCGGTCTGTACGGCCTGATCGTCGCGATCCTGCTGATCTTCGTGGCGCCGGGCACTTTTACCGGAATCCTGAAGGATGCCATCAAGTAAGATTGATTGTTGTAAACTGAGAGGGAAAACATGCAGTTTTTAGATGTTATTTCCGTCAATATCTGGGCGATTCTTGCCTCCCTGGCGAATCTGCTGATCTTGGCGTGGATCATCAAACGCTTCCTCTTCAAGCCGGTCAAGAAAGTGGTTGACGCGCGCCGCGCCGCCATTGACGATGACTACGCGAAGGCTGACGCTGCCCGCACGGAAGCGGAAGAGCTCAAGCAAAATTACGAGGCCTCCATGGCGGCCGCGCAGCAGACCTCCGACCAGATCATCGCCGAGGCGTCCCGCACCGCGGAATACCGCAGCAATGAAATCGTGGCGGAAGCCCGCGAAAAGGCTACCGAGATCCGCCGCCAGGCGGAAGCGGATGCCGTGCTCGAGCGCAAGAAGGCCGAGGACGAGATGAAACACGAGATTGCGGACGTGTCCGCTCAGCTGACCGGCAAACTGCTGCAGCGTGAGATCAACGAGGAAGACCACCGCAACCTGATCGATTCGTTCCTGAACGATCTGGACTGATGAGGAAGATTTCCCCCCGCGCGCCGCGCGGGGAACAGGAGACAGATAATGACGACAACGAGTAGGGAATATGCCGCGGCGCTGTTTGAACTGGCTGCGCAGGCCGGGGTGACGAAGGAGACCTCCGAAGGGCTCGTAACCGTCATCAGTGCGCTGCTGCAGCAGCCTGAATACCGGGCGCTGCTGGCAAGTCCGGCCATCGGCAAGGAAGAACGTCTCGCCGCGCTGGATGAGGTGTTCCGCGGGAAAATCCCGGATGTGCTGCTGGCCATCCTGCGGATGATGATTTCCCGGGGACATGTATCGGCGCTTAACGGTATGGCCAGGGATTATGAAGAGCTTGCCCGCGGATACCGGGGCGAGTCTCTGGCGGTCGTAACCTCTGCCGTCGAGCTGAAAGAGGCGGAGACAGTCGCGCTCCGGCAGAAGCTGGAAAAGAAGCTGGGGCGGAATGTCACGCTGCAGTGCCGGCTGGATCCGGCGCTGATCGGCGGTGTCCGCGTGGAAGTGGACGGTATGGTGATTGACGGCAGTATCCGGAACAAGCTTGAAGAGATCAAGGAAGTGATGAACGCATGAGCTCCAAGGCGGGCGAAATCAGCAGTATCATAAAAGAGCAGATCAAACAGTATGAGTCCAAAATTGAGATGAAGGAGAACGGCACCGTCATCACCGTCGGCGACGGTATCGCGACGGTGTACGGCCTGCGCTCCTGCATGGCCAACGAGCTGCTCCGCTTTGAGGACGGCAGCTTCGGCGTGGCGCAGAACCTGGAGGAGGAGACGGTTTCCGTCGCCATCCTGTCCGACAAGGACTCCATCCAGGAGGGCAGCAGTGTCTTCCGCACCGGCGAGGCCCTGTCCGTGCCGGTGGGCGAGAACCTGCTGGGCCGTGTGGTAAACGCCCTGGGCGAGCCGATCGACGGCAAGGGACCGGTGGAAACCTCCGAAATCCGGCCGGTGGAAACCATCGCGGCCGGCATCATCCAGCGCAAGAGCGTCAGCGTGCCGCTGCAGACCGGTATCAAGGCCATTGACTCGATGATCCCGATCGGCCGCGGCCAGCGCGAGCTGATCATCGGCGACCGGCAGACCGGTAAAACCACCATCGCCGTGGATACGATCATGAACCAGAAAGACACGGGCGTGCTCTGTATCTACGTGGCCATCGGCCAGAAGCGCACCAGCGTCGTGCAGATCGCGCAGGAGCTGGAAAAAGCCGGTGCGATGCCTTATACGATTATTGTCAGCGCCACCGCCGCGGAGAGTGCTCCGCTGCAGTATATCGCTCCCTATTCCGGCTGCGCCATGGCGGAGTATTTCCGGGAAAAGGGAAAAGACGTGCTGATCATCTATGACGACCTGTCCAAGCACGCGGTGGCCTACCGTGCCCTGAGCCTGCTGATCCGCCGGCCTCCGGGACGTGAAGCCTACCCCGGTGACGTGTTCTATCTCCATTCCCGCCTGCTGGAGCGCGCGGTCTGTATCGCGCCGGAATACGGCGGCGGTTCCATCACGGCGCTGCCGATCATCGAGACCCAGGCGGGCGATGTTTCCGCCTATATCCCCACCAACGTGATTTCCATCACCGACGGCCAGATCTTCCTGGAGACGGAGCTGTTCCACAGCGGTATCCGCCCCGCCATCAACCCCGGTATCTCGGTCAGCCGTGTCGGCGGTTCCGCCCAGATCAAGGGCATGAAGAAGGTGGCCGGTGAGCTGAAACTGCTCTATGCGCAGTACCGTGAACTGCAGGCCTTCTCCCAGTTCGGCAGCGACCTGGACGCGGACACCAAGGCCCGCCTGGCCCTGGGTGAACGCATCGTGGAAGTGCTGAAACAGGGCCGTTCGGCGCCTGTGGAGGTTGCCTGCCAGGTGGCGATCGTGTACGCGGTCATCAACGGCTACCTGAACGAGGTGGAGCCGAAAGATGTGGCGGCATATGAAGCAAAACTGTATGAGTATCTGAAATCCCGCTATGCCGGTCTGCTGGAACGGATTGAGCAGGGTAAGTGGGATGACGCGGAAGTTGAAGAAATGAAGCAGGCGCTGGCAGGCTTCAGGGGGTAACGGATGGGTTCTGATATCAAATCTTTGCGGATCCGCATCCGCAGCGTGGACTCCACCCTGCATCTGACCAAGGCCATGGGGCTTGTGGCGGCGTCCAAGATCCGCCGGGCCACCCGGACCATGAACCAGAGCAGGGAATATGCCGGCGCCATGGACGATGTGGTATCCGTGCTCCGCTCCTCACCGGAGTGCGAACGGACGAAGTACGCACATCCCGCGGGGGAGGGAACCCGGCTGGTTGTCATCGCCGGGGACCGCGGCCTGGCGGGCGGCTATAACGCGAACGTGTTCCGTCTCGCGGCGACCGTGCCGGACGCGGAAATCATCCCCATCGGCAAACGCGCCTGTGAACGCTGGGGACAGCCCGCGGTGTCCTCCGAGAAGTATCCGGCCACCGAGGCGAAGAAGCTGGCGGATGAGCTCTGCCGGGATTACCTGGACGGGAAATTCGGGAAGCTGGGCATCCTCTATACGCGCTACCATTCGATGATGAGCCAGGAAGCGACCCTGCTGTGGGTGCTGCCGCTGGAGAAGAAGGAAAAGGAGACGGAGGCCGCGGAGGCGGCGCCGGTCTTCGAGCCCAATGAGCAGACGGTGCTGAACGCGGCGGTGCCCACCTATGTGAGCGGCCTGCTGACAGCCTGCATCCGGGAAAGCTACGCCTGCGAAGTGGCGGCCCGCCGTATGGCCATGGATTCCGCCGGAAAGAACGCCCAGGAAATGATCGACAATCTGCAGCTGCAGTACAACCGGGCACGGCAGAGTGCCATTACCCAGGAGATCACGGAGATCGTGGCGGGATCCGGCCTGTAATGATGTGTTTGAAATTCATAATTATGAATTGTGAATTATGAATTATGAATTGAGAAAAGGAGATTACGACTTTGGATAAGGCAAATACGGGAGTCGTGGCCCAGGTCATGGGACCTGTGGTGGACGTTCATTTCGCGGAAGGCAGCCTGCCGGCGATCTATAACGCCCTGACGCTGCCTGTCGGCGATCATACGCTGACGGTGGAAGTGGCCCAGCATATCGGCGACAATACGGTTCGCTGCATCGCCATGGGTTCCACGGACGGCCTGCAGCGCGGCGTGACCGTGACCGATACCGGCAAGGGTATTTCCGTGCCGGTGGGCCGGGAAACCCTCGGCCGGATTTTCAACGTGCTGGGCGATGTCGTGGATGACGGCCCGAAGGTGGAAACGGAACAGCGGTGGGATATCCACCGTCCGGCACCTTCCTTTGAGGAACTGTCCACCTCCACCGAGATCCTGGAAACAGGCATCAAGGTCATCGACCTGATCTGTCCCTACGCCAAGGGCGGCAAGATCGGCATGTTCGGCGGCGCCGGCGTCGGCAAGACGGTTATGATCATGGAACTGATCAATAACATCGCCAAGCAGCACGGCGGCCTGTCCGTCTTCACGGGCGTCGGCGAGCGCACCCGTGAGGGCAACGACCTGTATTATGAAATGAAGGAGAGCGGCGTTCTGGGGAACACGGCGCTGGTCTACGGCCAGATGAACGAACCGCCGGGAGCCCGTATGCGCGTCGGCCTGTCCGGCCTGACCATGGCGGAATACTTCCGTGACCAGGAAAATCAGGATGTGCTGCTGTTCATTGATAACATCTTCCGTTTCACCCAGGCGGGTTCCGAGGTTTCCGCCCTGCTGGGCCGCGTACCTTCCGCCGTTGGTTACCAGCCGACACTGGCTACGGAAATGGGTATCCTCCAGGAGCGCATCACCTCCACCCATAAGGGTTCTATCACTTCCGTCCAGGCGGTTTACGTTCCCGCGGACGACCTGACCGATCCGGCTCCGGCGACGACCTTCGCCCACCTGGACGCGACGACGGTGCTTTCCCGTTCCATTGCCAGCCAGGGTATTTATCCCGCCGTGGACCCGCTGGATTCCACCAGCCGGATCCTGAGCCCGGATGTGCTCGGCGAGGAGCATTACAAAATCGCCCGTGAAGTGCAGCGGATCCTGCAGCGCTACAATGAACTGATGGATATCATCGCCATCATGGGTATGGACGAACTGGCCGAGGATGACAAGCTGCTTGTTACCCGCGCCCGTAAGATCCAGCGCTTCCTGTCCCAGCCCTTCTTTGTCAGTGAAAAGTTTACCGGCATTCCCGGCGTGTATGTCCCGCTGAGCGAAACCCTGCGCGGGTTTAAGGAAATCATTGAGGGTAAGCATGACGACCTGCCGGAAAGCGCCTTCCTCTTTGTCGGTACCATCGATGAAGCTGTCGCGAAGGCGAAGAAAGGCGGCAAAGCGTGAAAACCTTCCCTTTGATCATTTCCTCACCGGACGGGGATCTGTTCCGCGGAGACGCGGAAATGCTGATCCTGCGCGGCACGGAAGGCGACCTGGCCGTGATGGCCGGGCATGTGCCCTTTGTCACGGCGGTGGTGAAGAGCCACTGCGTGGTGATCACCGATACGGAGGAAAGAAAGGAAGGCACGATTGAGGAAGGCCTTCTGACCGTGGACGCGGACAAAGTGACCGTGCTTACCTCAGCCCTGACCTGGGAACAGTAAAAATTTGACGGCAGACGGGAAACCGCCTGCCGTTTTTGGGAGGATACATATGGATCGCCTGGAACAGTTCCTGAATTTTGCCGAACAGTCTCCCACCGCTTTTCATGCCGCCTCGAACTTTCGCGCTGCGCTGCTGAAGGCGGGCTTTACCGAACTTCGGGAAACCGATCCCTGGCTGGTGGATGCCGGCGGGAAATACTTTGTCATGCGGAATGATTCCGCCCTGATTGCCTTCCGGGTGCCGGGCACCGGATTTTCTTCCTTCCGGATCGTGGCGGCCCACGGGGATTCGCCGGCCTTCAAGCTTAAGGAAGACTTTGAGGATGCCGGGGATCACTATGTCCGGCTGAATGTGGAGAAATACGGCGGCATGCTGATGGCGCCCTGGCTGGACAGGCCCCTGTCCGTGGCCGGCCGGCTGGCGGTCCGGGAGGGTGACGGCGTAGGCGTCCGCCTGGTCAACCTGGACCGGGACGCGGTCCTGATCCCGAACCAGCCGATTCATTTCAACCGGGAGGTCAACGACGGCTATAAGTATGACCCCCAGGTGGACCTGCTCCCCCTCTATGGGGATGAAGGCGCGAAGGGCGGCCTGATGGCGGAGATCGCGGAGGCGGCCGGCGTCAGCCGTGAGGAGATCCTCGGCCACGACCTGTTCCTCTACAACCGGGAACGGGCCAGCGTCTGGGGCGCCGGGGACGCGTTCTTCTCCTGCGCGCGGATTGATGACCTGGAGTGTGCCTGGGCCGGCATGACGGCTTTGACGGAGAGCACTGCCTGGGACACGGTCAGTGTCTGCGCGGTCTTTGACAATGAGGAAGTCGGTTCCTCCACCCGCCAGGGCGCGGATTCCTCCTTCCTGTACGATACGCTGACCCGGATCGGGTTTGCCCTTGGTGCCTCCGACGGTGAGATCCGGGCGGCGGTGGCCGGCAGTTTCATGATTTCCGCGGACAATGCCCATGCCGTGCATCCGAACCATCCGGAGAAGTTTGACAAACAGAACCGGGCTTATATGAACAAAGGCGTTGTGATCAAGCACAACGCCAACCAGAAATATACGACAGACGCCGTCACTTCCGCGAAGTTCGCCCTCCTCTGTGAGCGGGCCGGCGTGCCGGTGCAGCATTTTGTGAACCGGTCGGACCTGCCGGGCGGCTCCACCCTGGGCAATATCGCCAACACCCATGTTTCCATGGAAACGGTGGATATCGGCCTGGCTCAGCTGGCCATGCATTCCCTGTATGAAACCGCCGGCACAAAGGACCTTGAGTACCTGGTCAGGGCGCTTTCGGAGTTCTGGAAATAAGCGGTCAGGCGTTCAGCAGCAGCGCCACCGCCACATCGTTCACATTGGTTCCCGTCGGGCCGGTCATGATCAGACCGCCCGTTTTTTGCAGGGCGTGATACGCGTCGTTGTCCTGCAGCACCGCGTCAACCGACAATCCATGATCCGCCAGTTCCCGGCAGGTGTCACCGTCGGCATAGCCGCCGGCCGCGTCCGTCGGGCCGTCCGTTCCGTCGCTGCCGACGGAGAATACGGCGGCTCCGGGCATGCCGCAGATTCCCTTTGCCGCGGCGAGGGCGATCTCCTGGTTCCGTCCGCCCAGGCCGTGACCGCCTGTCAGCATGACAACGGTTTCCCCGCCGGCGATATAGGCGAGGGACCTGCCGTCGCCGGCATGGGTCTTCAGGATCGAGGCGAGGAAGCCGCCGGCTTCCTTTGCCTGGCAGCAGAGCTGGTCCGTCAGCATCACCGGCTCATAGCCCAGCCTTTTGCAGACATCCGCGGCCGCGGAGCACAGTTCCCTGACGCTGCCGTTGATCTGCGTATGCACGTTGTCCAGGGCTTTGGGCGTTTCCGCATCCAGCAGCTTCAGCGCCTCATCGGACATTTTCAGGTTGTATTTCTTCCGGATCCGCCAGGCGTCCTCCGAGGTGGAAGTGTCCGGACAGGCCGGTCCTGAGGCGATCATGTCCAGCGGGTCTCCCAGGATGTCCGAGAGGATGACCGCTTCCACCTTCGCCGGCCGGCACAGCTGGGCGAACCGTCCGCCCTTGACCGCGCTCAGGCGCTTGCGGATCGTGTTGATCTCCACGATGTCCGCGCCGCAGGCCAGCAGCTGGCCCGTGATATCCTGCAGCTCCTCTCCGGAAACCAGCGGCTTTTCAAAAAGCGCGCTGCCGCCGCCGGAGAGCAGGAACAGCACTGTGTCCTTTTCCGTCAGGCCTGTCACCAGGTCCAGCGCCGCCTGGGTGCCTTTGAAGGAGTTCTCATCCGGCACAGGGTGCCCCGCCTCACAGCAGGTGAAATTGGCGATGGGGCCCATCACATGGTCATACTTGGTCACTACGACGCCGTTTTCGATCCGGCTGCCGAGGCAGTCCGAGGCGGCTTTTGCCATCTGCCAGGCAGCTTTGCCGGCGGCCACCAGCAGTACCCTGCCGGGGAAGTCCATATGCTGCAGCGCGCGCTGCACCGCCGC
>Ga0265298_10008891_pt1 | contig 12018 bp, 8 predicted proteins | sample AusTroGonzalo_MG_3_FD_193486 | JGI IMG/M metagenome (GOLD analysis project Ga0265298, IMG submission 193486) | Bovine rumen microbial communities from tropical cattle in Woodstock, Queensland, Australia - Gonzalo_01 | ecosystem: Host-associated > Mammals > Digestive system > Stomach > Rumen ...
AAATGCAGTTTGTGAGGAAATCTCCAACCACGTACGATGAACCTCCGACGAAGATGAAATCGTTGGCCGATGCAGATCTGAACGCTGCTTTATATGCTTCATTTACAGTGGGGTACGCTTTTCCTTCGATGCCGTGCTCTTTCGCTTTTGCCATCACAATGCTCTCGCTGAGTGCTCTTTTGGTCTGCGCTTTGGTAAAATAGAATTTGGCATGTTTAGGTAGCAAATCGAGTACCTTGTCAATGTCTTTATCGTCAACCATACCAAATACAATGTGCATCTGCTGGCACTGAACGTCGGCCAACTGACGGCTCAAATATGTCCATCCGCCAACATTATGACCAGTATCACAAACCACCTTGGGTGTCTGATTCACCGTCTCCCATCGACCGCGCAGTCCTGTCAGCTTAGCCACATTGCTTATGCCCGCCATCAGTTCGTGACGACATCTGTCATAGGTCTTACCTTCGATAGCGCTTACCAGATAGCCCAGCTTACGAAGCTCTTCGAGGGCAAAGAGGACAGTGTTCATGTTTTTTTTCTGATAGATGCCGCCCAAGTCGCCATCCATTTTGCCCATGAGTTTCAGATGATAGTGCATGCCACCGTCTTTGTTTGGCTTTGCACTTATTACTTGCGGATCGTCTTCGGCAAAGATGATGGGCGCATTCATCTCACGCGCCTTTGCTTCGAATACGGGACGCGTCTCGGCATCCGTCTCTCCAATGATGACGGGTGTATGCGTCTTGATGATTCCGGCCTTTTCTCCGGCAATCTTTGCCAGCGTGTCGCCTAAGAACTGGGTGTGGTCGAAACTGATGTTGGTAATGACGCTCACAAGAGGCTGAATGATATTGGTGCAGTCCAGTCGTCCGCCTAATCCCACTTCGATGACGGCAATATCAACATTCATGTCCTTGAAGTACTTGAAGGCCATGGCCGTGGTGACTTCGAAGAACGATGGATGCAGTGGTTCGAAGAACGTACGGTGCTCTTCAACGAATCTCACCACATATTCCTGACTGACCGGTTTTCCGTTGATGCGGATGCGCTCGCGGAAGTCGACAAGATGGGGTGAGGTATAGAGACCTACGCGATAGCCACACTCCTGCAGGATGGCAGCAATGGTGTGCGACACGCTGCCCTTGCCGTTCGTACCACCCACATGGATAGTTTTGTACGCCAGGTGCGGGTGTCCCAGATGCTCGTCCAGTGCCAGCGTGTTGCTCAGTCCTTCTTTATAGCCCGATGCTCCCTGTTTTTCAAACATGGGCATCTGGCTATAGAGGTATTCGCAAGTCTCTTTATAATTCATATTGCGCGATATTCCGAAATTTCGATTGTTCGAATAACGTGATTAACTGAAATAGTTCTTGAACTTCTGGAAGATACTGCGCTTGGTGGCTGCATCGCCCTTGAAATTGTCGCTCTGACGGAATTTCTCGATGGCTTCCTTCTCTTCGCGCGATAGTGTCTTAGGCACATACACGCTGACGTTCACCACCAGATCGCCGTTACCGCGTCCATAGCCTTGGACGGCAGGCAGACCTTTTCCTCTCAGTCGTAATGTCTTGCCGGGCTGTGTGCCGGCTTCCATCTTCACCTTCAGACGAGTACCCTCAATGGTCGGTATTTCAACCTCGCCACCTAAGGCCGCTGTCGGGAAGTCCAGCAACAGATTGTATATCAGGTCGTTGTTGTCGCGGACGAAGTTCTCGTTCTCTTCTTCCTCGATAAACACCTGAATGTCACCATTGATGCCCTTGTGCTGTCCAGCGTTACCTTTGCCTGGAACGTTGATCACCATACCTTCGGCAACACCGGCAGGAATCTTGATTTCCACAACTTCCTCGCCTTTCTCGACACCCGTGCCGCCACAGTGCTTACACTTGTTCTTGATGACCGTACCCTCACCGCCACAGGTCGGGCAAACGCCCTGAGTCTGCATCATACCGAAGATGCTCTGCGTGGTGTGGGTGATGACGCCCGAACCGTGACATGTAGGACACTGGTCGTTGGTACTTCCTGCCTCGGCACCCGAACCATGACAGTGTGAGCATGTAATGTCCTTGCGTACCTTGAACTTCTTGGTGACGCCATGGGCTATCTCCTGCAACGACAGGCGAACCTTCAGGCGCAAATCGGAACCACGATGCTTCTGTGGTCCGCGCTTGCCGCCTCCAAAGCCACTGAAACCTGCATGTCCGCCAAAGATGTCGCCGAACATCGAGAAGATGTCGTCCATGTTCATGGATGCGCCGCCAAATGGATCAAAGCCGCTGCCGCCGGCACCAGGTCCGTTGAATCCGAACGTGTCATACTGCTGACGCTTCTGAGGGTCGTGCAGCACGTCGTATGCCTCGGCAGCCTCCTTGAACTTCTCCTCGGCTTCCTTGTTGCCGGGATTACGGTCAGGGTGGTATTTGATGGCTATGGTGCGATACGCCTTCTTGATCTGGTCTTCTGTAGCGTTTTTGTCAACGCCCAGTACCTCGTAATAGTCTCTCTTTGCCATTTAATTGTCAATTATCAATTATCAATTGTCAATTGATTACTGTCCTACTGCCACTTTGGCGTGGCGAATCACTTTATCGTTCAACTGATACCCCTTCTGAAGACAGTCAATGACCTTGCCCTTCTTGTCGTCGCCCATACCAGGCACCATGGCCACCGCCTCGTGAACGTCGGTGTTGAAGTCGGCATTCTCTGTCTCAATCTCCTTGACGCCTAAGCCTTCAAGGGCTTTGACGAACTTGTTGTAGATAATCTCCATACCTTCGCGCAGTACGGCGGGGTCGTCGGTCTTCGCACCATTCTCGATGGCGCGTTCCATGTCATCGATGATGGGCAGGACGGCACTGACGGCCTTCTCGCCACCGTTCAGAATCAGTTCTGCCTTCTCCTTCAGCGTGCGCTTGCGGTAGTTGTCAAACTCGGCGGTCTTGTAGAGCATCTGGGTCTTCAGCTGTTCTATCTCGGCCAGAGCCTTCTTCAGCGGATCTTTCTCTTCTTCAGACTCTTCTGCAGGAGCATCGGCGGCAGCTTCGTCAGCGACGGAATCGCTGGCCACAGTTTCGCTGGCCACAGTATCCTGCAACTCTTCCTCCTCTTGATTCAATATTTCTTCTTCTGTCATAGCTACTATTATTAAATGTTTTGCAAAGACCTATGCAAATTCCGTGCCAATTTTAAATTATCAATTGTCAATTATCAATTAGCTTACGCGTACAGCTCTGCTTTCTTCTCCTTGATGCTCTCGTCGTAGATGTAGTCATCGTACGTGGTCAGTTTGTCGATGGTGCCCTTAGGCGTCAGCTCGATGATGCGGTCTGCCACGGTGTTGATGAACTCATGATCGTGCGAGGCAAACAGGATGTTACCCTTAAACTGTATCAGGTTGTTGTTGAAGGCCTGGATGGATTCCAAGTCCAAGTGGTTGGTTGGCGTGTCCAGTATCAGGCAGTTGGCGTTCTTCAGCTGCATGCGGGCAATCATACAACGCATCTTCTCGCCACCGGAGAGTACGCACACCTTCTTCTGGATGTCCTCGTCCTTGAACAGCATGCGTCCCAGGAACGACTTCATCATCACCTCGTTACCTGTGCCAAACTGACTGAGCCAGTCCACGAGGTTCATCTCCGACTGGAAGAACTCGGTATTGTCCAGTGGCAGGTAGGCTGTCGTGATGGTTACGCCCCACTTATAGGTACCAGCATCAGCCTCGCGGTTGCCGTTGATAATCTCGAACAGTGCCGTCATGGCCTTGGGGTTGTGACTCAGGAATACGGTCTTCTGACCCTTCTCGATAGTGAAGTTGACGTTGTCGAACAGCACCGTTCCGTCAGCATCTACGGCCTTCAAGCCTTCTACCTCCAGAATCTGTGTGCCAGGCTCGCGCTCCATCGAGAAGATGATGCCCGGATACTTACGTGTTGAGGGCGTGATTTCCTCCACGTTCAGCTTCTCCAACATCTTCTTACGTGATGTGGTCTGCTTCGACTTTGCCACATTGGCAGAGAAACGGCGGATGAACTCCTCCAACTGCTTGCGCTTCTCCTCGGCCTTCATCTTCTGGTTCTGAGCCTGACGCAAAGCCAGCTGTGAACTCTCGTACCAGAACGAGTAGTTACCTGAGAACAGCGTCACCTTGCCGAAGTCGATATCTACGGTCTGTGTCGATACAGCATCCAGGAAGTGACGGTCGTGACTGACCACGAGCACGCATTGCTCCAGGTTCGACAGGTATTCCTCCAACCACTGAACGGTGTCCAGGTCGAGGTCGTTGGTGGGCTCGTCCAGCAGCAGGTTGTCGGGGTGTCCGAACAGAGCCTTGGCCAGCATCACGCGCACCTTCTCGTTGTTCGATATGTCTGACATCTGGGCATAGTGCTTGTCCTCCTTGATGCCCAGGTTCTGCAACAACTGCGCAGCCTCGCTCTCAGCCTCCCAGCCGTTCATCTCGGCAAAGGCCATCTCCAACTCAGCAGCACGGTTGCCGTCCTCCTCGGTCATTTCTTCCTTGGCATACAGGGCTTCGCGCTCCTTCATATTCTGCCACAGGGGCTGATGTCCCATCAGCACGGTATTCATCACTGAAAACTCATCATACTTGAAGTGGTCCTGCTCCAACACCGACATACGCTCGCCGGGCAGCATCTCGATGGTTCCCTTGTTGGGTTCCAGCTCGCCGCTGATGGCGCGCAACAGTGTTGACTTACCGGCACCGTTGGCACCGATAATACCATAAATATTACCACTCGTAAACTTCAGATTGACGTCCTTATACAACGTCTTTTTTCCAAACTGGATAGCCAGATTTGTGACTGTTATCATCTCTTCTTTATACCTTATTATATTATTAGCGGGTGCAAAGGTACGAATAAATGAGGAAAACACCAAATTTTTCACTTTTCACTTTTCACTTTTCACTTTTTTTCCTATCTTTGCACCCATGAATACACCATATTACATGATTGAAGAGCAGAAGTTGCGTCGCAACCTGTCTCTGATTAGCGATGTAGCACGTCGTACGGATTCGGAATGGATATTGGCTTTCAAGGCTTTTGCGCTGTGGAAGACCTTTCCCATCTTCCGCGAATACATTTCGGCCACCACGGCCAGTTCGCTTTCCGAGGCCCGTCTGGCTTTCGAGGAGTTCGGGTCTAAGGCGCACACGTTCTCGCCGGCTTATAAGGACGACGAGATAGACGAGATAGTGCGTTGCTCCAGCCACCTGACGTTCAATTCGCTGTCGCAGTACGAGCGTTTCCATAGTCGGGCAGGGGAGTGCTCGCTCGGTCTGCGCGTCAATCCGGAATACTCCGAGGTGGGCACGCTGCTCTATAACCCCTGTGCCCCGGGTACGCGCTTCGGCGTCAGTGCCGACAAGTTGCCCAATCAGTTGCCTGCCGACATCCGCGGCTTCCACTGTCACTGCCATTGCGAGAGTGGTTCCGACGTGTTCGAGCGTACCCTCCAGCACATCGAGGACAAATTTTCGCGCTGGTTCCCGCAGATTGAGTGGATCAACTTCGGAGGTGGCCATTTGGTGACGCGTGCCGACTACGACATCGAGCGTCTGGTGCGCATCGTGCAGGGTTTCCACAGCCGCTATCCCCACCTGAAGGTCATCTTCGAGCCCGGCAGCGCCTTTGCCTGGCAGACGGGTCCGCTGGTGTCCAGCGTGGTCGATGTGGTCGAGGACAAGGGCATCCGCACCGCTATCCTCGACGTCAGCTTTACCTGCCACATGCCCGACTGTCTGGAAATGCCCTACTATCCCGATGTCCGCGGTGCCGAACATGTCGATGATGCTAATCATATCTCTCAACTCTCATCTCCCACTTCTCATCTCTACCGTCTCGGAGGCAATTCTTGCTTAGCTGGCGACTTCATGGGCTACTGGCGTTTCCCCCATGAGCTACAGGTGGGCGACGAGGTCATCTTTGAGGACATGATCCATTACACCACCGTCAAGACCAATATGTTCAACGGTATCACGCATCCATCGTTGACCATGCTTCATGCCGATGGGCGGCTTGAACTGCTGCGCCGCTTTACCTATGAGGACTATCGAGATCGTATGGACTAAGGAAACGAAAGACGAATATTAATTTGATAAACAAAACCATTATGAAAAGAATCATTCTAAGTCTTCTGACTATGTTGACCATGTGTGCCACCGCCCAGGCACAACGTCTGGTGTCTGTGAAGAACTACGGTGCCAACTGGCCCAGGAACATGATTACGATGAAGAACAAGCCCAACGGTACCATCTACCGTCTGCGCGAAGAGAAGCAGAACGAATACCTGCCGCGCGGCGAGGAGGCCAAGGACCTCGAGCAGTACATCTCCGAGCGTATCGACATCGGCTGGCTGGCCCTCTATCGCCGCTCTGCCGGTAGTACCGACTATAAGTTCATCGTCAAGATTTACGACCGCGACGAACATCCGCTCTACACCATCGACCTCGGCCAAGTGTCCGGCAACGACTACTGCGAGGTGCAGGACGTGCGCTGGGATAACGATACCCACAATCTGCTGTTCAACATGGCCTGCCCAAGCTATGCAAGTGGCGTCAACGGCAAAGGTTCCCGTCTGCATTGCTACAATCCCGAGCGCCGCGAGATGGTGTGGCAGACCGACTGGCTCACCAGCAACGACATCTTCATCCTCGATTCCAAGTTCGTTTTCTGTTCGTATGGCTTTACCAGCGAGAAGAAGTACCTCTTTATGCTCGACAAGCTGACCGGAAAGGTCTATAGCAAGCTGCCCTTTACCTATAAGGTGGAATACCTGGAACTGCAGACCGAACAGAACGGTCGCGAGTACCTGTATGCCATCGACTACAACGACCACCTCTTCAAGTACTACGTCGAGGGCGCCCGCACGGTGGCCGACAACGGCAAGGTGTTCACCGTGGTCTTTGCCGTCAGCGACGACGGCTACCTGAACGTCCGCTCCGAGCCCTCGATGAACGGTAAAGTGCTCACCAAGCTGTGGATGGAGGACCACGGACTGGGTCGCGGCGTACTCCTCGAGAAAGGCAAGCAGTGGAGCAAGGTCAGCGTCGACGGCATCGTCGGCTACGTCTATACCAAGTACCTCGGCCAGTCGACGTGGATGCTCGGCACCGGTCCAAAGATTGTCGCCAACAAGGCCGCCGTCATCTATTGCGAGGACAATGCCGAGGGCGGGCTCAAACCCTTCTACACCGTCCAGAAGGGCACCATCATCGCCGACACCTTCTTCGAACACACCTTCGACGGCGTCCCGTACTACGAGCTGCGCACCGGCCACGACTACCTCTTTGTCAAGAAGTCCGACGTCATCGTCAAATAAAAATAAATTTTTCATTGAACGATAAGCGGCACTTATTGCGCAATAAGCACGCCTTATTTTGCAATACTCCCGTAGTATTTTGCAATACTCCGTGCTTATATACTGTATATATGCCCCTTGTCCCTATACAATCTTCATCCGCTCGGCCAGCGGCATCCGCGCGTAGCGGCGCCAGCCGTCGGTGCCGTGCGGCTTGTCGTCCAGATAGTGCAGGTCGTACATGTTGGCGTAAGCCTCCATCTCAAACGGGTTCAGGCGGTAGCCCGCATTCTTCAGCCGGCGGCGGTAGCGGTTGGCCAGCAGCCAGTACCAGCCGTAGCGCAGATAGAACAGCAGCCACGAGTTGTGGCATGCGCGGGCCTGGTAGAGATGAATCATCTCGTGGTTTTTAAAGGCGCCATACGCGCCATTCTTAGACCTGTCGGTCAAAGTGTGGCACGCATTGAACGCCTCGGCCTCCTCGTCGGTATGCGTGATGATGTGACCGAAGAAGGTCAGCCCGTCGTATCCCTTGCGAATCCAGCGGGGCTTGGCAACGGCCCGCATGTCGTTCTGGCGACTGGGGCGCGGTGCGCGGAGCATCATCAATACAATATTCATAGGTTTTTAATGAGTAATTAGTAATGAGTAATTAGTAATTATGATTACTTTCAAGGCAAGAAAGCACTAATTACAGCGACAATTCCGAGCTTAAACAAATCATAATTACTCATTACTAATTACTCATTACAAATTATATTTGGGCAAGCGCCTGCTTGATGTCGGCCAGGATATCCTCGACGTCCTCGATACCTACACTGAGGCGAATCAGGTCGGGGGCTACGCCGGCCTCGCGCAACTGCTCGTCGGAGAGCTGGCGGTGGGTATGGCTGGCGGGGTGCAGCACGCAAGTGCGTGCATCGGCAACGTGGGTAACGATGGCAATCATCTTCAGCGAGTCCATGAACTGGACGGCGGTCTGGCGGTCGCCCTTCAGTCCGAAGGCAATGACGCCGCACGAGCCGTTGGGCAGGTACTTCTGGGCCAGGGCGTGATTCTTGTCCGAGGGCAGTCCGCTATAGTGCACCCATGCTACGCGTTCGTCCTGCTCGAGGAATTCGGCAACGCGCTGGGCATTCTCGCAGTGACGGGGCACGCGCAGGTGCAGCGTCTCGAGTCCGAGGTTCAAGAGGAAGGCGTTCTGCGGACCGGGAATAGAGCCGAGGTCGCGCATCAGCTGGGCCACGAGCTTGGTCATGTAGGCCATCTTGCCAAAGGCCTTGGTGTAGGTCAGGCCGTGGTAGGATTCGTCGGGCGTGCAGAGACCGGGGAACTTGTCAGCATGGGCCTCCCAATCGAAGTTGCCGCTATCCACTACGACGCCGCCCACCTGTGTGGCGTGACCGTCCATATACTTCGTGGTAGAGTGGGTGACGATGTCGGCGCCCCACTCGAAGGGACGACAGTTGATAGGTGTGGGGAAGGTGTTGTCGACAATCAGGGGCACGCCGTGCTTGTGGGCGATACGGGCGAACTTCTCGATGTCCAGAATCTGACAGCCGGGGTTGGAGATGGTCTCACCGAACAGGGCCTTGGTATTCGGACGGAACGCAGCCGAGATTTCCTCCTCGCTGGCCTCCTGAGAGACGAAGGTGCACTCGATGCCCAACTTCTTCAGCGTGACGCCGAAGAGGTTGTAGGTGCCGCCATAGATTTCGTTGGAGGTGACGAAGTGGTCGCCAGCCTGGCAGATGTTGAAGATAGCGTAGAAGTTGGCAGCCTGACCGGACGACGTCAGCATAGCGCCGACACCGCCCTCGAGGGCTGCAATCTTCGAGGCTACAGCATCGTTGGTCGGGTTGGCCAGACGCGTGTAGAAGTAGCCCTCCTTCTTCAGGTCGAAGAGGTCGGCCATCTCCTCTGTGTTGTCATACTTGAACGTGGTGCTCTGGAAGATGGGGAGCACGCGCGATTCACCATTCTTGGGTTGCCAGCCTGCCTGTACGCAGAGCGTGGCGCGTTTCATTTTCTGTGTCATATTAATATAATTATCAATTATCAATTGTCTAATCGTTTTGTAAACGCTTTGTACCTTTAGGTCAAAGAATTCTCAATTAGGCAGTAGGCCGCAATAAATTCGTCTTCAGATATGATGGGAATTCCAAGTTGCTGCGCTTTCTTGTTTTTGCCCGACGTTGACGTGACGTCATTGTTAATCAGGAACGACGTGGAACCGCTGACCGCCGAAGCCACCTTGCCGCCCTGCGACTCGATATAGGCCTTCAGCTCGTTGCGGTTCTTATAGTGGTGGACGTCGCCCGTAATGACGAAGGTCAGGTCAGCGCACAGGTCACCCGTTGGCGCCAAGTCGAGCGCCTTGATGGTCAGCTTCTCCTTCAACCGACGGTAGCGCGCCAGGTTCTGCACATTGCGGAACCACGTGACGAACTGTGCCGACTTTTCGGGCCCGATGCCGTTGACGTGGGCAAAGACGTCCTGTGGTTCAGCCTGAGTGGCAAAGAGGTCGTCACCCTGCTTGATGGCCTCGTTGACAAGATTGTCTAAGGAATATGCAGATAACAGACGCTTGCAGACGTCGAGGCCGCACAGCGGAATGTTGAGTGCATAGAGCAACCGGTGGGCTTCCACCTCGCGGCTCTTATCGATGCTGCGCATGATGTTGGAGGCCGACTTCTCGCCAAAGCCCTCCATGCGCGAGAGTTCCAGGATATGGCTACGCAGGTCGTAGATGTCGGCATACTCGCTGATCCAGCCCAGATTGATGAACTTGGCGAGCGTCTGTTCAGAGATACCGTCGATGTTCATGCCCTCCTTCGACACGAAGCGTGCCAGCTTCTTCAGTTGCTTGGCAGCACAGTCAGGATTGGTGCAGCGCAGCGTCTTCGTACCACTGGCCTCGCTGATGACAACCTGCGTGGGCGCATGGCAGACGGGGCATTCGGTGGGAACGTTGAACGTGCCGATGCTCTGGGTGACGGCAATGACCTTGGGGATAATCTTGTTGGCCTTGATGACGCTGATCTGTGTGCCTTCGCCACCAATGCCCAGGCGTTCGCACTCGCTGATGTTGCAGAGCGAAGCACGCTTGACGGTGGTGCCCTCCAGTTCGACGGGTTGGAAGACGGCCACGGGCGAGATAGTGCTGGCAGCACACGACCACTCTACCTCTTTTAATATAGTATCGGCAGCCTCGTCCTGCCACTTGAAGGCCAAGCCTGCACGGGTGGCATGATGGCCCGTTACGGAGCCTGTCTGGGCGTAGGCCGTATCATCGTAGCAGACGACAAGACCATCGACGGGATAGGGGTTTTGCTTCGAGGTTACTTCCTCAGTGAAAGCGGCAATGCCACTTTCCACCGTACCGTGGTCGGGCTGTTCTATCAGGCGGCGCTCGACGGTGGTAAAGCCTTGCTGGTCGAGCCAGTCCATGCGCTTGCCCCAACTCGTGATGTCCTCTTCGGTATATACCAATGTAAAGGGAATCCACTGGATATGTCGTGCTTTCACTTCGTCAGGGTCTTTCAGTGTCAAAGAGCCTGATGCTAAGTTACGCGGGTTGGCATAGTCCTCGCCACTCTCCATGACGAAGCGTTCGAAGTCGTCGTACGAGATGACAGCCTCGCCACGAATCACGGTATGTCCTTTGGCACTAATCTCCTGAGGGATACCGTTGATGGAACGTGAGAGATGCGTGATGTTGGTGCCGATGTGTCCGTTGCCACGTGTCACAACCTTCGTCAGGCGACCGTCGTCGTAGGTCGCCACCAACGTCAGACCATCCAACTTCCATGAAATCCAGATAGGACGCTCCTCGGCCCACTTGACCAGTTCGCCAACCTGCTTGGTCTTGGCCAGAGAGAGCGCAGCAAATTCGTGCGCTTCCTTCTGACCCGTGATGGTGTCCTCAGAAACTTTCTGCGTGGGCGAATCGGGCAGGGTAGTGCCCGTCTCCGTCTCCAGCCGTTTCAGTTCGTCGAACCGTTGGTCCCACTCGTAGTCGGTCATCAGTTCCGAACGTCCGTTATAATAGGCGTCAGAAGCCTCGTTCAGCTCACTAACGAGCTGTTGCATGCGCAGTATTTTGTCGTCTGCCATTATAGTTTTATTCAAATTTTCCTGCAAAGGTACGAAAAAGTTTAGAGTTTAGAGCTCATAGTTAAGAGAAAATTTGTACCTTTGCAACCTAAATTAATAAATAAGTATGATTTCAGTAGAAGGATTAGGTGTGGAATTTGGTGTGAAACCGTTGTTTGCGAACGCTAATTTCGTGATCAACGACAAGGACCGTATAGCCCTTGTGGGTAAGAACGGTGCTGGCAAATCTACACTGCTAAAAATAATTTGCGGACTACAGGAGCCCACTTCAGGTGATGTGAATGTGCCCAACGGTACGACGATGGGCTATCTGCCTCAGGTTATGAAGCTACAGGACGAGACGACAGTCAGGGAGGAGGCCAAGAAAGCCTTTTACCCTATTAACGTACTGAAAGCTCGTGTGGATGAGTTGGAACGTCAGATGAAAGAACGGACCGACTATGAGAGCGAGGAGTATATGGATCTGGTAGATCGCTATACGACGGAACATGACTACTATCTGATAATGGGTGGCGACAACCAGGACGCAGAATTGGAACGCACGTTGGGAGGCTTGGGATTCACGAGAGAGGATCTGGACAG
>Ga0265298_10008893_pt1 | contig 12018 bp, 8 predicted proteins | sample AusTroGonzalo_MG_3_FD_193486 | JGI IMG/M metagenome (GOLD analysis project Ga0265298, IMG submission 193486) | Bovine rumen microbial communities from tropical cattle in Woodstock, Queensland, Australia - Gonzalo_01 | ecosystem: Host-associated > Mammals > Digestive system > Stomach > Rumen ...
CGTCGTGTTCGACGAGGCGTCGCAGATTCCGGTGTGGGACGCGATCGGCGTGATCGCGCGCGCGAAGCAGTGCGTCGTCGTGGGCGATCCGAAGCAGATGCCGCCGACGAACTTCTTCCAGAAGGGCGAAAGCGGCGAAAACGAGGACGAGACCGAGGACCTAGAGAGCATCCTCGACGAGTGCCTTGCCGCGGGGCTCCACTCCGCGTACCTGAGCTGGCACTACAGGAGCCGCCACGAGTCGCTGATCGCGTTCTCGAACCACAACTACTATGGCGACCGCCTCTGCACGTTCCCCGCCGCGCGGACGACTCCGCGCCTCGGCGTCGCGTACCGCTTCGTCGAGAACGGCGTCTACGACGCGAAGGCGAGCCGCACGAACAGAGCGGAGGCCGAGGCGCTCGTCGACTACGTGTTCGAGCGCCTGGCGGATCCGTCGTGGAAGCGCCGCAGCGCGGGCGTCGTCACGTTCTCGATGGCGCAGAAGAACCTCGTCGAGGACCTCTTTGAGGAACGCCGCGCGGCGAATCCGAAGTACGAGGACTTCTTCACGGACGCGGGCGACGAGCCGTTCTTCGTCAAGAACCTCGAGAACGTGCAGGGCGACGAGCGCGACGTGATCCTCTTCTCGGTCGGATACGCGAAGGGTCCGGACGGGAAGTTCCTCATGAACTTCGGCCCGCTCAACCGCTCCGGCGGCGAGCGGCGCCTCAACGTCGCCGTCACGCGCGCAAAGGAGCAGGTGGTCGTCTTCGCCTCGTGCAAGGGCGCGGAGATCGACCTCAACCGCACGCAGGCCGTCGGTGCGGCGCATCTGAAGTCGTTCCTCGAGTACGCGGAGCGCGGCGGCGTCGCGGTTGCGGACGACGGGGAGGGCAAGATGCGCGACCGGTTCGCGGACGTCGTGGGCGATTTCCTGAAGGAGCGCGGCTACACGGTCGAGCGCAACGTCGGCTGCTCTGGATACCGCATCGACCTCGGCGTCAAGGACGAGTCGCGCAAGGACGCGTATCTCGCCGCGATCGAGTGCGACGGCGATTCGTACGCGTCCGCGCTCACGGCGCGCGACCGCGACGAGCTGAGGGCGTCCGTCCTGAGGTCGCTCGGCTGGAATGTCGTGCACGTCTGGGCGGCGGACTGGGCGCTGGACCGCGCGCGCGGCGAGGAGAGGCTCCTGAAGGAGCTGGAGGCGATCAAGAATGCGCCGGACGGACTTCTCCCCGCGCCGAAGTTCACGCCCGAGGTGACGTTCCCGCGCCACCGCTCGGCGTCCTCGGCGGATTTGCCGCGCACGGACCTCGACACGGTGTCGAACGACCAGCTGAGGGCGAAGATGGCGGAGGTGGAGCGCGACCTCGGCCGCTGCGACGCCGACACGCTCTACCGCGAGACGGCGAAGCGGTTCGGCTACAAGACGCTCTCCCCGAAGGCCCGCCAGCGGCTCGAGGGCGTGCGGCGGTTCTGATTTCGTCAATAGGAGTGACATCGGCGCTTCGATGCCCTATCTGCGCATTTATGGTATACTATGCTTAGTATATGGCGTCCGTTAATTCTGCAGCCAATGAAATGAAAGTCCTCGTCCTTGGAAAGGGGTCGAGCGGCATGGCCGCGGCGAAGCTTGCCGAGGCACAGGGGCGGTTCGTCGATTTCGCGGACGGCGTAGGTCTTGTCGTTGCGAGTCCGGGCGTGCGCGTAATGAGTGAGCTCGAGTTCGGCTGCCGCGAGCTGAAGCGCCTTGGCGTGAAGATGCTCGCGGTCACCGGATCGAAGGGCAAGTCGAGCGTCGTGAAGCTCGTTGCCGACGCACTCAATCTCGCCGGTATGCGCGCGACGCCGTGCGGCAACTACGGGCTCCCGGTTTCAGAGCTTGCCCTCTCTCTCCAGTCCGCACCAAGCACTTCCACCCCCATCTGGGCTGTTGTCGAAGTCTCGTCGTTTATGCTCGAGACGACGACGCTTCCGCCAGACACGTTTGAGGCCGCCGCGATACTCAATCTCCAGGAAGACCATCTCGACCGCCATGGTTCGGTCGAAATCTACCATGCGCTCAAGCGAAGGTTGCTTGGATTCGCGAAGGAGGGGGTTGCCCCTGGCGACGCGAGATGCGACGTTTCGGCTGTTCCGTGCGGATGCTATTTCGACAACGACGTGTTGCGCGCCAATGGGGCCTGCTCTGTCGCGTTGATGCGTGCGGCGGGGCTGGACGACGCGACAATTGCGCGCGCGTTCCGCGAGTTCGAGCCGCTTCCACACCGCTTCCAGCTTGTCGCGGAGCGCGGGGGCGTGCGCTACGTCGACGACTCGAAGGCGACATCCGTCTCCGCGCTCGTTGCGGGCGTCGCGATGGCAGGGGGCGGCGTGCGCCTCATAGCGGGCGGACTTCCCAAGGGAGACGACCCGAAAATTGCCGTCCCCATCTTGACAGACCGGGCAAAAAAAGTGTATCTTATAGGGCAGAGTGCCGAGTTGTTTCGCTCTGCCTGGAAGGATGCCGTGGACTGCGAGGTCTGCGGCACGATGGACCGGGCGGTTGAGGCGGCGAGGCGCGACGCGGAGAAGGGCGATACGGTGCTCCTTTCGCCTGGAACCGCGAGTTTCGACCAGTTTAAAAGTTTCGGGGAGCGCGGAGAGGTCTTCGCGTCACTCGTCAAGAAAGAAGGGTAAAAGACAATGAACAAGATCGGCATGGTTCTCGGACTCGCCGCGGTCGCCGCGGTCGCTGGGTGCAAGGATCCCAACTGGAATCGCAATTCCCGCGGGGACGAAGTCAAGAACGTAGGGACGGTGGTAGAGCCGACGCCTGTCGCGAACGAGGGCCCCGCCAAGGCGGCCGAGCCCACTCCGTTTGTCGTCGAGGAGCAGCACTGCACGTGCGCGCCCGGGACGAAGCACGAGTTCCCCTGCGCCTGCGGCGCGCCCGACTGCCGCTGTGTGGTCGAGAAGAAGGAGGTCAAGCCGCTTCCCCCGCCGGAGCCCGAGTACACGGTGTACATCGTCCAGCGCGGCGACTACCTCGCGAAGATCTCCAAGAAGTACAACGTGACGATCAACTCTATCAAGCGCCTCAACAACCTTAAGGACGACAACATCCGCATCGGGCAGAAGCTGAAGCTCCCCGGCAAGATCGAAGTCGGCGAGCAGAAGGTCCCCGAAGGCGCGTTCGCGAAGCCCGCGGCCAAGGCCACCAAGGCGTTCGCGCCCTACACCGGCGCGACCAAGGAGTACATCGTCAAGTCGGGCGACACGCTTGGCTCGATCGCCTACGGCAACGGAATCAACATCCGCCAGCTCAAGGAGATGAACGGCCTCACGTCCGACAGCCTCAAGATCGGGCAGAAGCTCAAGATCCCCGCCGAGAAGGTCGTCACGGCCAAGAAGGCCGACGCTAAGGCGAAGCCGGCGGCTCAGAAGGTCGAGGCCAAGACCGAAGCCACGAAGTCCGACAAGTCCGTCGAGGACGCGCTCAAGCAGGTCGAGGAAGTCAAGGCCGCGGAGCCTGCGGTCGAGACGCCCGCCGTCGAGGCGACGCCCACTCCGGTTCCCGCCGCCGACAACGACACGATCACCTACACGGTGCAGGAGGGCGAGGACCTCGCCGACGTCTCCATCCGCTGGGGCGTCAGCGCCGCCGCGGTGCGCGAGCTCAACAACCTTGGCGAGAACGACAAGCTGAAGGGTGGACAGGTTCTCAGGCTCCCTGCCGACGCGCAGCAGCAGTAGTCCGCCGTGCGCAAGTCCGCACTAGTAGCATTCGCCCTGGTTGTCGCGGCTCTCGTGGCGCTGGGGCTGATTGTTCTCTTCAGCGCGAGCGAGGCGAACGGGATTCGCCTGCACAAGAACGCATACCACTTCTTCAACAGGCAGATCGTCTACATCGCGGCCGGAGTCGTGGTTGCCGTCGTTGCGGCGTTTGTGGACTACCGCAAGTGGCGCGAGATTCCCGGCGTGGCGTGGATGTTCTACCTCGCCGTGCTCGCGCTGATGGTCCTTGTGCTGCCCCAGTTCATCGGGCACAAGGTGAACGGATCGTATCGCTGGATAACGCTCGGGCCTGTTAACCTCCAGCCAAGCGAACTCGCCAAGCTCGCCACCGTCGTCATGGTCGCGGTTTGGATGGACCGCCTCGGGCTGGGCGTCGAGAAGTTCGTCAAGGGGACGCTGGTCCCGTTTGCACTTATCGGCGCATATGCCTTTCTCGCGCAGAGGGAGCCCGACTATGGCTCTCTGATGGTCATCGGGCTTGTTGGTTCCCTGGTGATGTTCGTCGCCGGTGCTCGAATCAAGCACATGTTCCCTGTCGGACTTCTCGGCGGCGTGGCGGCGGTTATCGCCATGAGCTTCAACGACAACCGAATGAGAAGGCTCGCGGCGTTTGTCAATGCCGCGTTCGGGAAGTCTGCAGAGACCGTTGAGAAGGTGACCACCGCAAACATGGACCCTGCGCAGTACCAGGCCCACATGGCGCTCGTCGCGATAAAGAACGGAGGGTTCACGGGAGTTGGCCTCGGCGAGTCCATACAGAAGCAGTACTACCTTCCTGAGTGCCACACGGACTTCATCTTCGCCGTCGGCGCGGAGGAGCTCGGACTCTTCTTCTCGATCGGCGTGATACTGCTTTTCGTGGCGTTCTTCGTGCTTTCCGTCTACATCGCGCGAAACGCGTCCGACAGGTTCGGACGATACCTCGTCATCGGAATGTCGTTCATTGTCTTCTTCCAGGCGATGTTCAACCTTGGCGTCGTCTGCGAGGCGCTGCCGACGAAGGGCATGGCTCTGCCGTTCTTCAGCTACGGCGGCACCAACATGCTCTGCGCGTTCTTCGCGGTCGGCACGATCCTGTCCGTCGGGATACACGCCTACCGCGACAGCAAGCGAATCCTCACGAGGGGCGCGGTGAGGATGTGACATGGCCGACGCGAAGCAGTATCCGCGCTACACGGTCTCCTCGCTTACCTCGTCGCTGAAGAGCGCGCTGGAGGGCGGCTTTTCCGACGTCATCCTCGAAGGCGAGATCAGCGGATGGAGGCGGTACCCCTCTGGACACTGCTACTTCACGCTCAAGGACGACGGCGCGCAGATATCCGCCGTCATGTTCGCGGCCCCCTACGAAGCGAGCTGCAGGAAGCGCCCGGAGCTGCGGGACGGACTGAAGGACGGCGCGAAGGTAAAGGTCTTCGGAAGCGTCACCGTCTACGCGCCGCGCGGCAACTACCAGTTCGTCGTCCGTTCCGTCGCGCTCACCGGACTCGGCGAGCTGATGCAGCGCTATCTCGAGCTCAAGGCGAAGCTCGAGGGCGAAGGGCTCTTCGACGCCGCGCGGAAGCGTCCGCTTCCTAAGATGCCGCGCCGCATCGGCATAGTGACGAGCGAGGCGGGCGCGGTCATACACGACATGTGCACCGTGCTTACGCGGCGCTTCCCGAACCTCGAGATACGCCTCTTCCCGTCGCTCGTGCAGGGGGCGGACGCGCCGCGCACGATAGTCGCGGGCATAGAGTACTTCAACGGGGCGGGCTGCGACTTCAAGGCGGACCTCCTCATCGTCGCGCGCGGAGGTGGAAGCTTCGAGGACCTCTTCTGCTTCAACGACGAGGCGCTCGTCCGCGCCGTCGCCGCGTCGGGGATCCCGACGATCTCTGCGGTAGGGCACGAGACGGACTACACGCTCTGCGACTTCGCGGCAGACGTGCGCGCAGGAACGCCGTCGATCGCGGCGGAAATCGCGGTGCCGGTCCTGTCAGAGATCGAGTCGCAGCTTTCCTCTGCGATGTCGCGGCTCGTCGCGTCCGTCCGCTCGAAGTACGAGTTTTTCGCGCAGCGGCTCGACCACCTTTCCTCGTCGCTCGCCCCGTCGCTCGAGTCCCGCGCCGCGGAAGTCGCGCACAGGCTCGAGATTCTTTCCAGTTCGCTTGGCGCGGCGCTTTCGTCGCGCTCCGCCGAGGCGGGGCACAGGCTCGACTCGCTCTCACGCGCGCTCGGCGCGGCGTCCGTGCTCGCGGTCACGCGCCGTGGCGCGGAATTCGAGAAGCTGAAGGCGAAGCTTGCGCTGCTGTCGCCGTATTCGGTGCTCGACCGCGGGTATTCGCTCACGACGGACGCGTCTGGCGCCGTCGTGAAGTCCGCTGACTCGCTGAAGTCCGGCGATGTCCTCAGGACGCGCTTCGCGAGCGGCGAGGCGGTCTCCGTGGTCTCGTGAGGCGCGCCTTGGCCGGGCGTCCCCATTTGGGGCCGAAAATATGGTATAATTTACATTATTGAACGCGAAACCAAGGAGCATTCCAATGAGAGACCTTTTCATAGTTGGCGCAGGGGGCTTCGGCCGCGAGGCGATATGGACAGTCGAGCGCATCAACGCGCTCTCGCAGCAGCCGCAGTGGAACATAATAGGCTACGCCGACGACAACCCGAAGTGGGCGAAGGGCGACAACTTCGAGGGGTTCCCGATCCTCGGTACCATTGAAGAGGCCTCGCGCGACAACCCGGGTGCATCCGTCTTCATCGCAGTCGGCAAGAACTCCAAGCGCGCCGACATCTCGCGCCGCCTGCGCGGACACGACTTCCCCGCCATCATCGACCCCAAGGCCCAGATATCCCCGACAACCGACTTCCTTGAAGGCGTCTTCGTTGGCGCAGGGGCGGTCGTGCAGGTCGGAGCCGAGCTCGGCAAGTTCGTCATAATCGGCGCGAACAGCGTCATCGGACACGACGCGCGGGTGGGCGACTTCACCAACATGGGCCCCGGCACGGTGATCGCCTCGGGCGTGAAGGTCGGCGACAACGTATCGTTCTACGCCAACGCGTGCACCATGCCGTGGATCACGATCGGCGACGGATGCTCGATAAGCTGCGCGACCGGCGTAAAGGCCGACCTTGCGCCAGGTGTCCAGGTCTGACACGAGGCGCCTTAGCATAGATGAAGTGGGCCCTCTACAACCTGCTGTTCGCGATAGTCTATCCGTTCCTGCTGCCGGGCTTCGCAATACGCATGCTTCGCCGCGGCGGATACGCCGCGCGCATGGGCGACCGATTCGCCCTGTACCCTGACGAAATCCTCGCCAGGTTCCGCGAAGGAAGCTTCGTCTGGATCCACGCCGTCTCGGTCGGAGAGGTCCAGGTCGCCGGACAGCTCATGCGCGAGTGGCGCAAGTCCGACCCCTCGGTCAGGTTCTGCTTCTCGACGACGAGCTCCACCGGATGGAAGACCGCCGAGCGCGAGGTGACCGACAGGGACGTCCTCATCTACAACCCGCTCGACTTCCCGAACTTCGTCAAGAGCGCGCTCAAGACGGTCCGTCCGCGCGCGATCGTCCTTACGGAAAGCGAGATATGGCCCAACTTCATCCTGACGGCGCGCAAGATGGGCGTCCCGGTCTTTCTCGTAAACGCGCGCGTCAGCGACCGCAGCGCGCCGCGCTACGCGCTCGCCAAGTGGTTCTTCGGCGACGTGTTCTCCGCCATGGCGCGCATATTCGCGCAGTCCGATCTCGACGCCTCGCGTCTCGAGGCGGCGGGCGCGCCGAAGGACAAGGTGGAGGTCACCGGAAGCTTTAAGTTTGATGTCGCGCACCGCAACGAGGCGAAGGAAAGGGAACTGCGCGAGTGGATCGGCCCCGGACGCATCGTGCTCGGCGGATCGACATGGCCGGGCGAGGACAAGGTGCTGCTCAAGATTTACTCCGACCTCCTCCGCACCAGCGCCGAAGGCGCGAAAGCACCCACTCACCCCATCCTCGTGATCGCGCCTCGCCACTTCGAGAAGGCCGACGCAGTCGAGGCAAACATAGTTTCCGCCGGCTTCTCCTGCGTTCGCCGCAGCCGAGGCGCGAAGGCGCCAGGCACCAGCGCGGCATCGCCGCGCGAAAGCACCAGCGCCGAAGGCGCGAAGGCACCAAGCACCCCAAATGTCTATCTCGCCGACACGACGGGCGAACTGATGGGCCTTTACGGAATCGCGGACGTCGTCTTTGTCGGAAAATCCCTTTGTGCGCACGGGAGCCAGAACATGATAGAGCCATGCCTTTGCGGCAAGCCGACTGCGGTCGGGCCGTATACCGAGAACTTCCGTCCGGTGATGAGCGACCTTGTCGCGGCGGATGCGATTGTGCAGGTCAAGGACGAGGCGGAGCTGGGCGAGTTCGTCGCGAAGTCGCTCGTCGACGACGGCGGGCTCGGTGCCCGCGCCGCCGCTGCCGTCGAGAGGCGCAGGGGCGTCGTCCCGAAGTGCGTCGCCGCGATGCGCAAGGCGATCGCGTGCCTGGTACTTGCGGCCGTCGTGTTCGGATGCGGAAAGAGCGACGAGGAGAAGCCCGCAGCGAAAGAGCCCGAGGAGCGGACCTTCCGCCCGGTCAAGATCACGGCTGCGTGCATCGCCGCCGTCGAGTGTCCGACCGCAACGAAGGCGCTGCTCGTGGACGAGAAGTCGGAGGACTTCCGCGTATTCCTCGAGCCGTTCGGAATCTCCTGCGCCTCCAACTCCGAGGCTTCCGCCGCTGCGCCGTTCGACGTGGTCTTCGTCGCCGGGAGGACGGATGCCCGCACGCTCAAGGACGCGCTAGGGCGCACTGCGGAGAAGGGCGTCCTTGTGTGGAGGCTCGACGTGAAGGACATGCCGGCCGAGGACTTCAAGAAGTGCGTAGCGTCTTTCCCGTGTCCCGACGCGCATTTCTGGATGCAGAGCGCGGATGAGTGGACGATCGTCGGGCGCCCAGCGCCGGCAAAGCTTCCGATGGACGCGATGATGGACGTCTTCACGCGTGATGGTGCGTTCGAGATTCTCGCCGAGGCGAAGGCGACGGCGCTTTCCGACCTGTTCGCAAGCTATGTCGGCAAGCTCTCTGACCTCTCCGACGCCTTCGGCGAGGGAGACCTTACCGCGACTGTTCGTCCGGAGTTCTTCATCACGAAGGACGTCCCTGCGCTCGACTGGGTAGAGAAGGGTGACGTTGACGAGGACATATACCGTGCGACGCTCGCCGAGATGCGTTCGATGCAGGTCGTGCGCAGGCTCGTCATACAGGGCGACCTCACGGCGGAGAAGGGCGAAGCCGACGAAGCGACAGAGATATGGGCGCGTGCGTTCATGCGCAATCCACGAGACCCGATGCTTCTCGACCGTCTCGACAGGCTCCTTCGAAATGCTGGCGCGCTCCTCCGAATAGGAAATGTCGCGGCGGCCGCCAAGTGCTACGAGACGATGGTGGTTGTGAACCCAACGGACGCCTCGGCCGTGATGAACTACGGCATGTGCCTTCGTTGCCTTGGCGAGAAGGAGATGTCGGACCAGGTGCTCGAAAGGGCGAGGAAGCTGAGGAAATGAAGCTTCCCCTCGAATGCCTGTACACCGCCTCCGCGCTCGGCCGCGGGAACGACGATACGCTTTCTAACCTCCTTGCGCGCAAGGCGCCGGGCATGGCGGAGATTTCCGGCGACATCCCAGGCAGGTCCGTATGGTTTGGGAGCGTCCCCGGAGATATCCCCAACGTCGCCGACGGATGCGGAAACCTCAGGGCCAACAGGCTTCTCGGCCTTGCCGTGGACGGCGCGCGCGGCGCATTTGCCGCGCTTGTCGAGAAGTACGGCGCGGACCGCGTCGGAATCGTGCTCGGCGCGAGCAACACGGGCGTCGACGAGGCGGAGAGGCACGTCGATACGTGGCTTGACCGCGGCGAGAAGCCCGCGGAGTTCGATTTTTCCGCGCTCGAGCTCGGCACGCCCGCGGCCTACCTCAAGTCCGTCCTTGGAACGAAAGGTCCATCCTACGTGATCTCCACCGCCTGCTCCAGCTCCGCCAAGGCGTTTGGCGCGGCGCGGCGGCTCATCGAGCGCGGAATATGCGACGCGGTCGTGACGGGAGGGGTCGACGGGCGCTGCCGCTTCGCGCTGAACGGATTCCACGCGCTCGGTGCGCTGAGCGAGGGCAGGTGCCGTCCGCTCGCGCCAGACCGCGACGGCATCAACCTCGGCGAGGGAGTCGCGCTCTTCGCAATGGCGAGGGAGCGAGCCGATGCAAAGGTGTTTCTCGCAGGCGTCGGCGAGAGCTCGGACGCATATCATGCGACTGCGCCAGACCCCGAGGGGCTCGGGGCGGAGGCGTCAATGCGTGCGGCGATTTCGGACGCTGGGCTCTCGCCCGCCGACGTCGACTACGTGAACCTGCACGGAACGGGCACGCGCGCCAACGACGACATGGAGATGAAGGCCTTCGGACGCGTCTTCGGCGGCGCGGCAAATGCGCCGCGCTACGAGTCGACTAAGTCGCTCACCGGACACTGCCTCGGCGCGGCAGGCGCCGTGGAGGCCGCGCTGTGCTGCCTTCTCGTGGGCGCCGGCAGGTGCCGCACCGCTCTTTCCAACAGCTTCGCCTTCGGAGGGTCCAATGCAAGCGTCGTCATTTCGGCTTGAGGACCTTCTCCCGCACCGTCCGCCGATGGTCCTCCTCGACGAGGTGCTTTCCGTCGACGAGAATGAGCGGTCGCTTGTCGCCTCCGCGACGATACGCGAGGAATGGCGCGAGAACTGGTCCGCGATAGAGCTGATGGCCCAGGCCGCCGCCGCGCTCGCCGGAGTCTTCGACCGCGTGTCGGGCTCGGACCGTCCGGCGCGCCCCGGATTCCTCCTCGGCACGCGCCGCATAAGGTTGGCGGTTCCGTCGTTCGAGGTCGGGCGCACGTACCTCGTCACGGCCAAGGACGTCTTCAGCGACGCCGAGTCCGCGAGTTTCGAATGCACGGTGCGCGACGGCGACGCGGTCGTTGCGAGCGCGATCCTCAACGCGTACCGTCCGGACGACGTCGTGTCGTTCCTTGCGGAGCAGCGCTCGTCCAGTGGAAAGGGCGAATGACCTTGCGGGCGTACCTCGACATACTGAAGCTTGTCTGGCCGCTCGCCCTCGGCATGCTGAACAACGCCGTCCTGCAGTTCGTCGACGGCGTGTTCCTCGCGCACGAATCGCTCGAGAGCCTCGACGCATCGCTTCCGGCCTCGATGCTGGCGCTGATCGTGACTTGTTTCTTCCAGTCCGTTGTCGCATATTCGGGCACCTTCGTCGCGCAGTACCACGGAGCGGGCGATGCGCGCGGTGCGCGGAAGAGCTACTCTGCGGGAGTGCTCATTGCGGTCGTCGCGGGCATTCTTTCCGTCGCGCTCATTCCGCTCGGGCGACTGGTCGTGCCGTTCATGTCGGAGAATCCGCAGGTCGTCGACCGCGCGTTTTCGTACTACGCAATCGTCTCGGTCGGCGCGATCGCGCTGTGCGGGCAGATGGCCGTCGCGTCGTACTTCACGGGACGCGGCAAGACGCGTCTCGTCTTCTGGGTGAACGTCCTTGGAAACGCCGTCAACATCGTTCTCGACCCCATTCTCATTTTCGGGCATTGCGGCTGTCCGCACCTCGGCATGGCGGGCGCGGCCTACGCGACGGTCGCGGCGATGTTCCTGCAGTGGGGCGTGCTCGCGTGGTTCGCGGCACGCGAATGGAGGTCCGTGCCCGTAGCGGATGGAACGACGGAGCCGAAGTTCTGGCCGCTCGTCGGGAAGATCTTGCGGTACGGTGTGCCGAGCGGCGCGTATTCGGTGCTGAACATCCTCTCGTTCACGATCTTCGTATTTGTGACGGGGCGGGTCGGCGACACGGAGTTCGCCGTCTCGAACGCCTGCTTCAAGGTGAACTACTTCCTCTACGCGCCGATGGAGGGCTTTGCGATCGGCGCGGCAACGCTCGTCGGACAATGCCAGGGGCGCGGCGATTCCGCCGCGGCGCACCGCGCGGCGGTGCGCTCGCTCGCGCTGGGGCTCTCGCTCGTCGTCGTCCTTTCGGGGCTCGCGGTCGCCTTCTGCCGTCCGATCCTCTCGCTCTTCGTTCCGCCGGGAGTGGGAGAGGAGGCCTTCTACGGTCTCGGTTTCGTCCTTTTCGTGATGATGGCGGTCTGGCAGGTGTTCGACGCGACGGACGTCATCGTCTCGGGGGCGCTCAAGGGCGCGGGGGACACGCATTTCGTCATGTGGTGGATGGTTCTCTGC
>Ga0265298_10008894_pt1 | contig 12017 bp, 17 predicted proteins | sample AusTroGonzalo_MG_3_FD_193486 | JGI IMG/M metagenome (GOLD analysis project Ga0265298, IMG submission 193486) | Bovine rumen microbial communities from tropical cattle in Woodstock, Queensland, Australia - Gonzalo_01 | ecosystem: Host-associated > Mammals > Digestive system > Stomach > Rumen ...
ATCCAGCGGAGCGCTCCAATCATTGCCTGGATTTCCTCGCGGATGACTGTAAATCATTTGCCTTCAATATGCGGGGCGGCTGGCGGATAGTTCAACTCTATGTCCGGGCACCAGTTATTAAACGGGCCCTTAGCTCAGTCGGTTAGAGCAAGCGACTCATAATCGCTTGGTCGCTGGTTCGAGTCCAGCAGGGCCCACCAAAATTGTAGGTGTTTCAGTAGTTCAGGCGGATAGCAACAACGGACTTCCAATCTGTAGGTCGGTAGTTCAAGTCTGGTACATCAAGCCATGTTTTAGTTTTCATATGGCTCCATCGTCTAATAGGAGGATAGCTGGTTTTCATCCAGCCGACACGGGGGCAGAACCCGTTGGAGCTAAATATGCATTACAATTGAATTGAGTGACACTAATGGTATTTGAGATAATACCGCCTGATGAAATAACAGAGTACGATATAGCTGAGGTTCTTGACATCGAATCACAAGTATATGATGATGATGCTCAGCAGTCGCTTGAAAGATGCATGCAGTTCTTCTCCATGAACAAATGCATTTATCTTTTCTTCCGCGACGTAGAATCATCATTGATTGTTGGAAATGTCAATTTCATGCCTGTCACTGACGAATGCTACAATATGATAAAGTCTGGCGATTTCATCGAGAGGGACATCGTTTCTGAAATGATTTTGCCTGATGGAGACAGTGTCTATTTCTCTGGTATTACGATAAGGGATTCATATAGGAACCGTTCAGACTTACTCCGATTAATGCTATTGGAGTTCATCAAGAGAACAAATGGCATTAGACGAATGGTAGCAGACGCTGTTACGCAAGAAGGCGCACGACTTTGCCAGATGTTCAAGATGAGCAAGGTTTGCATTAGCCGTCACGGCTCTGAAATATATGAAAAGACATTTTGATTTAAATTGAATTAAATATAGGGATCTTAATTCAATAGGAGAATATACGACTTTTAATCGTACTACATCGGAGCGTAACCGATAGGTCCCACCATTCAACAGCTTCATCGTCCAACGGGCAAAGACGCGTGATTTTGGTTCACGAGATATTGGTTCGATTCCAGTTGAAGCTGCCATTTTCAAAAAGGAGAGAACATCATGAAGTTCAATGTAGATTGTAGCTGGGCTAATCATTGCGCTAACGAGGAAGGCGAGATCGAGGCCGACAACTACGAAGACCTGTTTGGAAAGCTAAAAGGATTCTTCGATGAAGCGTGTGGATTTAGCGGAGTCGAAAGTTTTGGCGTTAGCGCGGTAGGCGAAGGACAGCCGGAGTACTACTGGTCGAATGAAGATCTGAAAAGGTCTCAGCGTCTTCCGAATGTCTGGAAAAGCGTTCAGACTGAAATGAAAGATGAACTTGGAGGTATTTTTTAATTTTATATGGATACGATAAAACTTGGAAAGCTTGTTATAGCAGGTTTGATAATAGGTGGAGTAGTCGTAGTTAGTCTGCTTATCGTATTGGCAATATAGAATGATGATTGTATTTTAAGTGTTTTTGAGGCCTTGGAATTTTCCGGGGCTTTTATTTTTTAAAAAAATCATTTGCATTCATTTGAAATTTCGTTCTATATGTCAATTAGAATTGAGAACACTGAAAATCGATAAACTAAAGGAGGCTGATATGCTGTTGAACACTGGATTTTATTCAGCGAAGGCGAAGAAGACAATCGTCAACGCAGTGAAGCTTGTCTTCTATGAGCTTAGCAGTGAATGCAGATACACCGACTGCGCTGTTAGAAAACTTGATGAGATGCTTACGAAGCGATTCAAGGATGTCTTTTCTGTAAGCATTAGCAATATGATCTGCAAGTTGTTTGAAGACAACGTTCGAGCAGACGATGCGCTTGGCTCCGCTAATAAGATCGTTCTTGCTAGCGGGACAATCGACTTGATTGGCATTGCTACTGACTTTAAGCTGTCTGACGACAATGAGCTTCTGATTGAAGTTGGCCAGCTTGGGCACTGCTTTGAGAGACAAGCGTTTCTCAGTTCTTTGTCGAATGTCGTCGTAAGACTGGGCGAAAAGCTTGATGAAGCATCTGCTAAAGACTGCGAGATCGTAAGCTGCATTCTTAGCGAAGGCGCAGCTAAAGCAATAGAAAGACATGGCTTAAGCGTTGTCAACGAGATGATTGGCCGAAAGCTTGACCCGATAGCTGCGGAGACAGTCAAGCTTAAAGAAGAGATGATAAAGAACGTTCATCTAGAGTGGGCTGCAAAAGCTAATGAGATCACATACCATCTTCAGAAAGAGCGAACCGCTCTAAACGCGAAGTTCGACAGTCTTTTCAAGGCGCTTGATGAATCGTATGGCCGTAAGTTGAAGTCTTTAAGAGATAGCATATCGTCGATTAGAGACGACGATTTCGAGTTCACTGAATTCAACTAACAATTAAAAACCAACCAATAAGGAGACTTAAAAATGGAAAGCACGTACATTGTAAAAGAGACCGTCAAAGTAAAATGCCCATACTGTGGAGCGGTTCACGAAGTCCTGTTCGATAAAGCAGGCTATGAGTACGCAAATCATAAAGAGACTGAATTCAGCCGTGCTAGCTGCTGCAATAGAAGTTTTAGGGTCATTCAGTGGCGAGACGAGCAGACGAAGAAGGTCCGCACGTTCACAATCGCTCCGTGCTATATGAGGTAAGCTCTCTTGATATATATTGTTAAAATAAGAGGGTTTTATTATGAAGTCGGCAGATGTCCATCAGTTCTGCGTCATAGTCGAGAATGGGTACTGCAGCTATGTGCATGCAGCTAGCTTAGAAGAAGCTTTGGTGCAGTTTAGAAAGGCTGTCGAGTCATCTGACGAGCTTAAGAAGCTTAAAGTGGATGAAGTGTACGATATGTCGGTTGGAAAGACTGTCTTCAATAGGAAGACAAAAATTTGATTGCATTCATTTGAAATATCTTCTTTTATGTCAATATAGAATATCAAGACGATGAATCGTTGGCAATTTTGAAAAATTCAAAAATTCAAAAATTCAAATGCATTCATTTGAAAAACTTCAATTCGTGTCAACAACAATATCGAAACGATAAAAGGTTTGACAAACAACAAACAAAAGGAGATTGACAATGGAAAAGCATCAATTCGGTTTTGCGCTTATGAACGATAGCACAGGTGGCCAACGGCGGATTTCATTTTGGGGTGTTGGTGAGAATGTTGAAGAATGCAGAAAGAACGCTATGGCGAAAGCTAAAGCGAAATGCGCGGATCTCGCTGAAGCGTATTATCAGCGTCAAGAAGCGAAGAACCGCTCTTGCTACAGGCTGTCTCGCTCGTCTTACACGTTCTCGGTCGTAGGGTGCTCGCTTTGGCAATAACGTCAAAACGTTGAAAAATTTAAATGCATTCATTTGAAAAATTTTTGTTCGTGTCAATAACAATATCGAAACGATAAACGAGTTGACAACGACAAACAACAAAACAGAAGGAAAACGAAAATGAAGAAGATCACAAAACGCGCACAAGTTCAGTTCATCCGTGAAAAGCTTGCAACCGACAGTTCTTGGGCTCTCCGCGGGCTGCAGGTCGTCTTCGATCATCAGACGAATGACGAGCAGTCGACGAATAAGACGAAGCACAGCAACCGCTTGGGCTTCAACCGCAGCGATGCGAAGATCCTCTCGCCTCTTGCGAAGACGCAGCTCAGTGGTCTTGCGCTGACGGCCGACGAGATGACGGTTGTCTTCGCTGAAATGCCTAAGTACGCTTGGCAGATCCGCCACCGCACTGCCAATTTCGACGAAGAGAAGCTCATCGCTGAAATGACGAAGTAATGAGGCAAACGGGCAGCCGAAAGGCTGCCCTTCAATCTTAAGGAGATGCGACAATGAAGAAAATAGACGCGATGTGCGCAAGCATTGGATTTGCGCTTACTCAGTTCGTGATATTCAAATGCTGTGGCGCAAGTTTTGGAATCATTTCTGCATTTCCATGCGCTGCGATTTGGCGTAAGATTCTAAGGTCTGTTGGCGATTGACAAAGGAGGACGTTATGACTGCACTTGAGCAAGCTTCTAAGAATTTTGAGAAGAACTATACGAACCGCTATCAGCAGTATGGCTGGGTTTGCAACTACAATCAAATGAAGTTCACGAAGATAAGCGCTGACAAAGGCATTGGCGCGATTCTTCTTATACTCCAAGCGCATCCTGGACTGAAGTTCGACGAGATCAGGACATACCGCCAGAAAGCTGTCGCGCATGAGACTGTTAGCGGCATGGTGAACGCTGGGCTGATAAAGAACATCCGAGGCAAAGGCTACTTCTGCACTGACCTAGGTCTGCAAGCAATCGCTGAAAATCTTACGTGCAATGCTCAGCAATGATGAATTCGGTTATTTTATAATAGACGGCGGATTGGCGAAATTGGCAAACGCAATTGACTTAAAATCAATCGGTCGAAAGACCTTACCGGTTCGAGTCCGGTATCCGCTACCAAGTCGTTTATTTTACGCCACATTAGTTTACAACTAGTGTGGCTTTTTTTTGCACATCTTTATTTTATATTGACTATATCGGAGGCATTTATATGAATGTGAGTTTCCAGCATCTGCTTCAGCCTGGAGCAAAGCTGAATTTATATAGCGAAAAGGCATTCGACATAATGGAAGTGGTGTGTCTATATGGGGATCGACGTTATTGTATGAAGCCTGACAGATTTCCAGGAAAGTTCAAGTTAGATATTCCAATTTATTGCGCTGTTCGCTGCGTAGATATGGAGAAATCAAAAGCTGTTTTTAAAAGGATAGTTTTTAGTATGAAACTTGACTTTGAAGCTGACTATACTGAATATGATTTGTCATACGGAAGTATGTATTCAGATATGATGGACAGTTTAAACCAAATCAATGATGACGGGTGTTATCCTGTAGTAGACGTTGATTTTAGACTTGCTATAAAGAATTGTTTTGATTATCAGTATGAAATGTTAGCATTTTCACTTGGAGATTTGTCAGATTTGATGAAAGCTCATATTAGAAATAACGGATATAGAATTGATAAAGACAAAGCAGTGTTCGATATTCCAACTTTGCATGGCTTGAAGAAAGTCTGCTTGCTAGACGTTGAAGCGCTTGAAGTGCTTGTGCGTATGAAATATTGTCAGCTAAGTAGCAGCAAGCTAAACGATGCAGTGGAAGCAAGGTTCGATGGGCTGATTGGAAGTCCGCCTACTGATTTGATAATGATAGACATCGCAAGCAAGCTTCAAGTTGAATATGCTAACTTACTTGAGTCTGCTATTAAGTCTGATGATTTGTTTTTTAGAAAATGGCGAGAGATGACAAATGGTGATGCGCATAATAAGTGGTCTAATGAAATACGAATTAGTGAAAGAACTGAGCCAAGAGCTCTTATGATATACGAAGCATATCTAAAAGTAAAGCCATTTGTTAAAAGATTTGTAGATAGTTTTTTTAAAGAGTCTAACATTAGCGATGAAGAGTTTATGTCTGAGATTTGCGAGACGCTTGATTATATAGCTATTTTTGATGGAGATTTCAGCAAAGTGCTGGCTCAGCTTAATAAATAGTCATATGGAAGAAGAAACAGATACATCAATGTATGGCGATGATATGCTCATGGAGTATTATGATGATGATCCATACATATATGAGTATGAAGAGCCATTAGTAGAAGATCCCGATCCAATGAAGGAGATGATTGGCGATACTGTCGCTAAAGCAGACGCTGCATTAGATAAAGCTAGCAAAGCGACGGCCCAAGAAGATCAGGCTATATCGAAACTTGAAGCAATGCAGGCTCCGTGCGAGGCGAAACTTGCGGAAGTGTCTCGGCACTGTCGATATGATAAATGATACGATTTCTGGAATGATAGACGAGATGCCTGACGTCTATGATGTAATGTGTCCTATTGAAGATCATTTTACATCTATAGTTGGTGAATGCACAATGGCGGCAGATTTGCTTTCGTTTGTGCCAAATCCTATAATGATAACTGAACTTCCACCATTTGCTGGAAAGACTATAACTGAAGCTGTAAGTAGTGTTACATATCTTACTGATAAAGTTGCTGAAGCGAAGACTACGATTTCTGACATTGAAGAAATGAATGAGGAAATTGAGGAATGGCTGATTGAGGAAGCTGAAATAGCTGCAGCTGAAGCTGCTGACAATGCTGTAGACAGCGCAATGAATTCGGCTTCTTCGGCTGCTTCAAGCGCGGCTTCTTCTGCTGTTGCGATGACGAAGGAGCAGTTGAACGAGAAGAAAGCGAAACTTAACGAGAAGAAAGGAAAGATTGAAGCTTTAAAGGAAAAGATTATTCCAAAGTTGAACAATCTTTTGGACGAGATTCATCGAATGCTTCATCCAATTGGCGTTATGCTAGGCAATTTAATGTCGCTTGTGAAGATGTTTCCTGACATGGTTCTTAACATTAAGCTTCCTATACCATTCGTGTCTATAGACTTGCCTGAGCTTTCTGAATTGATTAGCGTTGTAACGATGCTAGCTGAAATTCCAGCTATGATAGACGAGGCAGCAAATGAGTTCATTGAAGACATTGCCGATTTTCCAGAAGTAATGACTGAAGCAGCTAAGAAGCATATCGACAAGTTCTTCGAAAAGAAAAAGAAGGAATTAAAGAAAAAGATTGAAGATAAGAAGAAGTCTTTGAGAGAGCGTCTTCAAGAGCTCGGTGAAGAGCATGAAGAAGAGATAGACGAGTTAGACCAAGAAGCTGAAGAGCTTAGAGCTAAAGCTCAAGTATACGCTGAAAAGATTCCACCATTTGTCGAAAAAGCTGAGACATTGTCAGCTAAGCTTATGAATTTGGTTCCAGACATGGCTACTCTGATTGGGTTCATCAATTCGATAAAGGACGCTGCATTAGATTTGATTGATTTCATTGTGACAGATCCAATATCGCTTGCTAAGAAGTTCCCGGCATGTCTTGGGCTGCCGACGATAGAGATACCTAAGTTTGAGAAGCTTGACAAAATGGCTACGTCGTTTGTGAATGGCGCAGCTAGTATGATAGCGGACGTCACAGCTTTCATGGAGTTAGCTACAAACTTCATTGAAGATGGCTTAGCGTTTCTTAAGTCTAAAGGCTCGTTTGAGTTGAAGAACATATCGCTGCTTTCGCTGATAAACACTAAATTCTCCGGCAAGACTAATGGCATTAAGAAAAAGCTTGAGGCTGCTAAAGAGAAAGCTATGGAAGAGCATTCTGAAGAAGTCGATAAAATTGCTGCAGTCGAACGGAAAATGCGATGCGCTTGAAGCGACACAGAAAGCTCATAATAAGCGAATAAAGGCTGTGTACGAATGGTTCAAGGATTGGATTGGGAAGGTTTCAGAAGTCATTGAGACTGTTAAGACGACCACGAAGAGCATGATCAACAAAGTGAAGCAGAATTTTACTGAATTGAAAGAAGACATTGTAGACTTCATAAAGGATATGCTTTCAGTAACAGGATTGTTTTCAAAGGAAGATCTTGAGTCTTTAAGTGTGGCTTCTCTTATAACTAAAATCACTGATTTAATTAGCGATGTAAAAGATCTTGCAGATGATTTGACGTCTTTTGTTGGAACGCAGTTGAAAAACGCTTTAGCGAAGGCTGGCGATTTACTAGAGCAGCTTACAGACGATGCGAAGGAATATGCTAATGATAAGTTTGAAGAAGTCAAAGAAGAAGCGAAAGAAGAGGCTAAAGCTATAGGCGAAGACGTTAAGAATGAGACTAACGCTGAGACTACGAAAATATATGACAAGAAGGCTGCAAATAAAAGCGTAGAAGAACTAAAAAATAAAGCTAAAGCTGAGAAGGAAGCGGCTGAAAATACTGTAGAATTAAAGAAAGTCGATGCAAGCTCAAATGACGTGAGCAATTTCAAAAAGCTTAAAGCAAAATGCAAAGCTATAGTAGATGGCGCCAAAGATATGATTGATGCTGCAAAGGAAGTCAAAGACATGGCAACAGACATTGCTGAAGACGGAAAGGAACTTGTGACTGATATTTTATCAGATTTGACTGATGCCGTTAAGTCTGCTTCTGAAGTAGTGACGAATCTTATAGAGAAGATACCAAAGTTGATTGAAGCAGTGAATGCGTTTCTTGAAAAGCTTCCAAACATGGCAACAGAAATTAGTGAATATGTTGAATCGAAAAGAACTGAATTGCAAGAAGAGCTGAAAGCAGAAATGAAAGACGAAGAATTTGAACTAGACGAATTCGATGAGAATGAATTTGAGAATGAAAAGTCGTTTGTCGAATATCTAACAGAGCTTCCTGCTAATCTGAAAGCTATGATAAAGTACATAAAGAGTAAGTTTGAGTCTGTAAAAGAATTAGTTGAAGACGTAAAAGATATGCTAACGCGGATTTCCTGGATCGTTTAAATTCGAGAAGCCTGAGAACTGTAAGTTCAGTGTAGTTGAAGCTGTCGAGAAACTTATAAATCTTGGTAAGAACTTAGCTGAGACTGCTAAGAATCTAATGGAGATTGTGCCTGAGATTGTGCCTGCGTTTGAGACGTTTGTCTCCAATATTGAAGAGTCGCTGAGCGACTGTCTTACAGCTAACATAGAAGAGCTTACTGAAGCTGCTAAAGGCGGCAAAGATAAACTGATGGCATGGCTTACTGAGGAGAAGACTGAGACTGAAGCTAGAGAGCAGGCTACTGCTTAGTCTTATTTGAATATGAGTACAATAAGAGAAAAATTCTTTCATCCAAATCATTTTGGCACAATACAGGACGCTGATTATATTGGAGAAGCTGGCAATAAGTTATGCGGAGACACAATAAAGTTCTTCATTAAAGAAAAAGACGGCGTCGTAACGAATGCTAAATTTCAGAACTTAGGATGCATGTATTCGTTTGCTTGCGCTGAACAGACCGCTGAAGACTGTATTGGCAAGACGCTTCAAGAGGCCCAGGATCTTACGTCAGATGACATTGCTAATCATTTAGGAGGTTTGGTCGATAGCAAGGAGCATTGTGCTATCATGGCTATCAATGCACTTAGAAATGCATTGGAGAACAAAGGCGTTGAAGACACTAATTATAAGCCTCCAACGATTTCTGATTATCAGCTTAAGATTATAATAAGTAAAGTTTTAGATGAATTTGTCGCAGCCGAGGCTAAGTCAATTGGAGAAAGTTTCTCTTTGGTCAGCATCGACGCTATTGGTAAGACGGTGACGGTTAAAGTCAGCGGCAGAAGAATCGCGAAGCTGGTGTCAGATTTGTTGAAGAGATATGAGTTTAAATTAATAGTACGATGACAAACTTATATCATTCATATTTTAAGTTTTGGAGAAATTTCTCTAATAGAGACGATTTCATATGGGTCGCTATAACGAAAACTGTGCCTAGCGACTACTATGGCTTTAGGTATATGAAATTGGCGCCTATTGGTGAAAAGTTTGATGAAGTCTGCAATCCATTCAACGAGAGTAAGTTTTTTAAAGTGTATGCGAAAATGCTAGCTGATCTTAATAGGTCAGACATTATGTCAGAGCTTAAGAATTTCAGTTCAAATGGAAAAGACGTAGTCTTATTGAATTGGGAGGACTTAAGTAGAAAGTCTGAAGGGAGATTTGCATTTGCATGGATGTTCAATATACCAATGGAGAAAGCAGATTTCTACGATTTAGCAAATATTATTGCAATAAAAAACAAGCAGAAGAACAATTTAAGCAATAGCATATTCACATTATGAAGATGATCCAGGAGATTGCGTATATATTGACGCTATATGAAATTCAGACGTCTATAAGAGAGCTTGCGATGCATATCAGATTCGACATCAAGGCCTTTCTAGCCTAATGATGTCTTTCGGAATGTAGTCGCTCATTTTGTATATTTCGTTAGACGCTAATGCATGCTCTTTTATAGTAGCGATTGCTTCGTCTGAAAGTTCAGACGAATGATAGAAGTCTCTATCGTTTGGAAATTCATTAAGTACATATACATAATCGTCATGAATGACTAAAGCGTTCCACCAATATTTGTCAGAGTCAGGAGGAACGACTGTAACGGTATGTCCATAGAATGTGCAGCTTACTCGAGTTTTTCCATCTATGTTCATATGAGCGTATTCGTCATCTCCAAGTATCGCCAATGTATAGTTGTGAACTGCGACTAAATACCATAAGCCATTATTCTTAAGTGTTATTATTTCAGGCCCCCATGCGTCGACATCATCTCTATCTAAGTCTATCGATTCAGTGACTTTGTTGTCGAAGTAAGAATGCTCTATTAACGTATCGTCAAATCCATATATATGTACGTCTAAGTCAGCTGGAAAAAAACCCCAAGCAAAATACAATTTGAATGGATATGCGGTTCTTCTTATTAAGTTTATGACGCCAATGTCGAATAAGTCTGGGCTGTCTTTGCAGATCTGCGTCGTCATCGAAAGCTTCACTGTCTGGTAGTTGTCTTTCATTATTCGCATTGTGTAGTAGTTTGGAAAGATGCCTTCAGTATGCTTTACTAAATGACCACTAACATATTCGTTGCTGGGCTGTACTTCTTCGTTTTCGATTGTCACCGAGTCTACGTCTACATATTTTGATTCAAATGCATCATATGCAGCGAATATTGTGTTAACTCGACTTCGCATTTGCTCGACTTCTTTTATTTCGTCTAATTGTCCACATAAAGCGTCAATGTCAGTTTCCCATGTATCTGCTTTGCTAGTCAGCAAAGCTGGTGGCTCTAATATTGGAATGTCGATTGATGGAAGTTCGTATTCGCCAAGTTCATCAATGCTAGGAATGCAGACATCCTGTATAGATGATAAGTCTGCCATTTTTGGAAGACTAAGTTCAGACGTAAGAGCATATGTAGATGGAATATATCCAGTAAGCACTTGTATGACATGATAGCATTCATACAATGGCAATACTACTGCACTAAGCATTTCATTTTTTTCATATAGGCTGAATTCAGAGTCGTTAAGTAGCTGGCCAAATCCATCTACGTACCCTGTAGGTAGCCATATGCTATGCCAATTGTCAAAGCTAAGTTGTCCGCTTCCGATCTTAAAAATGTCCATGCTGTGGAAATAGTCTATTAATGACGTAAGAGCATGATCTTGCATGTCAGACATGGCTGAAAGCTTTTCTTCTTCTGTCATTGAGCCAATTAAATGTATTGGCCTAATGTATAGATTGTATATTAAGCCATTGTCTTTGTATAGTTCGGCTCTCGCTTCAGCATCATATTGCTTAAGACAATTTTTGTCGTCTCCAATTAAAAGAAGTTCATCGTCTGACAATCTAGGAAGATTGAATTCAGGCGATGTATCGGTTACTGAATAGACGAGATCCTTTTCTTGAGAATTTACGATGTTAAGCTTCATATTCTACCCTAAGCAGCTCTTGCTTACCATGTCTTATCTGCATTATCTCGCCTGACAAGATGTTGACTTCATTCTTAATCAAATACATCGATTCATCAACCGACGCTATTCTAGACGCTAACTCGTCATATTTAGCTGACATCATTGCTATAGATGAAGACACAAATGCATTTTGTTCAGCAAACCAATCACTTATGACGCCTGACACATTGTTTAGCATTTCATTTGCGCCAGAAATTGCATCAGCTGCATCTTCTATGAATGCATCTACCCTTTCCTGCGTTTCAGTCTTCCATAATTGAAGATCTGCTATCTGAGACTGATAATCATGTATAGACTGATTGATGTCTTCTAATACTGTAGACAATTCAGACTTGCTAACGAAGTTGTCATAGAAGTCCTTTGTGTATTCATATACATCATGATCTAGCCAACTACTGATTGTCTTTACATGATTTACATATATTTGGTCGAACTCTTCTTTTGTATAGTAACTTGACAATTCGTCTGCAAATACGACTCTTCCATATTTAGCAGTGTTTCCATCTGATTGATAGCAGACATATGTCTTTCCATTGACGTTGTATGCTTCACCGACTTTTATGTTAGTGACAGGAAGATAATCAGAAGTTCCTTTGTAGTTGAC